>Ga0116170_10000739_pt1 | contig 34275 bp, 25 predicted proteins | sample AD_JPNHW1_MetaG_FD_89797 | JGI IMG/M metagenome (GOLD analysis project Ga0116170, IMG submission 89797) | Active sludge microbial communities of municipal wastewater-treating anaerobic digesters from Japan - AD_JPNHW1_MetaG | ecosystem: Engineered > Bioreactor > Anaerobic > Digestate | place... | reverse complement strand
GCCATGTTCCGGGAAAAGATCGCCTTCATAAACCGGATCGACCCTCCCGGCGAGGGTGACCCGGGAAAAATCCTGGCTAAAATCGACCGTCAGCCGGCCGCCGGGAAAATCGAGGCTCACCGGCGCTGCAACCCGGTCGCGCAACCGGGCGATGATCGCCGCCGCCATCGCTCCGGTGCCGCAGGCGAGGGTTTCGCCTTCGACCCCGCGCTCCCAGGTGCGCGCCCGGAGATGGTGGGGATCGACGCACTCGACGAAGTCGACATTGGTCCCCTCCGGGAAGAGGGGGTGATGGCGGAAAAGCGGCCCGTACCGGGCCATGTCGACCGCTGCGGCCTCTGGCACAAAGAGCACGTAATGGGGCACCCCGGTGTCGATAAAGCCTCCCGAAACAAAGCCCTCACCGGTGGCGGCATCGAGCTCGAGATCGATGCCGGACGGCGGGACCATCCGTGTTGTCACCTCCAGCCCCTCGGGCTTGGCATAATAGAGCCGGCCGTTGATCTCCATGGAGAGCTCTGCACCACCGATGCCAAGATGGCGGGCAAACCAGGCGATGGCCCGGCTGCCGTTGCCGCACATCCCGGCGATGCCACCGTCGGCGTTGATATGGACATAGCGGAAATCGGCGCGCTCACTCGGCTCGAGAAGAATCACGCCGTCTGCTCCGATGCTCAGGTGATGCCGGCAAATCCGGCTGAAAAAGAGCGCATCACGGTCTGCCGCCCATCTCCCGGCGCGATTGTCAATGAGGATGAAATCGTTGCCGGTCGCGGAAATCTTGATAAAATGCAGCCTCAATTCATATCACCCATCATCGACTGCTTTTTATAGCCCGCGGGCAGCTCGAAAATGCCGTCGGGCGCCTTGCCCTGCCGGTACTCCAGCAGCGTCGTCGTGCTTTTCATGGTCTGGCCCATCATCTGCACGCTGGTCGTATTGAGAACATGTACCCCCTTGATCTTTTTCATCTCCTCGATGACATTGGCGAGGCTGGAGGCGAGCATCGGATTGGCGGCCATCAGCGCGCCCGTGAACTTGGCGTAGAGCCCTGGATCGATCTTGATCTCTTCGCTCGCCCAGATCTCGCTTTCAGTGGCGAATCCCATGCCGCTCATCTCCATCTTGAGCAGATATTTGCCGCAGGTCCAGTTGTTGATCTTTTTCTTTTCTCCGGACGGAGTAACCGTTACCTTGATCCCCAGATCGCCCGCAGGTTGTGTAGCTGCGGCCGTAAAGTTGAGCGGGATTTCCATATAGCTTTTTTGCTTGTGCTGCAAAATGTAGAGGAGACCTTTGTCCATGCGCAGGATGACCGAGGTCTCGGGGTCGTCATTGCGCACCTTGTCGCTGGTCATCCAGGTGGTCTTGACCACATCCTTCGCCGGACGGGTCTGGCCCATGATGGTAAAGGCATCCGTATGTTCACTTTCCTTGATATAAATATCGGCCAGCGCGGTCTGCGTGAACGCGATGACGGACAGAATGACAACAAGGGTGCGGAGCAGGTACTTCATTGCAGCCTCCTTAGGGGGGAAATGATGCCATACAGAGCAGCAGTGGGGGAGATTGGGGCGTTCAGCCGAGTTTTTGCTTCACCAGTTCGAGAAAGACACCTTCCGCCTCGGCCGATTCATGGGCGCAAATCTGCTCCACCTCGGCGGCGATGGCTTCGCGGCTGGCGGCGAACTCTGGATCGCTGGTGACGAGATCCTCATAATCGTCGGCGATCTCGGCGATAAAATTTTCCCGGAAGGGTTTGCTGGTTTGCAGCCGGTCGATCAGCGCCAGAGAACGGTTGAGAATCTCGAAATAGATGGTGCGGGCCTGGGTGTTTTTTCCCTCATTGTGCAGGGACTTGGCGCGCACAAAGAGGATCTGACAGGCCTCGACGATCTGCTGGGGATCGATTTTTTGTGCCTGGGGAAAATCGAAGATGTTGGCCACCTCTTCCTGGATGGCGGCGGCTTCGTCGCGGCCGGCGGGACTGATGAAGAAGGAGCTGAGATCGGGAAAAACCTCGATGAGATTGACAAGGATGTCAACCAGCCCATTCTTCTCTTTGGTCCGGATCGCCTTGCGCAGTTCCTGATAGCTTGTGAAGGTCGGGGATTCGTGCAGCCAGGTGAGCAGAAGCGCGACCTGATGCTCGCAGCGGCTGCTGCCGACCGGGCAGGTGCAGCGGCCGAAAAACTGCTCGCCATCGATGATCATTTCCACCCGGTAGTGCCCCTTGCTCCGCACGGTCGCCGAAAGGCCATAATTGGTCTGAAAGCGGTGCCGTACCCAGCCGTTTTCATAGATCTGTTCGCCCATGCGGTAGACCTCGGGCGTCGCGTAGGCCGAGACATCGAGAGGAGTGATACGGGAGGGCATGGCTGAATCCCTTCGGTTTGCCAGAACATGATGCGAACGCTCTCCACCTCCTCAGCGGCCCGTGCAGCGGAGTGGAGCGGCTATCAGGCCTTGGTTGCGGCAGATTTTTTAATATCGCGAATCTTTTGCAGGATCAGTTTGAGCGACTCTTTGTCCAGTTGCGTGCTTTTTTGGCCCCGGCCCTCGAGGCTGATGCGCTTCTCCATCGCGCCGTCGGCGGTCGGAGTCCAAAGGGCGATCACCGGGGTCACCCCGACGCTGATCTGGTAGCCGTCACGGAGGGTCAGGGCCAGCGCCCCTTCGGCTTCGTCGACCGACTTGATCTGGTCCCAGGGGATGATTTCGAGGCGATCGCCGCGGCGCAGCTGCTCGCCGCGGCCGCACAGGGCCTCAAAGCCGCAGAGCGGCCGCACATAGAGCAAAGCTTTGGGCGTGATGCGGTACTGCAGGCCGTAGACGACATTGCGCAGCCAGGCGCTGATGGTGCCGATGATAAAGACGGCGAAGAAGACGATGCGGCCGGCCAGGAGCGATTCTGCGGAGAGGCCCACCGCATCGCAGAGAACGGCGGCCAGCAGACCCAGGACGAATCCGCTGAGGAGCCAGCTGAAGATTTTGCCGGCGAACCGGCCGGCCGCGCGATGCCTCCAGATGAGCAGGATCTTGCCGAATTCCCTCTCTTTGCTGCGCTGCCACACTTTCATCGCTTCAGGACTCCTTTCGCATTGCAGGATAGGTCATGCCCCAATATACAAAAAAGCGGTCGAATTTATCAAGCAAATAATCGCCCCTCACTCAGTTTTTAGCAGCCGGAATTCGCCGTTGTTCAGGCGGTCGACAAAGAGGTAGCGGCGATTGAGGCGGTTGTAGGACCAGATCTCGGCGGTGGGCATGCCCATTTCGCCGCCCTGTTTCTCGATCTGATCGGGTGTGCCGTTCTCAATGAAAATCCGGCCGCGGTCGGTGCGCCATCCCGGGCGGCCGCTGACCGGCTCGCCGAACTGCGTATTGGCGAAATCGACGCGTAGGTAAAACTCGTCCTTGAGCTCATTCTCCGGCGTGCCGGGGGTGGGATCGCGTTTGGCCCAGAATTCGGCGATCAGCCGCTCGCGTTCTTCCGCCGGGCTGCGCATGATCTCGCGGATCGTGCTTCCCTTGGCGACAAGCGCGAGCTGTTCGAGGGCTCCGGCGTCGGTCGCGTCAGGGGCGCCGGCGTTAGCCCAGAGCAGGAAGAGCCGCTGCGAGCGCTGCAGGGATCGCGCGGCCGCTGTCGCGCGGAGCTGCAGCGTGTATTCCCCGGGCTTGTCGATTTCCCGGCCGAGGTCGATGCAGTAGCGGAGCACCGGCTCGGCCGGGCGGCTCTCGTGCTGCTCCATCGTTTTGTGTCCCGAGAGGTCGGAGAGGGTGATCAGGGTGCGCACCGAGTCGGCGCCGGCAGGCGGATAGATCTCAAAGATCACGCCGATGGCGCCCGTATTCCGCGCAAAGGCTCCGCGCAGGTTGAGCGTATAGAGCCCGGCCCGGCAGTCGAGGCTGTCGGCCAGGATAATGTCGCTAGCTTGCAGCTGGTCCGGCGCGAAATCGGGGACTTGCAGGCGTTCTTCGCGCTCGAGAAGCGGCAGCTGCTCGGCGTTGAGGAGCTTGAGCCGCCAGGTATAGTCGCCTGGCGGCAGGCTGAAATGCATGGTATAGGTACGGGGATTGGTACGCGCGTTGGTGAGTGCAAAGTGGCGGACGGTTACGGTATCGCGCAGGGTTTTATACGCCACCAGCTCGTGGCTGCCGCTGTAGATCATCAATTCCAGATCGTAGCGGGCTTGCCAGGTGCTCGAGTCGCTTTTGATAAAGGAGAGGGCGTCATTGGCGATGCGCAGATAAGCGTCGACACTGCCGCGGGGGCGGTCTTCAGGGCGGGTCGAGCAGAAAAAGCGGATCTGGAAGATCTCCGGTCCCATGGCATCCCGGCCGCGCGGTCCCGGCCGGTTTTGCGCGAGCACCGGCGTCAGGGCGGCGAGCAGCAGGGTCAGCAGCAACGAGGGTGTTCTTTTCATACGTATAACCCTATTCAATGGCCTGCATGATTTCAATGGCAATATCATATTTGTCTTTGGTGAAGGGGGGCATCAGATAGAGCCCCTTGACCTGTGCGAACTGGCGCAGCTCCCGGATGTTGTTTTGCGCGATCGCGATGCCGGTCTGCTTGGCGCTGGCACTGTCGGCGGCTGCGGCGAAACGGCGGGCGATCTCCGCGGGAATGACGACGCCCGGGACTTCATTGCTAAAGTACTCCACGGTGCGGTAGCTCATCAGCGGCATGACCCCGGCCAGGAGCGGCAGCTGCAGGGATTCGGTGCGGCGGAAAAAGGCCTCGAGTTGGTGCGGATCGAAGACCGGCTGGGTGAGGATATATTCGGCGCCGGCGGCTGCTTTTTCTTCCAGCCGAGCGACTTCCAGGCCGAGGTCGATGGCGCCGGGATTGGCGCCGACGCCGATATGCCATGCCGTCGGCGCCCCGATGGGATTGCCGGCGACGTCGAAACCCTGATTGAGGCCGCGGACCATGCGGGTGAGGCCGATCGAATCGACATCAAAGACCGCGGTCGCGTTGGGATAATCCCCGAGCTTGGGCGGATCCCCGGTGATGATGAGAATATTGCGCAGCCCGAGGGCATGATGACCGAGCAGGTCCGATTGCATGCCGAGTAGGTTGCGGTCGCGGCAGCAGTAATGCAGGATGGTCTCGACAGGGAGGGAGCGCTCGATCAGCTGGGCCAGGGCGCTGGGCGACATGCGCGATGAGGCGCGCGGGCCGTCCGGGATGTTGACAGCATCGATGCCGAATCCGGCGAGCTTGCGCACACCCGCGAGCACGCTGCTGACATCGGTGCCGCGCGGGCTGAGCACCTCGACGGAGATGACGAACTTGCGGCCGATGCGGGCCGCCAGGGCCGATTTTTCGGCGCGTGGCACCGGCTGAACGGCGATCTCGCGTTCGGCTTTGACGGCCACGGTGGCGGCCGCCCGCCGCGGCTGGGACGCGCGCACCGCGCCGGCGATGGCCTTGATATGATCGGGTGTGGTCCCGCAGCAGCCGCCGACCAGGTTGGCGCCGGCGGCGATGAAACGGCGCGCGAATTCGGCGTGATACTCGGGGGTCGACATATAGAGCGCCCGCCCCTCGAAGAGCCGCGGCAAGCCGGCATTGGGTTGCGCGGAGATCAGGGGCGCTCCCGCCCGCGCCAGGCGCTGGATCACCTCGAGCATGGCCTGCGGACCCACCGAGCAATTGGCGCCGATCACATCGGCACCCGCATCCCGCAACGCCGCCACGGCGGTTTCGGGCTGCACCCCGAGCGAGGTCTTGCATTCTTCATCGTAGCTCATCTGGGCGACCACCGGCAGAGCGCAGACCGCCCGAACCGCACGCAGGGCCACGAGGATCTCGTGCAGCTCGTGAAAGGTCTCAAGCAGGATGAGATCGACCCCTCCAGCCGCCAGGGCACCGGCTTGCTCAGCAAAGACCTCCAGGAGTTCCGCATTGCTGCGGGTACCCAACTGCGGCGCCTTGATGCCACTGGGACCGATCGCTCCCGCCACATAGATCTCCTCGCCCGCCGCCTGACGTGCCAGTTCCACTCCACGGCGGTTGATAGCCTCGGTCTGCTGTTCGAGGCCATGGGCCCCCAGCTTGATCCGGTTGGCGCCATAGGTGTTGGTCTCGAGCAGATCCGCCCGCGCTGCGGCGTAGGCGCGATGGATCTCCAGCACCAGCTCGGGTGCGGTGAGATTCAGCTCGTCGAAACAACGGTTGATAAAGATGCCCCGGCTGTAGAGCATCGTCCCCATGGCGCCATCACCGACGAGGATGGCGCCATGCAGACGGTCGAGAAAGGGGTCTCGTGGCACACGCCGCTCCGCGCTAAAAGTCGGCGCCGAGCGACCAGAGCGCCCGCGGCGATTTGGAGGTATTGTAGAAATTGGTCGGCCAGGCCAGGTCGTAGCGCAAGAGCGCAAAGCCGATATTCATGCGCACCCCGAACCCGATGCTGGCGAACATATCCCTGGCCTTGAAAAGCCCGTTGGGCGCCTTGACCACCGGCTTGATCGATTCGCCCTTGTCCCAGGCCATACCCATGTCGGTAAAGAGCGCGCCGCCGATATGGCCGAGGGCGATCGGCAGTGGGAAGCCAATGATCGCCTGGTGGATCAGGGGGAAGCGGAACTCGAGGTTGACCATGGCAAAACGGTTGCCTTCGAGGGCATAATAGTCCGCGCCGCGCATCGGCATTTCGAAGGAGGCGAAGTAAATGTCCTCGATATGCTCGACGCGGATGCCATTGAAGAAATCATAGTTGAGCCAGTTGGGCAGGCCGCCGAGGAAGAATTTCTGCTTGTTGCGCCCTTCGCTAAAGCCCGTCGCCAGGCGCGCGGCGAAGGTGTAATTGCGCATCAAACGCATGTAACGGCGGTAATCCAGCCGCACCGTCGCAAAGTCGATGCCTGTCTTGCCGATGCCCGGACTGTAGGTGATGCCGAACGCCATGCCGGTGCCGTTGACCGGCCCCGTGTTCCCCCAGACACTGGTGTCGCGGGTATAGGTGAGATTATTCATTACGAAAAAGCGGTCGCGCGCCGACAGATAGCCCAGCTTGATCAGCTGGTCGACGATGTCGTCGGAGATCTCCATGTAGGAGCGGTTGATCCCCATGGCCGTCACCCCGTAACTGAGGCGCTCGTACCGGTTGAAGGGATTGCTCAGCAGCAGGCTCACGCCATAATTGCGGTCGCGCACATATCCGGTATAGTCGGAATAGTAGTAGTAGGCATTGTGGTAGAGACCGACGCCGAGGTCGAGCTTGTGCGGGAGGTAGTAATAGGTGAGGGCATAATCGGCATTGCGAAAGTCTCCGTAAAGGCCGAGGCCGATATCCAGGCGATGGTTGCCGAGCACATCCGAGAGCATGACCGTGGTCATTCCCTGCGTGCCATAAAACTGGCTGTAGCCGACACCGCCATAGATCAGATCCGGTGTGAGCTCAACCTTGTACTTGTGGACCTTGTACTGACCCGTGGGCATGATATAATCGGTGGAGTCGAGGAAGACCTTGCGTTTGTTGACCTGAGAGACGAGTTCGCCCTCGGCGAACTTGTTGTCAAAAACAAAGTCGCGATACTGCCGCGATTCTGCGGTTTCCATCGGGGTCGCAGGCGGTTTCAGCGCCGGGAGTTCATCCTCAAAGGTCTCCTTGATGCCTTTGCGTTTTTGCTCGACGAATTTGGTTTCGGGCACAACGATGCTGCCGGGCTTGATTTCGAGGGGATTCTTGAGCAGATAGAGATCATAGCCGGCGAAATAGAACGAGGTGAAGACGAGGCGATCGGAGCTGCCGCCCCAGGAGGGCTGGAAGGCCCCGGTCAGGACGTTGGTCACCGGCCATTCCTCGCCGCTCTCGAGACTTTTCAGCCAGATGTTGTTCACTCCCTGGCGGGCGCTGGAGAAGGCGATGGTCTTGCCGTCGGGTGCGTAGACCGGGACGCGCTCGGTGAAGGGGCTCTCGACGACGCGCCGGACCGCTCCGTCCGCCACGGTGATCTCATAAATATCAAAGTTCTTCATATCCAGGGCGGCGGGCTTGAAATTGGCCGTCAGGGCTGCCGCGGCGAGGTCGCCGCGGTCGCTGGCGAAGAGCAGGGTCCGGCCATCCGGCGCCCAGCTCGGCTCGACGTCGCTGAAGAGGTCCCGGGTAAGATTGCGCAGGGCTTTCGTCTGCAGGTTATAAAGGTAGATGTCGCTCTGCCCGTTCTTCAGGCCGGTGAAAGCGATCTCGTCGCCCTTGGGGCTCCAACTCGGGTTGAAGATCCCGTCGAGATCGAGCTGGATGCTCTTTTCGATCTTGCCCTTTTTGACATTGACGATGTAGATGGCGTCGTGGCCGCCGGCCCCGGCGGTGAAGACGATTTTTTTATCGTCGGGGCTCCAGCTCATGCCCGGCCCCTTGAGCCACTGCAGCTCTTCGAGATTGCCGGCGCGCTGCCCCTTGACCAGGCGTTTGAGCACCCGGCCGTCGATGGCGCTCATCAGGTAGATGTCAAAATAGTCGCTTTTGTCCGATTTGTACACCAGCTTGTCGCCGCGGTTGCTGATGGCTGGGCTGGTGTTGACGAAACTGCCATCCTTGCGGTGATCGGTAAGGCGCGTGGCGATCTCTTCGGGTTCGCTGCGGTTCTCCACATCGGGCCAGTATCGGCGCTTGAGGTAGCGCTGCCAGCGCTTGGTGAGATCCTCCATTTTCAAACCGATCGCCTGCTGCAAGCCGCGGTCAAAGTTCTTGTTGACCTTCACCTTACCGAGGATCTCGCCGACCTTCTCCTGTCCGTAGCGTTCGACCAGGTAATTCCACACCGACTGTCCGCCTTTGTAGGCGAGAAAGGCGTTCAGATAGGGGATCTCGGGCACATAGCCGTTGACGGTCGCGTCGCGCATGAACATGTCGCTCTCGATGTCCCAGCCGCGGCTCTCGTACTCGGCCAGTCCTTCGATGAACCACAGCGGGACCTGCATCTGGGTGATGCCGGTGATGATCGACTGCGCGCCCGAACCATAGAGCATCTGCAGCATCACGGCATGGGTCAGCTCGTGATGAATGACATGACGGAAATTCTCCCACTCGCCATCGTAAGGCAGGACCACGCGGTTTTTGAAGAACTCGGTGAAGCCGCCGACCGACTCCTCCGGCTCGGAAAGGTCGACGTTGGTTTGCTCAAAGTCGTTGTGGCTGTTATGCAGGATGATCTTGATGCGGTCGGTCAACTGGTAGCGGAAGGAGAGCTGGAGCTCGCGGTAACTCGCCTCCGCAGTCTCAAGCACAAAGGCCGCGATCTGCTCGCCGCCTTCGGTGAAGTAGACATTAAAGTGCTCGGATTGCACGTACTGCCATTTGAAATTGGTGTACTGGACCTTGTTTTTGCCGAAATATTGTGCATGGGCGAGACCGCTGCAGAGCAGCAAACCCACGCTTAGAGCTAGCAGGATACGCTTCATAACGACTCCCGGATCATTGATGAATCATACAAGGCGGCTTGATGCGACGCTTTGTCTCATGATTAAACACCGAAAAGCCTGAAATGTTGCACCTTTAAGGGATCGGGATGCAGAAACCCTTGCCGCCGTCGCATTTTGCGGCAGGGGGGAGCGCTGCGATGCCCGCTGCTGCGGGGCTATTCAGCAGATTGCAGGCGCGCCTCGAAATCGGCGCGATCCTGGGGCGTGGCGAGGACGCCGATTTCGAGATGGAATGTGGCGCTTTCACCCGGATTCAGGAGCCGGAGGCGGCCGTTTTGCCGGGCGCTGCTGCGGCCTTCGGGGAGGCAGTTGCCGGGCTGGAGGCCGGTGACATAGGTGCCCTCACCGGCCATTTTCCAATGGGTATAATGGGGAAGCTCGGCCTTGGGGTAAGCCAGGTAGAGACCGAGGCCCTGGCCGCCGCCGAATTCGGGATTGACCAGGGCGATATTGACCATGCCCCGGGTATCGGCGTCATGATCGATGAAGAAAGCCTGTTCTCCCGCCTGCGCCGTCGGCCCTTCACACTGGTCAAAGTTATCCATCCCGGCTGCAGAGAGTTCGTCGCGCGGTTCGACGTTGTCGATGACGGCGCGTAATTCGCTGCCGGCGGCAACCACCGGAAAGCCGGCATTGCATTGGTAGAGCAGCATCAGCGGCGCGGCTTCATACCCTTCGTTGACAACGACGTCCTTGATCCAGATTTTCGACTGGCCGATGCGGGAATGGATACTGCGGCGGAGCAAAAGATTCGGCCCGTAGAGACTGCTCTCGCGGACCTCACCGGTGGCCCAGAGCATGTATTCCTCGCCGTCCCATTCCGCGCCGAACCCGACATTGCGCGCCGGGATGTTGCCGATGCGGCCATTCATGCCCAGTTCCTCGTCGATTTCTTCATCGACCTCGGGCGGGCCGACATGGGTGAGGCCGCAGGTGGTGAGCAGACCGCCCCCCATGGCATAGAGCCAGCCGATGTGGTAGGGATCGAAAAAGGTGGGGGCCACCGGGCCGGCTGGCGCCTGCCAGTGCAAGGGGCTGCCGTTGAAGGTGGCATCATAAATATCCAGGGCGCGGTCCTGCAGCAGTGAAAAGCTGAGACCGGAGCCGGTCCGGAATTCCAGGGCGCGGATCCCGCGCTCGCTGCCATTCACCAGCTCGACAGGACGCACCGATGCGATCTGGGCGATATCCCCGACATGGCGGAGCAGGTCCTGGCGGGTGTACGAACGACCAAACAGAGTTGCCACAAGGCCCTCGCTGCTAATGGATTCCTTGATCCGGCGGGTTCTCCAGGGGGCGCCGGAGCTTTTAAATCAATGAATTAACATAATTATAATGCAGATAAAAGTCAAGCAGCAAAAAGGCGGAAACGGGGGAAAAGGACCGCGATGGTACAGGTGGTGCAGCCCAGAGCGGTGTCAGGCGGAGGGGGCGGTGAGGGATTTGACGTAGAAGAGCATATCCTCGCCGGCACGGAAATAGTTGCGGATGCGTCCGGCCTGCTTGTAGCCCCGTTCGGTGAAGAAGCGGGTGAAGGCGATATATTTCTCTTCGGAGGTGATCTCGACGATCACCAGGCGGGCGCCGGCCTGGCGCATCTGCTCTTCGAGCCACGCCAGCATCTGGGTGCCCACACCCTGGTGCTGCTGCGTCGGGGTCACCACCAGCCAATAGAGCCGCCATGTGCCTTCGGTGCCGGCGACCGGCCCATAGCAGGCGAAAACCTCCACCACGCCGGGCGTGCTCTCGCCGACGACCACGCGGTAATCGAGCTGGCCGGAGGTGAAGAGATAGGTATCAATCAGTTCCATGGCGAGGTTGATCGCCTGCACGCTGAAGACGCCGGTCTTCTGCATCACCTCGTACAGGATTTCCCGATCTTGCGACACCATGGGGCGGATGGCGATCATAGCATGGCTCTTGAATGAGAGATCAATGGCTGGAAACCCCGCTGCGGGATCTCCTCCAGATTCTATCTGGCAAAGAAGCACTAAACAATAACAGTGCCAAAAAAAAAGCGGGAAAATCGTGATGATAATAAAGGAATTAAGGGAAGCAGGGTCCGGCGGGCTGCGCGCTGGGCTCGCTCTTTTTTTTCGGAATGAAAAAAGCCGCGCCCTTTTGCGGCAAATAATTCTCAATTTGAGAATCTGCGACAGGGTGCGGCTGAGGCCATTCTTAAAATGATAATCCCCTAGGATTCCTCGATCTGATACTCCTTGATCTTGCGGTACAGCGTAGCCAGCCCGATTTGCAGCAGCATGGCGCTCTTTTGCTTGTCGTAATTGCAGTAGCGCAGGGTCTGCTCGATGGCCCGTTTTTCGATCTCCGCCAGCGAGCTGCCCGCCAGGGGGCCCAGCGAGACCTCCACGCCCTCCATGCCGGCGATCAGTGACGGAAAATGGCTCATCTTCAACTCATTGCCCCGCGCCAGTACCACCGCGCGCTCCATCATGTTCTCGAGCTCGCGCACATTGCCGCGCCAGGGATAGGTCATCATCTGCGTCAGCACCTGCTCATCGATCTTTTCAATGGCCTTGCTGTTGATCTCGTTGTACTTTTGCATGAAATAATAGGCCAGGAGCTTGATATCCGCCGCCCGGTCGCGCAGCGGCGGCAGTGTGATGGTGATGACATTGAGGCGGTAGTAGAGATCCTCGCGGAACAGCTCCTTCGCCACCTGCTCCTCGAGGTTGCGGTTGGTGGCGGCGATGATGCGGACGTCCGCCTTGAGGGCCGCGGTGCCGCCGAGGCGCTCGTACTCGCCGCTCTGGAGAAAGCGCAACAGCTTGACCTGCATCGCCGGCACCAGCTCGCCGATCTCGTCGAGAAAGAGCGATCCCTGATGCGCGAGCTCCACCTTGCCGGGTTTTTGCTTCAGCGCGCCGGTGAAAGCCCCGCGCTCATAGCCGAAAAGTTCGGCCTCGAGCAGATTCTCGGGGATGGCGCCGCAATTGATCTTGACCAGGGGCTTGTCGGCACGCGGACTCTTTTTGTGAATCGCCGCGGCGATCACCTCCTTGCCGGTCCCGGTCTCACCGGTCAGCAGGATGGTGCTGCGCGACGGCGCCACCTGCTCGACCATCTCCAGCACCGCTTTCAGGGAGGGGCTGCTGCCAATGACCACCGGGGCATCGGTGCGGCGGCCCAGCAGCAGTTTCAGCCGCTCGTTCTCCTTGCGCAGGGTGATCACCTCGACCAGCTTGGCGATGATCCGCTTGAGATCGGCCAGGCTGAAGGGCTTGGCCAGATAATCATACGCGCCGCTGCGCAAGGCCACCTTGGTGGATTCGATCGAGCCGTAGGCGGTCATGATGATGACCGGTACCTGGGGCTGCTGCTCCTGCAGATATGCGAGCAGGTCCAGTCCCGAACCGTCCTTGAGCTTGAGGTCGGTGATGACGATGTCCAGCTCCTCGGACTTGATACGGTTCAGCCCCTCGTTGCGGGAGGCCGCGGTGAAGATCGCATAGGCCTCATCCTCCAGCCCGAGCTGCAGCGCCTGGAGGGTATCGGCTTCATCATCGACCAGCAGGATCTTGACAGGTGTCATACGGTTTCATTCTCCGGATGGGTGTAGAGCGGCAGACTGACCGTAAAGCGGGTTCCCTTGCCACGATGGGAGACGACGCTGATGCGGCCGTGATGGGCGAGAATGATCTCGCGGCAGATGAACAGGCCCAGACCGGCGCCCGACTTTTTGGTCGTGAAGAAGGGCGTGAAAAGACTGCGTTCGATCTCCGGCTCGATACCCGGGCCATTGTCCGCGACGCTGATCGAGAGGCGCCGGCCGCGCCGGATCAGACGTACCCGAATGATACCCCGCGCTCCGGTGGCCTCCATCGCATTGGTGATGAGATTGACAAAGACACGGCGCAGCTGGATCCAGTCCCCCATCACCGGGCAGGCGGTGGCGGCGCAGCTGTAGTGCAACGCGACCGCCTGAAAAGCAGCCTCGAGCCGGGTCTCCTGCACCAGCTGTGCCAGCTCCCGGCCCAGGTCAAAGGATTCCACCTTCAGATGCGAGAGATGGGTGTAGGTCAGGTAATGATCGAGATTGCTGCGCAGCTGCAGCAGCTGCCGCTTGGTGGCCTGGACCAGGTCGGCGATGCGCGCCTCACTGCCTTCGCGCCGCGATTCGAGGGCCTGCTCGATCAGTTCGGTGTTGAGGCCGATCGAGTTGAGCGGATTACGGATATCGTGCATGATCGCGCTGCTCAGGCGCGACAGCGCGCTGAGCTGGTTGAGCCGCTGTACGCTCGACTGAAAGGCCGCCCGTTCGCTGATGTCCTGAAAGTTAAGGATATAGCGGAAGCGCGGCTGCTGTCCCTCGGCGATGCGGCCCAGCGAGAGCAGGGCGGGAAAGATGGCGCCCTGTTTGCGCTGGATATAGACTTCGAGGTTGGCGTGATAGCCGCGCGTCGAAGCGAACTTTTTGGCCAGCATCTGCTGGCTGCTGGCGGTGAAGAGGGTCATGACACTGCGGTCGAGGATGTCGGGCGGTTCATAGCCGGTGAGGCGGGCGGCCATGGGATTCCAGTGCTGGACGAGCAGATCGCTGTTCACGGCGATCACACCCAGAGGCGATTGCTGCAGCAGCTGGTAGGTCAGGTTGAGTTGGCGCTGCAGGCCGTCCTTGACGATCTTGAGTTCGCGGATCAGGTTCTGGTCGCGCTGATGCAGCTGTTGGTACTCCTCGCCCCAGAAGTGGCTGAGGCTGATCAGGGCATGATCATAGAGGCGTTGCAGGCTTTCAAAGCGCGCGGCAAAGCGGGGGTCATTCTGGGTCTTGTTGTTGAGAACGAGGAACTGATTGACGACGATACGCGAGACGCCGAGGATGAGCAGCTGGCTGTGCAGATCCTGGCGAAGGCGGGGATTTTTTTGACAAAGTTGCAGGGTATAGTCGGTGAGATGATGGCCGGGTCGTGTGGTCTTGCTGGCGCGGAGGTCAAGGAGCAGGTGATTGAGGATTCCCGCAAAGATCTGGCGGGTGGGTTCGATCTCGAGAGTGTGCGTGCTGCTCCAGGGGGAGATCAGCAGGGCCTCCATGGCGCGTTCGATCAGCTCCGGCTGGTGGGTGCGGATCAGGGTGGCGAATTGTCTCATGGCGAGGGAGCCTCAAGGTTTATCATTTTAAGAGATAAAATTTACGACATTTTTCTCTAATTATCAAATTGAGAAAGTTTTTTCCGCCGATATTTGTTTTTTTTTCATTCTGAAAAACCGGCGGCGGTGGTGGCGCGCCGTGCGGTTGGCCATAAATGCGTAACTACATTAAAAACAATAATACCGTCGATTGCAAAAGTTTGGCATTAGATTTGTATAGCCTGCTGGCGACGCGTGCATACCTTTCCTGGGTGTTTGCAAATGTGCCTGGCCTGATCTCCAGCGAGAGAGGGATCAGGCGGGCAAGAAAAAGCATCTGCGAGATATTTTCTCTTGTTTTTTTGCAAATTATATCATAAATTGTAAGAAGTTTAGAAGAGGGAAGGTTTCTGTGCACCACTTTACACACCCATTTAAGGAGGTTGTTAGAATGAAGGTAAAAGCGTTAGTGACTGTGCTCGTCGTCGTGTTCGCGATGGCCCTGATGCTGGGTTGCGCCAAGGTTCCGCAGCAGGAACTGGATGCTGCCAAAGCCGCTCTGGATGCTGCCAAGGCTGCCGAAGCCGATCGCTACGTCCCCGAGCTTTTCAACGCGGCCAAAGACTCCTTGACTGCCGCCACTGCCGAGATCGAGAAGCAGAACTCCAAGTTCGCCCTCTTCCGCTCGTTCAAGCGCGCCAAGGATCTGATCGCCAAAGTGACCACCGGTGCCAATGACGCCGTCGCTCAGGCCGCCGTGAAGAAGGAAGAAGTGAAGAAGGAAGCCGAAGGCATTCTGGCCCAGATCACCCCGGCCGTTGAGAATGTCAAGAAGCTGATGAAGAAGGCCCCGCGTGGCAAAGAAGGCCGTGCTGCCCTCGAAGCCATCAACAGCGATCTGACCGCTGTCGAAGCCTCCGTTGCCGAAGTCAATACCGCCATGACCAATGGCGATTTCCTGACCGCTCGTGACAAAGCCCAGGCCAATCTGCAGAAACTGAACAGCCTGGCCGAAGAGCTGCAGGCCGCTATCGACAAGAAGCTCGGCAAGTAATTCTTCACTCCTTACTGAGTGTTGATTTTGAACCTCAGTCCGTGCAAGCAGCGCTTCGCGGGCTGAGGTTTTCTTTTTAATGCCGACCGGGCGTGTGGCCGGAGCGGGCGGAGCACTGAGCCGTCCGTTTCATCAAGCAGAAGCAATCCGTAGGTCTTTAGTTGAGTGAAGCATGCCGTTTAATTACAGCCGATACGCCAAACCAGCCGAGTCCGTCCCGCCGAAAAAAAACTGGTTCCTGATCGTCAATCTCGTTCTGGCGCTGATCCTCGGCGTCGTCAGTTTAATCATCGAGTTTTCGAACAAGCCGCCCATTGCCAGTTTTGATGATGCGCGCCGCGCGGTCAGCCAGGCCCGCCATCTCCAGGCGGCCATCTACGCCGCGGATCAGATGCGCATGGCGGACAGCTATCTGGAGCAGGCCCGTCTCCTTTGGGCGGCGGAGAACCAGCGCTGGATGTTCCGCCGGGATTTCAGCCGTGCCGCGGCCATGACCCAGAAGGCCAACGATATGGCGGAATATGCGGCGATGCGCGCCACAACCCTGCGCGACTCGCTGCGCTGGGTGGCGGCAACCGGGATCAATCTCACCCGGAAACGGATCGCCGACATTCGCGCCCAGTTCCTCGACATGCCGATGGAATCGCATGTGCGCCAGACCATCACCTTCAGCGAACTGGCGATCATGGAGAGCGAAGAGGCCTTCAAACGCGGCGACTACCGCCGCGCCGTGGCCCGCTATCAGATCGCCGCGAAAAGTATCGGCAGCGCCGGCGACGAGGTGACGCAAATCCTCAACGGCTATTTTGTCAACGTCCCCAAGTGGCGGCGTTGGGTGCAGCAAACCCTGCGCTGGTCGACGGAAAACAGCGGCACCGTCATTCTGGTCGACAAACTCGCCCACCGCTGCCAGGTCTATCATAAAGGCAGCCGCACCGCGGAATTCCCGGTCGAACTGGGCCCCAACTGGCTGGGACACAAACGCCAGCGCGGCGACGGCGCAACTCCGGAAGGGCTCTACCGCATCAAACGCAAAAAATCGGGTCACCGCACCGCTTACTACAAGGCCCTGGAGATCGACTATCCCAACGCCGAGGATATCGCCCAGTTCAATGCCGCCAAGGCTCGCGGCGAGATCTCGCGCAATGCCGGTATCGGCGGCCTGATCGAGGTCCATGGCGACGGCGGCAAGGGGGCCAACTGGACCGCCGGCTGCGTCGCCCTGCGCAACCATGACATGGACCGGCTCTACAACATGGTGGAAGAGGGCACTCCCATTACCATCGTCGGTTCCCTGCGCGGTATCAGCACCTCCGGTGTGGAGACCAGCCAGGCCCCCGACGGCAAAGGCCAGAACATGGCCAAATAATTCCGGGGCGGGCGCGCCCGCTCCCCATTGGGCTGCATGCCAGCCCGCAGAGGTATAACTGCTCAGGTAGTTCAAGATCTTATGAAACGCAATAGACGCCGGGACTTTCGTCCCCAAGCGAAATCGAACGGGCAAGCCGTAGAACCGGTCGATTTTGAAGAATACGAGCCGGAGAAAACCGAAAGCAAGATCGGCCTCGCTCTCTTTTTCGGGCTTTTCTTCGGTCTGCTCGCGGCATTTTTTATCTTTCTCTACGCGCCCAATCTCCGCGATCTGCTCTTCCGGCTGATGCCGCAGGAAACCAGCGTCCGCGTCGACAGCGGCGCCGATCCCCAGCTCTATCAACGCGAACTGCTCGCCATGGCCAAGTCCGTCCAGGCCAAACAGAAAAAGATTGCGGCCTTTGTGCCCAAGGAGCCCTGGCTGGTCATCGACACCTCGGGCAACCAGATTTTTCTCATGCAAGATGACGAGCTGCTGCACAAGGGCGTGTGTTCGACCGGCAGTTATGTGCTGCTGCGCGCCAGCCGCAACAAACAATGGATCTTCCGCACTCCGCGCGGTCAGTTCCGGGTGCTCAACAAGATGCGGCGGCCGGTGTGGTATATGCCCGACTGGGCCTTCGTTGAGGAAGGACGCCCGATCCCGCCGCGGGATTCCCCGCTACGCTATGAGGCCGGAGTGCTGGGTGAATATGGCCTCGCTCTCGGGCAGGGCTATCTGATCCATGGCACCCTCTACAAGCGCTTCCTGGGCATGCCGGTCACCCATGGTTGTGTGCGGCTGGGGGATGAGGACCTCGAGATCGTCGCGAAGAACCTGGATACCGGTTCCAAGGTCTTTATCTATTAGGCGCCGCATCCCGGCTCTTATACCATCTCATTAACGAGAGTACTGACTTGAACCTGCTGCCGTTTTTCAAAAACCGCCTGCCAGCGCAACTGATCTTCCTCTTCTTTCTGCTGGCGCCCATCTTCATCGTCGCCGTGCCGCTGGTCATTCTGCCGGTGCTGCGGGTCACCGATGCCACCTCTGTATCCAGCCGGAGCGGTGTGGCCGCTCTGCCGGCCTCCGGCGCCGCGCCAACGCGCGAAATGGCCGATCAGATGGCCTCCTTGCGCCTCGAGGATACCTATACCAATCTGCTCCTGGAACTGGCCAAAAAGGATTCGATCATGCTGGTCATCAACCTGCGTGACAGCCTGGTCAATCTGATGATCAAAGGCGTACCGGTGCGCAAATGCCCGATCAGTTCCTATGCCATGAGCCAGGCCATTCCCCACGTCGCCCGCCGCGACTCCCTGCATACCTGGCTGTTCCCGCCCTTCCAGTTGCTGAAGGAAACGGCCACGATTCCCAAATCACCGATCCGCATCATGGATGCCCCCAAGGATACCGTGGAGGCCGAGGCCATGGCCGGCCAGGAGATTCCGATCGAAAACAACGATGTCCATTTCACGCTGCAATTCAACCGCAATCTCAGTGTGCGCATCGAACAGGAGCAACCTCCCAGCAGCACCGGTGAGCGCAAGAAAAAATTCGCCTTCGATATGGAACGCATATTTGCGGAGGCGCGGACGACGCTCAAGAACTTAAAAAGCAACAAGCTGCCCGAACACCGGCTGTGGATTCAGCTGGCGGTCTCCCGCGAGGACGCCAAGGCCATCTACCGCGCCATCCCGGTCAAGCTGCAAATGGCGCTTTTCCTGCCCGAGACCCGGTAAGCCCTGCCTCTGCATCCCGGCCCCCCGCTGCTGTCCGCACGGCGGCGGGCCGGGCTCCTATTTTTCCCATTTATAAATCAGATCAAATCCGGTATTCTTTTCGTCGCCGCGCGTGGCCTGAAGAAAGAGCGCGCGCAGGATTTCATATTCCAGGGTCATCTGTTCTGGCGCAACCTCATTGGTCCGCCCGAGATTGAGCTGGCGCTCATAGCTGAGGAAGAGGTTGTTGGTGAGGTATTTGCCCACCACCACCGTCGATTGCCGCCAGTTCTGGTCCCCGCGAAACTCAATGACGTCCAGATCCAGCTTTTGCTGCAGAGAGCGGGTCACTTCGCCGGCGATCTGCCCGGCCAGGAGCTGCTTGAACGCATCTCCGCTCATCTGCAGCTGGCTCTGCATCAGGTTATTGCGCTCGCCGTGGGTCAGGTCGCCAAAGCTGCGGCCAAACGCCAGATAGGAGACGGCATCGGATTCGGTGATAGTTGCTTCGTCGAGGGTGAAGGAGAAGAGCGGCTTGCGCAGCTCGCCAGTGGCGGTGAAACCGAGGGTATGCTTGACCTTGTCCTGGCTGCGGAAGAGGTGCTGGGCGGTCAAGGACATTTCCGGGAGGTTATCGCCGCCGGTGAAGGTGAGGGTGCCCGCTTCGATGTCGAAACGGCGGCTGAAGAGGTCATAATTGCCGCGGACGATCTGGATGGCGCCAAAGAGCCCGAAATCCTCTCCCTCCTTGGCGAGGTCGAGATCTCCCGAGATCTCGATGTTCATTTCCGGGGTGCGCAGCCAGGTATTGCGCGGGATCTCGAGTTTGATCGAGCCGCGGCTGCGCTCGACGACCGGCAGCCAGGTGGGGAGGAGGATCTTGCGGTCGTAGCTCTGACGAGTGGTGTCGCCGCGTGCCACCATCAGCAGGGGCAGGTCGGCCTGGAAGAGGGTGGAGGGGGTTTCGGTGAAGGCGGCGAGATCGATACGGGCGCGTTCGACCCGCAAGGCGCCGTTCAGTTTGGGGTGCGCCAGCTGGTCGGTCAGGGTCAGCTCGCCATCGAGCAGCAGGCTGAGCTCGGGACTGTCGGCTGCGGAAAAGTGGTCCGCTTTGAGACGCAGCTGCATTTCATGGAAGGTAAGGCGGCTGTGATCGAGGGTGAAGCGCCAGGACCCTTCGCCGCTGAGCTGGCCTTCGCCGCTGGAGATCTGCAGCTGCTTGAGCAGGATCTGCGCGGGAGCGAGTTCAAAGCGGGCCGCGACGGGTTTGTAGGGTTTGCCGAGATAGGGCGCCGAGAAGGAGCCGCCGCGCAGTTCGAGATAGCCGGCGGGCTGGGGATCGCCCCAGCTCTTGCCGATGGCGAGGTCGCCGCTGAAGGTGCCCTTGAGGTTGAAGCCGGGGAGAAAGGTGGCGAGCAAGCCGGCCTGCAGGTTGCGGGTGCGGATGGCGAGATCGACCGGATCGTCATCCTCGATCAGGCGTTCAGGCAGAGGCCAGCGCAGGTGCAGGGGCACACGGCCGCTAAAGCTGGCGCTGTTCTCGGTGCCCTGGGTGAGGGCACCGTCCCAGGCCAGTTTGGTGTTCTCCAGGCGGCCGCTGACCTGCAGGGTGGCGGCAGGCAGGCCGGCGAACCGGATCTCTTCGATCCGCAGCGTCGAGACGATCCGGGGTTGGGATGCGACGCCGCGGAGGTCGGCGCGCCAGGTCAGGGCGCCGTTGATGCCGGGCATGCGTGGAACGAGAGGCGCCAGGGTGGCGAGGTCAAGGTTCTCCAGATCGAGGCGGAAGGCGAGGCTGTCGGCCACATCCAGTTTGCCGGCCAGCTCGAGGCGCTGCTCGCCCTGAACCAGGCTCAGTCCGGAGAGCGTCAATCCGGTGGGCTGCAGGGTGATGCGCGGCAGGGGTGCTTCGAGCTGCCAGAGCCGGCGGCGCTCCTGCAGATCCATGCGCGTCAGCAAAAGTTGCCAGAGCGAATCCTGCTGCTCGCCCTTGAGGGCCAGGTCGGCGCGCAGGCTGTCGCGGAAGACGAGGTGGCTCGCGACCGCGAGCTTCGGACCGGCGAGCGTGGCATGCAGATCGAGTGAATCGGCGAGGTGGAGGGCGCCCGCGGAGATCGCGACTGAACTCCATCCGAGCGCCGCCTGGAGGCGGGAGCCTTGTCCGGCGTCCAGGGCGGCGGTGATTTCGCGGAACGCCAGTTTGTTGACGTGGCTGTCGCGCAGCCGCGCTGTCGCATGGAGCGCGAGTGAATCGGGCGTTCCGGAGAGCCGGCCCTGCAGGGTGCCATTGAGGTGGAGCGAATCGGCACCAAGGAGAGGGGCCAGGACGCTATGGTTAGTGAGCTGCAGCGTGCATGTGAGCGCCAGCGGTCCGGGCCAGCTCCAGCGGCCTGCACCCGCGGCCCGCAGCCCGGGCGCGGCCAGCCGGATGGTATCGAGACGTACGCCGCTGGGCCGGATCTCTCCGGAAGCGGCAAGGGAGTCGATCGCAAAGCCGGCGCAGCGGGACGGGTGCGCATTCAGCTGCAGCCGGGCGCGGGTGCTATCGGGATTCAGGCTTTCGCCGGCCAGATGCAGATTGAGATTGAGGCTGCTGGCGAGGCGGGGGCGGCCGGTGAGCGGGGCAAGATCCAGACCGGCCGTGGCGAGCCGGATATCGTAACGGGCCTGATTGCCGAAATGGATGCCGGCGGTCGCCATCCATTCTCCGGGCGCGCCCGAGGAGGCCACGGTCAGGGTCAGCAGGCTCTCCGCCAGGGTGGCGCTGAAGGGGAGGCGCTCCAGGCCGAGGCGGCTGAGCCGGGTATGCTCCAGTGAGCCGGACGCCTGCCAGCGGCCGCGGGTGGCGGAGAAGCGGGTGCCGGAAAACTCCATGCGGGCCGACAGTGCGCCCGGAAGATCCAGGAGGTCCTCTGTGCGCAGGGCGGCGATTTCGAGCCGGCCGGCCGCCGCACCTGCGGGTTTGATCCAGCCCTGGAGCCGGAGCGAACCCACGGCCGCATCGGCGTGCAGGTTGACGGTGATGGAATCGGGCGGGCCGGCGGCCTCCATTTCAATGCGAGCCTTGTCAAAGGGCGGCCGCCAGCCGGAGAGCAGGGCGACATCCGCCGCGGCGAGCGAATCAAGGCTCAGGCGGGCACTGAACATCGGCGCTGCGCCGAGGCGCACATGCAGTTTTCCCTCCAGGCGCGAATCGGCTGTGTGCAGACGCAGCGAGGCGAGATCGGTGCGGCGCGCATCGCCTCTCAGCCGTGCCTGCAGCAGCGGGATGGCCAGGCCGAATGCGGCGAGATTGAGGCGGGCCTCGCTCAATTCCACTTGCCAGCCGCCCGGCGTGAGACGGGCGCTGGCCGCGAGCGACGGGATGACCACCTCCTGGGGCGCGAAAGTGCCGGCAGCGGAGCGGAGGGAGAGAAGGGTCGCGCGCATGCGCAGCGCCTTGAGACGGAGGGACCATTGCGAGTGGCTGCTGTCGGCCGCGGGCCGGAGATAGTGTTGGTAATTCCAGCTGCCGTCGCTGAGTTGATGAAGGGAGAGATGGAGCCCGCTCACTTCGATCTGATCGAGGGTGATCTGGCCCCAGAGCAGGCTGAGCGGCCGCCAATGGCAGCGCAGGGTATCGATCTGTGCCAGGGTATCGGCCGCATGAAAAAGGCGGACGGACTCAAACTGCAGGGTGTGCAGCAGCGAACCGCTGCAGCGGCCCAACTCGAAGCGGGCATCGAGATTTTCCGACATCACGCGGGTCAGCGCCTGCTGGGCGTAGCGGTGCAGATCGCCGCGCAGGAAGAGCACGGTAAGGGTCGCGCCCGCAAGAAAGAGCAGCACCAGGAAGAGGCCGGCGAGGATTTTCAGAATTTTGCGCACGGGATTCTCCTAGTAGGCCTGGCCGACGCTGAGGTGCAGCTGAACCTGGCGCCGTCCGAGACCGACAGGCCAGCCGAGGTCGAAGCGGATCGGGCCGATCGGCGTGCGGTAGCGCAGCCCGAACCCGGCGGCGGTGCGAAGCTGATCCATCCGGTGGCCGTGCAGGCGCGACCAGACATTGCCGCTGTCGATAAAAAGGACGCTGGAGAAGAGGCCGCCCAGGTCGCGGCGCACCTCGGCCCCAAGCTCGAGCAGGCTGTTGCCGCCGATGGGATGACCGGCGCTGTTCTTGGGCCCAAGCTCGCTGTAGCCCCAGCCACGCACCGAGTTGGATCCGCCGGCATAAAAACGCTCCTCGATCGGCGTGAAACGGTCCGCACCGAGCGCGCGCAGCGAGCCCGCCTTGAGCCGCGACGCCAGCACCACCGTCCGCCCCAGCCGCGTGTAATGGCGCACCTCTCCCTGAAGCTTGAGAAAATGCAGATCGCTGCGAAAACCCACCCCGGCCCAGGTGATGGTGGCGGTGGTGTAGAGCCCCCTCTGGGGATAGAAGAGGGGGAGGGAATTATCCCGGGCCAGCGTGAGAGCGAAATAGGATTTATGATAGAGCGCCAGGCGGCTGCTGTCGAGCGCCTGGTTGCGGGTGAGGCTGCTCACCTTGAGGTAATCCTGCTCCAGGGTGTAACGCAGTGAGCCGTCGGTGTAGGTGGCGAAGCGCTGTTGATGCGCGATATTGATGCCGGCGCGGTCGACCGTATAGCCGGGTTCGGCCTGGCGCAGGAGGAAGGGATTGAAGACCACACTGGTCTGCGGCGCCGGGAACCCGGACTGGGTGAGCTTCAAGTCGAGGGCGTAGGGTTCCAGATGGCTGTGTTTGATGAGCAGATTGAGCCGCCGCGCGCCGTGCAGGAAATTGAGCTTGCGGATGTCGGTGAAAAGACGCACCCGGTCTTCAAAGCCATAGCCAAGCCCGGTCTTGACGGTCCAGGCTTTGGCCGCCTTGATCTGTATGCTGACGGGCAGAACGGGGCTTTGCAGCGAGTCGAGCGCTGCCTTGACGGTCACGTACTGAAAAATCCCCAGCTGATAGATTTGCCGCTGGCTTTTTTCCAGATTCTTCTGACTGTAGGGCTTGCCGGGGCGGAGGGCGAGCTGGCGTTCAATGGTGTGCGGCTGGACGATCGTGTCGCCATGGATGGAGACCGGTCCGAAATGACAGGGCGGGCCGGGATCGATGGTATAGAGCAGCCGGACCGACCGTTCTTCTTCCTCGAGGCGGGGCAGAACGCGCACCTCGGTGTAGGCATAGCCCTGATTGGCGAAGAGGGCGGTGAGGTTTTGGAGATCCGCCTGCACGGCCTCATCGCGGTACCCGGTTTTGCTGCGGGCGGCGAGGCGGAACCGGGCCTTTTTCCATAGATCGAGGACGGCGGTGCTCGAGTCGGCCAGCTGCACCGCCACCTCCGCGATGGAGACCCGCGGACCCTCGGCGATCGCGTAGGTCAGGCGGCTCTTCTCTCCGGCAAGGAGCTCGACGCGGGGCGTGATCTGGACCTGGATGAATCCTTCGCGTTGATAAAAGCGCATCAGTCCGCGCAGGTCGCGCTGCATCATCGATTCCCGATAGACCGGCGCCTTGCGCCAGAAGGCCAGCCGCGCCAGGCCGGTCCGGGCCGTCAGGAAGAGCTGGTCGTGCAACTCGCCCTCGGAAAAATGATGGTTGCCCGTGAAGTGCAGCGCGGACAGGGGCAGGCCTTCCCCCTGGGCGCTTTGTCCCCTAAGCGGCGTGGCGCAAAGGGCGAGCAACGCCAGGGCCGTGAACAGCAGGCGGCCGGAGGGGATCAGGGTGGGCGCAGCGATCTTCATGAGAGGATGCCCTGGTTGCGGGAGATCATTTCCGCCGGTATTTGCGGCTTTTTCTCCACTGTCTGATCTTGACAAAAAGGATGCCGTAGCGTGACGTCAGAAGCTTGAAGAGGGGCAGGCGGATGGCGTGTACCCGCCCCAGGGCCATGACCGCCGATTCCAGCCGCTCGTTGAGCAGCTCGGCACGTGTGGCGGGAGGGACCGGCCGGTCGTAGACCGGGGCCACACGGCCCTGGCGCCGCAGCCGCGCGGTGCGCAGCGGCGAGTTCATCCCCTTTTTCTGGGTGTGCAGCTTGTGCGTCTGATAGGAACGGTTGCTGCTGACATCGTTGGCGTCGAGCGCACCGGAGGTTATGGCGGCCTTGATCACCTCCTCCCCGCGCGGTGTGCGAACGAGGAGCTTGGAATGGGACTCGAAGAGGTAGTTGCCGGAGGCGTCGCGCGTCCAGGCATCGCTGACCGAGATGTCGGCGAATTCCGAGGCGCCGTCGATGCAGGTTTGGCAGCGGCGCGGGCTGTAGAGCTGGGTGAGGTAATTGATCGCGCCGTCTTTGAAATTGGAGTAGTGCAGGCTTTTGATGCGGCCATCCTTCAAGGTGGCGCGGATCCGGCCCGGCCAGGTCCCACCGCGGAACTCAAAATTCTTGATCCGGCCGGGATCGATGTCGTGGCATTCCAGCATCTCGCGGGCGACAAAGGGCTCAAGCGAAGAGGCGCAAAACAGCCCGATCATGACGCGGATTTTTTCCTTCAGGGTCGGCTCCTCGGCGCAGAGCAGGCGCAGTCCGTGGATTTGGCAGGGAAGGCCGGCGAAGGCGAAGGGGCCGGGCTGTTCGCGCACTTGCTGTAGCAGGGCATTGGTGGGGATGATGATGTATTTGGACTGCTGACTGCTGCGCAGGTCGGCATAGTTGCGGGCGATGAACGCCTCGCCCCGCCAGGGGCGTTCGCGCTGGATCCGGGTGACGATGCAGCCCGTGACCTCGCCGCGCTGCAGCAGGTCCCACATCAGCGCGGTGATGACGCCGCCGCCGGCACCGCCGCGGCGGATCTCCGGGTCGCCGGCATGGCCGACATAGGTGGTGCGGACATGACCGTCGAAGCGGTTCGCCTCCTGGCGATGGCCGAAGGTGAGTTCCGTCAGGTCGAGAAAATTGACCCGGCCGCCCGGACAGGTGCGCGCGCACAGGCCGCATTCGGTGCAGAGGGCAGGATCGAGCACCGGGTAGGCGTTCTCATCCAGCGTGAGCGCCCGGGTGGGGCAGGCACCGACACAGGTGCCGCAGCGGGTGCAGAGTTCTTGCTCTGTAAACGCAATGGCCAGGGCTGTGTGATCGATGGTCTTCATCGTGCCGGCTCCGCCGCCTCCAGAGCTTGATTCAAAATGCGCAGGAAATTACCGCCCCAGAGCTTCTCCAGATCCTTGCGGCTGTAGCCGCGGTGCAGGAGTTCGGCGGTGATGTTGCTCATCTGTGAGACGTCATTGCAGTCGCGGACGCCGCCGCCGCCGTCGAAATCGGTGCCGATGCCGATATGGTCGATCCCGGCCACCTTGACCACATGGTCGATATGGTCGCAGACATCCGCGACGGTGGCGAGCTGGCGCGGGTAGAGTTCATCGATCTGCGCCCAGGCGGCGCGCTTGGCCTGACGGAGGGCTGGATCCGTTATGGCATCCCACGAGCCATAGACGCGGTCGAGGGAGTCCTGAGCGGCCTCGCGCCGCGTGTTGGCGGGCAGGGCCTTGATATATTCGCTGAGGATGCACATCTGTATCACGCCGCCCCGGGCTGCCAGGGCCTTGAGCATCTCGTCACTGAGGTTGCGCGGATGGTCGCAGAGGGCGCGGGCGCAGGAGTGGCTGGCGAAAATGGGGGTTTTGGAGCACGCCAGGGCCTGATAAAAGGACTCGTCCGAGGCGTGCGAGATATCGACGAGGATGCCGCAGCGGTTCATCTCGGCGATGACCTCGCGGCCGAAGGGGCTCAAGCCGTGCCAGCGGGGTGCCGGATCCGTCGAAGAGTCGCAGATATCGTTGTCCTGGGTGTGGCAGAGCGTGACATAACGCACGCCGCGCGCCTGCCAGACTTTGATGCTCGCCAGGTCATGTCCGAGGGCAAAGCCGTTTTCGATGCCGAGGCAGGCGCTCAGTACCCCGTCGGCCGCATTGCGCCGGATCTCCGCCGGGGTCGCGGCGAGGCGGATGCGCCCGGGATAGCGCTGCACCATGGCCTCGGTGAGGGCGATGAGATGCTCGGCAGCGGCGTGGGCGTTCTGGTAATTCTGCGGGGTCAGGGCGCGCTGCGAGACAAAGGCGGCAAAAAAGAGGACGTCGAGATTGCCGTTCTCCATGCGTCCGAGATCGATCTTGCCGCGGTCGCGAATGCCGGCGGGATGGTCCGCCCCGATATCCCAGGTGCTGTCGAGCATGTGCAGCGGGGTGTCGCAGTGGGTGTCGATGGTCAGCAGCTCGCGGTGCAGCTGCAGAGCGGATAAGCCGGCGGCCGGGCTGCTGCCCGCGAGGGCCCATGCGGCCCACCCCATGCCGAGGAGCAAAAGTGCCGAAAAGTTCTTCAAAAAGGTGTCCTGTCTGTTCACTGGTTATCAAATCCCCCGGCGAATGGGTTTCCCAATTTAGCCCATCCCTGCTAAGTGTACCTGCAACAGTCCGCTTTGCGGAAAGCCGTTTTCAGCCGGCGCGTTTGCCTTTGAGCACATGCGCGGTCGCGTCATGGATACGCACGGTCACCATCTCGCCGACCGTATAGTCACCCCCCTGAAGGATCACCAGGCGGTTGCCATCGCTGTGGCCCTGGCTTTCGGAGGCCGACTTTTTGGTGCCGCTCTGCTCGACGAGAACTTGCTCGAGCTGGCCGATGCGGGCGCTGTTTTTGTGCAGCGAGATCTCGTTTTGCACGGCATTGAGCGCGACCGAACGGCGGCTCTTTTCCTCCGCGGTGATGTCGTCGGGATATTTTCGCGCCGCCAGAGTGCCGGGCCGCTCGGAGTACTGAAAGATGAAGGCCGAATCGAATTCGACCTGCTGCATTACCTCAAGGGTCGCGTTGAATTCGCTTTCGCTCTCGCCAGGGAATCCGACGATGATATCGGTGCTCAGGGCGATGCCGGGGATACGGGCGCGGATCTGTTCGACCAGGTCGAGATAGTCCGGGCTGGTATAGGTGCGGCGCATCAATTGGAGGATGCGGTCGCTGCCTGCTTGCAGCGGCAAGTGGATGTGTTTACACAGGCGCGGCTCGGCGGCCATCACCTCGACCAGGTGCATCGGGAAATCCTTGGGATGCGGCGAGGTGAAGCGCACTCGCGCAATCCCCTCGACCTGGCTGACCATTTGCAGCAGCGCGGCAAAATCGCTCTGCTCGTGGCGGTACGAGTTGACGTTCTGGCCGAGGAGGGTCACCTGGCGGAAGCCTTCGCCGGCAAGGCGGCGGACCTCGGTGACGATGCTGTGCGGGGCGCGGCTGCGCTCACGGCCGCGGCTGTAAGGCACCACGCAGAACGAGCAAAAATTATTGCAGCCGCGCATCACCGCCAGCCAGGCGTTGACACCGCCCTGGCGGCGGGGATAGATGTCGGCATAGGTTTCATAATCGGAGAGTTCGACTTCGAAGCGGCTTTTTTTTCGGGCCGGTGCGGCGATGAGTTCGGGCAGGCGGCGGTAATTATCCGGACCGACGATAAAGTCGATCGGCAGCCGGCGGCTCTCCTCCAGGTGCTTCTTCAGCCCCATGGCCATGCAGCCGACCACGCCGAGCCGCTGCGGGGCATCCCCGCGCAGGCGGCGGATTTCATGGATGCGGTTGATCACCCGCAGCTCGGCATGCTCACGCACGGCGCAGGTGTTGATCAGCACGACATCGGCTGCGGCCGGATCGCTGGTCGCCTCGTAATCGGCGGAATCCAGAAGCGCCCGGATGATTTCGCTGTCATACTCGTTCATCTGACAGCCATAGGTTTCGATATAGACTTTCACGCGCGGGATACTTTCCTTACAGGAATACGCCGAGGATCAGATCAGGGTTCCCAGGACCGAGAGTTCATCGATCTTTTCCAGACGAACCCGGCGCAGCTGGTTGTGCAAGGGCTCGGGGCTGTGGACCCGCACCCGGATGAAGGTATCGGTCAAGCCGCTCCAGACCCCCCTCTGCTCTTCCTCGAAGAGCACCGTTTGCTCGCTGCCGAGGAACCTGCGGAAATAAGCGTGGCGCTTGCTCAGGCTCAGCGCACGCAACACTTTGCTGCGCCGGATTTTGGTCTCCTCATCGACCTTGCCCGGCAGGAGCCGGCTGCGCGCATGGTTGCGTTCCGAATAGCTGAAGACATGGAAATAGGCCAGCGGCAGCGCGTCGAGCAGGGCCCGGGTCTCTTCGAAAAGGGCTTCGGTCTCGCCGGGAAAACCGACGAGAATGTCGGTTCCGAGGCCGATTCCGGGCACCTCCGCAGCAGCATGCCGGATCAGGTCCGCGAACTGCCCGGCGGTATGGCGGCGGTGCATAGCCTTGAGGATGGCATCGCTGCCGCTCTGGGCCGGGACATGGAGAAAGCGGCAGAGGCGGCCGCCGTGCATCAGGGTGAACAGCCCGTCGGGCAGTGTGGTCATCTCGATCGAGGAGATGCGGATGCGCTCGAGCCCGGGCAGAGCGGCAAGGGCGCGCAGGATATCGATCAGCCGGCGATCGTCCTGCTGCCAGGTGCCGAGATTGACCCCGGTGAGAATGATCTCCTGATGGCCGGCGGCGGCCAAAAGTTCGGCCTCGTGCAGCAGGTCGCTGAGGTCACGGCTGCGGCTGCGGCCGCGGGCATAGGGGATCTCGCAAAAGGCGCAGAAGAAGTTGCAGCCGTCCTGGATCTTGAGGTTGGCGCGGGTGTGGCTGCGGTCTATGGCCGGGGCGGGCATGGTAAAGGGACCGCGGCCGATTTTGGGCGCGATCAGCAGCGGTCCACCGTCACGGTGGCTGCGGATGATCTCCGGCAGTTCCATCTTGACCGCGTTGCCGGCTACCCAGCTGACACCGGGCAGGCGGCAAAGCACCTCACCCTGGATCTGCGACTGACAGCCGATGAGGGCGATCTGGGCCCGGCCGTGTTCGCGGTGAATCTTGTGCACCAGCCGCCGCGTGTCGCTGTCGCCATGCTCGGTTACGGTGCAGGTGTTGATGACCACCACATCGGCGGGTTCCGAGAAATCGACGATCTCGTATCCCGCTGCACGGAAGCGGTTCTGCAACGCGGCTGTCTCCGCCTGATTGAGCCGGCAGCCGAGGGTATGAAAAGAGACTGTGTGGAACTCTTCCATGCGGCCGCGGACCTATTGTTCCTCGATGGTCACTTTTTGGATGACATCACCCTGACGCATGGCATCCACGACCTCCTGGCCATGGACCACCTTGCCGAAAACCGTGTGATGGCCATTGAGATGCGGCTGGGGGGCATGGGTGATGAAGAACTGGCTGCCGTTGGTGCCCGGACCGGCATTGGCCATGGAGATGACGCCGGTTTCGTGGGTCAAGGGATTGTCCTCGAATTCATCCGCGAAACGGTAGCCCGGGCCGCCACGGCCGGTGCCGGTGGGATCGCCGCCCTGGATCATGAAATTGGCGATCACCCGATGAAAGGTGACACCGTCGTAAAAGCCCTCACGGCTGAGAAAAACAAAATTGTTGACCGTCACCGGAGCATATTGGGGATACAGCTCCAGCTCGATAAGGCCGCGGCTGGTTTCGAGTTTGACCGTATAGCGCTTCTTCGCATCTATGGTCATGGCCGGCGGTGTGTCGTACTGGCGAGGGTGCATGGATTCTCCTTTTAATACGAAACTTAAAATTATTGAAAAATCATGAGAAAACCAAGACTTTTGACCGGCCCCGGCGGGCGCCGCGGCATCCCGCTGCGGCAGGACCGAGGTGCTGGCCCTGAGGCGCCCCCGGAATCCGCCTGCGCCGCGGCATCCCGCTGCTGTGCGGCTTGCGCGGCGGCGGGTCACACCCGGAAGTGATGGAGAAAGATGGCCGCTGCGGCGGCAACATTCAAAGAGTCGGCGCCGTTGCGCATGGGGATGGTGATCCGGGCATCGCAATGGCGCACCAGCGCCTCGGGCAGTCCGGTGCTTTCACTGCCGAAGAGCAGCGCCGTCAGGGCGGCCGGCTGCACCTGCTCCAGCGGGATGCTCTCCGGTGCCAGATGGGTGGCCAGCAGGGAAAATCCCCGGGCTTTCAGCCGGATCAGGTCTTGTTCCAGATCGGTGCTTTCCGCCAGCCGCAGGGAAAAGAGGGCGCCCATCGAAACGCGGACGACGCGGCGGTAAAAGGGGTCGATGGTGCCACCGCCGAGCACAACCCCGGCGGCGCCGAGGGCGCTGGCGCTGCGCAGGATCTGGCCGAGATTTTCGGCGTCACCGATCCCGGCGCAAACCGCCAAAGTGGCGGGGGGCCGGAGCGCCGCGGCAAGATGCTGCGGAGTGGGCAGCGGGCGGCGCAGGCCGCAGGCCAGAACCCCACGGTTGAAGGCGAAGCCGGGCGTCTGTTCCAGCACGCTCTCGGAGGTGACATAGAGGGGAATGGCAGCTGAGACCGAGGGCAGGATGCGCTCCAGCCGCCGTTCACTGACCAGCAGGGAGGCGGTGGCGAAGGAACTGGCCAGCAGCCGGAGCACCGGATTTTCGCCCTCGACGATGAAAAGCCCGTGATCGCGGATCAGCTCGCGGTCGCGGATGGCGCGGTAGACCGCGATGCGGGGATCGTCTATCGACAGAACGGGTATGATCTCCGGGGTACGGGAATCCATGGTGAGCCGCCGTCCGGGTGCTTGTCGCCGGTTACCGCTGCAGCAGCACATAGCCTTCGCGCAGCTCGAAGCGTCTGAAGGCGAAGTGGTTCATATCGATGGCCGGATCGATTTTGAAGCGGCTTTTGAGATCAGCCAGCCCGAAGGAGAAGCGGCCGACGCTGATCTGCGAGGTGCCGCCAAGGACGATACGGTCGCCCGAGGCGACTGGCTGGAGGTCCCCCTTGATGTACACCTGCTGCAGAGCCTTTTCGGGCAGCATGCCGCGCAGCTGGTCGAGCACCCGCACGCCGTCCGGGGTCAGCTGTTGCCGGGGAATCTCGTCGAAATTGACCATCAACTCGACGATCATCCGGCCGGGGTGGATGGTCGTTTTGGCGCCGCGTACCACCGCATAGGGGTCAAAGCCATCGGCACCGGCCATCTCGGCCAGCAGTGTGGGCACGAAGGTGTCGGCGGTGATCCGTACCTCCTTTTGTTGCATCAGCAGCCGCTGCAGCGGCGTCGCAGGGGCGGTGGTGGCCGCGGCGGTTTCACGCTGCTCACTATGCACGCTCCGGGAAGAGGCCCTCTCCCGCAGCGCTTCATGCGTACTCCCGGCAGGAGGTATATCCCTCTCTTCTTCAGGCGCGGTCCGGGAAGGCGCTGAATCCCGCCGCGTTGCCGGTGCTGTCCGCGCCGGCGCTGTATCCCGCCGCGTTTCCGGCACCATCCCGGACGGTGCTGCATCCTGCAGTGGTTCCGGCGCTGCGGGCGGCATGCCCTGCGCGTCAGCCGGCGCTGCTGGCGCATCTGCCGGCGTTTTCCACGCCTCGCCCTGTGTCTGCTGATCGTGGTACCACTCCGGCTGATAAAAGATCCGGCTCAGCAACCAGGCGCGCACCCCCAGGATCAGCAGAATGAGGAGGGCGATGGCCGCCAGCCAATGTAACAGTTTTTTCACACCGGCCTCACTGGTTAGCGTCGTCCTGGAGCAGCACCTGCCGCCAGGCAAAGGGATCCTCCGCGCCGGCGATACCGCGCACGCGTGCGCTGAGCGCGGAAAAGGCCCGTTTCATCGGCTGGTAACGCGCGACATGAGCGGCAACCGGTTTTTTGCGCAGGCTCTCGCGCAGCTGGATAAAGGGCGCGACCAGCTCCGGCAGGGTCACCGCGCGTCCGGCCTCCTTCTCGTACACCCAGGCGGCGTGGAGCGCAGCGCCCATGGCGGCACCCTCGCCCTCGACCGGCACGACCTCGGTCTCGAAGATGTCGGCGATCGCCTGGCACCAGGCCGGGGACTGCGAGAGTCCGCCGGTGAGGCGGATTTCGCGCGCCTGGATCGGCATTTTGCGATAGCCGTCATAGAGGTTGAGGAGATGGCCCTCGAGAACCGCACGACTGAGCTTCTCCACCGTAAAATCGTTCAAGCCAAAGCCGAAATAGAGCGGCGCGGCCACCGGAACATCCGGCGTACGCTCCCCGATGTACCAGGGGATAAGCATCCGCCCCGCATTGCCGGCCGGGGTTTTCGCCATCAGCTCATTAAAGGCGGCATGCGAAAGTTGGTGTTCCGCCAGCATGGCGTTGTAGCCATTGGCCAGGTTGGAGACGCAAAGCAGCGGGAAATGGCGGCCGGTACTGTCGCGGAAGGCGGCGATCTCGCCGCTCGCATCGATAAAGGGCTCTTCAAGCACCGTATAGGCCGTGCCGCTGGTGCCAAGGCTGATGGTCACCAACCCCGGGGTCACGTTGCCGGTGCCCACCGCGCCATACATGTTATCGCCACAGCCGGCGTCGATGCGGCACTGCGGATCGAAACCATAGCGCGCGGCCAGGCTGCGGCCGATCGTGCCGATGCTCTGATCCGAGGGGCGGACCGGCGGCAGCTTGCCGGTGAGATCCGGCGCGATGGCGCGCAAGACCTTTTCCGACCAGGTGCCGGTGCCGGGATGCCAAAGTGCCATGCCCGAGAGGTCGCCGGGCTCCATGACGCGGACACCGCCTTCTTCGCCACCGGTCAGCCACCAGTTGACATAATTATGCACCAGAAAACAGGTGGCCGTCTTGCGCCAGAGCTCGGGTTCGTGGCGCACCATGTGCAAGATTTTGGCGGCGGTGTACCCGGTGCGCTGGCTGTTGCCGACTTCGGCGATCATTGCCGCCGCGCCGCCGACGGCTTTTGTAAGCAGGCGGCACTCCTCTTCGGTGCTGAAATCGTTCCAGAGCTTGCTGCGCGGCCTCGACAGCCGTCCCGCCGCATCCAGGGTGACCAGGCCGTGTTGCTGGCCCGATACCGAGAGGGCGCGAATCTGCGCGACCGGAACCCCGGCTTTGCCCATGCGGGTAAAAAGCTGCTCGATGGCCTCGATCCACATCGCGGGATCGGATTCCGAGGCGCCGGGCCCGAGTCCCTGGATGACGCCGTTGCGTGTGCCGTAGCTGAGGTCTGTATCGTAATGGATCGCATCGAGATGAACGACCTCGTGTGTCTGCAGATGGACGACGATCAGTTTGCATCCCTGGGTTGAACTGTCGAGACCGGCAAAAAGCATCTGGACCTCCTGATGGCTACTTGAGCGCCTTTTTGATTTTATCTGCAGTGGCTTTGCTGTACATCGCACAGACGCCCTTTTTGGCGTCGGGTTCGATGCCGAGTTCCTTGATCGCTTTCTTGACGGCGGCGTCGCTGACGCCCCATTCCTTGGCCAGTTTCCCAGCCGATGCCATTTCTTCAGCCATGATATCCTCCTGGGTCAATGGTTCATCTCCGGGCGGCAGGGCCCGGCTTTGCGGGGGTGGAGATAACATAACGGTTTTTTCAGCCATTTTCAAGTACTTCCTTCGCGCTTTTACGCGGCACCCAAAAGCCCTTGCGCTGCCGCTCGATTTCGCGGCACCCCACTTCCCGGCGGCACCAAAAAGCTTGGCACCCCCCAAAATCTGGGTCCCACCCGGATTTAACATTTTGAATAATGGTGGGCTACCCCCAAAATCTGGGTCCCACCCGGATTTAATATAATGAATAATGGTGGGCTACCCCCAAAATCTGGGCCCCACCCGGATTTAATATAATGAATAATGGTGGGCTACCCCCAAAATCTGG
>Ga0116170_10000738_pt1 | contig 34312 bp, 33 predicted proteins | sample AD_JPNHW1_MetaG_FD_89797 | JGI IMG/M metagenome (GOLD analysis project Ga0116170, IMG submission 89797) | Active sludge microbial communities of municipal wastewater-treating anaerobic digesters from Japan - AD_JPNHW1_MetaG | ecosystem: Engineered > Bioreactor > Anaerobic > Digestate | place... | reverse complement strand
CACACGCGTAACTAATACCATCCTTGGCCAGATGCAGACTACATCGGTGTGCCCCTCATGCAACGGAGAGGGAAAGACAATCACCAAGAAATGCGTATCATGCTATGGTGAAGGGATAGTCCAGAAGGAAGACATAATAAAGATAAATATACCTGCAGGCGTCAGCAAAGGAATGCAGATGAACGTCGAGGGAAAGGGAAACGCTGCCAGACGGGGAGGAATGAACGGCGACCTTATCGTTGTCATCGACGAGGAAGAACATCCCGATCTGATAAGGGAAGGCAATGATCTTATTTACAACCTTTTCATAAGCATACCCGATTCTGTTCTCGGAACGCAGGTTGAAGTCCCCACTGTCGATACCAATGTGAAGATCAAAATAGAACCCGGCACACAGCCCGGTAAGATACTACGGCTCAGGGGGAAAGGCCTCCCCGAAATAAACGGATACGGAAGGGGCGACCTCCTTGTCAATGTAAATGTCTGGATCCCTAAAAACCTTTCTAAGGATGAAATGAAAATATTCGAAAAGCTTAAAGACAGCCCCTCCTTCGAACCAAAACCCGACAGTAACGACAAAGGCTTTTTCGAAAGAATGAGGGGATACTTCCAGCAATAAGCGAAATATCACATATTTCGTTCCTGTTTCACGAGTTCCGAAGAGTTTTATATATTTACGTTTCTTTTTAAACTTATCGGAATCACATGGCACTCTTCGAAGCAAAGAACGTCACAAAAAAATTCGGGACTCAGGTTGCGCTTGATAATGTCAGCATATCAGTACCGGAAAAATGCATTTTCGGACTTCTCGGCCCCAACGGGGCGGGAAAAACAACTCTCATCAGGATAATCAACCAGATAACCGGCCCCGACTCGGGGGAGCTTTTTCTGAACGGACGTAAACTGAACCCCGAAGACGTAGTATCGATCGGCTACCTGCCCGAAGAAAGAGGTCTGTACAAAAAGATGAAGGTCGGAGAACAGGCATTGTATTTTGCCCAGCTCAAGGGCCTTTCAAAAGCTGAGGCCATGAGAAGGCTCAAATACTGGTTCCGGAAACTCGAAATTGTCGACTGGTGGGGGAAAAAGGTAGAAGAGCTGTCAAAGGGAATGCAGCAGAAAGTTCAGTTTGTAACAACTGTGCTACACGAACCGAAACTTCTGATTTTCGATGAGCCTTTTACAGGATTTGATCCTGTTAACGCCAATCTTATAAAAAACGAGATACTTTTCCTCAGGGAAAAAGGAGCCACAATAATATTCTCAACGCATAACATGGAATCAGTAGAGGAGCTTTGCGATAATATCACCCTGATAAACAAAGCAAAGACCATTCTCGAGGGAAATGTTTATGACATACGGAAACAATGGGCTGCAAGTGAATATGATATTGTATTTGAAGGGGAAATAAGCTTTCCGGAGAACGAAAGGTTCAATATTATTAACAGGGAGGAAGAGAACGGTAAAAGCAGCATCCGCTTAAAGGCAAAAGGCAACGCAGATACAAATGAGATCCTTCAGTTGGCTATCGGGCTTGGAAAAGTAATTTCATTCAACCCTGCCTTACCATCGATGAACGAGATTTTCATAAGAGTCGTCGAATCGCGCAACTGAGCCCTAGATAAATCCTGAAATTTACTTACGCTATGAGCAAGATACCCGTAATTATCAAAAGAGAATACCTGACAAGGGTTAGGAAGAAATCGTTCATAATAATGACGATCCTAGCCCCCGTTCTTATGGCCGCCCTTATCATCGTACCTACCCTTTTAATGATGAACCAGCAGCAGGACTTCAAAAAGATTGCTGTAATAGAAGACAATTCCGATCTTTTTAAAGGGGTAATAAAGAATACTGAAAATCTCGAATTTGTCTATCTCGATAATGTAAAGGTCGACGATCTGAAAACTACCTTCGAACAGGCAGGTTACTATGGGATTTTATATATATCACCCGAGATAGTCAATACCCCGAACGCCGTACAACTGATCTCGAAGAAACAACCTCCGATAGGCCTTCTCCAGCATATCGAGAGCTCTCTTGAAAAGGACATCGAACGTCAGAAACTAATGACCTATAACATCGAGAACCTCGATCAGATAATGAAGAATGTGGATACAAAAGTATCTGTCCAGACAAAGAAGATAGGTGATTCCGGAGAAGTTGAGGACACAAGCACCGGCATTGCAATGGCTCTGGCTTATATCGGCGGACTGCTAATGTACATGCTTGTCTTCATTTTCGGGTCACAGGTTATGAGGGGAGTTATTGAAGAAAAAACAAGCAGGGTTGTCGAGGTAATAGTATCATCTGTGAAACCTGTGGAACTGATGATGGGCAAAATTGTAGGCATCGCACTCGTCGGTCTGACCCAGTTCCTCATCTGGGTATTTCTTACCATGGGGATATTCACAGTCCTTAAATCGACAGTTCTTAAGACTGAAAACCTTACCGAAGTATCGCAGAACATGACAAAGAGCATACTGTCGGATGAACAACAGCAAATGGCCCAGGAACAATCAGCATCAGTGAATCCCGACATGGCAGAATTCCAGCAGTTATTCACAAGCGCCCTTAACCAGCCCTGGGGATTGATAATTCTGTCATTCATCTTTTACTTTGTTACAGGCTACCTCCTTTATGCCTCATTGTTTGCAGCCATCGGTTCGGCAGTTGACAATGAAACCGAGACACAGCAATTCATGCTGCCTGTGACAATACCTATAATACTTGGCCTGATGGTCGCAATGGGTACGATGCAGAACCCCGAAAGCTCGCTTTCGTTCTGGTGTTCACTGATACCACTTACGTCACCTGTGGTAATGATGGCAAGGATCCCCTTCGGGGTCCCTTACTGGCAACTCGGCCTGTCGATGGTTCTTATGGTCGTTACCTTTGTGGCATTCGTCTGGATGGCAGCGAAGATCTATCGTACAGGAATTCTTATGTACGGCAAAAAGAGTTCGTGGCAGGAGATGTGGAAATGGCTGAGATACAGCGGATAACAAAACAATGAACTACAATGTCGAAAATACTTGTTATTGATGATGAAAGAGCTATCCGGAACACTCTGAAGGAAGTCCTGGAATATGAGAAGCATGAGGTTGATCTTGCAGAAGACGGACCTTCTGGACTCGAATTGTTTGGCTCTAACTCATATGATATAGTCCTTTGCGATATCAAGATGGCAAAGATGGATGGGATTGAGGTTCTTCAGAAGATCTGTGAGGTCTCATCCGATGTGCCTGTGATAATGATCTCGGGACATGGTAATATCGACACCGCTGTTGAGGCAATTAAAAAGGGGGCATACGATTTCCTGGAGAAACCGCTCGACCTCAACAGACTCCTCATTACAATACGCAATGCGACAGATAAATCGACGCTCATAACACAGACGCAGGTCCTTAAGAACAAGGTCAGCAAAATGTATGAAATAGTCGGTGAATCGGAAGCCATTAAAAAGGTCAAGGAGATGATCGACAAGGTGGCTCCCACTGAAGCCCGAGTTCTTATTACGGGATCAAATGGTACCGGCAAGGAACTTGTGGCCCATCAGATCCATGAGAAGAGCACCAGGGCAAAAGGACCTTTTGTGGAAGTTAACTGCGCCGCAATTCCCTCGGAACTTATTGAAAGCGAATTGTTCGGTCACGAAAAAGGATCTTTCACTTCGGCAATAAAGCAAAGGATAGGTAAATTTGAACAGGCAAACGGAGGCACCTTATTCCTTGATGAGATAGGCGATATGAGCCTTTCAGCACAATCGAAGGTGTTAAGAGCCCTTCAGGAAAACAAGATTACGCGTGTGGGTTCTGATAAGGACATACATGTCAACGTAAGGGTAATTGCTGCAACCAACAAGAACATAAGAAAGGAGATTGAAAATAATACATTCAGGGAAGACCTTTACCACAGGCTGAGCGTTATTCTGATCCATGTGCCTGCCCTCAACGAACGCGAAGAAGATATTCCTCTTCTTGCCGAGCATTTTAACTCACTTATCTGCGGAGAATACGGGATGAGCAGGAAAACTATTAGAAAAGATGCAATAAAAGAACTTCAGAAAATAGAGTGGACCGGGAATATCCGCGAATTCCGGAATGTTCTTGAAAGGCTTATTATCCTGTGCAGGGATGAAATTACTGCAGCCGATGTGGTTGCATATGCAAGGCCTGTTTCCGGGTCAAACATTCTTTAACGTCCGGTCAGAAACGGAAATATATAAATGGCATGATTTCCGTGGACCGCATTTGGTAAAGGAGAAATGCAATCATCAGAACTATTGTCAGCTGCACTGTTACAGGTACCCTGATAAAAAGCCCACGGTATGATTCCTTTACCTTTTCAGGAAGGAAATGTATAAGATATCCAGCTGTAATAAGTGCAAAAGCACCCCCGAAAAGAGCAAAGACCGATTCGAACGATGAGGGCAGGAAATCGTTGATAATCTGACGTAACATCAGACCTACGCTTTGCATATCCTGAGCCCTGAAAAATATCCAGCAAAAACTCACAAACTGAAATGTAAGGAAAATCGAAACTGCCGATCTGAACCTGCCACGGGATGTTCTGTCTCCAAAAATAAATCCAACTATCTTGCTAAATGCCAGCCCAATGCCATGAAGACCTCCCCAGATTACAAATCTCAGGTTTGCCCCATGCCACAGGCCACCCAGCAGCATTGTTATTATCACATTTACTATCGTCCTGAATTTGCCTTTTCTGTTCCCGCCCAGAGGTATATAAAGGTAGTCCTTCAGCCACCTTGAAAGGGATATATGCCATCTTTTCCAGAAATCAGAAATGTTTGCAGCTTTGTATGGTGAATTGAAGTTCAGCGGCAGCCTGAATCCGAGTATCAGGCCGATTCCTATGGCTATATCGGTATATCCCGAAAAATCGCAATATATCTGCAAGCCATAGCCATATATGGCCATCAGGTTCTCAAATCCTGAATGGGCTGTAGGGAGGTCAAATATCCTGTCGACAAAATTCACCGCTATGAAATCGGAAATTATTATCTTTTTTATCAATCCTTTCATTATAAGGAAAATGGCATGGCTCATCTCCCGTTGCGTTACATTATAGGGCTTATAAAGCTGCGGAATGAATTCTGAAGCCCTCACAATCGGGCCAGCTACAAGCTGGGGAAAGAAGGATACGTAAAAGCCAAAATCGATGATGCTTCTTACCGGCTCAAGCTTTTTCCTGAATACATCTATTGTATAGCTTAATGACTGGAATGTGAAGAAGGATATCCCGACAGGAAGAATTATGCTGCTTATATTGAAATGAGTGCCAAAATGATTATTTGAGAATGCCTGAAGATAATCCTTCACAACGAAAGCAGTTCCGAACAGATCATTGAAAGTATTGATGAGGAACCCCGTATATTTAAAATATGCAAGTAAACCAATATTTGAAATTATGCTCAGCAAAAGGAAAAATCTCTTTCCGGCTTTCGATTCCGACCGGTTTATAAGAAGCCCCGCTGAGAAATCAATTACGGTAACGAGAATCAGCAGGATTAGGAGGAAGCCTCCTGATTTATAATAAAAGAAAAGGCTTATTATTAACAGATAAAGATTCCTAAGGAACATCTTTTTGTACACAAGGAGGAAGCCTCCCAGAACGAAAAGGAAAAACACCCAGAAGTAAGGTGAAGAGAATATGAAGGGACTTGCAGGATTATACCTGAATAGTGACCTGAGCAGAGTTTCCACGACAGTTTCGTCTTTATTCTGATGCATCTGTAAAGAAGAGGAGGCAGTAGTAAAAAGTGTATCTGCTGTCTGCCGCACCTGAAGCGCTGTCGTAAGCGAATCAGTCTGTGGCAGCCTCTTAACAGCAAAAAGATCAGAGATCATAAGCGATGCCAGAGTATCCGCTCCCTGGTCAGTAAAATGTACATAATCCTTTTTTGCAAGCGGAGGGTTCATACCGAACCATCTTATTATTGATGAATTTCCTCCCATTGCGGCCCTGGCGTCCCAGAATACGGCGCCTTCTTCTTCAGCGGCCCTTTCCTGGGCGCTGATAATCTTCCCGATATTCGGATAGGCAACAACCTTTTCCCCTTCAGAATAGGCCATATCCGTAAGGCCCACCACCACAACGGCAGCGGCAGGCGCTACTTCATGAAGAAGTGATATCTGCCTGGCAAGTCCTTTTTCATAATACGAATAATCATTCCTTATGTTGGTTGCAAGGTTCAGCCCGTAATGCAATATTACCAGGTCAGGTTTCAGTATCCCGAATGATTCCCTGAGGTTTTCGACGTCGACCATCGTAAATTCGAGACCTGCACTTCCCCTCTGCGGAATATTATCAACAACCAGTCCCGTTTTCCCCTCAATGCTTATCCCATAAATATCCGGGCTTGTATTTCCTGAGAATTCAATGAGTATATTTTCTGAGCTATAAAGCGGACACTGATATTCGGTTATTACATCGCTTCTTTTAAGTGTACCTGCGATCAAAGGATTGTCATCAGCCTTTACCGTAATATCCACGTCGTCCTGCGTGTTCCTGTATATAATTCTCAGGTATTCAAAATCTGATGCAAAGTTGTCGGCAAAAACCGATTCTGATATTCTGATCCACGATTTTACTTTTCCCTGCGACACCTTGCCGTCGGGCAGATATCTGCAGAATGCCATAAAAGGTCCAAGTTCATTATGCTTTATCTCGCCGTTTTTGAATGAAAGGTAGTTATAGCGGCGCCAGTTTGTTGAAGCCCTTACATAAAATGACTTTGTATATGTGACAGGCATTACAGGCAGGAAAAGTCCGGGACCAGTTCCACCGTTAATACTGCGAAGGGAATTCCTCAGGTAGGATGTTATCCTGTCGCCTTCAATCTGTGAATCGCCAAAATACATTATCCTTATCTTGCGACCGGCATACCTCATGGAATCGAGGAGTTTCTGAACCGGATCATGTCTGACAGTGTCAATGGCAATTGTGTCGGATGGCTGAAATACTGACTGAAGCGTGTCGGTTACAGCTGGTCTGTCTTTTGGTCTTGTTTCAGGAGTTGCTGTAACCTCGTGAATTGTTGAGTCGGGAAAAACAGGAACTGCCTTTCCGGGATATATTTTTTTAAGAAGATTTTCAGGGATCAGCGTTTCGGCCGACGGAAGGTTGAGATCCCATGGCAGAACATAGGAAAGACCTGCAAAACAGATCAGGATTATCAGCAGTAACAGAAATGATTTGACAGGGCGCATTCTGACAAAGAGCCTCAGCTCTTCTTCTTTATTTTTAGTACCTGACCTACCTTGATCTTTCCTGGATCGCTTATATTGTTCAAGGTAAGTACATCAGTTGTGCTTACATTATCAAACCTCCTTACAATATCCCAGATTGTATCACCATATCTGACTGTATATGTCACAAAATCGCCCGGTTGTTCCTGTACAGGAATTGAGGCAAATGAGAGGTTTTGTGGTGCAGCAGCTGGTTTTCCGGCCATCTGCTGTTTTTCGGCGAATGACATTTCGTTAACTCTGGAATAGTTGCTTGCCCTCGAAGGATCAACATAAATTGCCAGTTTCTGACCTACCCTTATAGTATTGCGGTAAATATTGTTCCAGTAACGAAGATCGGCAAGTGACACCTTATACCATTCGGAAATAAATCCCAGGTTATCCCCATCCTTCACAGTGTAGACTATTTTGGTTTTACCCTTTACATCAGCCGGAACATATGTTGAACGTGAGGGATCGGCTGTAACATTTATTCGTGAAAGGTAGACATCTCTTTTATAATTCCGGATAGTATCGCTGAGGTCGATGAAATCACCAAGATGGCTCATGGGAAGAGTAAGTGAAAGCGGTTTTGAGGAACCTGGTACCAGCCCCGTCTTATACTGAGGGTTGAGAGCTTTAAGCTCCCCAAGCGGAATTCCCATGACCTCGGAGATCTGGTTCAGATGAATATCCTTATTTATCATAATTGTATCTGTCGAAACTGGAATATTGAGAGGCAGTGGTTTCAGCTTATGCTCTGCCGAGTAGTTAACAGCATAGGTGGCAGCAACATACATCGGGATATAGCCCCTGGTCTCTCTTGGGAGCCTGTAGTAGATATCCCAGTAATCCTTTTTGTTGCCCGATCTCTTTATTGCCTTGTTCACATTTCCGGGGCCGCAATTATAGGCAGCGATTACAAGTATCCAGTCGTTATATATATTATAAAGGTCTTTCATGTATCTTGCTGCAGCATGAGTGGCTTTGACGGGATCGCGTCTTTCGTCGACAAGCGAATTGATAGTCAGTCCGTAAAGCCGGCCAGTACTGTACATGAACTGCCACATACCCGTTGCCCCGGAACGCCTGTTGAAGGCATTAGGGTTCAGCGCCGATTCGATAACTGCCATGTATTTAAGTTCAGACGGCAGGCCATACATGTCAAAAATATCTTCTATCATCGGGAAATAATATTCCTTTAGTCCCAGCACCGCACAGAATTTTTCCCTCTGGCGGATCGTATAGACATGGATATGATTTCTGATTATACTGTTATATGGCGGTTTTATTATTGAATTTATCCTGCTCAGCCTTTCCTTGTAAACAGTATCTGGATATTCAATACCTGTTGAATCGAAGTTAAAATCTGTCTTTATTTCCTGCATGGCAATTTTAACATACCAGCTGTTCACAAGACTGTCGAGGTCCTCAGATATCTTTTCGCTGTATATTTCTGATTTCAGGATTATTGTATCATTTTCAGCCTTGGCATTGGCAATAAGTAATGTTAAAAAAAGCGTTACCAGTATTGTCTTCAACTTCATTGTTCAGGGTTTCATTTAAAATGTATAAATCAAACTTATATTCAATCCTGCTCCCACTCCGCCCGGAACTGTAATCTTCGATGGAGTAAGTTCAAGGTTGAGGTTATTGCTGATATCATAGTTTGCAAGGCTGGCATCGACATTTGCATCGAGGATGGTAATCAGATACCAGGCTGCGATCCCAATATAGGAAAGATCACGGTATTTTTTATAATAATCAACAGCATTAAGCAAATTTTCTTTTACCCACGACTCAGTTGACGGGTTATAGCTTCCGGGGAACAGCACAGGATCATATTCTGACGGTTCACTCCCTTTTATCAGCTTTAAATAGCTGTCAGTCTCGGGTATCTTATCTGTAAAATCCTGATAAGCCTTCATCATTTCATTGTACTTTGATGAATTAAAGCCAACTGTGTAAGCAAGTCCTCCAAAACCTGCATATACAAAAGGAATCTTCCAGTATTTTCTGTTGTAAACCTGGCCCATTCCGGGAAGCACAACGGCTAGCATGGTGGCCTTCACAGGTACAGGCCTGAAGGTTTTTCGTCGAGGCGCGACAACGGCTGAAGTATCCTGTGCCGTCATCTTGTATGGCAGACAAAAGGATAACGTGATGAGAATAATTATTATTTTCTTAACTGCTCTCAAATCCAGTAAACGCCGGACTTTATCACGCCACAGGCGTGACCGGTGCGGCAAATATAATTAATTTCAGTTGTTAAGACGGTCAAAGACGCCCAAAATGCGCTCCATTTCCTCGGGGCTCTCGAAGGGGATCACTATTTTCCCTTTTCCCTGTTCATTTATCCTGAAGCTGACCTTTGTTGAAAAAACCCTGTTGAGATGGTCGGAAAGCTGCCTGAAATCATCATTTAGTTTCTTTTTTCTTTCCCTTTTTGCCGGATCCTTGATCTTTTCGGTCTGAAGGACCCTTACAAGTTCTTCGGCCTGCCTTACTGAAAGATCATCGTCTATTATATGGTAATAAACCTCCATCTGGGTTTTGGGATTTTCAATATTGACCAGGGTCCTTGCATGCCCCATCATAAGATGCTTATTCCTTATCCCGAGCTGTATCTCTGCAGGAAGCCGCAGCAGACGAATATAATTTGTAACTGTGGAACGCTGCTTCCCCACCCTTTCGCTGAGCTGTTCCTGGGTAAGCCTGCATTCCTCAATAAGTCGCTGGAAACTGATTGCCACCTCAATAGCGTCGAGGTCTTCGCGCTGAATGTTCTCAACAAGGGCAAGCTCGAGCATTGCCTGATCATCTGCAGTACGGATATAGGCAGGAACATGTGTAAGACCTGCCAGACGTGCCGCCCTTAACCTTCTTTCACCTGCAATAAGCTGATATCTTCCTCCTTCAGCCTCCCTTACTGTAAGTGGCTGTACTATCCCGAGCTTTTTTATTGATTCTGCAAGTTCCTCGAGAGCCTGCTCATCAAAATGAGTACGGGGCTGAAAAGGATTCCCGTCGATCGAATCAACATCTATATCCATATTGGGCTCCACCTTCTTCTCGAGAACTTCTTTCTCGACTCCATCGATAAGCGCGCCCAATCCTCTTCCCAATGCATTCTTTTTTGTCATGACAAGATCTGTTTGTTAACGGAAAAATTTAAAATCAGCTCTGGTTAACCGGGACAGTCTTCTCAATAAGCTCTTTTGCCAGATTCAGGTAGTTGACGGTACCCCTTGAATCGGCATCATAAAGAATCGCCGGCTGTCCGAAGCTGGGTGCCTCCGAAAGCTTTACATTTCTCTGGATGATGGTACGGAATACCATTTGCTGAAAATGCTTGTTCACTTCCTCTGCAACCTGGTTTGATAACCTCAGCCTTGAATCATACATCGTAAGAAGAAATCCCTCGATTTCAAGTTCGGGATTGAGATTGTTCTGTATTATTTTGATTGTGTTAAGCAGCTTTCCAAGCCCCTCGAGTGCAAAATACTCGCATTGCACAGGTATGATCACGGAGTTTGCCGCTGTTAATGCATTAACAGTAAGAAGTCCGAGCGAGGGAGAACAGTCTATTATAACATAGTCGAAATTCTCCGATATCTTTCCCAGCATACCCTTCATTATCTTTTCCCTCTCGGGCCTTTCAAGCATCTCAATCTCCGCACCGACGAGATCTATGTTCGACGGCATCACAAAAAGATTCTCAACACCCGTCTGGTGAACCGCTCCGGAAGGCTCCTTCCCGTCGATCAGACAATCATATACAGTGCTTTTAATTTGCCGGGTATCCAGGCCAATCCCCGATGTGGCATTTGCCTGCGGATCGGCATCAATTATTATTACTTTTTTTTCAAGAGCTGCCAGACTGGCCGCAAGATTAATGGCTGTAGTCGTCTTCCCCACTCCGCCCTTCTGATTCGCTATGGCTATTATCCTTCCCATCTCTTTCTATTTGATTTCCCTTGTTAAATTATGAGCTTCAAATTTACGATTTATGAGTTTGAGCCCCGGACAGGCCATAATGTAATTGTAAACATTTTTTTTACGCTTTTCAACACTTTATTAACATGATAATTCAGATATTTGATACAAACTAATGGCATTATGGAAGAGAAAGTTTTATCAGATGAATGGTTTGCCGTCGTTAATCCGAACGCCGGGAACGGGAAAGGGGTAAAAGACTGGAAACGTATCGCAGGCCTTCTCGATAAAAACGGAATAAATTACAAAATGGCTCTCACAGAAAAAAGGGGACACGCAACTATAATGACAAGAGACCTTATCGGCACGGGATACAGAAAATTCATATCGGTAGGAGGCGATGGCACCCTCAACGAGATTGTAAACGGCATATTCTCACAGGATCATTGCCCGCCAACAGACTGTACAATAAGTAAAATACCTGTCGGAACAGGCAACGACTGGGGCCGCATGTTCGGGATCCCGCTTGTTTATGAAGGGGCTGTAAAGGTTATCAGGGAGGGCCTGCAGATGAGACATGACGTAGGATATATTAATTATCATGAAGGGGGGAAGGAAGAAAAAAGATACTTCATTAACATTGCAGGGCTTGGATTTGAATCGATAGTTGTAAAAAAGACAAATTCTCAGAAGGAAAAAGGAAAAAGCAACAAGGCCATATACTTCTGGAACCTTTTATCAAGCCTGATATCATACAGGAACATTCAGGCCGACATCACAATCGACGGCAAACAGGTGAAAGCAAAGATCTTTTCAATTAATGTAGGTAACGGCAGGTATTGCGGGGGAGGAATGAGACAAACTCCTGAAGCCCTTCCCGACGACGGACTTCTTGATGTCACAATTATCAGGGAGATCGGGAGGATCGAAATCATAAGAAGCCTGAAACTGCTTTACGACGGGACGCTTCTGAGCCATCCCAGGATCGATGGTTACAGATGCAGCAATATCAGGGTTGAGTCGGCGCTGCCGCTTTATGTTGAGGCTGACGGTGAATCGCTGGGGCACACACCTGCCGAATTCGGAATAATACCCTCGGCGGTTAATATTGTTTATGCAACAAGGGTTATTTAACAACCCTTATCTCATAGAGCTGTGGCCACCGTTTCCCTGTAACAAAAATCCGTCCGCCGCGGCTGTCATATGCTATCCCGTTGAGTACGTCCGCATTTACCTCCCTTCTTTTTGCCTCAGGGAACAATTTTGAAAGGTCGATATATGAATTCACTCTTCCCGACAAAGGATCTATCCTTGCTATACGGTCGGTCATCCAGATATTTGCCCAAATCTCCCCGTTTATATATTCAAGCTCATTAAGCTGATCGACCTTCTTCTCGTCATCATAAACCTCCAGCCTCGAAACCGTGGTGAAGGACCCCGGATCATTAATATACAGGATGTTGGAACCGTCACTCATAACAAGCTTGTTGTCCATTGTTGTCAGACCCCATCCTTCGGTCTGAAAGTAAAGGTTGTTGAGAAGCTTGAAATCGGACCTGTTATAAACAAACCCTACCTTGTTGCGCCATGTGACCTGATAAATCCTGTCCTCATATAATGTTATTCCCTCTCCGAATAGTGACGGATCAAGGTTATGCTGCCTGACAACCTTCCCGGTTTCAAGCTCTACCTCCCTTAGGCTCGATCCGCTTTCCTGGCCTGTACCTTCATAAAGTAAGCCGTTGTCATAAAAAAGTCCCTGGGTAAAGGCCTCCCTGTCGTGCGGATACGACTTCACAACTGCGATATTGTATTTTTCAGGTTTGATATCTGAGTTTACAATCACGAACCTTGTTACCGATTGAGTCTTGTCCTTGCTGTACCCTACAGCTTTAACTGATTTTCGTCCGGTGAAGGTATTAAAAGCTGCTTTTACCGAACATTCCCAGGGTTCTGAACTTACGACGGCAACCTGGCGGCCGTCGAAATATACCTTAACGGAGTCGAACCTTATAGTCTTATCGTCGGAGCCGACACTGACCTTTATCTCATCATGAAGCTTATACTCGGCATTTTCAGAGGGCGACATCATCTTTATAACGGGAATGCCGGCCGTATTCTGAATACTTACCGATGTATCAGTTCCCTTTTCCGGCAGCTTACCACTGCTTCCTGAGCAGGATACGATCCAGGAGAATATTATAAGGGATACGAAACCGGGGAAGTAACCGGATAATCTAATTCTCATTTTGCCTTTCCTTTTTCCCGAACAACCTTCGTAAACTGTTCTTTCGTGCAGCAGCTATCTGTCTTTCCATTTCCTGCTGGTGCAGGTCGAACGGGACCAGCATTTGCCATACTTCGCTCCAGCCGGGAAATCCTCCGATATTCTTATCGTCGATATAAATATCGGCATCTATCTTCCTGCTTATGGTTTCATCGTAAACCTCTTCGGGGTAATTCCTGTTTATGGCATAGAACTCTATGCCGTTCCTGCGGCAATATTCGACAGCTTCATCAAGTTCTTTTCCTGCCCTGAAGGTCCAGAGAATAAGCCGTGCCCCAAGCTTCTCAAGTTCCTTGAGCGTTTGAAAAGCAAACAGCTTTTCCTTCCCGATGCCGGGGTAATCATGTTCGACTATCGTTCCATCGAAGTCAACAGCAATCCTTATGCCTTTGAAATTGATCATGCAGACTATCTAAATTATGCAAATCTAACAATTTCTGCAATTCAACTGAAATTTATAATAATTTTGCCTTTCAATACTACAATATAATATTCTCAATGAGAAATATACCCAACTTCATAACCTCGCTGAATCTGGCATCGGGCTTTATTGCGCTTATTTTTGCTTCAAATGGCGAACTTATAACAGCATCATGGTTTATACTTGCCGCAATGATATTCGATTTTTTCGACGGATTTGCCGCAAGGGCGCTGAAAGCATACTCGGAGATAGGCAGGGAACTCGATAGTCTGGCCGATCTTGTAAGTTTCGGCGTCGCGCCTGCTTTCCTTATCTACAAAATACTTGTGCCTGCCCTGAATGCGAATCCCGGTTCAGACAGCACATCTGCAATAAACGCAGTTCTGTCATTTATCCCGGTTATTATGCCTGTCTGTGCTGCTTTGCGGCTCGCGATCTTCAATCTCGACACAACCCAGAAAACATCTTTTAAAGGCCTCCCCACTCCTGCAAACGCTATTGCTGTAATAACGGTTGTAATTTCTGCCGGTATCACATCACTCCCCTTTCTGACCTGGTTTACAGGATCACCAACGGCCCTGATAATTTATACTGTAGTTTTATCCCTGCTTATGGTTACCAGGCTTCCCCTGTTGTCGCTGAAATTTGCAAACCTGAGGTTTTCAGGCAATGAACCCCGGTATATTCTCATCGGTCTTATACTGGCATCATTTATCATTTTCGGCTTTGCCTCGGCGCCCTTTATAATTCCTGTCTATATCCTTGTTTCCCTCGGATCAGCAGTAATTATCAAATCTTAATTCTCCTCCCCCGGGGCCGGGAATTTCTTCTCATAATATTTTAGCGCAGCCTTTATGATAAACCAGCTTGCAACAATAAATGCAGGCCATATCAGATAATATATAATCCCCGAAACATACATCTTTTTATTTTTTACTTTTTTACTTCTTACTTCTAACTTCCTACTTCCTACTTTTAAAACCCACCCCCGCCCCTCCCGGGAGGGGATCTTCCTTATGCTGCCCTCTACCCTCTGCCCTGTGCCTTGCGCCCTTCGCCTTAATATACATGTCCTTCCGACTTCATCTCATCTTCAGTAATCCTTTTATTGTTAATGGCTTTCCAGGCATGCCATATATAGGCTGCAACGAAAGGAACAATAAACGACACGAACATCATAATCTTAAGGGTAAAATAGCTCGATGATGCATTTCTGATTGTAAGTGAGCTGTTAAGGTCGTAAGCTGAAGGATAAAAGGCTGTATCATTGAATCCGGCAAGGAGAAAGAGCGATATTACTGCAAGCAGTGTTCCGGTGCCTGAATACCAGATACCCGACCTGCTTCCCCTGAACAATGCCGATCCAATACCATAAAGTACACCTGCAACGCCAGCCAGGAACATTACCAGAACAACGGGCATGCTCAAAAGGTTATGAAGGTACTTGTAATCTTCTATGATCACAGTTCCTGTCGAACCGTCCCAGGCGTATCCTTCTGATAGAAGGAGGGCTGCCAGGAACAGCAGGAAAAATGAAAGAAAGGCAATCGCGTTTACAAGGAGCTTACGGACCGACTTCTCAATAAGGTCTTTCCCTTCGACGGCATTCATAATGTAAAGGATACCGTTAGTCCTGGCAAGGAACAGAACTGCAAGTCCCAGCGCCAGGTTAAGCCCGTTAAGTAATGCTTCGAGTCCGTGCCACGGAGTCTGCCATTTTACCTGGTTCATCTCATTCAGGCTGAACTGCGAGCCCGTGAAAAAAGTGGCAACAGCCGTTCCGATCAGAAATGGCCCCAGCGATCCGTTTATAAAAAGGAAGGTGTCGTATGTCTTCTGCCCGAATACATTTGCAGGTTTCGACCTGTATTCATACGCTATGGCCTGGATTATGAAGCTGAAAAGTATTGCTGTCCAGACCCAGTAAGCGCCCCCGAAACTGGCTGAATAAAACAGGGGAAAGGAGGCGAAGAAGGCGCCTCCGAAGGTTACGAGGGTGGTAAATGTGAATTCCCATTTCCTTCCGAGCGCGTTGACAATCATAGTTTTTTCTGACTCATTCCGGGGCAGTGTAAAGATCATCGACTGGCCACCCTGGACAAACATCAGGAATACAAGCAATCCTGCAAGAACTGATATTATTATCCACCAGTACTGCTGCAAAAACAGATGTGATATCATAAGTGTCATTTCCCTGTCCTCCTAATGTTTGGGTCCGATTTGTATTTGCCTTATCATTATTGATACCTCTGCCACAAGCAACAGAGTAAAGAGCACTGCAAAAAGGACGAAGGTGGTGATTACCGATCCAGTCGATATCTGCGACACAGCAGCCGAAACCGGCATCAGATCCTGTATTATCCATGGCTGGCGTCCCATTTCGGCCAGAACCCATCCGAGCTCCCCGGCCACATATGGCAGGAGAATTGAACAGAGGGCTGCCCACAGGAACCAGCGATGTTTTTCGAGGGTACCCCTGAAAAGGAAAAATATTGCAAGTAAAAATTCGAGGATAAAGAGGAACCCAAGCATTACCATCAGGTGAAATGTATAAAATGCCACTTTTACATCTGGTATTGCCTCATCGGGGCTTTTTAAAAATGAATAGCCGAAAAATCTGAAATTCTCATCGTTGAATTTTTTGTCCCTGAACATTGTCGCAAGCTCTTCGGCTCTTGCGTTATCATTATTTTTTCTTGCTGTCTTGTATTCTTCTAGCATGTTCCGGACTTTGGTGCCCCTGTCGATCTTTTCAGAGACCGGAAGTATTCCGCGCGACTGATTGCCGTTTACCAGGTCGTAAATACCCGGAACAAAAGCGTCCCTGTCGCCACTAGTCATTACCGACAGGAATCCCGGGATCTCGATCCTGAAAGCAAATTCATTTACAGCAGTATTTCCTATATGCTTATCCGTTTCTTTCAATATTCCGACAGCTACGAGGCCTGCTTTCTGTTTGCCCTCATAAAGGGCTTCGAAGGCAGCAAATTTTACTGGCTGGGCTTTTGCAAGAGTTTTTGCAGAAAAATCACCGGTATAAACAACCAGGAGAGATGATAAAAGTCCGAAAATCCCCGAGATCAGAATGCTTCGCCTTGCAAGGAGTATTTCCCTTTTTTTGATAAGGTAATATGAGCTGATGCCAAGTACAAACATTGAAGCCAGCAGAAATCCTGAAGATATTGTATGCAGAAATTTGCCGACAGCAACTTCATTGAAAAGGACCTCCCAGAAATTCACCATTTCATTTCTTGCTGTTTCGGGATTGAAAACCATGCCTACAGGATTTTGCATCCAGGCATTGGCCACAAGTATCCAGAGAGCTGAAAGGTTAGCTCCGACAGCTACGAGCCACGACGAAAGAAGATGGAATTTTTTGCTGACCTTGTTCCACCCGAAGAACATCACTGCGACAAATGTCGATTCAAGGAAGAATGCAAGTATCCCTTCAATGGCAAGAGGGGCTCCGAAAATGTCTCCAACAAACCATGAATAATTTGACCAGTTGGTTCCAAACTCAAATTCAAGGATTATTCCTGTTGCAACACCTATTGCAAAATTGATTCCGAAAAGGGTCATCCAGAATCTGGTGATCCGCTTCCATTCCTCATTTCCGGTCTTTACATATATTGTCTCCATTATTGCCACAATAAATGATAGCCCGAGAGTCAGGGGAACAAAAAGCCAGTGATAAATGGCCGTCAGTGCAAACTGGGCTCTCGACCAGTCAACCAGAGATAAATCGGCGTTTTCAAACATAGGCTTATAATGATTTGGTTAGTTGTTCCAGGACATACTTGCTTTTCTGTTCTTCGGTTTTATATTTTCTGTGAAGAAAATCAGGAAAAAAGAAAATCTTCAGAACAATAAATATAATGATAAGTTTAATAATTATTATGGCCCATACGCGTCTTCCCCACCACGACATGCTGCTGAAGCCGTCATAGTAAAACCTGAAAATCCTGGCAAATGACGAAATCAGCCGGTTCATTCCTCGGGTTTTGAAGTTTTGGTTTTTGGCTTTGAAATCTTTCTTACGACAGTTGGTTTAGTATCCTCTTCGGGTATAAATTCAGTTTTCATTACCCCCGGCGATTCGTCGGAAAGACTCGAGGTAATCCTCTGTACGGCCTTGAATCCGTAAAAGAACTCCCTGGCAAATACCCTGATGACTGTGTAAGCCGGAATTCCCAGAAGCATACCAGGGATGCCTGCTGCAAAACCCGCCACCAGAACAACAATGAATATTTCGAGAGGATGCGCTTTTACGCTGTTCGAAAAAATAATGGGTTGGAACACAATATTATCGATAAGGTGTGTCACTGCCTCAACAAGTATCATGTTAAAAATTAACGGAACAACAACCGTCGAGAAATCCATGTTGATATGTGAGGCTATACCCATTATCAGCGCAATAAATAATCCCAGCCATGGTCCGACATAAGGTATTACGTTAAGTACCCCGAGGATAAGCCCCATTACAAGAGCCTGCCTGAATTCAATACCTGCAAGGGTCATACCTATGTCGATGAGTATCATTATGCAGGTGCTCTGTATCACTATCCCGATAAGATATCTTGTAAGAAGCTTTTTTATCGAATTAAGAGCCCTTGTAACATTATCTACATATTTATCGGGGATCCACATCAGAATCGATTCAAAGAAAAGATGCTGATCCTTAAGGAAGAAAAATGTAATGAATGTTATTGAAAAGATGGCAATTACAAAGCTGCCCATCAGACTTACAAAGGATCCCACGAAGTTCTGAACCATCTGTACATTAAGGACTCCCTCTATTTTGGAGCTCACATACTCCCTCAGCGAAAGCTGATCTGAGAGCTTTGGGTTGATTGAAGTCACAAATCCCTCTATCCTGTCGATCGGGCCTTCAATTATCTGAACGATCTTCCCGCTGTCGATAGTGGAAAAATAATTTATCTGGCTCGTGATAAGAGGAACAAAAATCGCAAAGAAAAGAGCAATAAGCCCCCATATGATTATTAGGCTCAGCAAAGCTGAAAGGACACGGGGGAATATCCATCTTCCAACCTTTATCCTGCAGAACAGGTCGACAAGCGGACGTCCCATTATTGACAGAACACCCGAAACCAGAATATATATTGCAATATTCCTGAAATACCACAAAGCGGCCAGAAAGACCGCTGTCCCTAAAATTATAAGGAAGTTTCTCAGGGTGGTTTTCATCAAAAAGGTTTTTCTTATACAAACCTAATCAGAAATTTCCTAATTCCATAACAATTCATACTTTCTGTCAGACTGCCATTTTGTCTGCTATATTGACATAAAATGTGTCATTTTGTCCTTTTTGTAGTATTGGAATGGAAATTGAAATACCAGAGTTGTTAATATGAAATGTTTAACTTAAAATAATGGAGGACAAAGCTATGTTACCAACAATTGCAAGAAGAAGTTTCAGACCTTTTTATCTGAACAGTATTTTCGATGACGATTTCTTTCCTGTATTCCCGTCAAATTCAGGTTCGATGCCTGCAGTCAACATAAGGGAAGATGAAAAGAAATTCGTTCTCGAACTGGCAGTTCCGGGAATGGACAAAAAAGATCTCAAAATCGACGTCAATGAAGATGTTCTTACCATATCCTCGGAGGCAAAGCATGAATCAGAAGATGAAAAAGATGGTTATAAAAGGAAAGAGTTCAGCTACACATCGTTCTGCAGAAGTTTCCAGTTACCTGAAAACATTGAAAAAGACAAGATCGAGGCTGGCTACAAGGATGGAATCCTGAGCGTTACTCTTCCGAAATTCACGGAAGAAAAGAACAGGATCTCAAAAACTATCAATATTTCATAAGCAAAAACGGCTGAATCGAAAATCTCGTAACCGCAAAGTCCGCAAAGCGTGCGAACTTTGCGGTTTTTATTTGATAATTCTGATACAGCCTTTATTATTGATTCTCGAGCATCTTCTCACCGAACTTTCTTCCGAACTCCTTCATGAGTTCTTTTTTTGACCCGCCCGGAGCAAATTTGAAGATACCGGGTTCATCAAATGTCTTAAGTTTCAGGTTCCTGAAATTCTCAAGGATTATTTTCGGCGCTTCGCCGCTCCAGCCATACGATCCGAAGGCGCCTGCAATCTTTCCCTTGTCGCGGATAGGGTTAATTAGTGCAAACAACCTGTAAACAGGGAGAAGGGTATTCTGGTTAATAGTGGGTGAACCGGCAAGGATAGCATCGGCAGCGGTCAGCTTTTCATCGAGAACAGATGCCGGCATCTGTTCTATATCTTCTATTTCAATTTCGCACCTGCACGATTCCATTATACCTTCAGCAATATATCCGGCAGCCTGCCTGGTATAGCCATAGGCTGACACATAGGTAATAAGGACTTTCCTGACAGGTTTAGGGGAGATCAGTTTAAGATATTCATTTGCATACTTTTCAGTAAGCTCAACAATTTCATTCCTGTATTCACGGTGAATTGGTCCGTGGCCCGGACAAATAACATCGATTTCAAGAGGTCTTATTTTTTCAATAGCCTTAACCATGAATTTGCTGAAGGGCTTTAGGATTACATCGAAATAATATCTGAATGCCGACAGATAATCGTCCGACATATTGGTGAACATGTCTTCACCGCAATAATGTGCGCCGAACGAATCGCATGTAAAAAGTATCCGGTCTTCAACAAGATATGTATAAATTGAGTCGGGCCAGTGCAGATTCGGCGCGGCGATGAATTTCAGCGTTTTATTGCCAAGATCGAGCGTATCTCCGTCTTTCACGACAAGCGACCTGAATGGTTTGTTCATAATATCCTCAAGATACCTTATTGCATTTCCGCTGCCCACGACAGTTGCTGATGGTGCAAGTTCAAGAAGCTTTCCAAGACTCCCGGAGTGGTCGGGTTCGGTATGGTCAAGAATTATATAATCTATCTCTGCAGGATTTGTAAGTGCACTCAGTTTGTTAAGATAAACATCGAAGAATTTTTCCTTGGCCACCTCAATTATTGTCTTCTTCTGAGAGCCTATAAAATAGGAATTGTAAGTAGTGCCGTAGTCAGTAGTCATTACGATATCAAAAGTCTTAATATCATAATCACGCACACCTATCCATTTTACGTCGGGTGTAATTCCGATCATGCCGGTATCTTCTCTTTTCATCTGTGTTTTTTTAAAGTAACGAAATTTGGTTTCAGATTTTGGCCAGAATGCTTTTATTTGCCTTGACCTGCTGAAGTATCGGAACTTCAATCTCTGTTCCTGGCGGCAGAAATACATCGACCCGTGAGCCGAACTTAATAAAGCCCAGTTCGTCGCCCTGGGTTACTTTCTGGCCGGCTTTTGCATATGTCACAATCCTTCTGGCAACAGCGCCTGCAATCTGCCTGACAAGGATTTCGCTGCCATTCTCGGTCTCGATAACTATTGTGCTCCTCTCATTAAGCTCCGACGATTTGGGGTGCCATGCCACCATATAATTTCCCGGATGGTAATTCACATATTTTACACGTCCCGAAACAGGATATCTGTTGCTGTGCATATTGAAAGGCGACATGAAAATAGATACCTGAAGGCGGTTATCCCTGAAATATTCACTTTCAAAGGTCTCCTCTATTACCACAACCTTACCGTCGGCCGGTGCATAGATGAGCCCGGGATCTGGTTCAAGCTCCCTCACAGGAAAGCGGAAAAAGAACAATATGAAAATATAAAGCCCCAGGGTGCCTGCAAAAAATGACAATTTTACAGTTGTATTGTCGACCCAGATTATAAGTGCCGCAATATTAAGGATCAGCAGTATCAGAAAACCAAACCCCAGTATTTTATATCCTTCCTTATGAATACTCATTTCAAGTAATAATGCGCAAAACTAATCAAGACAAATCAATCATCCAAAAAGAGTAATAAAAAGATATACCAGGGGAAATGACACTATTGCGCTGTCGAACCGGTCGAGGAATCCGCCATGCCCTGGCAATACAGTCCCTGAATCCTTTACACCCATGCTCCTCTTGAACATCGACTCAACAAGGTCGCCGAACGTTCCGGCAATAGTGATGATAAGCGCTATTATTATCCATCCGGCAGTATCCACAACACCGAACGATCCTGAAAGGAGCCATGCTGCGACAACGGTAACAATAAGTCCTCCGAAAAATCCTTCCCATGATTTTTTTGGAGATATTCTTTCCATGAGCCTGTGACGGCCCATAGTAACCCCTGTAAGATATGCGGCAGTATCGTTTGCCCACAGAAGCAGAAGAAACCCTACTATTATGCCTGGCGAAAAGACAATATCTCCGTGAGGTATAAGGGTATCCATACCGGTTCGCGAGAATGCGGCAAAGGGGAACAACGAAAACGGAAAGGCAATATAGATTATGGCAAAAAATGTATGAGCAAGTGAGTCAAACGGCTTCTCCTGCTTCCTGTAAAGCTCATTTGTCATTATCAGAAAAGCAGGTATGAAAACCAGCATAAGGAAACGGGAGTTTATATGACCGGCGGCGACAAGCGAGGAAATAATATACAAAGCCGCACCTGTTATCATTCCGTTAATCATCTGTACAGGTGTTCCGTTCCCCCTTACCATAATGTAATATTCGTACTGTGCCCCCGACAGAAGGACAAGTCCGGTAATGAAAAATGACAAAGGATGGAGCCAGAAACCACCAAGGATAAAAACAACTATCCAGACTGCTGTAAGTGTCCTCCTTAAGAAATTGCTCAAAGCTGTCGATTTTTGCTTTCTGATGTTTGCCCGCCTCTGTCTTCCGGCTTATCGGGTGGCAGGTTGTCAGCACCACCCTCAGTATTTCCGGTTTCAGGTCCCGATTCCTGTACGGGTCGGTCTTCCGATGTTTTATCCACAACAGGTGCCGTCTCTTTGGCTGAAGATTTTAAAGCAGCTTCCCTTTCTTCCTTCAGCTTGTCACCTTTACGTTTGCCGAAGATCCTTTCAAGGTCCTCGCTGAAGATGACTTCCTTATCGAGAAGGAGTTCGGCCAGTTCGGTCAGTCCCTTAATATGTTCCTTCAATACACTCTGAGCCCTCTTGTATGATTCTTCAATTATCTCTTTTACTTCCTTGTCAATAAGCTCGGCTGTTTTTTCACTGTATGGTTTTGTGAATCCGAAATCTGACTGTCCTGATGAATCGTAAAAGCTAATATTCCCTACCTTCTCGCTCATTCCGAAATAGGAGACCATCGCATAGGCCTGTTTTGTTATTTTTTCAAGATCGCTCAGAGCTCCTGTTGATATTTTGCCAAAGACAAGTTGTTCAGCGGCTCTTCCGCCCAGCGCATATGCCATTTCATCCAAAAGCTGTTCGCGTGTTGTGATCTGCCGTTCTTCAGGCAGGTACCATGCGGCTCCGAGAGCCCTTCCGCGGGGAATTATGGTGACTTTCAGGAGAGGGCTTGCATGCTCAAGAAGCCAGCTTACCGTTGCATGCCCTGCTTCATGATATGCAATAGTCTTTTTCTCATCCATCGAGATTATCTTGTTCTTTCTCTCAAGACCTCCGACAATCCTGTCGATCGCATCAAGAAAATCCTGCTTACCTACTGCGGTTTTGTTCTTACGTGCGGCAATAAGGGCAGCTTCGTTGCACACATTTGCTATATCAGCGCCTGAAAATCCAGGTGTCTGTTTTGCCAGGAAAGGCACATCAAAGCCTTTTTCGAGTTTTATTGGTCTGAGGTGTACTTTAAAGATTGCCTCACGCTCGTTAAGGTCAGGAAGTTCAACATGTATCTGTCTGTCGAACCTGCCGGCCCTTAAAAGAGCCCTGTCGAGAATATCGGCCCTGTTTGTGGCGGCAAGAATTATGACGCCCATGTTTGTTCCGAAACCATCCATCTCGGTCAGAAGCTGGTTAAGGGTATTTTCTCTTTCATCATTCGACCCGAAATTCACATTCTTTCCTCTTGCCCGTCCCACTGCATCTATCTCATCGATAAAAACTATGCATGGGGCCTTTTCCTTTGCCTGTTTGAAAAGGTCTCTCACCCTTGATGCCCCTACCCCTACGAACATCTCCACAAAATCGGATCCCGATATTGAAAAGAACGGAACGTTGGCTTCACCGGCTACTGCTTTTGCAAGAAGGGTCTTGCCGGTTCCGGGAGGGCCTATAAGAAGTGCTCCCTTTGGTATTTTGCCGCCAAGCTGGGTATACTTCTTGGGATTCTTAAGAAAATCAACAATCTCCATCACCTCCGTCTTGGCTTCTTCCAGACCGGCAACATCACTGAAATTGATTTTCACGTTCGACTCCTTGTCGAAGATCTGGGCTCTTGACTTACCGACGCTGAATATACCGCCTGCTCCTCCGGCGCTTCCACCCGACATCCTCTTCATTATGAACATCCACAGGACAATAAGCAGCAAAAAAGGCAGGGTCCAGCCCAGAATTTCACCTATATAGTTATGTCGTGTTTCAGATTCGGGATAAATAATATCCTTTTCCTCATAGCCGGCTGCTTTCTGTTCCTCAAGAAGGAAGGGCTGGAATGATGCGATATCCCCGATATTGTATGTATAATTGGGTTTTGGAACCCCAAGGCCCATGCGTCCTCCATTGTTCTTTGGCAGGTTGGGGTATCGCCCCGATTCAACAGCTTCTTTTTTCAGATATATCTCGGCGACCTCTTTATTAATTATCACGATCCTCTCAATGTCGTGATTGCCAATCATCTCCTTCAGGTCGCGTGTTTGTGCTTTTGGTGTTGATTTACCTCCAAACAATAAATTGATTACTATGAAGGAAACCGCCAGAACGGCAAAAATCCAGTTCGAATTAAATTTTGGCTTCATATTTTTATCAGGGGGCTTGACAGGCCCCTGATTTTTGTTATCATTATCGGCCATAGATTCTATACTTAGCTTTAAATATCTTTTATTGATTCAGTTTTTCCGTCAGCCCAGAGCGATTCGAGGCTGTAAAAATTCCTGTATTCCTCAAGAAATATATGAACTACAACAGTTCCGTAATCGAGCAGAACCCAGTAACAATTGTCGAGTCCTTCGACATGCCATGGTTTTTCACCGGTTTCAGTTCTTACAGTATCCTCAACTGAATCGCAGAGAGCATCAACCTGTGTTACGGAGTTTCCGTGGCAAATGACAAAATAATCAGTTACTCTGTTTTCAAGCTTTTTCAGATCAATTTTAAGAACATTATGCCCCTTCTTTTCTATAATACCCTTTAGGACACTTTCCAGGAGTAAATCAGTCTCGTCCTGCCTTTTCTTCATCAAAGAATTATCTGTTAAATATCAAAATGCAAAAGTACAAACTTTATCTGTACTTTTGTCACTGTCAGCTTCATTTTACAATTTCAGTGCCATTGTGACTGCATCAGAATTTCCAGGAAAATCTGACATGTTTTTAAAACAACAATAACAATGATAATAGGGTCGGGGTTCATTTTCAGGGAAGAAACAGCATCGACAAATAATGATGCCGCCAATCTTATACAATTGAAGAATCCCCCGGAGGGGACAATAGTCCATGCCGGCTACCAGTCGGCAGGGAAAGGCCAGAAAGGCAATACATGGGAAAGTGAACCAAATAAAAACCTGATGTTCAGCATAGTTTTATACCCTTCAATGGTAAGCCCTTCAGGTCAGTTCATAATCTCAATGGTTATCTCACTCGGGATATCGGATTATCTTAAGCCAGCTGTAAATAATGTCAGAATAAAATGGCCAAACGATATTTTTGCAGGTAATGACAAAATAGCAGGTATCCTCATCGAGAACTCTATAGCGGGTGATTCAATTGTCAGTACCATTGCAGGCATTGGTCTTAACGTAAACCAGGATGTGTTTCCTGATTTTATACCACGCGCCGTCTCCCTAAGGATGATTACAGGAAGAGAATATGACCTGACAGCTTGTCTGTCGCAGCTTTCAGCCTGCCTCGACAAACGCTATAAACAGCTTATTGCCGGTGAAAACGATGAGATACGAAAGCAATATATTTCATCTCTTTACAGGTTAAACGAATGGGCTCAGTACAGGGCAGCCGGAAGTGAATTCACAGGCAGGATATTATCCGTGAATGAATCGGGGTGCCTTATGGTGGAAACTGAAAACGGGAAGATCCGTGATTTTGCCTTCAGGGAAATTGAATTTATTCACTGACCTGAGTCCAGCCGTCAAATTTTTCCATCTCGTCTATCATCCTTGCAAGAAAAGTCTGGACAGGACCTGTGACCATCATCCGCAGGAGCGGATTGAGGTCTGAAGAAACCTTAAGGACTACATCTGCAGTGCCTGAACTGTTTTCAGCAATATCAATCCTGAGCGAAAAATCGTTTGTCTGGAAAAGTGTACCGTTGAATACTACTTTGTTCACAGGCTGCCTTTCCGAGATATGTACATTAACCCTGCCAAGCGATTCAATTTTAAAGCTGCATGATTCCTTTTCGACATTCATTTCGCTTATCCCGGCCTTTTCAGGGATGAATTGCTCGAGGTTCCTTATATCAGTTACAAAACCAAATATTTCAGCCGGTGTACATTTCACTGTACCTGTCCTGCTTTCGAAAGTTGAATTATTTGCCATATCGCTACCGGTTTATTCCCCAGCCGGCAGGATCAGTTCTCCATACCCTGAGTGTTTCAATATCCTGTTGTGTTATATAACCCGATTCTGCCGCAGCTTCGATCAATGTGCTGTAATTGCTCAGAGTGTGCAATTCGCAGTTTACCGCAGCAAATCCATCGGAGGCCTTTTTAAATTCATATGTGAATATGGCAGCCATCCCCAGAACTTCACATCCGGCATCCCTCAATGCCCTGACCGCATTAAGGCTGCTCCCTCCAGTGGAAATAAGGTCCTCAATCACAACAACTTTCTGCCCAGCTTCATAAAATCCTTCAATCTGATTGCCTAGCCCATGCTCCTTTGCTTCCGACCTTACATAAATGAAGGGCAGCCCGAGCTTTTCAGCAGCCAGCACGCCGTGTGCGATCGCTCCCGTTGCCACTCCTGCAACTAACTCAGTTTCGGGATAATACCTTTTTACAGTTTCGGCAAATGAGTCTCTAATATATGATCTGACTTCCGGAAAGGACAATGTCTTGCGGTTGTCGCAATAAATTGGCGAAAGCCACCCTGAAGCCCAGGTAAAAGGATTTGACGGTTGCAATTTAATTGCTTTAATTTGTAATAAATATCCGGCGGTCTTTTTGGCAATATTTTCCATCCAAGCTATGTATAAAGTTCATTTTGAAAACCGATTCATAATGATCAGCGCTGAACCTGACCGTTTACAAAAATACGGGTTATTCCATAAGTTCAACGCTACAAGCGAATTTTATAAATTAATCGCTGAATTTCAGTCTGATACATCGATAACTTCGGTCAATGTCTATGGGCCCGACATCAAACATATCTGGAAAATATTCAGGATTTACTTCACTGAAGTGGGGGCAGCAGGAGGTCTTGTGAGACATTCTTCAGGAAAATTCCTGTTTATTGAGAAGAAGGGAAAGCTCGATCTCCCGAAAGGACATATCGAACCTGGCGAGGAAGCAGAGACCTGTGCATTGCGGGAGGTGAGCGAGGAATGCGGTATTTCAGGCCACACAATTGTTAAAGCCCTCGAACCAAGCTATCATACATACAGCTGGGAAGGCATTTCGTACCTTAAAAAGACAAGCTGGTTCCTCATGAAATACAATGGCCCGATGATCACCGAACCCCAGATAATTGAAGGAATTACAAAAGTCGAATGGCTCTCGGCCGATGAACTGAGCAAAATAAAAAGCACAGCCTGGCTATCCCTTATGGACCTTATTAATACTTCAGTTCTTAAACTGCCCCTTTAAAATTTTGCTCAGGGCTCAGAGCTCAGAGCAGGAGTCAGGTATTTGGGATTTCCCCTCGCTCTGTGCAATAACCCACCCTTACCCCTCCCGGGAGGGGATCTTCTCCATGCCCTCTGCTCCCTGCCCTCTGCCTTGCACCCTGTGCCCTGCACCCTGCGCCTTCTACAGATCCTCTCCCCTGTATTCCCTCAGATCAATTGCTGCAGGAACAAACTGTGATGCATCGCCGCCGCTTCGTATTATGTCGCGGACAATAGTTGAATTTACGGAGGCATGTTCGGGGATAGTCAGGAGGAAGACAGATTCGACTGATGGTTCAAGCGTCCGGTTAACCTGTGCTATGGCTCTTTCAAATTCAAAGTCGGCAGCCGTTCTTAAACCCCTGAGAAGGTAACCTGCACCCATTCTCCTGCAATAGTCGACCGTCAGCCCTTCATAATGATCAACGCTGATACGAGGCTCATCCCTGAATACCCTGCCTATCATTTCTTTTCTGACCTCAAGTGAGTAATAGCTCTTTTTAAGTGCGTTGGCTCCGACAGCGATAATGATATCATCGAAGAGGCTGAGAGCCCTTCTCACAATACCTTCATGTCCGATTGTAAAAGGATCAAAAGAGCCCGGGAAAACGGCTGTTCGTTTCATTCAAAGGATATTTTTTTTGGGTTTTTTACTTTCTGCTTCAGGAGTGCAAGTTCAAGTACTTCCATGATCGTTTCAACATAATGGAACTTAAGGCCTTCTATATAGATCCTGTTTATATCTTCAACATCCTTCCTGTTTTCCTCTGAAAGTATTATTTCGCGGATCTTCGCACGTTTGGCAGCAAGAATTTTTTCCTTTATGCCTCCCACCGGGAGAACCTTACCCCTCAATGTTATTTCGCCTGTCATGGCAAGATATTTCTTCACTTTTCTCTGTGTGAATGCCGATGCTATCGATGCTGCCATTGTAATGCCTGCCGACGGCCCGTCCTTGGGTATTGCTCCTTCGGGAACATGTATGTGGATGTTCCATTTTTCGGCAAAATTATCCGGAAGGTCAAGAAGTTCGGCATTAGCCTTAAGATATTCGAGCGCTATCACTGCCGATTCCTTCATAACCTCGCCCAGGTTGCCTGTGAGCGTAAGTTTGCCGGCCCCCCTGCTGATGCTTGTCTCAACAAAAAGTATCTCCCCTCCCGCTGCTGTCCATGCAAGACCTGTCACCACGCCTGCCTGTTCATTCCCTGCATAAAGATCCCTTATAAATTTTGGAGGGCCCAGTATCTTTTCCACATCAACTTCCGAAAGCAGCGGATCGTAATTGATATCCGAAGCAATATTCCTCGCCGTTACCCTTACAATCTTCGCCAGTTTCTTGTCAAGCTCCCTTACTCCCGATTCCCTTGTATACCTGTCGATGATAGTCTCCATCACCTTCCTGCCCAGGGAAAGCTGGGTATCGCTTACTCCATGGTTTTCAAGTTGTTTTGGCAGAAGATGCTGATTGGCGATCTCAATCTTTTCCTCAACAAGATAACCTGTTATCTCTATCAGTTCCATCCTGTCCCTGAGGGCAGGACTTATTGTGGAAAGAGTATTGGCAGTGGCAATGAACATCACCCTCGACAGATCGTATTCCATTTCAAGGAAGTTATCGAAGAAAGTGCTGTTCTGCTCCGGATCAAGAACCTCAAGAAGGGCCGAAGACGGGTCTCCGCGGAAATCCTGTCCCACCTTGTCGATCTCGTCGAGTATGAAAACAGGATTTGAAGATCCTGCCCTTTTAATATTCTGTATAATACGCCCGGGCATTGCGCCTATGTATGTTTTCCTGTGTCCCCTTATTTCAGCTTCATCGTGAAGGCCTCCAAGTGACATTCTGACATATTTTCGTCCAAGGGCTTTTGCCACCGATTTGCCAAGCGATGTTTTTCCTACTCCGGGAGGACCGTACAGGCATAATATCGGGGATTTAAGGTCGCCTTTCAGCTTAAGTACTGCCAGATGCTCAAGTATCCTCTCCTTAACCTCATCAAGTCCGAAATGATCATCATCGAGGACATTCCTTGCATTCTTAAGGTCAAGATTATCATCTGTATAGGATCCCCACGGCAGATCAAGGAGAGTCTGAATATAGTTTACCTGGACCGAATATTCAGCTGCTGCAGGATTCAGGCGGCTAAGCTTGCCGAGTTCCTTTTCAAATGTCTTCTTTACTTCGGCAGTCCAGAGCTTTTCTTCACCTTTCTTTCTGTATTCCTCAATTTCCTTTTCCAGAGGATTGCCGCCCAGCTCATTCTGTATTGTCTTCATCTGCTGATGGAGAAGGAACTCCCTCTGCTGCTGGTCGAGGTCGCTTTTTACCTTCGACTGGAGCTCATTTTTAAGCTCAAGCACCTGTATTTCCTGAACCAGAAATTCGAGAAGCATGAATCCCCTGTCGCGAAGACTGTTTACCTCAAGCAGTTTCTGCTTGTCCTGTACCTTAATGTCGGTATTCGAACAGATAAAGTTAATGAGATAGGTGTTGTTCTCTATATTTTTTATAGCGAATGATGCTTCAGGGCTTATGTTGGGATTTATCTTTATTATCTTGAGGGAAAGATCTTTAAGCGATCCGACAATAGCTTCAAAATCCTTGTTTACAGTTTCCGGTTTTACTTCCGGAATAGTCCTGACTCTTGCAATAAAATACGGGCTGTCGGTAATAAGCTCATTCAACACCATCCTTTTCCTTCCCTGTATGATGGCAGTTGTCGATCCGTCGGGCATCTCAAGAAGCTTCACTATCTGTCCTATTGTCCCCACGTTGTGAAGGTCGCCGAATTCGGGATTTTCGATGTCGGGGTCCTTCTGGGCTACGGTGCCTACTATCTTGTCGGATCTGTAAGCATCTTTAATAAGCTGTATTGATCGCGGCCTCCCAATTGAAATAGGAAGTACCACACCGGGGAAAAGTACTGTGTTTCTTAACGAAAGTATGGGTATTGAATCGGGAACATCAACATCCTCAAGATCGCCATCTTCACCGTCAGCAATAATAGGTACTATATCTGCTTCCCCATCCATTATTTCAGGGATAAGGAACTGACTGGCCGGTTTCCTGAATTTTTTATCCATTCTTTATAAAATGCTGTCAAAGTTAAACATAATTTTTCGACCTGAGGTTAGAAAGGCCTATTTGCAATGATTATGCCAAATGTGAACAGGAATAAAAAAGGGACCACCAGGGGTCCCTTTTTATTCCTTTAAACACGATCTTATTTCTTTTTCCCTACATGATCCTTATAACGGTTCATGAATTTATCAACCCTTCCGGCGGTGTCGACAAGTTTCATCTTACCTGTATAGAATGGATGTGATGTATTCGAAATTTCAAGTTTAATAAGAGGATACTCGTTGCCGTCTTCCCATTTAATGGTTTCCTTCGAAGGGGCCGTTGATCTTGTCATGAATGAATAACCATTCGACATGTCCTGAAAAACTACGAGCCTGTAATTATTCGGATGTATACCCTGTTTCATTGTCTTAATATTTTTCCTTTAACTTAATTTATCCCGCAAATAGGGAGTGCAAAAGTAATCAACAATCTTTGAAAAACAAAATGATAATAAAAAATAATACTATCAGCAGCTTTAAGAAGCGACACCCTTGTTTTTTGCGGCCATCTCGTCCTTGTATCTGATGAATTCAGCTTTGTCATTCATCATATATCTGTAGGTTATATGTTTTTTTGCACTTTTAGCTCCAAGCGCCTCATAGATAGCTATCATCTTGGGATTGAAATCGCCGACCCACGAGAGTTCAAGCTCTTTGTACCATGTCTTGCGCTGGCAAACCTTATAGATATGATAGAAAATGGCTGATTCAATTCCCGAGTTCTGGTATGAAGGATTAACGCCGCCGACAATTGCACGCATCCTTGTCATTTTATGGTTTGCCTTTGCCCATACGAACCTGATCTTGTTCCAGAGGTTTAGGCGGCCCCTGAAAGGTTTTATGATCTGGTTAAGATCGGGGAATATTATGAAGAAGGCAATCGGTTTATCGTTATGATATGCAAACCAGATGAGCTCTTCGTCCAAAATGGCCTTTGCTTTCCTGAAAGTCGAATCCATAAGCTCATTGTCGATAGGTGTGAAATCCTCCTTGAAGACTGCCCATGTTGAATTATAAATATCGACAAAGTCCTGTACAAATTTTTCCTTTCTGGCAAATTCAAAATGCCTGAACGAATAACCCGGCCGTTTTGTCAGCCACTCGGCTATTTTCATAATCCGGGGCGGGAAATCTATCTCACCCTTTTCAGTAAACACCTCCCTGTGATATGAATATTGTTCGAAATAATTCCTGAAACCGTACGATTCAAAAAATTCCCTGTAATATTTTTTATGATAAGGCATTCCGAATCCGGGCTGTACAAACCCTTCAACAAGCAAACCCCAGTTCGTATCGTTCTCCCCGAAGTTTATAGGTCCGTCCATGGCCTCCATTCCCCTTGCGGCAAGCCAGTTTTTTCCTGTATCGAACAGAGCATAGGCTGCCTCCCTGCTGTCGATAACTTCAAAAAATCCGATTCCCCCCGTAGGCTGCCTGTAAACTGCTGATCGCACCTTATCGATGAATGCGGCAATTCTTCCCGTTGTTATCCCTCTGTCGTCCTTAAGTATCCACCGGCAGGCTTCTCCCTGACGGAAAAGATGGTTTTTTTCAGGATCAAATGTTGCCTCAACCTCCTGATCGAGCATACATACCCAATTCGGATCGTCGCTGTACAAACGTTTTGGGAAATCCAGAAATTCCTTTTTCTCCTTTCCTGATCTTACTTCGATGATCTGCATTATGACAAAAAATGAGTATTATTTTCAATTAAGGTTTGTGAACCATTACGTTCCCCGGTTTACGGGAGCAAATATAATCAGAATTAAATTATGGAAGCACTCCTGATTTAATTGCATTGCCGCTGGAAAAGGCAGAAACAGGTTCAATCGCACTAATGAATATCAATAATCCTGTGGTCGATAAGTATAAACAGCAAGGCCAGAAGGGATGAATATATGAGATATATCTTCACCGGAATATATTCATCAGGCCTTATCTTCATTTTTATCCACAGATAAGCCACCAGGAAACACTTTCCTGCCAGGTAAACAATAAAAGTTGCAAGAGCCACACCAACGATATTGTATCCCATTTTTATCATCCAGAGGCTGAGCGGGATGTTCAGGCCAAGTTCGAGGAGTGAGGCAACAAGTGTGATATGGGTTTTTTTCCTTCCCACAACGATAGTCTGTGGAAAGATAAGCCTGGGAATAATAAGCAGCGAGTAAATGAGGAATATGTCGGCGCTCTTCTGGAATTCGGGAGTAAACATCCGGGGATAGAGCCACCTGGCAAAAAGCATTATGAACATTGTTGCAGGGAAGCAGATGTGCATAAGGTTAAGTGATTTTGCCCTTATCTTTGCAAGCGATTCCTTCATTCTGCCCCTTGTCGAAAACTCGGGAAGCATGGCGGCATTGAGCCCGCTTGCCAGCATAAGGACAAGTGGAAATTCCTTGGCTCCGTACCTGAACCATGCGAACATTGCCGGATCGCGATAAACGGCAGAAACAATTATACCATCAGTATACTGCGCCGAACCGCTTATAAGTGTCGTAAGGATAAGAGGCGCTCCGAGATAAAGATGTTCCTTCATGAATTCAGGCGATATCTTCATCTCAGTATATCTGAAAAGGAGGATAATAAGCCATACCCATCTTACAGCCGTCACGGCCAGCAGGCCATAAATCGACCATATTATGCCTTTCCCAAGTACGACAGGCAGGATAACCAGTATCAGCTGAAGCGAAAATGTATATACTCCGTACTGAAATATCCTGTACGACCTGTTGTTAAGAAGGTAAATATATTCGATAAGGCAGACCGGACTGCTTAACAGGATATAAAGAAGAAGAAGGTTTAGATAAGGAACGTTGCCCGTGTATTTGAATACTGAAAAGTTGTATTTTATGATGTGTCCTATCACAAAAAACAGAAGACTGAAAAAGCAGAGAAGGATAAATGCATTGAATATCTCAGGCGACTTCCCCTCTCCGTTATCTCCGATTTTCCTGTATGTCCTGTTCCTGTGATAGAGCGGCAGCAGCGACTGGATAACTCCCGTGACCCAGAAAAAGCTCAGAAGGCCGGCTATGAACATGAACATCTCCCAAGATCCGATTTCAGCTCTTGTAAGATGGCTTTTTGTAAATACGACACTGATTATGAAAAAGATAACAAAACGCATCAGCTGGAAGAGCTGAAGCCCCGAAATGTTGTCAATGAGTTTTAATTTCTTCAACAGCCTTGCGGTATTCCGGGATCTGTCTTAACATTTATGCCCGGTGATTCCTGATTTGTTGCCGGTTCAAAGATAGCAATAGAAAAAGAGCTGCATAAATTAAAATTAAAATTTTGATAAATAGAAATTTTGGGCTTATTTTGCACCCCAGAAACGGTGGATGTAGCTCAGCTGGTTAGAGTACCGGATTGTGGTTCCGAGGGTCGTGGGTTCGAATCCCATCTTCCACCCCACCAATAAAAACAAATGAAGGCAATTATCT
>Ga0116170_10000737_pt1 | contig 34312 bp, 30 predicted proteins | sample AD_JPNHW1_MetaG_FD_89797 | JGI IMG/M metagenome (GOLD analysis project Ga0116170, IMG submission 89797) | Active sludge microbial communities of municipal wastewater-treating anaerobic digesters from Japan - AD_JPNHW1_MetaG | ecosystem: Engineered > Bioreactor > Anaerobic > Digestate | place... | reverse complement strand
TTGACGGTGATGCCCAGCAGATGGAAAACCGCCTTGCCCGCGAACAGGAAAATGACCGAAACGGCCAGGGCGGTGATCGTGGCCTGGCTGATGAGGCGCCGCCGCTTCGTCTCGCCCATGTCCTGGGTCATGGAGATGAAGATCGGCAGCAGGCCCAGCACGTCGATGGCAACGAAGAGGGGAATGAAGGCAAGCAGAAACGTGCTGAGCATGAAGGGCTTTCCCGCGGTTTGGATCGGGATTCGCGGTCGCTAACGGTTGCCGAGGCCCCAATCCGTATGGAAGAACTGTCCCCGCGGCGCATCCACGCGCTCGTAGCGATGCGCGCCAAAGGCGTCCCGCTGGGCCTGTAGCAGATTGGCAGGAAGCCGCTCGGAGCGGTAGCTGTCGAAATAGGTCAGGGCGCTGGTCATGGCGGGCACGGCGGTTCCGCTAAGGATCGCGGTGCTGATGACGCTTCGCCACGCGGCCTGCGCCTGGTTCAGGGCGTCGGCGAAGAAGGGGTCGAGCAACAGGTTGGCCAAGGCGGGATCGCGATCGAAAGCCTCTTTGATGCGGCCCAGGAACGCGGCGCGGATGATGCAGCCGGCTCGCCAGAGCTGTGAAATACCCCCGAGATCCAGGCCCCAGCCGTAGGTTTCATCGGCGGCGCGAAGCATCTGGAAGCCTTGGGCGTACGAGCAGATCTTGGAGGCGTACAGCGCCTGGCGGATCTGCTCGATGAAGACGGTCCGATCGAGGGACACCTGAAGGCCCGGATTCGGGAAGATGCGGGCGGCGCGTTCGCGCTCTTCCTTGAGGCCGCTGATCATGCGGACAAAGACGGCCTCAACGATGGTCTGGGCCGGGGATCCCAGATCCAATGCGACCTGGCTGGTCCACTTGCCCGTGCCCTTCTGTCCCGCCACATCGAGGATCACGTCCACCAGCGGCCGTCCCGTGGCTTCATCCTTCTGGCGCAGCACGGCGGCGGTGATATCCACCAGGTAGCTGTCCAGTTCGCCCTGGTTCCAGGCCGTGAAGACATCCGCGATCTCATCGGCGCTCAGGCCCAGCAGGCGATCCATTAGCGCGTAGGCCTCGCAGATCATCTGCATATCGCCGTACTCGATGCCGTTGTGGACCATCTTCACGAAATGGCCGGATCCGCCAGAGCCGATCCAATCGCAGCAGATGTCGCCGCCGGGTGTGCGCGCGGCGATGCCTTGCAGGATGGGCTTCACCAGGGGCCAGGCGCTGGCATTCCCTCCCGGCATGATGGAAGGGCCCTTCAGGGCGCCTTCTTCGCCACCGCTCACGCCGCTTCCGATGAACAGGATGCCGCTGGCTTCCAGTTCACGAATGCGCCGCTCGGTATCTGTGAAGTGGGTGTTGCCGCCGTCGATGAAGACATCACCCGGATGGAGATGGGGGCGGAACGTGGCGATGACCGCATCCACGGCCCGGCCCGCGGGAACCATCATGAAGATGCGGCGAGGGCGGGCGAGCGCAGCCACGAAGGCTTCGGGACTTTCGGCGGCGAGGGCCCTCTTTCCCTGGGTGCGATGGGCAAAGCTGGCGCGCTTGCTTTCGTCCAGATCAAAGCCGACGACCGAAAAGCCTTGGCTCTCCATGTTGATGGCGAGGTTCTCGCCCATGACGCCCAAGCCAACGATTCCGATATCCGCGGTTCCTGTCATGGGCTTTCCTCCTCGTTCAGGCGCTTGCGAAAGGCCGAGCGATACCGGTGTGATGGGCGAAAAGGCGATTGCGTCACGGCAGGTTATTCATCTCGGCGCGGCGCCAGCAAGGCGCGCTGGACGCGTTCGAGGTTGCCCTGCAGTCGCACGAGCTTCCAGGCGACCACCATGGCGCATCCAAGCCAGATCCAGAGCAGGCGCGGATCGCAGGGGGTTCGCATGAGAGGTTCCAGGCCCAGGTCCAGGCGCAGGCCGTACAGGAACCAAAGCACCACGCCGAAGGCGATGATCAGATGTCCCCAGCGGATCCAGTAGGCGCGCAGGCCCTCCTTGGTCTTCCAGCGCAGCAGCAGCCAGCGGGTGAAGATATCGCTCTTGCTTTCGGCAAAATGCACCGCCACCAGCGCATCCACCATCGGGGCATAGCGGTGGACCTTGAGTTCGTCGATCTCTTCCTGGCCGTTCAGTTGGCGCAGGAAGGCGCTGCGGATCTTTCCGACGCACTCCTCCCAAGGCGCTTCCTCGCGGCGCAGGCTCAGGTAAAGGTGCACGAGTCCCACCCAGAGCAGGGCTTCGGCGAGCAGAACGCCCCAGAGCGCCATGCCCTGCCAGCCATGCGTAAGAGCGAAATCAAGAAAGCGCGAAAGGTCCATGGGAAAAGCCTACTGCATCTGCTCGCCACTGAGAGCAGGACTGGTCTTCACGCAGTTCCTGCCCGCGTTTTTCGCATCGTAGAGCGCAGCGTCGGCGCGCTCCAACCCCTTCTGGATGGGATCGTCGCCCAGCACCGTGACGCCAAAGCTGGCCGTCAAGGCAATTCCCATGGGCCACTGGATCTGCTCAAGGTGCTTGCGGGCCTTCTCTGCCAGCTTCACCGCGTCCTCCAGCGAAGTCTCAGGGCAGATGAGCACGAACTCTTCGCCTCCCCAGCGGATCAGGTAATCGCTTCGCCGAGTCAGCATTTCCAGATTCCGGGCGAATTCGCGCAGCACCTCGTCGCCGACTGCATGACCGTGGCGATCGTTCACAAGCTTGAAGTGATCGATATCCATGAAGATCAGGGCCAGTGGATGGCCCGTTCGATGGGCGTCTTCGCATTCCTGGAACAGTTCGTCGAGAATGCCGGCGCGGTTGCGGACACCGGTCAGTGGATCTCGGCGCGCCATGTCGCCAATGGTCCGGTTCTCGATCTCCAGGGTCTGGCTGAGTTGCTTGAGTTGCTTTTCACGATTGCGGCTGCGCTGCAGGCTGCGGCGCAGTTGCCTGAGATCCATGAGCAGGAAGAACAAGGCTGAGCCGATCCATAGAAACAGCACACCGATCGCCATCTGTTCGCGGCTGACCCATTTCCCCCATATCTCTATATGGTCGATGATGATCCGGTGGTGGCCCAATTGGGCGTTATCCGGCGTGTTGATCTGCAGCAGGACGGCGTGCCGCAGATCCATGCCCGCCTGGTCGATGGGGACCTGGAAATCGTTCCGCCACCAATTGGATACCGCGAAATTACGCAGAGGCAGCCGAACCTCTTCTCCGGGAAAAGGGACAAAGACGGCTTCGTTCGGTTTCCAGGTGTTGAGTTCGAGTGGATCTGCATAGGCCGGGTCGAAGTTGCGCAGGAACACCCGCAACTTGTGCGGGGCAGGTCCCTGATGTTCGGCCTTGATCCGGATCTCGTTGAACTTGGAAAGATCGATGCCCTTGGTGTTTCGGGTGAAGCGGACTTCCAACTGCATATAGGGCCATGCGAAACCCGGCTTCAGATCCGCGTCCAGGATGAAGCGGCTTCCATCCCGGCTTATGACGGACGTGCTCCGTCCACCCGAAGCGGAGTCGTCCATCAGCCGGATGGCGTTCCGGCTTTTCGCGTCGATGCGGATCACGCGGTTCAGGCCGAAGTACTGCAGACCCATGAGGGAAATGGAAATCGCCAGCAGCCAGATCAAATACCAGCGAATCGCATTCCCTGAATGGGTCGCCATGAATTTCTTCTCCTGCAAAGTTATTCGGCAAATGCGGAGAATATATTAAGTTGTGAAAGGCCAGAATTTCAGCCCGGGTAGCGTCCGGCCACGCGGATGCCGGTGGTTTCAGGCAGGCCCAGGGCGATGTTCATGGACTGGATGGCCTGGCTGGCCATGCCCTTGCCCAGGTTGTCGATGGCCACCATGATCACGCCCGTGCCATCCTTCGCGGCGCTGGAGATATCGCAGAAGTTGGTGCCCGCCACCGCACCCACGCGGGGGCTGTCCTCGATGATGCGCACGAAGGGGGCGTCCTGGTAGGCGTCCTGCACACGGGCTTTCAGGGCCTCCGCATCCAGGCCCGGGGCCAAGGGGAACTGCAGGGTCGCGAAGATGCCGCGCACGAACGGGGCGCTATGGGGCACGAAGGCAAAGCCACCGCGGATGGAACAGGCTTCCATGGCCACGTGAACCTCGGCAAGGTGCTGGTGATTCAGCACCTTGTAGGCGCGGAAGTCCTGGGCGCGGGTGGGGTGGTGGGTGCCATCCGAGGCATTGGCGCCGCTGCCGCTGGAGCCAGTGACGGCGCTGGCCGCGATGAAGCCGAGATCCAGACCGCGCAGGGGAATCAGGGCCATCTGCAAGGCCGTGGCGAAGCAGCCCGCGCTGGCGACGCGCCTAGCGCCCTGGATGGCGCTGCGATTCCATTCGGGAAGTCCGTAGACGAACCGCTGCAGATGCTCGGGGCAGGGGTGCTCGCCCTTGTAGGCCTTGGCAAAGACCGCTGCGTCCTTGAGCCGGAAATCGCCGGAGAGATCCACCAGCAGCAGGCGGTCCGCGATGCCTGCGGCCTGCCAGGCCTTTTCAAGATCTGGCAACAGTTGCGCGAGGGATCCGTGGGGCAGGGCGGAAAACACGACGGGCTGTTCGCTTTGGGTCAGATCGTTCCAGTCCACGTCCGCCTCGAAGGTGCCGTCCACCACGCCGCGCAGATTGGGGTGCAGCTTCCAGAAAGGCAGTCCCGCCTTGGATCGCGCCGTCCCACGCAGGCTCTTGGTGTTGGGATGGTTCGACAGCCAGCGCAGCAGTTCGCCTCCGCCGTAGCCCGAGGCGCCCAGGATGACGAAATCGAGATTCATGGATGCTCCCATCAAAAAGCCGAATGTCACGAATGACACGGATGGTCGAGGTTTGGAAGATGCAGGGTGGCCGCTTTCTTTCGGGGATGAAAACCGGCCGATGAATATGTCATAATCTCCCATGCCACATTGGGAGAATTGAGATGTTGTCTGGTTTTTTTGCTACCGAACTCCGACGGCTGTGTCGTAATTTGATCCTCCTCGGGATCGTTTTGCTTGTCGCAGGATTGGCCTGGGGTGGTTTCTTCCACCGGGCGGTGCTGGATCGCGTCTCGGGTTCCACGCCCTTGAACGAGGCCGCCTTGAACATCGGCCCGACGGGGGTTGAGGCGATGGGCCCCCTGTGGCGCGCGGACGCCGCGAATGCGGTGGACAGCGGCGTCGTGGCGCGGGAACGCCGGAAAGGCGAGCCCCCAGCCGCAAGCAAGCGCACCGCCGAGTTCCGTTTCTTGCCGGTCGGCAACCAGATCCTCAGCGTCCGGGTCCTGCCCGGGGCCAACCTCCCCTTCTATGAAGGTCGATTGGTCAAGATGCCAAAGGCGTTGGGCGAACATCTGGTGCGTTCGGCGCACCGCCTGGACCTGGGCACCCTTTCGCCCTTCCTGCTGGACGCAACGCCCCACGCGCGCTTGAACCCGCTGCTGCTTTTGCCCTCCCTGGTGCTGTTCGCGCTCGGTGGCTATTTCATCGCGCGAGGCTTCTACCGCGCCCAGCATCCCCAGTCCCATCCCCTGTTCAAGGCGATCGGGAACGCCCCGCTTGAAGTGGCCGTGCCGGATGTGGAGAAGGCCCTGGACGAGGGCTGGAGCCTTCGGACGCCCCTCCAGATCGGGGGGGGATCCGGCCCGGGATGGACCTTGGAAGGGCGGCGGTTCAAGAAGTCCCATCTGAAGATCGGTCGGGGCTGGTTCTATTACGCCAACGTGTTCCAGGGCTTTCTGCTGCCCTCGAATGACTTGATCTGGGCCTATGGCCACAACGTCAGCCACCGCGTGAACGGCGTGCCCACGGGCACGTCCCATCACCTGAAGCTGCACTTCCGCAGCGGCAAGGTGCTGACCATCCCCACCGGGGATACGCCGCCCAAGCTGCTGGCAGGCGCTCTGCGAGGTATCGGGCTTGGAAGCGCCATCACCGGCGAAGGGGGCCGGGACGAGATCTTGGCCGCCATGCACGAATACGCGCCATGGGCCATTTTCGGCTTCAGCGATTCCACCGAGAAGGACTGGAAGCGGACGGCGTCCCGCGGCGAATTGGTGGCTGCGGTGGATCGCCGGCGCTCGGAACTCGGTGCCTGAGGCTCGAAACCCTTTCATTCCTCTTCCGGCTGGGACTGGATATCGCGCCCGCGGGCTTTGCCCAGGGCGCCGCCCAGTTTGGCCAGCAGCAGGGCGCCCAGGGCCTTCGGAGCTGTTCGCGCATTGAACGCGGGCAGTCCCAGGTTCTCGACAAAGCGCACACCCACGCGGTTATCGGTGGCGGGTCCCGTGACGACATCCACCGAGATGCCATAGCGTTCGCGCAGCTCCTGGATGCCGCCCGCAACGCCCACGGGGTCGTTGGCGCAAAGCACGTAGGCCGCCGCCCACTGGCGCAGTTCTGGGTCCGCCAGGACGTTCTGAACGCCGTAGTCGCCCATGATGCCGTCGCCGGTTTCGGCGACAATGAGATCGATGTCCTTGCTGGCCAGTTCGGAAAAGATCACGCGGGCCGTGTGCGCGGCGACGGAGGGTTCTGTGCAGGCCACGCCGGCATCCGTGAAATCCATGACGATGTCCGCGCCGTAGTCGCGCATGGCCAAGACATCGCGCATCAGGCTGACCCCGGTGAGCTTGGCCCCGGCGACGCGGTAGCCCTCACGCGCGAAATGGCGCACCAGCGCGCAAGCCGCGTGGGTCTTGCCCGAATTCATGCAGGTGCCCGCCACGAAGATGACCGGCACGGGACGGACCTGTGCCGAGCCCTTCACCGCGCCCGACTGGATCGTGGCGGCCTGGGGGACGCGGCTTCCGAAGCTGGGGAAGATCTGCACCTGGCCCAGGATCTCGACGCCAAAGGGTGCGCCCACGTCGGGATTGCTGGACACGCACTGTCCAATAACGCCGCCCAGGTTGAGGAGCTGCAGCACGTCGCCCGCCTTGACGCTGGCAGGCATCAGGCCCTCGTAGCCATGGAGGGCGTTGCGGTGGCCCAGCGCGCCCACGATGATGTCGCCGTCGTGGACGACGCTCATGCGGCCGTGGACATCCTCCAGCTGGTTGTAGACGCTCTTCTCGCCAAGAATGCGCCCCGCGACGACAGCGCCTTCCACCGCCTGGATCTCGGGCGAAAGGGTGACCCAGCGCCCCAGTTGGAGCGTCCGGGTCACGGATGCGATCTTGTCGAGATGGATGCGCATGACCTTACTTGGCCGCTTCGCTGGTGAGCCTAGCCAACCGCGCGATCTGCTGGGGCACGCCGAAGATCTTGGTGAAGCCGGAGGCCTCGGCGCCCGTCCAAAGCGCAGTGCCTTCGCCGTAGCTCGCCAGATCCTTGCGCATCAGGCTGAAGGGGCTGGTGACGCCCTGGACGTCGAAGGCGCGTGGGAAGAGGCTCAGGCGCACTTCGCCCGTCACGACCGCCTGGCTGGATTCCAGGAAGGCTTCCAGATCGCGGGCCAAGGGGTCGAAGAAGTGACCTTCGTGCATCAGGCTGCCGTAGAGGTTGCCCAGGGATTCCTTCCAGAAGAGCTGCTTGCCGGAAAGGACCAGCTTCTCCAGTTCGCGGTGGGCGGTGATGAGCAGATGGGCGGCGGGCGCCTCGAAGCCCACGCGACCCTTGATGCCCAGGATGGTGTCGCCCAGGTGGATGCCGCGGCCGATGCCGAAGGAGCTTCCCAGCTTGTTCAGCGTCTGGATGAGGTCGACGGGGTTGAGGCTCTGGCCATCGAGGGTGACGGGGATGCCATGCTCGAAGCCGATGCGGATGACCTGGGGTTTCTTGGTGGGATCGATGACGCCGCCCGGATAGGCCTCCTCGGGCAGGTGCTGCGTGGGGTCGTGGGTTTCCTTGCCGCCCACGGACGTGCCCCACATGCCTTCGTTGATGCTGTAGGTGGCCGTCTTCAGGGGAAACTCGAAGCCATGATCCTTGAGGAACTGCCACTCCTCCTGGCGGCTGGGGGCCAGATCCCGGATGGGCGCCAGCAGCGCCAGATCGGAAGCCAGGGCGCGGAACGCCACGTCGAAACGCACCTGGTCGTTCCCGGCGCCGGTGCTGCCGTGGGCCAGCGCGGTGGCCTTGATGGCGCGGGCGTGATCCACCACCGCCTTGGCCTGGCACACGCGCTCGGCGCTGACGGACAGGGGATAGACGCCGCCGCGCAGCACATTGCCCGCGATGAGGTGGCGCAGATAGCCGTCGAAGAGGCTCTGGCGCGCGTCGATGATCGTGTGCGAAGCCGAGCCCATCTCGATCGCGGTCTTTTCGATGCGGGCCTTCTCCTCGTCAGAAAAACCGCCGGTGTCCGCCGTGACCGTGTGGACCTCGTGGCCCTGGGCCTTGAGGTAGATCACGCAGTACGAGGTGTCGAGACCTCCGGAGTAGGCGAGCAGGATGCGATGGGACATGGAATACCTCGGCGTTGAGTGTTTAGTGTCGGGTCAACAGGGTCATGCCGGAAAGGGTGAGCGCGATGCCCACCATTCGGAGCAAGGAGAATTTCTCGCGAAAGATGAAGATGGCGAAGGGAACCAGCAGCAAGGCGGCCAGTCCATTGACGGCCACGCCCGCCCACTGGATGGAACCGCCAGTGCGGTAGGCCAGCAGGAAGCCGATCTCGATGAGAAGCACGCCCAGAGCCACGGCGACGACGGGCCAGGCGAGGAACTGAGCGCTCCAGGAAACGTTGCCGCTGCGGAAGAAGGGGGCGGCCAGTCCCGCGAAGGCGAAGGCCATGGCATAGACCACCATCAGCACCGTCATGGGATTGGTTCCGGGGGCCAGGGACTTCTGGCCGACGTGATAGAGCACGTTGCCCAGCACGGCGATGAGCAGAAAAGCCAGCATTGGCTTCATCGGCTGGCCCAGCTGAAGAGCTGGTTCATGGTTCCATCCAGGCTCGTGCTCCGCTCGCGGATCCAGGCGGAAGCATTGGACAGTTCCTGTCGAGTCTGCGCCAGGCCCAGGTTGCCGGGAGCGCCGGTATGGCTGTGTTCGGGCGCGCTGCGGTCGGGCTTGAACGTGCGGTCCTGGATCTGGCCAGCCACGCGCTTGTAGGCGTCCCGGAAGGGGATGCCTTCCACCTTCACCAGGCGATAGGCCTCCTGCGCGGCGTAGAGGTCGTCGCTGCTAGCCTCGCGGCAGGCGTCTTCCTGGATCTGGAGGCCCGGCAACATGCGGGCCGTGATATCCAGCATCTCCAGGCCCTTGTCGAGCAGTTCCAGAAAGGGCTTCTTGAGCAGTTGCCACTCGCGGTGGTAGCTCGAAGGCATGCCGCCGGCGAGCTGGGCGATCAGGCCCGCCAGCCCGCGCAGTTCGCGGCAGCGGCCCCGCAGCAGTTCCAGCACGTCGGGATTGCGCTTCTGGGGCATGATGCTTGAGCCCGTGGTGAAGGCGTCGGGCAGGCGCACGAAGCCGAACTCCTCGGTGCTGTACAGGCTCAGGTCCCAGATGGCCTTCTCGATGGTGTGGGCCACGGAGACGATCCAGGCCGCGATGGCCTGTTCGTGGCGGCCTCGGCTGTTGTTCACGTCGATAGGGCTGCGCTGCACGCGGGTGAAGCCCAGCAATTCCGCCGTGCGCTCGCGCTTCAAGGGCAGGCTGGTGCCGAATCCTGCGGCGGCGCCCAGGGGGCATTTGTCGATGCGCTGCCAGAGTCCCGGCAGGGCTTCGAGTTCTTCCAGCAGGCCTTCGGCGAAAGCCTCGCCCCACTGGCCCCAGGAGGAAGGCATCCCGCGGCGGAGATGCGTGTAGCCGGGCAGTTCCGCGTTCTCATGCTTGGACGCCAGATCCAGGAAGGCGGATGCGACAGCGGCTGTCGATTCGCCCAGGTGCAGCATCCGATCGCGCATGAGCAGGCGCGTGGCGAGGATCACCTGGTCGTTGCGCGAACGACCCAGATGGATGGATTTCCCCGCATCCCCCAGGGCCTCGGTCAGGTAGGCCTCCAGTGCGGTGTGGCAGTCCTCCTGTTCGGGAAGGATGACCAGTTCGCCCTTCCGGGCCCGGTCACGGAGATGATGAAGCTGCGCCACCAGGGCCTTGGCGTCTGGTTCTGGCAGCAGGCCTGCGTCTGCGAGCATGTGCGCGTGAGCGGCGCTGCCTTCTGCGTCGAAAGGCAGCAGGGCCAGGTCGGTGACGGGGTCCTCGCCCACTGTGAAGCGGTGAAGCACCTGATCGATGGGCAGTCCCTTGGACCAGAGTTGGCTGGCGCCAGCGTTGGAATGATCAGGCATGAACGGTCTCCGGGGCCTTCTCGGAATCCTTGATGTGGAAGAACGCGCGGGCGAGGTCCACATAGAACGCCACACCTGCTTCCAGTTCCTTTTTCGAGATCCATTCGTCCGGGCGATGGCTACGATGCGTGTCCCCGGGACCGGCCTTCACGGCGGGGATATCGCCCAGGAACACCCAGTCGGACGTGGTGTTCGAGCCGATGGCGCCGGTGGTGTTGGAAGCCGCCAGCGCGGCGCGGACGATGGGTTCTCCCGCCTGGGTGGCGGTGGGCGAGTATTCCGATGAAACCACGGTGACCGTGCTTTCCAGCTCGCCCATGATGCGGGCGAGAACATCCTCGTCCTTCAGGTTCGGCGTGGTGCGGATATCCACGAAGAACTCGCAGAGATCCGGCACCTGATTGCGCACGCGGCCGCCCTGGACCATGGTGACCACGGGGCGCGTGACGCCGAGCAGCGGATGGGGCTCGAAGGTGATGGTCTCCAGGCGGGCGATATCCCGCGCGGCCTTGTGGATGGCGTTCTCGCCCAGCCTTGCGTGGGCCGCGTGGGCGGCCGTTCCCTGGGCCGAGCATTTCAGCACCATGCGCCCGCGCTGGGCGGTGCATACCTGCAGGCCCGTGGGCTCGCACACGACGGCGGCATCAATCTCGCCCAGGTGCGGCAGCATGGCCTGGGTGCCGCGGCCTTCGGTCTCCTCTTCGGCGGCGAAGGCCATGATTACGGTACCGGCCAGCTTGGGCATTCGCGGGTTCGCGGCATGGGCCAATTCCTTGGCTGCCAGCAGCAGGGATGTAAGGCTGCCCTTGGCGTCATTGGCGCCCAGGCCATGCAGTCGGCCATCCTCCCAGGTGGGGTTCAGGGGATCCGAGGTCCAGCCTTCGCAAGGCGGCACCGTATCCAGATGACTGAGCAGCAGCAGGCGCGGCGAGCCGGAACCGATCTCGAACCAGATGGAGTCGCCCAGCCGCTGGACGTTGAATCCTTCCGCGTTCATGAAGCTGGCGATGTGATCGGCCAGGGCGCCTTCCTGCCCGGAAAGGCTGGGGATGGCGACCAGGGTTCGGAGCAGGTCCTCGGCGTCCATTGGATTTAGGCCTCCGTGCTGGAGCAAAGAGAGATCATGGTGCCGCTGCCTTCATTGGTGAAGACCTCGGCCAGGATGGCGTCGGGCAGCACGCCAGAAACCAAGTGGACGCTGTTGACGCCTGCGTTCAGGGCCTTGCGCGCAGCGGTCAGCTTGGGCCGCATGCCGGACTTGATGGCGCCGGTCTCTTCCATGGCGTCGAGCTTGGCCAGATCCGCGAAGGGCACCAGGCTGCTGGGGTCCGTGACATCCGTCAGTAGGCCCGGAACCTTCAGCATGAAGAAGAGTTTTTCAACCTTGAGGGCGATGGCGATCTCGGAGGCCACGGTATCGGCGTTGGTGTTCAGCACCTGGCCGTTCTCGTCCACGGAGAAGGGCGCGACCACGGGAACGTAGTTGCCCGCGATGAGGTGACGCAGCAGGCTGGGATCCACGCCTGTGATATCACCCACCATTCCGTAGTCCACGGTCTGGCCATCCACCGCGACGGGCGGGCGCTTGCGACCCTTGACCAGGCCGCTGTCCACGCCGCTGACGCCCACGGCGGGAATGCCCGTGGCTTCGAGATCCGCGACCAGATCCATCTGCAATCGCCGGAAGGTCATCTTCGCGGCGTCGAGGACTGCGGGCGGCGTGATGCGACGGCCGGCGGCCTTCTCCACGGGAAGCCCCATGGATTGACAGAGGCTGTCCAATCCCGTGCCGCCGCCGTGGACGACGACCACGGGAATGGAGAATCCCCAGAGCAGCGCCAGCTGGCCGCAGACGTTGCGGCGCATCTGGGGGTCTTCCAGGATCTCGCCGCCCAGCTTCACGACGAAGATCTTGTCGCGGAAGCTCCGCACGTACCGGGCGGCGCTTCGCAGCGTGTCATAGGAATGGGGCATGGATGGCATGAAAACTCCGGAAGATGTTCGAACAGAAGAGAGGCGCTACTTGCCGTTGAGCACCCAGTCCACGAGGGCGCGCTGGACATGGAAGCGGTTCTCGGCCTCATCCACCACGCGGCAGCTGGCGTGATCCAGCACCTCGTCGCTGACTTCGACATTGCGGCGCACGGGCAGGCAGTGCATGAAGATGGCGTCCTTGGACGCTTTTTCCATGTGGGCGCGCGACGTCAGCCATTCGGGGTGGGCCTTCACGTTCTCGGGGCCAAGCCCCAGGCGGGTCGCGGGTCCCCAGGCCTTGGCGTAGACCACCCGGCTGTCGGAAAGCGCCGCGTCCAGATCGTGGGTGATGCTGACGCTGCCGCCGGATTCCGAGGCGTAGCGTTCGGCTTCGGCCAGGACGCTGGGATGAAGATCGAACCCCTTGGGGTGGGCCACGCGCACCTCGCACCCGGCGGCGGCGGCGCTCAGCAGGAAGCTGTTGGGCACGGCCTTGGGCAGGGGCTTGATATGGGGCGCCCAGGCCAGGGTGACGGGCAGCTGCTTGGTGGAGCCAAACGTCTCGCGGGCCGTCAGGATGTCAGCCAGTCCCTGGCAGGGATGTTCGCGGGCGCTTTCCATGCTGATGACGGGCACGCTCGAATACTTGCGGAATCCGCTGATGACGGGATCCGCATTATCCGCGTCGTCATCCACATTGGCCGCGAAGGTCCGCACGGCCAAGCCATCCAGGAAGCGGCCCAGGACCGGCACGGCTTCCTTCAGGTGTTCGGATCGGTCGCTGTCCATGACGGCGCCTTCGCGATCCTCCAGCTTCCATACGCCGCCGCCCACTTCCAGCACCACGGCGTGGCCGCCTCCGCGCAGCATGACGGCCTCGAAGGAGGAGCGCGTGCGCAGGCTGGGGTTGAAGAATACGAGGCCGAGGATCTTTTCGACCAGGTGCTTGGGGTGAGGTCCGCGCTTCCACGCGAGGGCCTGCGAAAGCACGGCCTCAAGCCCTTCCACGCCAAGGTCCGCGATGTGGGTTGCGTGTCGCATCAGAACTCCGAAAGGGAAATGTCTCTACTTGGTGCAGGTGTCGGAAAAGGCCCGGATCTCATGAATGATCGCAGCAACGGCTTCGTCGGTGAGGACGAGGGGCGGCATGAGCCGCAGCACCTCGGCATCCGAGCTGCCGCCCACGAGGATGCGCTTCTGGAGCAGATGCTTCTTCAGGGGCGCGCCGCCGCCGGGCACCTTCAGGCCCAGCAGCATGCCTTCGCCGCGAACCTCGGAGACGATGGTGCCGTCCAGTCCCTTGCGCAGGGCCGTTTCCTGGCGCAGCGCGTTGTCCATCAGGCCTTCTTCCTTGATCACTTCCAGGGTGGCCAGCAGCGCGGCGCAGGCCAGGGGCGAGCCGCCGAAGGTGCTGCCTAGCGCGCCGGAGGGGATCTTGGGGGCGATGGTTTTGTTGATGAGCAGGGCCCCCATGGGAACGCCGGAAGCAATGCCCTTGGCAGACGTGATGAAGTCGGGCTGCACGGCGTACCGGCTGGCGGCGAAGGGGTGTCCCAGCCGGCCCATGCCGGTCTGGATTTCGTCGAAGATCAGCATCGTTCCCGCAGCGCGGGTCTTCTCTCTGAGAAGCTGGAAGAATGTGGCGGGCGCGCCGTGGATGCCGGACATGCTCTGGATGGGTTCCAGGATCACGGCGGCAACCTGGGTGAAGTCGAAGGCTTCAAGGGCCGCCAGGTCATTCCAGGGCAGCCGGTCGCAGGGCGCCAGCAGGCCGTCGTAGGCCGTGGTGATCTTGGGATCGTCAGTGACCGAAAGGGCCAGGGTGGTGCGCCCATGCCATCCTCCGACAAAGGAAGCCAGCCGCTTGCGGCCCGTCAGGAGGATCGAGAGCTTCAGGGCGTTCTCGTTGGCCTCGGCTCCGCTGTTGCAGAAGAAGACCGAAGCCGTTCCGACATCGAACCGGCTATTGGCGAAATCCACCAGGGCCTTGGCGGCGCGATCCCGCACGGGGATGGTCGCGGCCGTGCTGTAGAACAGGAACTCCTGCGCCTGGGCAGCCAGGGCGGCGGCCACCTTGGGGTGGCTGTGCCCCGTGGAGCAGACGCAGTGGCCTCCGTAGAAGTCGAAGTAGTCCTGTCCCTGGTCGTCAAAAACACGATCCTTCGTGCCGCGCACCAAGGGGAACGGGTAGGGCGGATAAGTGGGTTGCAGGGCGGGGAAGGTAGATGTCGTGTCCATGGGTGCAAATTATGCAACAACCTGGATCGGGGATCAATGTGTTGTTTTCATTTCGTAGCTGATCTGTTGCTGCTTTGGGAGGAGTATTGGTCTCCTTTGGGTTTGCAAATTTGCGCAAATTTGTGCAATATCCATCCTGCCATGGAGCCCTGATGCAACTGGACAACGCCATCCTCAAGCACGTGCAGCGCAAGGAAATCCGTGACCAGGCGGAGCTCCTGGCCCTGCTGGAGCGGGATGGTCACGAGTTGACGCTATCGACCCTTTCGCGCCGCATGAAACGTCTGCGCATCCGCAAGGAGGGCGGGGTGTACCGCCGGATGGATGCGCGACCGGAGGGCATGGCGTTCACGCTGGTGAAAGTGCCGCCGTGCCTGGTCGTGCTGCGCACGCGCAGCGGCTATGCCCAGGCCCTCGCACTGGCCCTGGATGAGGCAAAGATCCCCAGTCTGGCGGGCACCGTCGCGGGCGACGACACCATCTTTGCCGCCCCCGTGGATGGGACGAAGCTGGATGCCTTGGCCCTGGAAATCCATCGCTGCCTGGGGTGAATGCCTGGTCGTGCCATTGGTCTTAAAACGACTCAATAGCTTTATTTATATCGTTAATTTGATGATTTCAATCCTGGGGACATGGGATTGTGAGCGGTCGCAGGGTGATGTGATCCATCTCATCTGGCGTTTGCGCTAATCGCGCCTGTTACGCTGGTTGCATGGTCGAGACGCAGGATCTTCACATCAAAGGCTTCGTGCCCCTCATGGCCCCCCGGACGCTGAAAAGAGAGTTTCCGCTTTCAGCGGCGGCCAAGGAAACAGTGGTGGTGGGGCGCCAGGCGGTCACCCGAATCCTGAACCGCGAAGATGATCGCCTGCTGGTGATCGTCGGCCCATGCTCCATCCACGACCCCAAGGCGGCCATGGATTACGCCCAGCGCCTGAAGGCCTTGCGGTCGAAGCTGGCGGATCGGCTGGAAATCGTGATGCGAGTCTATTTCGAAAAGCCTCGAACCACAGTCGGCTGGAAGGGGCTCATCAATGATCCGGATATGGATGGCACCTGCGATATCGAGAAGGGCCTTCGGATGGGTCGCCGTCTGCTGCTGGATGTCGCGGAACTGGGACTGCCCGCCGCGACCGAGGTGCTGGATCCTATCGTGCCGCAATACCTGGATGATCTTTTGAGCTGGGCGGCCATCGGCGCGCGCACGACGGAATCCCAGACGCACCGGGAACTGGCCAGCGGGCTTTCTATGCCCGTGGGCTTCAAGAACTCAACGGATGGCAGCCTTCAGGTGGCCATTGACGCCATGCACTCGTCCCGGGCCGAGCACAGCTTCCTGGGCATCGACCCCGAGGGCATAACCGCCATCGTCCGTACCACGGGCAATCCCAATGGTCACGTCGTGCTTCGCGGCGGTCACGGCAAGCCCAATTACGATGCGGACAGCATCCGTCTGGCGGAAGCCAAGCTTGTGAAGTCAGGACTGCCTCCGGTGCTGATGGTGGATTGCAGCCACGCGAATTCCGGCAAGCAGCACGCGAAACAGGAGGATGTGCTCCACAGCTTGGTTGAGCAGCGCCGCAAAGGCGCCACTTCTATCATCGGCGCCATGGTCGAAAGCAATCTGGAGGAAGGCAGCCAGCCCATCCCCAAGGATCTGTCGATGCTGCGCTACGGCGTTTCGATCACCGACGCCTGCATCAATTGGGACACCACGGAACGAATCCTGGTGTGGGCTGCGGAGAACGCGAAGTAGGGCCGTCGTTTAGTGTCTGGCGATCAGCGTCTGCGTGCCTGACCAACGGCTTCCGGGCTGCAGGTGGATGGGATGGCCGATGGCGGCGGATTCCACGCAGACCATGTGGCGGTGTCCGTCAGCTTCCATGTCGGGAAGCTTGGCCGCGAGGGCTGCGCCTGGATTCCAGACAACCGTGTCCGAGAAGCCGGTGGCCTGGATCTCTGTTGCGTGGGCATCTTCATGCACGGTCACGGGGTTGCCGGTCTCGAAGTAGATGCGGTCTACCTCACCGTCGAAGCGGACCTCCGAAGCTTCCTCGATCCGCTCGATGGATTCCTGCGGCACGCCCTGCGCGCTATCCCGCAGGCGCAGCCCTTGAAGGCCTTTCACGCTGACATTCGCGATATCGCTCACGCGCAGATAGGTGTGGAGGGCCGCCGTGAAATGGAAGGCTTCCGAGCTGGTGTTCAGGACGGAAAGGCTGACGGAGAGTCGATCCTGGCCCAGCGCCACGTTGAGGATCGCTTCGAAATCGAAGGGCCAATGCGACAGGGTTGCTTCGCTCTGGCACAGTCGCAGCCGCGCCTGTCCCTCGGGGGATTCCAGCGGTTCCCAGGGAAGGCTGCGGGTGAAACCGTGCTTGATCATGGGACCGAGGGCGGCGAACTGGGGAAAGATCACGGGCACGCCGCCGCGGATGGACGCGCCGGGGCCGAACGCTGCCTTCTGGCTCAAGAAGAGCCGTTCGCGGCCGTCCGCTGGCATCCAGGAGGTGACATGCGCACCGTGGAGGAAGACTTCAGCCTTGGCACCGCTGGGATCCATGAGGATGAGCTTGAGTTGGCCTTCCGGTCCGGTGGCGAGTCGGGGCGCGTGCATCATGGCGACCTTTGCGAAATGCGTGGATGTATCGGCTTGGCTTTGATCAGTCGGCCTGTTTGCCCAGTTCATCCAGGCCCAGGGTGCCATTCAGCATGGCGTTTTCCAGGTCGATGTGCCAGGCATGGGCGCCGCGCAGGTTCGCATTCGAGAGATCCGCCCCGCGCAGGATGGTGCCCAGCAGTCGAGCATTCTGAAGATCGGTGCGATTCAGCAGTGCGCGGGTGAAATCCGCACCCGCCAGATCCGAGTCACTGATGTTGCTGCCCGTGAGATCGGCTTCCTTCAGGGTGGCCTTCACCAGCACGGCCCGATGCAGGTTGCATTGGCTCAGGTCCGTATGGATGAGCCGCGCTTCGGACAAATCCACTTCGGACATCCGGCAGTGACGGAAGCTGGCGCCAGAACATTCGCATTCCGTCATGCGGGCCCCGGTGAATACGCTGTCGTCGAACTTGGTGTCCTGGAAGTCAATGCCCCGCAGATCCAGGCCCGAGTAATCCAGCGACTCCATGCTGCGGCCTTCCTTGAGGTAGATGATGACGTCTTCCCGTGTGAGCTCGGCCATGGAAGCCTCCTTCGAGGGTGCTTAAGCGTTATCGACATCGGGAGGAATTCGGATGAAATAATTAGTCAAAAATCGGCAAAAACGCGACGCAACCCTCGCCTGCGGGCAGGTCGATGCTTGACTTTGTCCGCCGATCCCGCTGAACATGAATGTTCACGCAGTTCTTTCCCAGTTCCATAGCGAGTTATCCAGAAAGGTGGAGGGACGGGCCCTGTGAAACCTTGGCAACCTGCCCAGACGGTGTCTGGCGCGTGGTGCCAATTCCTGCCGGCGGAAGCCGGAGAGATGTCGAGCGTTTGCGACTGACGTAAAAGGGGCCCAAGGATCGGGGCCCCTTTTGCATTTTTGGATGTTCGCTTGGGATTTTGGAGCAAGGGACTTTTCTATGGAGTTCCCCATGTCCGAGCCCCTTCAGTTTGAAACCACCTGCCTTCACGGCGGCCACACGCCGGACCAGGACACGCGCAGCCGCGCCGTGCCCATCTACCAGACCACCAGCTACGTTTTTGATTCCACGGAACATGGGGCGCAGCTCTTTGGCCTGGAGGTTCCCGGGAACATCTACACACGCATCATGAACCCCACGCAGGCGGTGCTTGAGGAGCGCGTTTGCCAACTGGAAGGCGGCGTGGGCGCGCTTGCGACGGCCTCTGGCGCATCAGCCATCCTGCTCGCCATCACGGCGATCGCCAAGGCGGGCGATCATATCGTGGCGGGCAACAATCTTTATGGCGGCACGTTCAACTTCTTCAAGAACACGCTGGCCCGTCTCGGCGTCGAGACGACTTTCGTGGACAGCCAGGACCTGAACGCCTTCCAGGCCGCCCTCCGGCCGAACACCAAGGTCATCTACGCCGAAGCGCTGGGCAATCCCAAGCTGGATGTGCCCGATTTCGACGCGCTGGGCCGCATCGCCCAGGGCGCGGGCATTCCGCTCGTGGTGGACAGCACGCTGGCATCCCCGTATCTGCTGCAACCTCTCAAACATGGGGCGAATGTCGTCATCCATAGCGCGACGAAGTACATCGGCGGCCATGGCACATCCCTGGGCGGCGTCATTGTCGATGGCGGCACCTTCGATTGGACCAACGGGAAATTCCCCGAATTCACGGATCCGAATCCCAGCTATCACGGCGCCCGCCTAGTGGATGTGGCGGGCAAGGGCGCGTTCATTGCCAAGGCCCGTCTAGAAGGCCTGCGGGATCTGGGGCCGGCCATTTCCCCCTTCAACGCTTTCCTGCTGCTGATCGGCCTGGAAACGTTGCCGCTGCGCATGGAGCGCCACGGCCAGAATGCCTTGGCCCTGGCAGAGTGGCTCGCCTCGCATCCCAAGGTTTCCTGGGTCAACTACCCCGGGCTGGTGTCGCACCCAAGCCACGCCACCGCTTCTCGGCTGTTCCGGCCCGGCGTGGGGTTTGGCGGCATTCTGACCTTTGGCGTCAAGGGCGGATTGGCGGGCGGGAAGGCCGTTATTGACGGCGTGCAGTTGTTTTCGCGCCTGGCGAATGTGGGGGACGCGAAGTCCCTGATCATCCATCCCGCCACCACGACGCACTCGCAGCTCAGCCCCGAAGAACTGCTTTCCACGGGCGTTACCGAGGATCTCATCCGGGTGAGCGTCGGGCTGGAACACATCAACGATCTCAAGGCGGATCTCGACCAGGCCCTTGCCCGCGTGAGCGCGTGATCCAGAGCCATCCCATTCAAGGAGCCTTGCCGTGCCTGTGAAGATCCCGGAATCCCTGCCCGCGCGTGGCGTGCTGGAGAGCGAAAACATCTTCGTGATGGGCGAGGATCGCGCCATGCGCCAGGACATCCGGCCCATGAGGATCGCGATCCTCAACCTGATGCCGTTGAAGATCAATACGGAAACGCAGTTGCTGCGCCTGCTGGGCAATTCGCCGCTCCAGGTGGAGATCACGCTGCTGCGCATGGATAGCCACGAATCGCGCAACACTCCGTCCGAACACCTGCTGCAGCACTACCAGACCTTCGAAGAGATCCGGGATCAGTATTTCGATGGCCTGGTGATCACGGGTGCGCCGGTGGAGCATCTGCCCTTCGAGTCCGTGGATTATTGGCCCGAGCTGGTGGAGGTGATGGACTGGGCGCGCTCCCACGTCTACTCGACGTTCTACATCTGCTGGGCGGCCCAGGCTGGGCTGTTCCACTACTTCGGCGTGCCCAAGCACGATCTCGAGACGAAGATGTTCGGCGTGTTCGAGCATCGCCTCAATGTGCGTTTCGAGCCATTGGCCCGCGGGTTTGACGACGTGTTCTACGCCCCCCATTCCAGGCATACGGAGACGCGCCGCGAAGACATCCTGGCCGTGCCAGAACTGGTGCTGCTTTCCGAATCCGCCGAGGCCGGCGTCTACATCATCATGTCTGCGGACCGCCGCCACATCTTCGTCACCGGCCATTCCGAGTACGATCCCTTGACCCTGCAGTCGGAGTATCTGAGGGATCTGCACAAAGGTCTGCCCATCGCCATCCCCAGGAACTATTTCCCGGGCGATGATCCAGCGAAAGAGCCGGACGTCCGCTGGCGCGGCCACGCCAACCTGCTTTACTGCAACTGGCTGAACTACTACGTCTACCAGCAGACGCCCTTTGATCTGAGTCGCATTCCCGAAGGCGGCGTATTTCCGCCCGGTGCGTGATACTCCTGGAGTCCGATCATGGATGCGACGACGAGAACGATCCTTTGGTGCTGTGGTGCGGTCAACGCGCTGTTCGCCTTGTTCCATCTGCTGCTTTTCCTGGTGATCACACGCCTGCCGGGGCTGGAGCCCGGAGTGCGCGCCTTGCTGATGGCGTTCAATGTCGGCGGAACTCTGATGATCCTGTTCCTGGCGCTGGCTTTCCTGGCCTGCCCCCGCGAGCTATCGACGCGACTGGGGCGGCTTTCGGTGCTGTTGGGCATGCTCGTCTACCTGACGCGCGCGGTGGGCGAGGTCGTGTTCTTTCCCCACCCCTCACGGGCCATTCTGGTGGTCTGCGTCGTCACGGGATTGCTGCACCTCGTCGCTTTTCGTCGCGCGACCCCTCGGAACGCCTGATTCCTTCAGCCACCGAATCAAGCCAGATTAGAGGCTGCCAACCAGATCCCAGACCATCGCCTGCGGATGCGGGTGGTTGGTCTGAATTTCGACCAATTCTTCTTCGATCCATGCGGGGATGGAGTAGGCGGACGCATTCTGCGCATCGGGGTGCAGCAGGCCGTAATTCTTGGCCTGCAATCCAACCCACAGGTTTCGCCCGCTGCGCTTAGCGGCGTACAAGCACTGATCGGAGATGCCCACGGTTTCCTCCCATGACAGGGCATCGGAAAACCCTGGCTGCAGGGGGAAGGGGCAGAAGCCGACGGAGCAGGTGAGGGGAATGTGGTGACCTTCAAGGCTTTCGAATGCCTCGCGGGCGACGGAACTGCGGATGCGCTCGGCCACGACTTGGGCCTGACGCCGGTCGGCCTGCCTCGCGATGAGCAAGAACTCTTCGCCTCCCCAGCGGATCACGGAATCGGATCCTCGCGAAGCCTGGAGCAGGATTTTCGCCATGCGCTTGAGCACACGATCCCCGGTGGCGTGGCCGTACGTATCGTTCACCAGCTTGAAGTGATCGATATCCACCATGTAGAAGATCAGGTCCTGGTTGCTGGGAGGATCGGCCACCTGGTGGTTCCATAGGGCATAGCGGCGCTTGGTGAGTTCCACATCCTTGATGAACTCCCGGTCCAGGCTGCGGCGATTGCGGAGGCCCGTCAGGGGGTCAGAAAGGCCCTGTTGGCGGATCAGGCGGATATGGCGGCGAATCGCTGACGCGCTCAACACCAGAACCAGCGCCGCGGCTACGATTCGGAACCACCAGGTCTGCCACAGGTGCGGTTTGACGGTGAATTCGAGGGCGTCCAGCGCGCCCCAATCGCCGAAGGGATACCGTGACTGGACTTCGAAACGATAACGTCCGGGCTCCAATCCAGGGAATCGGGCTTCATGGGAACTGGTCAGATGCCAGGTCGTCTCGAGCCCAAGCAGGCGGACGCGGTGCTCGATCCCGCTGGAGTGGAATCCCAGGGCGGCGAACTGGACATTGAATGTGTTGGCGGGTGAGCGGGTGACCTTTGATTCGGGGATGCCATCCCACTGATCCCCCAGGCTGGTGCGGGTCTTGAAGCTGGAGGCCAGGATGCGCGTGGGGGGCGGCGATGGGTGCGTCTGTCGCCAGGCGTTCCGAAGATGGATCAAACCGCCACCAGTGCCGACCCAGACATCCCCAGAGGCATCCTCCATGAGCGCCAGGGCATTGCAGTCTTCGCTTGCAAGGCCCTGATCGTTGGTGAAGTCCAGGTGGGATGCGTAGTCTGGCGGGCGGTTGAACAGGGTGAGTCCCAGACCGGTGCCCACCCAGAGGCGCTTGGTGTGGTCCTCCAGCATGGAATAGACCTTGTTCGAGCGCAGGCCCGAAGCCTGGTCCAGTCGGCCCGTGACGCGCAGCCGCTCGCCATCCAATTGGAATCGTGTGATGCCAACGCCATCGAAATAGGCGATGAGGTATTCGCCGGATGCGCGCTGGAGGAGGTAGGCCACATGATTTCGCTCCAGTCCATCCGAGGTCCCAAAGCGCAGCCAGCGACCGTCGGGGGTCCGCAACCCCAATCCGAGGCTTCCCGTTGCCCAGAGGCGGTGGGATGAGTCGATATACAAATCGCTGAAGCGTTCGCTGGGGGTCCCGCTGGGAAGCGCTTCCCGCTCCCCGATCCAGCCTTCGGCGCCTTGCTGAAGGCTGATGAGGCCGCCGTTTTCCGTGGCCACCCAGAGTCGATGGTCCAGCCAGGCCAGATCGAAAATCCGACCCGTGCCGAGAAGCCCTGCTGGGAGCGATAGTGCAAAGGGTTTGCCATGGGCGGGCCAGGCGAAAATATCCGGCGAATGGCCTGCCAAATAGCGGGTGCCATCCGGATCCAGGCAGCTGGCGCGGATGGCTTTCCCCACAAACAGACTTGGCCTGATCCATTTACGGTTGTTCCAGACCGCCAGCCCCGTATCCGTGCCGATGAGGATCTCGCTGGAGGCTCCTTTCCATACGCCTCGCACGCAATCCTCTGGCAGTCCTTCCAGGCTGGTGATGGCTTCGACGGATCCTTCGCCCAGAAGCCGGTGCAACCCCGTGCCGCCGACCCAGATGTGGCCTTCCCGATCCGCCAAAAGGGCGTTCGAGAAGGCGATGGGCAGGCCGTTGGCGCGGGAAAAGGAACGCCATACCCCCTGTTCCATGAAGGCTGCGCCACCGGTGCATGGAAGCCACAGGCGCCCCGAGGGATCCCAGATCGGGGGACCCGTGGGACGGCCCAGGCGATCCCGGGTCAGCGGCTCGAACCCCGCCACGCGCCAGAGTCGTCCGGGTGGATTCCAGCCCCAGATGCCGCGCGGCCCAATCACCCAAGGCGACCCCTGGGGATCCACGCCGATGAAGCGGATCGCCCCCGAGGTGATTTCTCCCTGGGGGCTCCACATGGCGGTCCCATGGCCTTCCGTCCTTCGAAGGAGCGTCGTTCCCTGCGCCGACCAGAGGGTGCCATCGGGCGCGTTCGCAAGGGCCAGGGCAGGGCCGCCGGGCCAGGCTGGATCCAGCGTGAAGCCCTGGGGGCCATCATGCAGCAGTCCATTGTCGGTCGCGATCCATACGCGATGATGGCGATCCAGCGCGAGGCCTGTCACGCGCGCGGCCTCCTCTGACAAGGGGACGGGATGGAATTTCCGGCCGTCAAAACGCACGAGTCCGCGGTAGGTGCCCACCCAGAGTTGGCCTTGGGCATCCAGTCCCAAGGTCTCGATGAAGGCGGAGGGCAACCCGTCTTTCATGCCAAAGGCCTTGAATTGCATGCCGTCGAAACGGTAGAGGCCGTCTTCCGTTCCCACCCAGATGAAGCCGTCTGGATCCTGGATCAGGCGGCGCACAGCGAGGTTGCCCAGGCCCTGATGGCTTCCGTAGGACGCAAAGGTGAAGCGTCCAGTCAATAGATCCGCGCAGAAGCCGCTATGGCTTCCGATAAGCAGCGCAAGACTGAGGTGGATCAAGAATCGGAGCATTTTCCTGGGTTCATGGACTATCCCCCGGATCGACCCTGATGGGAAAATCTTGAATCCGACTTCGTGCTGAAAGGCCTTTCTGGAAGGGAAATATTGTGCGGATCCAGGTTTTCCAGCATGTTGCGTACGAAGGCGCGGGCACCCTTGCCGAATGGGCGGAACACCGAGGTCATTCCCTGGCGTTCACGCAGTGGCACCTGGGAGACCCCGCTCCAGCGTTCGATTCATTCGACTTCCTGGTCATCTTGGGCGGGCCGATGAATGTCGGCGAAGAGGCCGCCTACCCGTGGCTTCGGGCGGAAAAGGCGTTTCTCGACGCGATTCTGGCCGCCGATCGGCCGGTGCTTGGCATCTGCCTGGGGGCCCAATTGTTGGCGGAACGACTGGGTGGGGCTGTGGTCCGCAACGCCTGGCGTGAGATTGGCTGGCATGCGGTGGAGCGCCCGGCGTCAGCCCAGATGGACGAGGTGTTTTCCGCCCTGCCGCAGCGGTTCGAGGCGTTCCATTGGCACGGTGACACCTTCGCGATTCCGCCCGGCGCAAGACACGGGCTCTTCAGCGAGGCCTGCGCCGCCCAGGCCTTTCGCGTGAGACATTGCATCGGACTGCAATGCCACCTGGAATTTTCCAAGGCCTCGATCCAGGGCCTCATTGAGGCGTCGAAGGCGGAAGGCGAATCCTTCATGGATCGCTATGTCCAGCAGCCGGAAGCCTTCCTGGCCAGAACGGATCTGTTTGAGCAGCTTCGCGAGATCAATTTCGAGCTTCTGGATCGGATCAGCGCGTCGGCGGACTGATCCGATCATGGGCTGGGGATGCTGGCTGCTAGCCTTTGCCCTTCTTGAACTGGGCGATGATGTCTTCGACGGATTCCTTCTTCTCGTCTGGACTCAGATTGGTGTCGAAGATCTTCTCCTGAGTCGCCGCCTGGCGGTGCTCGAAGACGCTTGATCCGGCGGGTGTGTCTTCCGTCTCGATCTTGAAGATTGAGAGAAGGCGCGAGAGTCCGGCCTTGAACTGCTTGAGCAGCAGGACCACCTTTTCGACCTTCTGTCGCGTAATGTCCTGGAACTGCAGTGTGTTCAATATCTCGAAGGACTCGTCAGAGACGCGCTTGACCTGGATTTGAACATTGTCCAAGTCCATGGGTGGCAGGCGCGTGGTGGTCTGATGCTCGAACAGGAACTCAAGGATTTCCTGGGCCACGCGGGTGGGGTCTTCGCCTTGGCTGGCGCGCGCAAGGAAGGCGTCGATCTGGCTCTGGAAGCGCGTATGGCCTTCCTGAATCTCGGTAATCTGGGCTGCAGCCAGGGCTACCCCACGCCCGGCTTCATCAGCCGCCTGCATCAGCGCGTCGAGGCGGTTCATGACGCTCTGGGTGGCCTCTTCCGTATCCGCGGTGATGGCGTCGAGTTGCGCCGCCAGCTCTGGCACCTGGGTGCTCTGTTGTTTGACAGAAGAATCCAGTTGCTGCAGGTTCTGGAGGGTCTGATTGATGCTGCTGACCAGGGCGCCGAGTTCCCCCTTGGCCTGGATATCGATTTGCTGGTAGACGCGTCCGTTCGCCATATCCGCGGCGGCGGCGGCCAGCCGGGTCAAGCTCCGCTTGGATTCGTCCTGCAGTTCTCCCCGAATCTGATGGACCAATTCCAGCAGATTGTCCAAACGGGCGTCCATGGCTTCATTGCGATTACGGAATTCCTGGAGCAGGTCTCCGGAATCGTCCACCTGCGGCAGTGGCTCAGGGCTGTTGAATGGGTCCAGGTTTTCCATGATGGCTCTCGGGTGAATCTATGGAGCAGGGCGCAGACTGACAAGTATTCCTTCGGAAAGCCCCCACGCCTGCATGAGTTCCTTGGGGATCAGGACCGTCTGGTCTTCGACGTTCCCGTTGAATTGGATCGTCTCCACGGCAGGACCTTCTGGCCACATGATGCGCGCGTTGCGGATCTGGCTATTGCGGTACGGTCCCATGAGCTGCCAGACCGACTCCACGGTCTTGGAGGCCTCAATGTGATCGCCCTTCTTGAAAAGGCCGGTCTTCAGGGTGTGGACGGTCAGCGTGATGGAGGGCTCCAGCACCTGGAGCCGACCGGCTTCCTTGAGCAAGAGGCAGGTTTGCAGCACGCTCACTTCGCCCAATTCGGTCACATTGATGATCTCAAGGAAATCCCTGAATCCATCAAGGAAGGGCAGTACCTTGCGGTCTTCCTGGAAGATCTTGAGCCCCGAGGAAAGCTGGGGTTCCTTGGCGGTGGGCCATGGCACGGCGTGAAGGTTCGGGAAGATGCCCCTCAACCGCTTACGGGAATCGGATGTGCGGGCCGATTCCATCAACAGGTCGGTGACAGAGCGGCGGATGCTGGTGGGCACCTTGAATTTAGCGACCACGAACTCGAATTCACCTTTGTCCCATTCCAACACATCGAACGCGGCGCTTTCCCCCGCAGTCTGAGGCGTTTCCGCATGGATCACCTCGCCGTTTTCAACGTAGAGGGTGCCCGTGCGCTTGCCTTGGATGATGTGGAGCTTGCCGGTCTTGCGGTTGACGTGCAGAAGCTGGACAACGTCCGTCAGAGAAATGCTCTGCAGGTTTCCGCGCAGGGTCGACATCTAGATCGCCTCGTTGATGGCTGCAATCATCTCCTGGACGGCGCGCTCCATTCCAACCAGAATGGCGCGCCCCATGATTGCGTGGCCGATGTTCAGTTCTTCGATTTCCGGAATGGCCGCGATGGGGCCGACGTTGCGCAGGTTCAGGCCATGGCCTGCGAGCACACGCAATCCGACCCGAGCCCCGAGTCTGGATGCTTCGCGAAGGCGCTCCAGTTCGGCGGTTGGATCTGCACCATTGGGAAGGTCTGCGTAAATGCCCGTGTTGAACTCGATGGCATCCGCTTCCAGGCGGGAGGCCATCTTCACCTGTTCCATCTGGGGATCGATGAAAAGGCTCACGCGGATATCCGATGTGCGCAGTTCCCGAATGATCTGCTTCAGGTGGGACTGCAGGAAGACCACATCCAGACCGCCCTGCGTGGTCAGCTCTTCGCGCGTTTCCGGCACGAGGGTCACCCAGTTCGGCTTGATGGGAATGACGGTCGCCATGGCTTCGGGCGTGGCCGCGCATTCCACATTGAGGGGAACGAGCAGCACTTCCTTGAGCAGACGCACATCGCGTTCCTGCACATGGCGCCGATCCCCGCGCAGATGAACGGTGATGCTGTGCGCTCCCGCTCCGCACGCCAACAGGGCTGCCGCAACAGGTTCCGGCTCACGGCCCAGGCGCGCCTGACGAAGGGTCGCCACATGATCGATATTCACGCCGAGACGAGTGGACAACGAGATACTCCGCAAATGGACTAGATCTGGAACCACCCCAGACTAGCAGGGTTCAAGGTGAATTCGTCAAAGCCCTAAATCGGCGCGAGCCGCGGGTTCAAGTTGCTCAAGAACGGCAGCGACGGTGGCTTCCTCGCGCGCTTCCACCATGAGCCGCAGCTTGGGTTCGGTGCCCGACCATCGGATAACCATGCGGACCTCGCTTCCAAACTGAAGCGTCACCTGCTCCATGGCGTTTTGGAGCTGGGAGCAGGCCTCCAGCGGCACCCGCTGGGGAGCGACGATATTCACCAGCTTCAGGGGCCATGGGCGGAACTGCCAGACCCAGCGCTGCTGGGGGGTGCGGCGCAGCAGCGCCTTGAGGCAGGCGATGGCCGCGGAAAGTCCGTCTCCCGAGGGACCCAGATGCTTCTGGATCACATGTCCAGACGCTTCTGCGGCGAGATCCCATTTCCGCGCATTGAGTTCCCGCAGCATGAACTTGTCCCCGACCTGGGTCCGCGCAAAGGGGATCTCAAGGCTCGTCAGAGCCTCCTCCAGCCCGCCGTTGCTCATCAGGGTTCCCACGACGCCAGGAACCTCGACGCCGTGGCTTTGGAGATCCTGGGCCATGAGCCAAATGATCTGGTCGCCATCAACCACGGTGCCTTCGGAGTCCACCAACAGGCATCGATCTCCGTCGCCGTCGAAGGCGATACCGACCGCAGCGCCCAGGCGCAGGACCTCGCTTCGAAGGTTGTCGAGGTGCGTAGAGCCCACGCCCACATTGATCCGGGAGCCATCCGCAGGCGTTCCGACCCAGTGGATCTTGCCGCCGTGCAGCAGTCGCGGCGCCCAAGGCGCCGTCGCGCCATGAGCGCAGTCGATGACCACGGGGAAATCGTGGGGCAGGTCGATGCTCTCCTGGGAGGCCAGGTAGTCTTTCATCGGTTTGACATTTGGTGTCAAATCAATCGTTTTCCCGGAGCGTGGACGGGTGTCGTCAAAGGCGGCCTCGATGGCGGCTTCGTCCTCTTCCTCGATCTTTTCGCCAACGCTATTGAATCCCTTGATGCCGTTGTCTTCCGGGGGATTGTGACTGGCGCTGATCATGAGGCCCCAGGCGTTGGCCCGGTTCAGGGTGACCCACGCCACGGCGGGCGTCGGCACCATCCCCAGGATGCAGGTCTCCAGGTTGTCGCCAAGCCCCTGGAGGAAGGCCTGCGCGATGGCTTCGGAGCTATTTCTCGGATCCCATCCAACCACCAGTTCCCGTGCGCCGCGTTTCCGCGCAACGCGCCCCCAGGCTTGGCCCCACCGGCCGACATCCTCAAGGGTCAGTGGCGATTCCAGCGCCTTGCCGCGAATTCCATCGGTCCCAAAATATTTCAGCGCCATGAGATGTTTCCTTCCACGGAAAGAATTATGGCAGATCTATGACTGGCGGGAAGTTATGGAGAACATTGCCTCGGGATGGCTACGGGATCCACCGATATCGAAGCTCACGGAAGGCGATGCCTTGCTCCATCCGGGTCCGCTCCCGCCCATCCGTAATCCAACCCTTGCGCTCATAGAACCTGCGGGAGCGGTCGTTGCGCTCCATCACCCACAGAACGGCGTGCGCGTTCTTGCCAGATGCTGTCAATGCGTGCGTCATCAACCGGCTTCCGATACCCTTCCCCCAAAGCGACGGCAGGACGTAGAGCGCCTGCAATTCGATCGCGCCATGATCGTCCACCTCTGCGCCGACACAGGCATCCGTGTTGGGATTGGAACAGGGGCGGGTCGCCGCGTAACCTGCGATGTGGCCTGCGCGCTCGAAGACCCATATGCTGCGATCCGAGTCGAGGCTCTCTTCGAGGTTCCGTTGGTGAACGGATTCAGCTTCCTGCATGGAAAGCCCCAGAAGGTAGGCCTCGGGCAGGATTCCGCTGTAGGCCGTCCGCCAGGCGGCGAGGTGTACGGAAGCGATGCCCGGTGCGTCGGCGGGTGTCGCCCGCCGGATCAGGGGGGGCGGCAGCGCGTGCGAGCGGAACACGCGATAGCCCAAGGCGGTGGCTTCCATGTGGGCCTGTCTTGTGAGTTCATCCCGCTCGGATGGGGGCAACTCTGGTTGTCCCGCGCGGAAGGCGAGGAAGCGTTTCCTGGAAATGGCGATGCAGAAGCGCTCCACGGGCCAATCCAGCATCGATGGAAGCTGTGGCAGGCAGTCCCACAACGCCGAATCCTCATCGAAGGTCGTGCCGAAGCCGAATCCTGGGTCGAGCAGGATGCGTTCGGGATTGATGCCCGCATGCAACAAGCGATCCCTGACTTCGCGCAGTTCCTGGATCGCCGCAGAAGCGTCGCGTGGTCCCCTGGCGCGATAGTCGGGCATGAAGAGGGCACCGTCCCGGTTTCGGCTGCGCATGGCGATGAGGCCGCAGCCGCTTCCGCTGGCGAGGTTCAGCAGGGCCGGATCTGAGAAACCGCTCACATCGTTGAGCACCGAGGCACCCAGCGCCAGCGCTCGAAGGGCTGGCTCGGCGTGGCGCGTATCCACGCTCAGAAGTGTTTTGGGCAACGCCTGTCGAATCCGTTCCATGGTGGGCTGGAGCCGTTGCCATTCCTCGTGCTCGGCCAGGGGCATGGCACCCGGTCGCGTGCTTTCCGCCCCGAGATCCAGCATCCCGGCGCCCTGGTCAACCAGCGTGCGCGCCTGCTCCAATGCCTGCGCAGGTGCGATGTAGGCGCCTCCGTCACTGAATGAATCGGGAGTGACGTTGAGAATGCCCAAATAAAACGGCGTCCTGAGATCCAGGACGCCGGATTGCAGCAGCCAACGCGTCACGCGCCGCTCAGGCAGGATTGAGCGCAGGGTCCAGTCCTGGATCCTGGGGGGCGGTGGGAACGGCGGAATCAGGGGTGCTGGCCGTGGGCGCCTTGGGGGGCAGGGTGCCTCCGGACATCAGCACTGCCATATCGCTGGCATCCAGCGTTTCGCGCACCAGCAGGGCCTCAGCGATGGTGGTCAGGATCTCTCGCTTTTCCAGGATGATCATGCGCGTGCGTTCGTAATTCTGCATGATGATCGAGTGGACTTCGGCATCGATGACGCGCGCGGTCTCCTCGGAGAAATCCCGTCGCTGGCTGATGTCGCGGCCCAGGAAAATCTCATGCTCGCCCTGGCCGAAGCTCAAGGGACCGAGCTTCTCGCTCATGCCGTAGTCGCAGACCATGCGGCGCGCAATCTGGCTGGCGCGCTCGATGTCGTTGGATGCGCCCGTGGAAAGCCGGTTGAAGAATGTTTCTTCGGCCACGCGCCCACCCATCAGGATGGCAATCTCGCCTTCCATGCGCTCGCGGGTGGAGCTGTAGCGATCGCGCTCGGGCAGCTGCCAGGTCACGCCCAGCGCCCGTCCGCGCGGGATGATGGTCACCTTGTGCACGGGATCAGCGCCTGGGATAGAAGCCGCCACGACTGCGTGACCCGCTTCGTGGTAGGCCGTATCGCGCTTGTCCTCATCGGACATGACCATGGAGCGGCGCTCGCTGCCCATGTAGACCTTGTCCTTTGCATTCTCGAAGTCGATCATCTCAACCCACTTCTTGTTGCCCCGTGCGGCTGTAAGGGCCGCTTCGTTGCAGAGGTTCGCCAGATCCGCACCGGCGAAACCGGGTGTTCCCCGGGCGATGACTTCCAGATTCACGTCCGGCGCGAGGGGAATTTTTTCGGTGGTGTGAACCTTCAGGATCTCGGCGCGGCCCTTCACGTCAGGGCGATCCACCACCACCCGGCGGTCAAAACGGCCGGGGCGGAGAAGGGCGGGATCCAGCACATCGGGGCGATTGGTGGCGGCGATGAGAATCACACCCTCGTTGCCTTCAAATCCGTCCATTTCCACCAGGAGCTGGTTCAAGGTCTGTTCGCGTTCGTCGTGTCCGCCACCCAGGCCCGCGCCGCGGTGGCGTCCAACGGCGTCGATTTCATCGATGAAGATGATGCAGGGGGCGTTCTTCTTTCCCTGTTCAAACAGGTCGCGCACGCGGCTGGCGCCCACGCCCACGAACATTTCCACAAAGTCGGATCCGGAGATGGAGAAGAACTGCACCTTGGCTTCGCCCGAAATCGCGCGGGCCAGCAGGGTCTTACCGGTTCCCGGAGGGCCCATGAGCAGCAGGCCCTTGGGGATTTTGCCGCCCAGCTTCACGAACTTGGCGGGATCCTTCAGGAAGTCCACGACCTCCTTCAAATCTTCCTTGGCTTCATCGCAACCCGCCACATCGGCGAAGGTGATGCGCTTCGCGGTGGCAGACAGGCCGCGAGCCCTGGATTTGCCAAAGGAAAGAGCCTTGTTGCCGCCGGATTGCGCCTGCCGCATGAAGACGAACCACAGGACGACGAAGACCAGGAGAGGGCCCCAGAAGACCAGGATGGTCATGAAGTTGTTTTCGCTGGGTTTGGCGGCCTTGAATTCGTCGAGTTTGCCTTCCGTGCGCCAATCAAGGATGGCCTGCCCCAGGTTCTGCATGGGGGGGGCGATGGTCTTGAACTTTTCGATGCTTTCGCCTTTGGGTCCCTTCAAGGGCGTTTTGTAGGTGCCCTCCAGATCCAGTCCGGTCAGAGTGACGCTGCGAAACTTTCCGTCCACACCCTCGCTGTAGAACTGGGAGAACGGTATCTCCCTCGTTTTGTTGTTGTTGGGGATCAGGTTCAGGGCCAGCAGGACAAGGACGATGATGCCCACCCACACCAGAACGCTTTTCATCATTGAGTTCAAAAGAGACCTCCGGAGGGACGTTCCCGCCCCAGTCTACCGCAGTGAGATGCCGGAGCGCCTCCACATGCGCAGAAACGCTGGTTTCTCGGCCAGCGAAGGGTGGCCAGAAGAAATAGTTCGCAAGAAAAACAAATTGGTCTACGATGGCCGAGTGCTGTGCTCTGGCCAGCCAAATCAGAACAAGCTGGATGTGCTGCTGTCGCTCTTTGTCGTAGTCTTCATCTACTTCTCGTCCCTTGGTGTGGCGCGGTAGGAGGTTCGATTGCTTTCACTTGGTTTTGATATCGGAAGTTCCAGCGTCAAGGCGTCGCTGCTGGACTGTGCAACCGGTCAGGTGCTGGCCCAGGGCTTTTCGCCCTCGACTGAGCTGCCCATCTCCAGCCCCCAGCCTGGATGGGCGGAGCAGGATCCAGCGACTTGGTGGTCCCATTCGGTGATCCTCTCCCATCGGCTGCTGAAGGAGGCTGGGGTGGATGCGGCGTCGGTCGGCGCCATCGGCATTTCCTACCAGATGCACGGGCTTGTGCTGGTGGACGAGCAGCACGAAGTGCTGAGGCCGGCCATCATCTGGTGCGATAGCCGCGCTGTCGAGACTGGCCGCAAGGCTTTCGAATCCATTGGTTCCGAGTTCTGCCTTTCCCATCTGCTGAATTCCCCCGGCAACTTTACGGCCTCCAAGCTGGCCTGGGTGCGTGAGAACGAGCCCGAGGTCTACAGCCGTGCATGGAAGGCCCTGCTGCCGGGCGACTACCTTGCATTGCGCATGACGGGCGAAGCCTCCACGACGGTCTCTGGGCTTTCCGAGGGCATCTGGTGGGACTTCAATCGCTCCGCGGTCAGCAAGGAACTGCTGGAATACTACCGCCTGGATGAGACCCTGCTCCCCGAGATCCGTCCGACCTTCGCGGTCCAGGGCCAACTGACGGCTGCGGCCGCGCAGGAACTGGGGCTGAAGGCGGGAACGCCGGTCTCCTATCGTGCGGGCGATCAGCCCAACAACGCGTTTTCGCTCAACGTGCTCAATCCCGGCGAAGTCGCGGCGACGGCGGGCACCTCGGGCGTCGTCTATGGCGTCATTGGTCGCGTAGGCTCCGATCAGAAGTCCCGCGTGAACCCCTTCGCGCACGTGAACCACACCGCGACGGATCCGCGACTGGGCGTGCTGCTGTGCATCAATGGCACCGGCATCCTGAACTCCTGGCTGCGCCGCAACATCGCTGCTGGTCTGTCCTACGACGAAATGAATGCGGAAGCCTCCAGTGTGGCGGTCGGATCGGATTCCCTCAGCGTCATGCCCTTCGGAAACGGTGCCGAGCGCATCCTGGAGAACCGCAATCTGGGCGCGCAGTTCATGGGCCTGGACTTCAATCGCCACGGTCGCGGGCACATCCTGCGCGCATCCCAGGAGGGCATTGCGTTCTCGCTGGCCTATGGCATCGATCTCATGAAGGCCATGGGGCTGGATATCCAGGTGATCCGCGCGGGACGGGGCAACATGTTCCTGAGCCCCATCTTCCGTGAAACCCTTGCCAATACCACCGGCGCCACCATCGAGCTGTTTGACACCGATGGCGCCCAGGGCGCGGCGCGCGGCGCAGCGGTCGGCGCTGGACTCTATCCATCTTTCGAAACGGCCTTCGCTTCACTGCGCAGCCTTGAAACCATCTCTCCCAATCCAACGATTCAGGCGCAGACCAACGAGGCCTATCGCCTCTGGCTGTCTCGTCTTGAGTCGCTGATTTAACCACCTGCACTGGAGGTCCTGTGGACTACCTCATCGGCAACAAGGAATACTTCCCCGGCATCGGCCGTATCCGCTACGAAGGAAAGGATTCCAAGAATCCCCTCGCCTTCCGCTGGTACGACGAGAACGCCATCGTCTTCGGCAAGCCCATGAAAGAGTATCTGCGCTTTGCCGTGGCCTACTGGCACACCTTCTGTGGCACCGGCGGCGATCCCTTCGGCCCCGGCACCCGCAACCTGGCCTGGAACCAGGGGACCGACGCCGTCTCCCGCGCCAAGGCCAAGATGGACACCGCTTTCGAGTTCATCACCAAGCTGGGTGTGCCCTTCTACTGCTTCCACGATTTCGATCTGGTGGACGAAGGCGACAGCATCATCGAATCCGACAAGCGCGTTCAGGCCATCGTTGACTTCGCCCAGGAAAAGCAGAAGGCTTCCGGTGTGAAGCTGCTGTGGGGCACGGCGAATGCCTTCAGCCACGCCCGCTACATGAACGGCGCCTCCACGAATCCTGATTTCAATGTGCTGGCCCACGCCGGCGTTCAGGTGAAGCGTGCGATCGACGCCACCATCGCCCTGGGCGGCCAGAACTACGTGTTCTGGGGAGGCCGTGAAGGCTACGGTTCCCTGCTGAACACCAACATGAAGCGCGAGAAGGAGCACATGGGACGCTTCCTGGCCACGGCTCGCGACTATGCGCGCAAGCAGGGCTTCACGGGCACCTTCCTCATCGAGCCAAAGCCCATGGAGCCCAGCAAGCACCAGTACGACGTGGATGCGGAAAC
>Ga0116170_10000736_pt1 | contig 34431 bp, 25 predicted proteins | sample AD_JPNHW1_MetaG_FD_89797 | JGI IMG/M metagenome (GOLD analysis project Ga0116170, IMG submission 89797) | Active sludge microbial communities of municipal wastewater-treating anaerobic digesters from Japan - AD_JPNHW1_MetaG | ecosystem: Engineered > Bioreactor > Anaerobic > Digestate | place... | reverse complement strand
GGACGGCCTGAAGCTGATGGCCGACGCGATGGCCCGCATCCGCAGCCATCCGCCCACCGAGATCGGCGGCGTAAAGGTGCGCAGAGTGCTGGATATCTTGCAGGGCACTGATACGGACACAGCCACCGGGAAAACGGAAAAGCTGGAGTATCCGGAAAGCGACGTGCTCTACTTTGCTATGGAGGGCGGGCATTTCGTGTGCGTGCGCCCAAGCGGCACAGAGCCTAAGATTAAGCTGTACGTGAATGTGAACCATCGGCAGAAGGCGGAAGCGGAAAAGCTGCTTGCCCACCTGACCGCCGAGGCGGAAAAACTGCTGAAAGCGTAAAGGATAAGGGTTTTCAACATGGGTAACTGCTGTGCAGGTAATTTTAAATAACGACATCATAAACCCGTTTTGTTAAAAATATTGGCTTGATATTTTAACAAGATGGGTTTATACTACTGTTAAGGAAAGAAAGCTTTAAGAAGGATATCGTATGAAAAACGACAGAGCAGGTCTCTATGTTTTGCAGCCCACAGGCTATCGGGCGTATATACCGAAAGCATTACCGCCAGTGCCGGCTGTTTCGTTCAGCAATGAGATGATTCGTCTGATGTCGGATGCGGACCGAAAGCTTGGCAGACTTGACGGTATCAACCAGATACTTCCCGATCCTGATCTTTTTGTCGCGATGTATGTGCAAAAGGAATCGCTGTTAAGTGCGCAGATTGAAGGGACGCAGGCTTCGTTTATTGATGTTTTGAATCAAAACGATAGCGGGGAACATCTGGATCGCGTACGGGATGTGGTAAATTATGTTGAGGCTATGAATTATGGCTTGGAGCGACTGAAGGAACTGCCGCTCAGCCTGCGCCTTATTCGGGAGATTCACGCGATTTTATTGCGGAACGGTCGTGGCAGCGAACGGAAACCGGGCGAGTTCCGTACACAACAGAACTGGGTTGGTCCTCAAGGATGCAAATTAACCGATGCAACCTATGTGCCGCCTCCGATTTACGAGATGAACATTGCTTTGGGGGAACTGGAAAAATTCCTTTACCAGACGGATCATATGCCCTCGCTGGTAAAAATCGCACTGGTACACGCCCAGTTTGAAACCATTCATCCGTTCAGTGACGGAAACGGAAGAATGGGAAGGCTGTTAATCACCTTTTGGCTATGCCAGCAGGGTATTATGTCAAAACCCCTGTTGTATTTAAGCTATTATTTTAAAAGGAACAAGTTGGAATATTACGACAGGCTGATGAACGTGCGTCTGAAGGGAGAATGGGAAGAATGGATTAAGTTCTTCCTGAAAGGGGTGGCCGAGGTTTCGGATGAGGCGGTATCATCGGCGCGCGCAATCAGCGAACTGAAGCAGAAATACCACGCCCTGCTTACGGCAAAGGGTCAGGCAAATAAAAACGCGTTTGCCTTATTGGATCACCTTTTCAGTAAGCCGATTATTTCCAAAACGGAGACGAAGGATTTTCTTGATGTCAGCTACCCTACTGCGGGTGAAATTGTTGACGCCTTTACCGAAATGGGAATACTGGTGAATACAAATCCGAGCAGGCAAAGAAACAGACGGTACGCAATGGACGAGTATATTGATATCCTGAATAAAGGCACTGAGATATAAAGCTGCGCATATAAAATGCGAAGGCGCGGAATTATTTGCCCGCGCTTCCAGCTTGCTTATCAGTGCCCATCTGCGTTGTCAGCTGAATCTTTTTAAGCAAGCTGCTCTTTCCTGTCGGAAATAGGTTTGTCGGGTAACCGAAGCGCCGGAGCCGCAAACGCGGCCCCGGCGCTTTTTGTATGAAAAACGGAGTGATATTATTTCAAAACCTTAACGCTTCTATCTCGCGGCGTTTTTTACCCTCTTGCTTTGTCGCGAAGGCTCGACGTAGCCATCGCTACCCCGGTCGTTTCGTCGTCGCAGGCTGCGCTGCTGCTTGCCTGCTCGCTTCGCTCCCCGCCTGTGGGTCGCTCACGGCGATGCCGTGGTGCCCACTGGGCACACGCTTCCCTTCGGTGTCTTCGCTCCTCGCCATAGAACAAAACCGTTCGCGATCTATGATGCATTAAGGATTTGAAATAGTATGAGATCAGCCCATCAAATACGCGAGCAGTACCTTTTTGGCGCCTTCGATGTCCCGCAGGTCCACAATTTCGCAGGCGGAGTGCACGTTGCGGCAGGGGATGCTTACGGTGCACACGGGCGTGCCGCCGCGGGAGAGTTGCATGGCGGCCGCGTCGGTGCCGCCGTAGGGCAGCACTTCGCGCTGGCAGGCAACCTTGGCGCGTTTGGCGGCGGCGAACAGCCGATCCACCAGCGCGGGGTTGCTGATGCTGCGCGCGTCCATGATCTTGATGGCCGGGCCTTCGCCCAGGTCGATGGCCAGCTTGCGGTCTTCCGGCTGATCGCCGCAAAGGGTCACGTCCAGCGCGATGCCTTCGTCCGGCGCGACGCTAAAGGCAGCGGTGGTGCTGCCGCGATAGCCGACCTCCTCCTGGGTGGAAAACACGGCAATCACCGTGTCCGCGCAGGCGGGCAGGTCCTGCATCAGGCTTACCAGCAATGCGCAGGCGCTGCGGTCGTCCATGGCGGGGCTGGCCAGCCGGTGCTCGCCCATGTCAAAGCCGGGTTCGGCATACACGGCCATATCGCCCACCTGCACCAGCTTTTCGGCTTCCACGGCTGTTTTTGCGCCGATATCGATGTAGCAGGTACGCAGCGAGCTGGTCTCGCCGGGCTTCAAGGGTTGTTCCACCATCACGCCCTGTACGCCGTTCTGGAATTTGACGCGGCGCATGCGCAGGTTGCTTACGTTCAGGCCGCCCACGCCGCTGATGCGCAGGTAGCCTTCTTTTTCAATGTGGGTAACCACCATGCCGATCTGGTCCATGTGGGCGGAAAACATGATGCGTTTGCCTTTTTTATCGGTTCCCTTTTTTTCACAGATCAGGTTGCCCAGCGCGTCGCGGTGGAAGGAATCCACCTTGCCCTTGAGCAGTTTTTCAATCAGATCCGCAACTTCGGTTTCGCGCCCGGAGGGGCCGTAGGCCGCGGTCAGCTGCTGAACGAGTTCTTTCATCGAAATTCATCCTTTCTATCTATACAACGTCGCGACTCGTTATAGCGTAATCAGGCAGGCGCGGGTAAGCGCCTCCTGCGCGTCAACGTCCGTGAGGGAGCAGACCGTGGCGGGGCTGTGCAGGTTACGGCAGGGTATGGAAAGCGCGATCGTGCGGCTGCCCGCGCCGGAACGCTGCAGGGCGCCCGCGTCGTTACCGCCGGATACAAACTGCTTCACCTGACAGGGGATGCGTTTTTCCTTTGCCACAGCCAGCAGCGCGCGGTACAGTTCCGCGTCGCCGATGGAGGTGCCATCCATAAAGGATACGCACACGCCCTCGCCTACGCGGCACACCTGCAACGCTTCCGGGGTTTCCCCCAGATCATTGGCCGAGGTGGTTTCCAGCACCAGCGCGATATCCGGCTGCACGCGGTAGCCCGCGGCGGTCGCGCCCCGGCAGCCGTTTTCTTCCAGACTGGTAAAGGCAAAGATCAGCTCGCCGTCGTAAGGCGCGTCCAGCAGGCGAAGCAGGTTATATACGCCCGCGCGGTCATCCAGCGCCTTGGCCAGCAGGCAGTTCTCCCCAAAAGGAGTAAAGGGAGTATCGAACGTGACCAGCGTGCCTGCGGGGGCCAGCTTTTCCGCCTCGGCTTTGTCCTTCGCGCCGATGTCGATATACAGCTGGTCGATGGGCAGCACGGCTTTACGGTCCTCCGGGGTTTGCTGGTGGATGGCCATTGCGCCGATCACGCCCTGCAGGGAGGGCTTTTCCGGCGTGTCGTAGCCGACGCGCACCCGCTTGGACACCAGCACGCGGGCGTCGATCCCGCCGATGGCGCGGAAACGCAGCAGCCCGTCGTCGGTGGCGGAGACAATCAGAAGGCCCACCTCGTCCATGTGCGCAGCCAGCATCACGCGCGGCTTGCCGGGCTTTTTGGCCGCGCGTACGGCAAGAACGCTGCCCAGCCCGTCAAACGTTACGGCGTCCATGCCGAAAGCCTTTACGCATTCCTGATAAACCATGCGGCGTACCGGCTCCTCGCGGCCACTGACGCCCTGGGTTTCACAAAGGGTTTTTAAATCCATAGTTCATCGTCCCACCCTTCGTCGATCTCGGCGGTAAAGTGTGCCACCAGCCGCCCGCATTCGCGCAGGGCGTTGGTATCCAGCAGTTCCACCGTGGTGTGCATGTATTTCAGCGGCAGGTCGATCAGCACGCAGGGGATGCCCGCGCGGCCGATCTGCACGGCGTCGGTATCGGTGCCGGTGTAGCTTTCGGCCTGTTCCGTATTAAGCGCGATGCCATGCTGTTTGGCGGTATCCAGCAGCCGGGCCAGCAACTTGTACTGGATGCGGGGGCCGTAGGTGGCGGCGGGCGCGTCCAGCGGCACGGTGGTATCCGGGCGGCTGGCGGGGATGGGGGCGTGGCTTACGTCCATAATCACGGCCAGATCGGGGTCCACGTTGAACGCGGCGGTTTTCGCCCCGCGAATGCCCACCTCTTCCTGCGCGGTGCAGGCGAATACGATCTCGGATGCGTGCTGCATTTTTTGCAGGCGCTCCGCGGCCTCCAGCATCACGCCGATGCAGGCGCGGTCATCCATGGTTTTTCCTGCGGCGCGGCCGTTCTGCAGGCCCACGGTGCGGCCGTTCAAAGTAATCAGGTCGCCCACATGAACCAGCTTTTTCACTTTTTCGACCGGCAGGCCCAGGTCCACGTACAGGTCCTCGCGCTTGTAGTTCTGCTTCTGCTCCTCATCGTTCAGCAGGTGCGGGGCTTTCGCGCCCACCACGCCGCATAGCGGCGCGGGTTTGCCCGCTACGGTGTGGCCGTGCACCGTTACGGTGGCGGCGGGGAGGATGCGCGGGTCTACGCCGCCCACGTTGCCCATGCGCAGGGAACCATCCTTAAGGATGTCCGCGACCATCAGGGCGATTTCATCCATGTGCGCGCACAGGAGGATGCGGGGGGCGTGGCCGCCGCGCGCGGGTTTTACCGTTGGTTTCAGGGTGGCCAGCACGTTAAACAGCGGGTCGATGGTGACGGTATCGCACAGGGGCTCAAAACGCTTTTTGTACCACTCGGCGATTGCGTACTCGTGCCCGCTGGGGCCGAACTGCGTGCTTGCCTCTTGCAGGTAGGTAAGGATATCCATGTCTGTAACGCCTTCCTTTCCGGTAGGGTCGCCGATGGCGCGCACCGCCCGGATATCGGAGGGTTGCGCCGCGCTATCCGCGGGGGTAGTTTTCCCAAAGACGACGGGTCTATTATACTCGTCTAACCGTGATAACGCAACGTTTGCGGACACAGTGGCGCGTGAAAAACCCGCTATTTGTGCTTTGCGGATCGGCGTTCCCCCGCCCTGTTTGACAACCCTCCGCACCAAAGATACAATAAGAACGATACGGTACGCCGTATCGCTCCCGATTTATTTTCCGGAGCAGAGGAGCGATGGGATTGAGTTTAGCAATTCGCCGTCTGGCGATCCTTGGCAGCACCGGCAGCATCGGCACGCAGGCGCTGGATGTGGCCGCGCGCCACGCCGACCGTTTCGCGGTCGTCGCGCTGACGGCGCACGGCAGCGCGGAAAAGCTGTTTGCACAGGTGCGCCGTTTCCGTCCGGCGCTGGCGGGGCTGGCCGACCCGCGCTTTTCGCTTGCGGATGTGCCGGAAGACCTGCGCTTTTGCCGCTGGGTGTTCGGCCCACAGGCGCTGACCGAGGCGGCTACCTGCCCGGAGGCGGATATGGTGCTGGTATCCGTGGTGGGCATGTGCGGGCTTACCAGCGTGCTGACCGCGCTGGAACATGGCAAGCAGGTGCTGCTGGCCAACAAGGAGGCACTTGTGGCAGGCGGCAGGCTGGTGATGCAGGCCGCGCAGCGGGCAGGCGAAAACGCCCTGCTGCCGGTGGACAGCGAGCACAGCGCGATTTTCCAGTGCCTGCGGGGCGCGCAGGGCAACCCTTATACGAAGATTTACCTTACCTGTTCGGGCGGCCCGTTTCGCACGTGGGATAAAAACGCCATTGACCGGGCGACCCGCGAGCAGGCGCTGAAACACCCCACATGGACGATGGGGCAGAAAATTACGGTGGACAGCGCTACGCTGTTCAACAAGGCGCTGGAAATGATCGAGGCGCGGTATCTGTTTGACGCGGACCCGGAGCAGATCCAGGTGCTGGTGCATCCGCAAAGCGTGGTGCACAGCGCCGTGGGCTTTGCGGACGGCACCGTGATCGCCCAGCTTGGCACGCCGGATATGCGCCTGCCCATTCTGTACGCTATGGCCTATCCCGACCGCCTGCCCACCGGCGGCGAACCGCTGGACTTTTTTACCCTGAACGGCCTTACCTTTGAACGGCCGGACCCCGTGCGCTTCCCCTCGCTGCGGCTGGCAGCGGAATGCCTTGCCGCGGGCGGCGCGGCCTGCTGCGTGCTGAACGCTGCCAACGAAGTCGCGGTGCAGCGCTTTTTACAATTGGAAAGCGGGAACCCGATGACCGTGGGTCGAATTTACGCCGTAGTGGAGGAAACCCTTCAGCGGGTGGGCAATCTGCCCGCCGATACGTTTTCGCAGGTGCTGGAAGCCGACCGGCTGGCCCGCGAAACGGCGACGCGCCTGCTGTGACCCTAATCCCTATGGATTTTCTCCCTGATGGAGGTTGAATGATGGCGACGATTTTATACGTTTTGCTGGCGATCGTGCTGCTGGGCGTGCTGATTACGGTGCACGAGTACGGCCATTTTATCGCCGCGCGCCTGACCGGCATCGCCGTGAAGGAATATTCCGTGGGCCTGGGGCCCAAACTGTTCCAATGGAAAAGTAAAAAGTACGAAACGCTGTTTACCCTGCGGCCCATTCCCATGGGCGGCTACTGTATGTTTTACGGCGACGAGACCGACCAGCAGAACGCCGACGATCCCCGCGCCTTCGACAAGGCGAAGGTGTGGAAACGGATGCTCACGGTGTTCAGCGGCCCGCTGATGAACATGGTGCTGGCGTTCGTGGTGGCGGTTGGCCTGATGGCGGGGTACGGCATTACGATCGCGCAGCCTTTTGTGGCGGAGGTGGAAGCCACGATGCCCGCGGCGCAGGCGGGCGTGCAGCCCGGCGACGTGCTGACCGCCGTAAACGGTACGCCGATCGCCGTGGGCGACGCGAGCGCGCTTACACAGGCAATTTCGGGGCTGGCGGAGGGCGAAAGCGTAACCCTGACCGTAACGCGCGCGGGCGAGCCGGTCACCCTTTCCGTTACCCCCGCGTGGGACGCGGCCAGCCAGAGCCGCCGCATCGGCGTAACCGTGAGCGCTTACGGCCCGCTGCCTTCGGGGCAGATTCTGCCTGCGGCGTGGAACGGTTGCGTGTACGCCTCCACCGCGATCCTGGATTCGCTGGGCAAGCTGTTTACCACCGGACAGGGCATCAACGACGCGGCGGGCCCTGTGGGCGTGGTGCAGATGGTGGCGGAGCAGACGCAGAAGGGCGGGCTGGAAATTTTCCTGAACCTGGCGGTGCTGATCAGCATCAACCTGGGGCTGGTCAACCTGCTGCCCATCCCGGGGCTGGACGGAAGCCGGCTTGTATTTATGCTGATTGAGGTCATCCGGCGCAAACCCGTGAACCGCAAGATCGAATCGACGGTGCATCTGGTGGGGTACGCGCTGCTGCTGGGGCTGATGCTGTTCTTTACATTTAAAGACGTGGGGCGGATCATAACCGGCTGAACGGCGGACAAAACGTCGGGTTTGGCGGTTGCAGGCCGCGTACGCCCCATGGTATAATACATACCGCGAAACAAAACGCGGGATAGGGCGACGAGGAGGACTGGGCGGATGAAGGGCTTGCCGAAGGGGTTTTGGAAAAGGAACTTCAACGTGCCCAATACGCTTACTCTGATTCGGATGTTGTTGATCCCGGTTTATCTGGTTCTTTTTGTTCAGGGTAAAAAGTACCCGGCGCTGTTTGTGTTTCTGGCCGCGTCGTTTACCGACCTGCTGGATGGGATGATCGCCCGCCGTTACCACCTGATTACCGATCTTGGCAAACTGATGGACCCGTTGGCGGACAAACTGATGGTGCTTACCGTGATGTTTAGCCTCGCCATCGGCAATGATTCCATTCCCCCTACGGTGCCATGGGCGGCGGTGTGCATCGTGCTGGGCAAAGAAATGCTGTTAATGCTGGGCGGCCTGCTGATGCTCAGGCGGCATATCGTGGTGTATTCCTTCATGATCGGCAAGGTTGCGCACTGCCTGTTTATCTCCGGGTTAACGGCCAGCTTCTTTCACGAGTGGTTTTCTCGCGTGTGCCCGGGGTGGATCATGACCCCGGATCAGATTCTTTTGTGGGTGGCGGTCGCCTGTACGTTGGCCGCGCTGGTGTTTTACTGGGTGGGCTCGTTGCACCAACTGCGCGAAGCGAAGAAAAACGCCTGACAAACTACTTGTGAATTGTTAACAGCAGATGGGCCTTTGTAAGCATACCGACACCCGCCGATGATGGCGGGTTTTTGATTTTTTACAAACGCAACCCTTTTTCCGTGCTTGCGCGGGACCGCGGCGCATGGTATGATCGTTCCATATGCGCGGATTGCGGCGGAAGGGGTACGAATTATGCGGGGCGGGCTGTCGGCAGCGGGGCGCGGGCACGCGCTGGCGCTGGGAACCATTATCGTATGGGGCACCACGTTTATAGCTTCCACAGTCGCGCTGCGCACGCTTTCCCCTATCGAGCTGCTTGCCGCGCGGATGCTGATCGCCATCGCGGCGCTGTATATCGCCTGCCCGCACCGGCTTAAACTGCAAAGCCGCAAACACGAAGTCTTCCTGATGGGCGCGGGGCTAAGCGGCGTAACGCTTTACTTTCTGTTTGAAAACCTCGCCCTTACCTACACCAACTCCTCCAACTGCAGCGTGATTATCTCCACGGCCCCGTTTTTTGTGGCGGTGGCGACCCACCTGTTCCTGAAAGAAGAAAAACTGAGCCGTTCCTTCTTCGTGGGGTTTGTGATCGCCATGGCGGGGGTAAGTCTGGTTTCCTTCGCGGGCCACAGCCTGAAGCTGAATCCGCTGGGCGACGCGCTGTGCATTCTGGCGGCGGTGATGTGGGCGGGCTACTCCGTGTTTATCCGCAAGCTGGAAGGGTACGGGTACAACACTCTGCTGGTAACGCGCCGCATCTTTTTTTACGGGCTGGTGTTTCTGGTGCCTGTGGCGGCGGTTTTCGGCTTCTCCGTCGCCCCCGCCGACCTGCTTAACCGGGATACGCTCATCAGCGTGCTTTTTCTGGGGCTGGTGGCGAGCGCACTGTGCTTTGTAACCTGGAATACTGCCGTGCGCCTGATCGGCCCGGTAAAAACCAGCGTATATATCTATCTCACCCCGGTGGTTACTATCGTTTTTGCGAAAATCATCCTGAACGACGCGATCCATCCGCTGGCGCTGGCGGGCGCTGCGCTTACGCTGCTGGGGCTGGGCATCAGCCAGCGACCGGCGCTGCGGCTGTACGGGCAATCCCGGGCGGAGACGCGCAAGTAGGCGGCGCGGGTGGAAAACGGCGGGAAATGTGGTATAATACAATGTCGGTCGTGTGTGCGCGGCGGATAAGGGGAGGAAACGGCCATGTTCGGAAAATTTATGAACAACTACTTCTACGGTAAAAGCGGCAAGGGCGATTACACCAAAGAGGACTTGCCGCAGACCCGCACGCAGCTTTTCTGGGAAACGCTGCGCACGCGTTTCAGCGGCCTTGTACGGCTCAACCTGCTTTATATGCTGGCCTGGATCCCCGTAATGGCGGTGGTGGGCTACTATGTGATGCTGTTGTATTCGGCGTTGGGCGGGCTGGCGGATTTACAGTCCCAACTGGAGGCGGGCACGCTGGCGGCGGCGGATTTTGCCGCGCAGCAGGCCCAGTACGTAGATGGTGTGAAAGCGGTACTGATGCAGGCGCTGTTGTTCCTGGTGCCCGCGCTGGCCGTAACCGGGCCGTTTACCGCCGGCGTCTGCTACGTAACCCGCAACTGGGCACGTGACGAGCATGCCTTTATCTGGAGCGATTTTAGAGACGCCGTGAAGGAAAACTGGAAACAGGGCTTAGCCACCAGCGTGATCACCGGTTTCGTGCCGATCATTATGTATGTGTGCTGGGCGTTTTACGGGGACATGGCAAAAACCAGCAGCTTCTATGTGATTCCCCAGATGCTGACCATTGTGCTGGGCCTGATCTGGCTGATGAGCCTGATGTTCACCTATCCTATGATGGTTTCTTACCGCCTGCGGTATCGTGACCTGCTTCGCAACAGCCTGCTATTGACCATCGGGCGGCTGCCCGCCACGGTGGGGCTCAAGCTGCTTTCCGTGATGCCGGTGGTGCTGGTTGCGCTGGTCAGCTACTTTACCCCCTATCTGCAGTGGGCGGTGCTGATCGGCTTCCTGTATTATATCCTGCTGGGCTATGCCCTCAGCCGTTTCGTATCCGCCAGTTACACCAACGCTGTTTTCGATAAGTACATCAACGTGAAAATCGAAGGCGCGCAAGTAAACCGCGGCCTCTACAACGAGGAGGACGAGGAGGAAGAAGAATCGGCGAAACCGGAAAAGTCGTCGGACAGCGACGGAGAAAACCGGTAATTTTCGTTTTTTGAGGTGACGCGATTGTATACGGCCTTCGCATCCGTTTACGATCGGCTGATGGCCGACGTGGACTACCCGGCGTGGGCGTCCTTTTATCAGGGGCTGCTTTCTCTTTACGGCGTGCGCACCGGCAAGGTGTGTGAGTGTGCCTGCGGAACCGGGGGACTTACCATACCGCTTTCCGCAATGGGGTACCAGATGACCGGCGTGGACCTGTCCGAGGAGATGCTTTTCGAGGCCAGCCAGAAGGCCCGCCGGGCGGGTGCGATGATCCCCTTTATCAAGCAGGATATGCGTGCCCTTCGGCTGCACCGCCGGATGGACGCGGTTCTTTGTACCTGTGACGGGGTCAACTACCTGCCTTCACCGGACGATGTGCTCACGTTTTTTTATGCCGCGGGCAACGCGCTGCGTCCGGGAGGAGCGCTCGTTTTTGACCTGAGCACTCCTTACAAATTAAAAAGCGTACTGGGCAACAATTTTATCGGCGACGAAACCGCCGACATCGCCTATCTGTGGAAAAATGTGTACGATCCCCGCAGCGAAAGCGTGCGGATGGATCTTTCCGTGTTTATCCGCCAGCAGGAGGAAGTTTACCAGCGCATCAGCGAGCGGCAGGTGCAATATGCCTACCCCTTTGAAACGCTGGAAGAACTGCTGACCCGGGCGGGCTTCGGAGACATACGGATTTTTGGGGACCTTTCCTACGCCCTGCCCCGTCCCGCCGACCAGCGCTGGCATATCGCCGCGCGCAAGCCCCTGCCGCCCGAAGAGATGAACCTGTAAAGGAGCTTTCATGGAACAGAAGGATTCAATCCTCCATTTTACTCTTTCCGACGGCGCGGTGCGCGGGCTTATCATCCGTTCCACCGATACGGCGCGGGAAGCCCAGCGTGTTCATGGCGCAACCGCCGTGGCCGCGGCGGCGCTTGGTCGCGTGCTTACGGGCACGGCGATGCTTGCGGCTACCCTGAAAGAACCGGACGCCTCTGTGACCCTTACCGTCGATGGCGGCGGCCCGCTGGGCAAGATTATCTGTGTAGGCGACGGTGAAACCGTGCGCGGGCTGGTGACCGACCCGGCCGTGCGTCTGCCCCTCCGGGACGGCAAGCTGGACGTAGGGCGCGCTGTGGGCCACAACGGTCGGTTAAGCGTGGTGAAGGACCTGCGGATGAAAACCCCGTACATCGGGCAGGTTGCCATGCAAAGCGGCGAAATCGCCGTTGACCTGGCCCATTACTACGCACAGAGCGAGCAAAGCCCGTCGCTTGTCAGCCTTGGGATTACCGCGTCGGACGAGGATGTTTTTTCGGCGGGCGGGGTGCTTTTACAGCCGCTCCCGGGTTGCCCGCCGGAAGTGATCGACCAGCTGGAACTGCGTTCCCCCATCTTCGGCGACGTCGCCAACGAGCTGAAACACGAAACGCCGGAGACACTTTTGCAGGCCTGGTTCCGGGGGCTTACTCCCGTGGCGTTGGAAAGTAAACCGCTGGCCTATCGTTGCCATTGCAGCCGCAGGCGGATGGAAAAGGCGCTGCTGGCGATGGGCCCGGAGGAGCTGAAACGCATGATTGCCGACGAGGTGGACGGCGCGGAGCTGGTTTGCCATTTCTGCAACGAGAAATATCATTTTTCGACGCACGACCTGATCCGTCTTTTAAACCGTGTGGAATAACCGTAACGGTACGGAAGCGGAGAACACTCCCCAGGTAAGCGCTGAATCAATCCCTTTCACGCCTGCCTTTGTGGAGCACTGCATCTTCAGGCTTAAAAAGCCTTGAAATAACCCCCGCTATTCCTTCGGTTTTTTTCACCCGAATCTGTAGCACTCCGCTTTGGCAGCCGCGAAGTGATTGAATCAGCGCTTACCAAGGAGCGAAAGAATGAGCGAAAAAGTCGGCGATATCGTAAAACTGCAGCGTTCCAGTGCTTACTGGGTGGATCGCGCCAACCGCCACCGCCGTACGGGCAACACCCGTCGGGCGGCGGCGCTGCTTCGGCACGCGGTCTCTCTTTCTCCCGGGGACAGCGACCTTCGGGTTGCGTACGCGCGGACGCTGCAGGAAATGGAATGCTACGAGGCCAGCAACCGCGCGGCTTTCGGTGCGCTTACGATCAACCCGAAACGCTATGCGTGTTACGGGCTGATTGGCCGCAACATGCTGGCGCTGGGGTATGTGCAGGAAGCGATGGACGCTTTTTCCCGTTATCTGATGGCAGTGCGGCAAACAGGGCTGACCGCCGAGTACGACGAAGAACTGGATACGCTGGAAACGCTCGAAACCGAACACGCCCACATCCAGGCCCGTTACGAAGCGCAGCTGAACATCGCCAGCAAGCGCCTGTCCGCAGGGGATTTTTCCCGTGCCGAGCGCGCGTTGCAGCGCGCCAAACCAGCCGCCCGCGTAGACGACCGATATGATTCTCTGCGCTCGCTGCTGCTGCAGGAGCAGGGCAATGTGCGGGGTGCGGTGAAAAGCGCGCGCAGAGCCTGCCGCATCAACCCACGCAGCGCCCGCGCCCGTTGCGCGCTGGCCGGGGCGTACTGCCAGGCCGGGCAACGGCTGAAAGGCGCGTCGTCCCTGCTGGCGGCATCTTTGTGCTGCAACAATGTGCAGGACGAGCAGCTGTACTGCTATTCCGCCGTCAGCCTGGGTTTTCCGGAACTGGCGCTGTGCGCGCTCCGCCGGGCGCTGAAGAACAGCCCGGACCGCCTGCCTGCGCTGTTTGATACGGCGGTGGTGATGTTAAAACTGGGGCGGATGGACGAAGCTGACGCTTTGCTGCACCGCTGCCGCGACCTGGACCCGAACGACGTACCTGCCCGGTATACGGCCCGGTCGTTGGAGCAGTGGCGCGGGCTGGACCTGAACCCCGCGCAGGTGCGCTATGCCGCCGGGGCGCTGCCGTTTTATCCGATGCTGTCCCCCGCGGAAAGCAACGAATGCCTGGCACAGCTGGGCAAGGCCCTGGCGGAGGGCACGGAAGGGTTTTGCAGCGCCCTGCAGGAAGACGAAGGGCTGTATAATCTGTTTTTATACGAGCTGGGCAACCCGGAACATCAGCTGAGCCGCCTGATCCCGATGCTGGCGGCCAACCTGCCGCGGGAATTTGCCGAAAGAATGTTCAGGGAAGCGCTGGTGCAGCCCGTGCAGGACGACGGCGCCAAACGGTATGCCGCCGCCGCACTGCTCAAGCTGGGGGCAAAGCCGCCTTTTGTGGTGTGGCATGCGGGGAGAATCGCGGAGATTGACCCTTCCGTGCAAACACGCAACGATTCGGACCTGATGCACAATATGCTGCTTCGCCGACTGGTGGATGTGAAACGCTTCGGCGGAGACGCCCGGATGATGACCCACGCCCTGCGGGCTTTGGTCACCATGCGTCCGGAACGGCGGAAGCGGATCGTGCGCGATACCAAGGGGATTTACCGCGCCGCGATGGAACAGCACTACCTGATGACCTACGGCCTGCCGGAGACGGAGAACCTGCATACCCTGCTGCATTATAACGCCGACGACCGCCGCCGGGTACGCGCGGCGTTCCGTGCGCTGTGCCGTCTGATGCCGCTGCCCGAGCGAAAACCCCGGAAATAGGAAACCTGCGCTGCACGCCATATGAGAAGCACTTTCGTTAATCATCCCCAGCAAGGAGGAACTGAAATGGAATTGATTGATTTTGACGCGCGGTTCAACGATGCGCTGAACGAGTGGATGGAAAAGAACCGGAAAAAGTTCAAACGCCCGGAGGACATGGAGGACGCGGCTCCGGAATTTTATATGGAGTGGCTGGAAACGCCCGCCGACTGGCTGGGCGGCGCCGCTCCCGGTACGTATTTTGAGCGTTATGCCGACGCGGACGAACTGGTCAGGCTGCTTAAGGACTATGTTGCGCAGGAAGTGCCGGTGCCCGATCCGCTGCTGGACCGTATCGGCGAAATGGGCAGCGAGGAACCGGTGCTTCAGTTGCTCCGGGATCAAAGCGCGCCCTGCGAAGCCCGCATGCATGCTGTGGAACTGCTGCGCCAGTTGGAAAGCACCGCCCCGATGGTGGATTATATCCGCTGGCAGGTGGAACGCAGCGAAGAGGAAGAACTGCTGGATAACGCGCTGGAGAGTCTGCGCGGGATGGGGGATGTGGTTCGCCGCCCCGCCGAAATAGCGTTCCGCGCGGCGGATGACGCGGGCAAAGAGGCACTGCTGGATGTGCTGTCGGACTTTCCCTCTAGCGATGAGGTGCTGCAGTTTGCCCTGAAGCAGTTTAAGGAGCACCCCGACAAGCGCGCCCTGTACGCTGGCTATCTTGGCAAACTGGGCGATGACCGCGCGCTGGAACCGCTGCTGGACGCTGCGGAAGGCGAGGATATTTCCTATATCGATTTTATCGAAGTGCGCAACGCGATCGAACGATTGGGGGGAGAAGCGCCTGTGCGCGATTTTTCCGGCGACCCCACGTATGCCGCCGTGAAAAGGCTGCAAAAGCGGTAAGCCCCTGCCCGTCCGAAAGGGTTGCCGGATACCCGGCAGGCACGGCGAACAGGGTTACCGTGGAGGCGGAGCCGCCCTCCGGTTTTCGTAAATTGAATATGAAATTTACAGATTTGCGCGGGTGCCTTGCGCTCGCGCATTTCGCGTTTACGGACGAATGTGATATACTGTTTTTGTTTCCAGCCGGATTCCAGGACGAAAGCCCTGATGCCGGGGATAAGACAGGCACCGGTGGAATCGCAGGGCTACAGACCCGGAACAACCACAATACAGGCCGCCCACAGGGCGGCCGGGATGAAAGACAGGCGGCGCAGAAAACGCCGCGGAGGAACCATGATTACCCTTGAAGAGATTAAAAAGAACGAAAGCATCCGCGCACTGGTCAAGGCGGGCAACCGATACCTGGAAGCGCTGGGCTATACGGACCACGGCCCGCGCCATTTAAGCTATGTCAGCCGGACCGCCAGCTATATTTTAAAAGCGCTGGGTTACAGCGAACGCGAGATTGAACTGGCCGCTATCGCGGGCTGGGTGCATGATGTGGGCAACAGCATCAACCGCCACGACCACGGGCCGAACGGCGCGGTTATGCTGTTTCCGATTCTGAAGGACGCAGGCATGAGCATTACCGATACGGTGGACATTATCACCGCCGTGGGCAACCACGAGGAACAGAGCGGAAGCATTTCCAGCGCCGTAAGCGCCGCGCTGGTGATTGCCGATAAAAGCGACGCGCATAAAAGCCGCGTCCGTAACGGGCATCCCGATCCGGGCGACGTACACGACCGCGTCAATTTTTCCATCCAGACCAACGACGTGACGGTGGACCGGAAAGCCCATATGATCCGGCAATCCCTTACGATGGACACGTCCAGCAGCGTTCTGGAATACTTAAGTATTTACATGTCCCGTATTATCATGTGCGAGAAGGCGGCGACCTTTCTGGGGCAGGAATTTCAGCTGGTGATTAACGGTCACGCGGTCAATAACCAGTCCCCCACCCCCCAGCAGGCGGAGCCGTAAACCGCCCCTGCCGGCTGTCGTTCCGCGTCGCAGTTTTTTACGGCGTGCAACTGGCCGGACACCTGCGCATCTTTCGATGACGGGGCTTCTGGAAAGCGAGGAAATCGTTCGATGATCTGTCAACGCTGCGGCAGCTACCTGGAGGATGACGAAATCCTCTGCCCGGTCTGCGGCGCAATGGCCCAGCGATCCCATGGGGAAACCGAGACGGGCGTGCGCGCAATGCGGCAGGGCCGCCATAACGCGATGCCGCCCACTCTGCCCGACGAGAACCGCGACGACATCCCCGAGTACGGCGATTTTGAAAATTCTCCGTTGCCAGTGGAACAGGACCACGGAGTGCACCGCAAGAATGACCGCGCCGCGAAGCTTACGCTGGATTCGTTCGGCAGCAGGCCCTCCAGCCGCCGGGGCGTGCCCGCGCGCGGCGGCGCGCACGCACGGCCGGTTATGACCAAGCATGGTAAAACCCGGGCCATGCCCCGCCATTCCATCAACTGGATGCTGATCGCGGTGATTTTCGCGGGGATTCTGCTGGCGGCGGGCGCCGGGTACTTTGTGTACCTGAAAACGTCGGATGAGGGCCAGCGCATCGTGGCGCGCAAGCAGGTGCTGGCCACCGACGAGGCGATGTTGAAGCTGGCGCAGAGCACGGATACCGTGAGTGAAACCGACCGCAAGGAAGCGCTTAAAAAACTTGGCAAGGCCCCTGTACAGGCGTACTGGGCGGTTGGGCAGGAATATATGGACGCCGGGGACATGGAGGATTCCATTACGGCGTTCCGGATTGCGGATATACTGGACCCGGAGAATTACGACGGGCTGATGCTACTGGGCACGGCCTACGAGCTGAACAATATGGACGATCAGGCCGAAACCCTGTATAAAAACCTGATCAATACCGTAAGCCCTGCCCGTGAGGACGCGTATACGGCGCTGATTAACCTGTACCTGGACAACGACCGTGATCCCGAGGCTGCGGATATGATGCTGACGGCCTACCAGAAAACGGAGAAGGACAGTTTCCGCCAGGAGCGCAAGGATTTTATCCCGAATACGCCGCAGGTGGATACCGACCATATTTCCGGCCGATACGAGCTGGAACAGAAGATCACCGTGACTTCGCCGCAGGGCTACGATATATATTACACGCTGGACGACAGCGCGGAACTGCCCAAGGGCGGCAAGCTGGTAAAGGACAATACCGTGGTGATTCCGGAAGGTACGTTCACCCTCCGCGCGGTGTGCGTGGCGGGCGATCTGGTGAGCGACGAGATGAAGGTGGGCTACACCGTGTATTATCCATCGCCGCCCGCCCCCAAGTGTAACCTTGCGCCCAATACCTACACCAGACTGTGCACAGTCAGCCTCCGCAAAGGCCCTGATACGCAAACCAAGGAGCAGCGCAAGAAGAAAACGAAGGAACAGCTGGAAAAAGAGGATACCCAGACTTTCTATTACACCATCGACGGTTCCACGCCGGACCCGGCGATCAGCCCGAAGTACGACGGCAAACCGATCGCCCTGCCCAGCGGGGACGTAACGCTTCGCGCCATAGCGGTGAACGGATACGGTAAAATGTCCAGCATTCTGGAAGTTACCTATAAGTTCAAGGTGAAAGGCACCCGCGTGGAAACCTACGGAGAAGACGACGTATTCGGGGGCTTCAAGCTGAATGATACCGAACTGGCGGAGTTTGAAAAGCAGTTTGGCCAGCCGAAATCCACGGAGGATACCCAGTACCTGTCGGTGGACGAAAAGGCCCAACAACTCACGTACGACTGGGGCAGCGCCGTTTTCCTGCTGGAGAATAGCGACTGGATTCTGGTACGGGTGGAGATGAACAGCGCTTTTACCACCGTGCCGCGCGGCATGGGCCTTGGCAACGCGACCAGTGAGATTACGAGTGTTTATAAAAACATGGGGATGCCCGCGAACCAGGATGGAAGCCTCAACCTGTACTACAATGAACCTAAAACCGGGATGGTCCTGAATAACGAAGATGGCAGCCAGACCATCCAGTATACCTGCCAGACGGTGAAGGGTTACGACTGGGTACTGCAATTTGTGATGAAGAATGACCGCTGTGTGAAGATCATCCATTATTACAAACCGTAAACCGATACCGGCCAGCCGCCTCCCGCACAAACGTGCGGGAGGCGGCGATATTTTATGGGATGGCAAACCGCTTCCGGATCGTTGAATGTATAGGACCGTTCAAATCAACGGGTTGGAAAGGAAGCTGTGAAATGAAAAAGGGAATCGTTCTGATCATGGCGCTTTTTATAGCGCTTCTTGGCGCGCAGGCGCTGGCCGAGCCCGCTACGGTGCCGGAAAGCACGCTGCATGCCGCTGTGCTGACCCTGACCTGGCCGGATGAAAACGGGGAGTTCTGGGCCGAAGGGCATGTGGTGCTGGATACGGAACAGAAGGGTGATTCGGTCACGGTTTATGCGCAGGTGACCTGCCAGAACTACGGTTTTATGGCTGGGATATTCACAGATACGGGCGGCGGAATGAGCGGCCCGGTCGCGATTACGTTCCTCAAAACCAGCAACGGATATAATGTGCAGGGCATCCAACAGGCGGAAGACGATACGGATGATAAAAAGATTCTTTCACCCAAAGCCCTGAAACAGATGCAGCGTGATGGGGAGAAAAACACGTCGGAGATGGATCGCCAGATGACGGAACAGGCGAAGGCCTATCTGGTGGGGATCGGCAGGACAGAACCGGTGCAGGATTGGCGGGACCTCAACCTGCAGAACGATAATCTTCTCACGGTGGCATCCAACCTTACGGTTTCCCTCACCCCGCCGTACCCCCTTTGGGTGACTACGACGGAACAGCTGGAAAACGGCATCCGCTATCTCTATACCCGCGCCTGGGCGCCGGACGGCAAGACGAAAGGGGACAACGGGGAAACGGGTACGGTTACGCTGACCAAAACGCGCCGCGAGGATCAGAAAGTGATGGAAACCATCACAATTTGCGCGGAGCCAGAACAACTGACCGTTACCTATCAGGATGACGGCGGAACGAAAGCGTACCGGTTCGCTTACGACGGCAACACCTACCACCAGCCGAAGATAACGCAGACGGGTACCTGCGCGGTTTCGTACCCGTCGTTTGAACAGAGTTTCGGGGATCTGCCGCAGTAAAGCACAAACTGAAGGGCCGTCCGCATTTGCGGACGGCCCCTCAGTTTGCTGAAAAAGGCTCATCTGCGTTGTCAGCTACGGGACGGCAAGGGGGTTCACTTACAAACAGGTAAGTGAACCCCCTTGCCGCCTTTGCTTACCTGGCATCTGAACCTTTTTGAACAAACTGCTCTTTAAGCTAAAAACAGATTTGTCAACGATCCGAGGAGCCGTCCGCATTCGCAGACGGCCCGGTTCAGATCTCCCAAAGCCGCTTCATGGAATTGAATGCCCGCACATAACCCGCGAACTCGTCCGGGCCTGTCAGCTCATTATCCAATACAGTTTCCAGCTCAATCGCGGCGGAGGGTTTCATACGGATCACCTTCGGGTCAGGGTCGCGTTCAAAGGCGCGGCCCAGTAATTTTTCGCCCGCCTGCGGGAAAGCGGCGTAGAAAGCGGTCAGATAGTCCGTGAGCAGGCCCCGGCGATGCGGTTTGGCCTGCGCCTGCGCGGGCGCGACCGGGTCGCCGCCCTGCACGCTGCTGCGCAGACGGGAAACATCCGCAAGCAGGCCGCGCGCCACTTCCTGCTTGGGATGGCGGCTTTGCACCAGCACCAGTTCCTGCACGGGATGGTCTGCCGACAGCCCGTTCAGCGCCAGGCGGAACAGCTTGCTGCGGGCGTCCCGGTCAAACAGTTTCAGGAACTGGCCGCCGTTGCCCGCCACGCAAAGCTCCATGCGGGGGCTGAGCAGGGCGCGGGTTTCCGGGGTCTGCGCGCAACGATCCAGCAATTCCCCGCACAGGCGGAACAGGAAACCGAAATGCAGCAGAAGCAGACTTTCCAGCAGGCTTACGCGGCCTTCGCCGCGCGCGTCGGCCATCATCCTTGCGATACCCTCGGTTTGCCGGGCGAAAAACGAGTCCAGCAGGAACACATTTTTCTGGCGCATACGCAGCGAGGTCTGCCCTGCCGCGAACGCCTGCGACATTTCGCTCACCAGCGCGCGCAGGCTGTCGTCCGCGTTCAGAAAATCCGCTTCAAACTCCGCGCGGCGGCGAGAGGACAGCGAGTCAAACAGAATCTGGCGGCAACCCAGCAGCAGCGACGCTTCGGCGGCAGGGGCGGTTTCACCGCTCAGCCACACGCTCAGGTCCGTGGTGCCGCCGCCCACATCCATGTTCAGATATCCGCTGCGTGCGTTTACTTCATTGCGGGTGCGGAAATAGAGGCCGTCGGCCTGGTTTTCGCTGGCGTAGAGCACGGAAGGAATTCCCGACGTAAGGGGCATGCCCGTTTCCGCGGCGACGTCTTTGGCGAGAGAACGCACCATTTCCAGATAGGCTTCCTGCCGGTGTAGCGGCATGGCGTTGGGCATCGAAATGCGCCAGCTGAGGGAGGGCGAACCGGCCATGCGGGCCGCGAGCGAAGCTTGCAGCAGGGTTTGTTTCAGGAACAGGCGCAGACAGCGCACCACGTACGGCTCCTCGCCCCATTTGAGATCGTAATAAAGCGCACTGGGGTTTTTGCGCAGCAGGGTGGTAAGGTCGGGCGGGTAGTAGATGTGCCCGTCCAGCAGAGGAACGTTCCATTTCTGCTCGTCGTCTGAAAACAGGTCCATCACACTGCCATAGGCGGAGGGATTGCCCGGGTCGGCGGCGATTATCTGCGGCAGAAATTCCTCCGGTAGCAGGGCGGCATCGTCGTCCGCGCCATGCAGCAGGGTTTTAAGCCACTCCGGGGCGAGCGCCGCCGGGCGGAGCTGCTCCCCCTGCCGCAGCATCACGGTGGTGGCATTGGAACCGAAGTCGATCGCCACGGCGGCTGGATCCGCCCGCTTCAGCTGGGTAACCGGATCGTCGTTGGGCAGCGCGCCGAGGCTTAATTTGCCGCGGGTGAGCGCGACATACGCGGGCCAGTCGGACACTCTGGCAACCTGCCAGCGGTATCCGGTCTGCCCGGGGTTTTGGGCCGCGCGGGGCTCGCCCTGCGTCCATCCTTCCTGTGCGGGGGCCAGCACGGTGAGCGTTTCCGGGCGTTGGGCAAGCACATAATAGGGCTGCCACTGGCCACGGGCCAGACGTACGGCGGGCCAGCAACACACGGTGGGCAGCGTGGGCGATACCACGGCTGCGCCCTGGGCGTACTCTTCGCTCAACGTATAAACGCGGGTCAGGTCAATCTGGTTATGGCAGACGGCGTCCCGGGCACGGTAGCTGCGCACCAGACGCATCCGCGCGCGAATCTTGCGCCCGTCTTCTGTGAGCTCAAAATGAAAGTCTTCGGTCGGCAGCCGGGGGCGAAACTCCTCCTCCGCGCTTTCTCCGGCGGCGCGGGTGAGCCACAGGGCCAGATCCGCGCTGACGGGCGGGATGGCGTACAGCGCGTCGGCGCCCGTGACCGCGCAGGCCGCGTTGAGCGCCGGATCGGGAAAAGGCGGGGCGCCATGGCGCAGGGTGAGGCAGTCCGAAAAAGAATGGATCAGCGCTTCGGCGTCCGGCAGGCCCACCATGTCCCGCGCAAGCCCGGACAGGGTGGCGGGCACGTCGGATAACGGCAGTTCCAGCGACAGGGCGCGGTCGCCCGCCTCCCGGAAATTGGCCAGCTTCTGGCACCATTTCCGCAATAGCTCGATCACCTTTCGGCTGGCGCTGGTATCCGCGCCGGACAGCGCCGTAAGGTGGTTGGCCAACTCCACAAAGCGCTTGGCTACGGCGCGGTTCCACTCCCCGTCGTATTGCAGCGGCAGGGAAATCTCCGTCCACAGGGTTTGCAGCACCTTCAGCTCGTCCGGTGTGTTCACCGGCTCCAGCAGGTATCGGGGGGATTCGATGGCGAAGGGCTGGCCGTTGAAGGAATAGGTGGTTACGCGCAGGCCAGCGAACTCCCGGGGCGCGTCGCTGCCTTCCGGGGCAAACCGGGTGAGCAGGGTGTTGCGGTTCAACTCCGCGACCGACAGGGGAATCTCCCGGCGGGTGATGCCCGGCAGGGCGCTGCGCTCAAACAGGCCGTACACGGCAAGCGCCCGGATATACAGCTCCGTCTGCGCGTGGGGATCGCCCGCCTCCAGCCGTTCGCGCCAGGAGGTGCGCATGGTTTGCAGGTCGCAGATGAACCGGTCGATCAGCCCGCTTAAGGCGGTGTCGGCGGCGTAAAGCGGGCTGCTCAGCGCCGGGCGCTCGTTCAGCGCCTGCAGATAGCGCAGGCATTGCAGCAGGCGCATACGGTCCGCCTCGTCCAGATAGGCGCACGGGTCGTTAAAACGCCGGCGGGCACGGTCGTACCAGCGCACGCAGGCGGGCAGAATACCGGAAAGGTCGCCCGGGTTGGCCGCGGGAGCCAGCACCACAGCAGGAGACAGCACGCCCAGAGGCCGCTGATCCGGAACCCCGTCGCGCGAGGCGGTCAGAATAAACGCGTTCAGGCCGAACCTGAGCCGCTCGGGGGACAGCGCGGCGCGCACCCCGCGCAGGAACGGCCCTCCCGCGCCCGCCAGCATGTCTTCGCAGGTTAACTCCGGCCAGGAGGCATCCTTTTGCCATCCGTCCCATAAAAGCAGCAGGGCCAGTATAGCGCGCCAGTCGATCATTTCCTGATGGCGCATGGCTTCCGCGTGCGGCAGGCGCATCAGGCGGCGCAGCTGCGCTTCGCCCGCCAGCACGTCCGGGATGGAGTATCCCACGTCTTCCCCGGCGGTTTCCATGTTGCGGGCGAAGCTTTCCAGCCACTCGTGCGGTTTCTGGTTGCCGTCGCTCACAATGCCCGCGTGGTTCTGGTATCCGGTGTGAAACCCCTCGCCCATGGCGGGGAGCAGGGTAAGGTAGGTGGGCTTGTGCCCGGACTCCGCCGTTGTCTGCGGCGGCTGTTTGCGCTTCATAGGTTGTCCTCCTCCATCACGCAGGCGAGCAGGGCAGCTGTGAACCCGGCGAAATCGGCCTGCGGCCCTTCGCCGATTCCGTTGCCGCCGCCCAGACCCGCCACGGCCTGCACCGCCGTAACCCGGTCCGGCACGCGCTGCGATACGGTGCGGGGAAATCCATCCCACAGGGCTTTGCGGAGGGTTTCGACGGCCTGCCGGTCGCGGGAGGCGCTGTCCGCCCCATACTGACGCAACAGCTCCCGCATGGCGCTGATCGCCCCGGGGTTGAACAGGTGGTTGCCGGACGGTTCGTCGTCCGTCAGCGTCGCGGGCACGTCGGCCACATGTTTTTCCACAGCCCGGGCGATGTCCGCGTTCACCAGCGCCAACCGGTCTTCCATGCCCGCGTAGGCGCGCAGCATCCCTTCGCGGCGTGCTTTTTCCTCCCGCAGGGCGTTGGGGTCCATGCGCGCGGCGTCTTCCGCTTCCAGCCGGGCGATTTTTACGTCCTGTTCCGTCAGCGCCTGCCGCTGCGCTTCCAGCTTTTCAAAACGGCCGGTCTTTTCCCCCTGCAGCACCGCCAGAAAAGTGCGGCCCCCCACGACGGGGATCAGCTCGTCCAGCCGGGCGCGCAGGCGCGCGTAGTCCCCCGCGCCGGGGGTTGCGCCGTCCAGACCCGCGGCGGGCGAGGCTTTATAACGCAGGGTATCCGCCTGTTGATCCACCAGAGCGTGATACACGTCGAACAGTTCCCGCCCGCGCAGTTCAATTTCCTTTTCCGGGCGCAGGGTGGGCGGCAGGGTGCGAAGCACCTGCCACAACCAGTTGATATAGAACGCCAGCAGGCGGTACAGCGCGTCGAACAGTTTTTCCAGCTGGGCACGCTGCGTAACGCCGTAATGCTTAACGTCGTGAAAATAAGCCGTCCAGTAGTTCACCGTGCGGGCCAGGCGGCGGTCGTCCTTGCGGATACAGGCGCGAAGCGTTGGATAACATTCGCCCAGAAACAGCGCCGCTGCCTTGGCGAGGCCGCCGTAGGCGTTGTGGTACAGCGCGGCTTCGTCGTCAAAACATTCCCAGGAGACATCGTGGGAGTGCCACTGATAGTAATACACATCCATGTTGCGGGCCTCGGACCCGCGAAACCCCGTGCGGTAGAAGCGGGCCGCGCAGCGCGCCGCCAGCCACTCCAGCAGGTGAGCGTCGTTTTCCTGCGTCTGCGAGCCGGTGGAGTAGACCCGCGTGGTGACGAACGCTTCTTTGGGCAGGCCCAGCAGATACAGCGCGTCATACAGACCGCGGGTATCGTCCTCGTCGGAGCGCACCATGCCCTCCATGCCGTAATATTGCAGGGCAGTGCGCGCCTTGTCCGGAAAGGCGGAAGACTTGACCGCGATTTCCAGCGTTTCGTCCACGGCGGCGGCTGGCACGTCGTAATACGGCAGCATCAGCACCGCCGACAGAATAAACCGGTCTGTATAATTACTGAAACAGTTGCGCAGGTACCGCGCGACGCTGGGGATGCCGCTTGCGCCGGTGCCGCCGAAAATGGAACCGGCCAGCAGCACTTTTACGGTTTCGCCCGCGTCCAGTTCCCGCTGCATCCGGTTCAGCGTCGTGACCATCTCATCCGGCTGACCCTGCGCGGCTGCGTCGCCAAGGTTGTTGAGCATCTCCGCGAAAAACAGAACGCCCAGATCGGGGTGGCCGCGGAAGCCTTCGCTGTACTCCAGCCCCGCCTCGGTGTGGGAGAACAGCGTCTGCGCCAGCAGCCGGTCGCGGCGGTAGTTAAGCGTCATATCGTCCACGGAGGCGGCGCGGCGGGCCAGGTTCATGTTCCACCGCTCCACGGAGAGCGCCGTGTGAAAACCTTTATGCGGCGCGGGCGAAGCTGCGAAAGCGGAACGCACCTGCTCGTACTGTTCGGAAGCCTGCCGGGCGCGCGTGGTGTTGCCGCAGGCCGCGTCCACATCCACAATCAGCGCGTTCAGTACCGGAATCGGCTCGCGTTTGCCGTTTGCGCCCACGGTAAACAGCGCGTCCGCCGCGCAGGCGTACACGAGGGACTCCAGAATTTTGTTGCCGGTGCCGCCGATGGCGATGAAATAATAGGACATAACGCCTCCTGTGGCATGATGTGGGTATGCGCCGGATACAGGCCGTTACAGTCGCCGGAAATAGGCGTGCCGACCTGAAATGGCAGGCGGAGCGGCCAGCCGGGAACATAAAGCGGCAGCGACAGGCACCAGCAGGAAACCGCCAAAGTACAGCAGATAATCCCACAGGCCGCGATCCGCGATGCGGCTGATGCCCACCAGATATAACGCCGTGGCTGCCAGCAGGTTCACCGCACCGATGCCGAGCATCGACCAGCGATAACTGCGGCGGGCGCGCAAAGCCGCGCGCGCGGCCTGCCGGGGATGGACGTACCGGGCGCGCCACAACAGCTGCCACACGAGGCTTGCCAGCCACGCGGCTGCGACCGCCGCGCCTACGACCATGCGCCATTGCTGATCCCGAACGGACAGCGCGTTTTGCAGGGCGGCGGGGTCGGTTCCAACGGAAAGCGCGGCGGTTTCGCCCGCCGCGGCGGGCAGCAGGGCCGTAATCTGCGGCGACAGGGTCGGGGCCGTGCCCGCCAGCTTGTAGGGGTACAGGGTTTTCAGCCCCAGATACGGCAGCAACAGCGCGATCCCCCAGCATAGGATATAGCAAAGCAGCACCTTGGTGCGGTTATGGGTTTTGGGGGAAACGGCGGCGGTTTTCGGCATGAACAGACGCCCTTTCTTGCGGAAATACGGTCACAGCTGGGGGATAACGGTCTCGGTCTGTGGATAGGGCACGAACACCTCGAAAACACAGCGGACCAGCGGGCTGGTCGCGGTGGAGGCGGCGGCCCGGAACTGCGCGGCCAGCTCCGAAAGATGCACGGACTGGTAAACCGGCGGAAAATCCGGCACGCGCAGGGAATGATACGGTTTATCGGTAAACGAACCCCACGCGTGAGAGAACAGCTTGGGAAGCCCTTTGGAATCCCGGTCGTACTGCGTGATGGCGGCGGTAAAGGTTTCCCACGTGTACACCTGCGTATCGGTTACGGAGGCGCTTACGCTTTCCTTGCCGTCAATCCACGGCACGGGCTGCCAGTCGAACTGGTCGCCTGTTACATCGGCGCTCAGCCGCAGGCGGTAATAACCGGGTTTCAGGGCGGCTCCCTTCACGTCCACGGTGCAGACCAGCGAACCGTTTTCCTGCGTGATGCCGCGCAGGATGAACGCGCCGCCTGCCTGCCCGGCGGCAAAGGCGTACAATTGGTCGCGATAAGCCAGGGCGGTTTCTCCGTCCTGCTTTATCAGCGCCTGATTTTCCTGCGTGTTGGGAAGCGTTCGGGTGAGCAGCAGGGTGTTCAGCGTTTGCAGCGCCGCACCGGACAGGGCGTTCATGTTCAGTGTTGCGCCGCCGCTGTCCGCCGCGAGGGGGAAGCGCACGGTGATTGTCCGGTCCGGCTGCGCGCCGTCGGCTGCGGAAGTGAGAGATACAAGCGATACGCCGTTTTCCTGCGTTTGTACGGAGGCGTTGTCGGCGGCCAGGGCCGCGCCATCGGTGTGCTGGGTATAGCAGGGCACTGTGGGGCTTGCGATCACAGTGGAGTGCCACTCAAACCCGAAAGGCTGCTGGGTTACGGTTTTCCCGTCCGCCGTATAGGTAAGCTCTCCGTTGCGCGGCCCGCGCAGGTCTTTGAGCGCCTCGTCGTTTGCCAGCGCGTCGCCAAGCGCCGCAAGGTACGCGTCCACTCTGGCCCGCGTGCCGATGACCAGCGTAAGCATCCGCCGGGGCATGACGCCCAGGTTTTCGAAGGTCTGCTTCTTTTCGTTCAGGATCACGCGGCCCCACACCAGCGGTTCGGAAAAGTCCGCCGTGGAGAAGGTGGACATCTGCCCCATGTAATCCAGCTGAAAATCCAGCAGGCCTACGCAAAGGCCACGGTCAAACACGCCCAGACCGGTAAGCACCTGCCGGTAATATTCCACCGGCTGGCCCTGATCGTCCGTGCCTTCGGTTTTTCGTACGGAAGCCGGGTCCACGGTAATCACGCTTAACTTGTCGGTATCCAGATGCTGAAGCGCCTCAAGCAGCGCGCAGTTTTGCCCGTCGCGCCCCTCCTGCAGCACATATTCGGCGTTCCCCGCCGCGATTTCCTCGGTCTGTTTAGTCAGCGCGTCGGCCATGGGCTGAACCAGCGAAGGGTTTTCCAGCGCGTCCGCACCCTGCGCGGCCACCCGGTTGAGCCACAGGGGGGACCCCAGTGAATAGAAGCTGTCCGCCATGTTTTCGGCGGTAAACTGTGAAAACATCCCCGCGCGGGTTTCTGTGTCGCAGGTGTGCATATCGCGCCACACGGAAGCGTCCGCCGTGTCCAGCCCGAAGGACGTCAGCAGATCGTCGGGCAGGGTTTCGTTGCCGTAGCGCAGGGTGCGCACGTGGCTTTCCCCGGCGGCGATCAGAAAATCCCGAAGCACATTTTCGTACCAGCCAACATTGCTGCCGTAGCGGTACTGGAAGCCGCCCTCGCGGTACTTGCGGCCGAAATGAGGATACATGCTGGCTTGATTAGCGTTGATGCCGCCCATGTTTTGCGTGGCGTCCAGCCACAGGTCCACGTTGGAGTAGGCGCTGCCGGCGGTTACGGCAGGCGTGGCGGTCGCCTCGTCGTTGTTGTAGGCAGGCAGGGCGAGCAGCGCAAGGTTGGGGCCGGTGCCTGATTGCGCGGCGCTGCCGGAATCGGAAGGGAGAAGATCATGAAACGCCGAGCAGGACGTGAGCGCGGCGCAAACCAGCCCCAGCGCAAGCAAAAACAGCGCGCGCCGGAAAAGCCCGCGGGTACGCGCAGGCGCGCCTGCGGCGCCGGTACGGGCAGAGGGACGCGCGCGGTTCTGGCTCATGCGGAACGGCTCCTTTTCGATAAAATTGCTAACCTGAAATATTCGCTTCGAATTTACATTTCTCCTTTTTATAACGGAAAGATGGCCGTTGCAAGGGAACGAAAAACCGCCCGGCGGCGGGAAACGCGTTCCCGTGCCGGGCGGCATGCAAAGGGTATTCTGTTACAGCCTGCGAATGCGCTCCAGCGCCTGCGCGGTCTTTTCGCGGGTGTTAAAGGCGGTCAGGCGGAAGTAGCCTTCGCCGCTGGGGCCAAAGCCCGCGCCGGGGGTGCCCACCACGTGGGCCTGATCCAGCAGCCGGTCGAAAAAGGCCCAGCTGTCGGTCGGGGTTTTCATCCACACATAGGGCGCGTCCACGCCGCCGAACACCTCGTAGCCCGCGGTTTGCAGTTCCCGGCGGATCAGCGCGGCGTTCTCGCGGTAATACCGCACCGCTTCGGCGCACTGCGCCTGTCCTTCCGGGGAGAACACCGCTTCCGCCGCGCGCTGCACGGGGTAGCTTACGCCGTTAAATTTGCTGCCCATCCGCCGTTTCCACAGCGCGTTCAGCTCTACCCGCTGGCCGTTACCGCCGATGCCGGTCACCTCGTGCGGGATCACGCTGTAGGCGCAGCGTACGCCGGTAAAGCCGGCGGTTTTGGAGAACGAGCAGCATTCGATGGCCACTTCGCGCGCGCCCGGCACCTCATAGATGCTGTGGGGCACCTGCGAGGTGATAAAGGCTTTGTAGGCCGCGTCGTACACGATCAGCGCGCCGTATTTGCGGGCGTATTCCACAAAGGGGGTCAGCTGCGCGGCGGTGAGCGTGGTGCCGGTGGGGTTGTTGGGGTAGCAAAGATAGATCACGTCCACCGGTTCTTTGGGCGGCTCGGGCACGAAGCCGTTCTCCGCGTTGCAGGGCAGGTAGGTCAGGCGGTTCCAGCGGCCGTCCGTAAAATCACCCAGGCGGCCCGCCATGGCGTTGCTGTCCACATACACGGGGTAAACCGGATCGGTTACCGCGATGCGCGCGTCCGGGGCAAACAGCTCCTGGATGGCGGAGGTATCGGTTTTGGCTCCGTCGGAGATAAACACCTCGTCGGCGGCAAGCGCGACGCCCCGGGGGGCGTAATCCTTCTCGCGGATCGCGTCGATCAGGAACTCGTACCCGTAATCCGGGCCATAGCCGTGGAAAGTGGCGGGGGCAAGCATCTCGTCGGCGGCTTTTTTCATGGCGTTCACTACCGCGGGCGCGAGCGGGCGGGTCACGTCGCCGATGCCCAGCTTGATGATATCCGCGTCCGGATGGGCGGCAGAATAAGCTTTCACGCGACGCGCGATTTCCGCGAACAGGTAGTTGCCGGGCAGTTTTTCATAATACGGGTTGACGTGCAAAATGTACCCCTCCCTGAGTTGCCGCCCGCGGGCGGTTGATTGGTCGGCGGCCCGGTAGAACCGGGCGAAACGGTTGCCGGGGTCAGTCGTCCATCAGCCACACGCCGTCGTACACGAAGGTGGCGGGGCCGGTCATGTAGATGAGGTTGTCCTTTTCGCTCCATTCGATGGTCAGCTTGCCGCCGCGCAGCGACACCTCGGCCCTGCGGTCGATCAGGCCGTTCAGCACGCTGGCCGCCATGGACGCGCACGCGCCCGTGCCGCAGGCGAGGGTTTCGCCCGCGCCGCGCTCCCACACGCGCATTTCGATGTGGGTACGGTCGATGACGTGGACAAACTCAATATTGCACTTATTAGGAAAGGCAGGGTCGCGTTCCAGAACGGGGCCGACAGTGGTGACCGGCGCGGTTGCCGGGTCGGGCACGAAGGTGACGGCGTGGGGGTTGCCCATGCTGACCAGCGTTACGGGCCAGGTTTGCGAAAGCGCGGTCAGCGGTTGCATAACGACCGGGTCGCCTGCGAAAACACTGGGGATGCGCAGACCGTCGGTGACCGGTTCGCCCATATCCACACGCACGCTTTCCGTGCGGCCGCGGGGGTTCAGATGCAGCACCATATGCTTCAGCTGCCCGCCGGATTCGATGTCGAACTCTGTGCGGTCGGTCAGACCCCGGTCGTGGCAGTACGCAGCCACACAGCGGATACCGTTGCCGCACATCTCGCTTTCGGAGCCGTCGTTGTTGAACATCCGCATCCGGAAATCCGCTTTTTCACTGGGCAGGATCAGGATCAGCCCGTCGCTGCCGCAGCCGAAGTGCTGGCGGCTCATCCTTATGGCAAGCGCGGGCAGGTCCTGCGGAAGGGTTTCCGTAAAGCCATCAACGTAAAGATAATCGTTGCCGATGCCGTGCATTTTTGTGAAACGAAGCAAAACATCACCTGCTTTCTTCCGCGACAGTATAACAAAAAACCTCCGGTTTGAAAAGCGCCCGATGTTTCGGGCGCGCAAACGGAGGTATGGAAAGGCTTTTTGGAATGCCGTTACTCCATCAGGGCGTAATGCTGGTTGGGGGTCAGGTCGTACACCACGCGGCGCACCTCCGGCAGGTCGGCCATCACGCGTTCGGTTACCCGTTCCAGCAGGTCGTAGGGCAGGCGGGAGGCGCACGCATCGCCGCCGCAGGGCTGGCTGGCGCGCAGGAGCACCGCGTAGCCGTGGCGCTCGTCCGGGTTTTCGCACAGGTTGGCGTAATACTGCCACAGACGGCGTTCCTGTCCGGCGGCGAGGATTTCCTCGGTAAATATTTCATCCGCTCGGCGCAGGGTGGTAAGCCTTGCCTCGGTCACCACGCCCAGCACCCGCATGGCCAGCCCGCTTGCGGGGAAAGGCTGCCGCTGGCACAGGGTCGGGGGCAGGCCCAGGGACTTGGCGAGACGGCGCACCTCGTCCTTAAACAGGGCGCGGATCGGCTCCACTACCTGCAGCGGACGGCCTTCGATGGTTTCGGGTATATTTTCCGGGCTTACGTCCCCGTAAAGAAGGTCGTTATAGTTGGTGCCCAGCACGAACACGCTGATGTCCGTGTGTTCGGTCAGATACTTGTAAAACACCTGCCGAAGCAGCGACGTGGTGATGCGTTCCTTTTCCGCTGCGGCGCGTACGCCCGCCAGCGCCTTTTGAAAGGTTTCCCGCGCGTCGATCGTTTCCACCGGCAGCCCCAGCGCCTCGCGGTATTCTTCCGCCACATAGCGCGGCTCGCCGCTGCGGAACAGGCCGGTATCCACAAATACGCAGGTGACGCGGTCGCCTGCCGCTTCCTGCGCCAGCCGGGCGCACACGGCGCTGTCCACCCCGCCGGAAACGGCGCACAATACGCGGTTCTCACCCGCCGCCGACCGCAGGGTATCCGACGCCTGCGCGAGGATATACTCGTCGCTCCAGTACGGGTCCATGCCGCAGACCAGACAGGCGAAATTGCGAAGCAGCTGTACGGCGTCCGGGTCGTTGCGTTCGATGGGGTACTGCACGGCATACAGCCTCGTGCCTTCGCGTGTGAAGCCGATGCAGCGCTCCGTTGCCGTGGCAAGGCAGGCAAGCCCTTCTGAAAGGGAGAGGTCCTGTAAATTGTGCAGCACCCGTTCGCCCCGGCTGAGCCCTTCAAAAAGAGGCTGATCGCCGAAGCCGAGGGTGACGTTTTCGTTTTCGCTTTCCCGCCGCAGTACGCCGCCGCCGAAATGCTCGCACAGCGCGGGCACCGCGCCGCCCAGCGCCAGAACAGGCAGATCGCTCTGGATCAGGGGGAGGTCGAAACAGTCCAGACTGACCTCCTGATCCGGTCGTGCGGCGATAATCAGCCCTTTTGCGGAACGCTCCCGTACTTTCGCGAGGGAGATGGAGGCGGGAACGGGCTCGCAGTATAGCTGCTGGCCGCGAAGCGTGCGGGCAATCAGGCCGGACAGCGCCTCGTCCAGATCCAGAATCAGAATTACGTCCTGCATAAACGACCTCCGATGGTCCTTTTCCACAATACTGTGCATTTCCACGCCGGGGAGGAGAAACCCTTTTTTCGGTTGCGGCCAGGGCAAACGGTCAGGAGGCGCTGCTTAAGAACCGATAACGGGGAGACCTTCTAAATCCGTGCGAACCAGAGCCAATTACAGGATAAGTACGTACTAATATTAACATAATGTAAGAAATATACGCAATCGTTCGGTAACGGGTTGACATCCAACAAGCGGTGGGCTATACTCATACCGTTCTTTATAATAAGTGTTGTAATGTTCGGATAATATGGCGAACATTTAATACGAAGAAAGAACAAAACGAACGAATATCCGCGCTATACCAGACGCAAACAGGAGGAACCGTTTTTGAAAAAAGTGGCCGTCGTGATGGGGTCGGACAGCGATCTGCCCACCCTGAAACCCTGCTTCGAACAGCTGAAACAACTGGGCATCCCCTACGAGGCGCATGTGTACAGCGCCCATCGCACACCCGACGAGGCCGCCGCCTTTGCGCAAAGCGCCGCGGAAAATGGCTTCGGCGTGCTGATCGCGGCGGCGGGCAAGGCAGCGCATCTGGCGGGGGCGCTGGCTGCACGCACGGTGCTGCCGGTGATCGGCATCCCGGTGAAGGCTTCCACGCTGGACGGTCTGGACGCGCTGCTTTCCACCGTGCAGATGCCCGCCGGAATCCCCGTGGCGACCGTGGCCATCGACGGCGCGGCCAACGCGGCCCTGCTGGCCGCGCAGATCATCGCCGTGTCGGACGCGGCGCTTCAGGCGCGGCTGCTTGCCGACCGCGAGACCATGCGCCTGAAAGTGCTGGATAAGGATCGCAATCTCGCCGTGGACTAAGCGCCCGGCGAGTATCATTTTCAATTGATTGTAAATAGGAGGCGCCCTTATGGAAAAGCGGGAACAGCTCTACGAAGGAAAAGCCAAGAAGGTATTTGCCACCGACGACCCCACGCTGGTGCTGGTGGATTACAAGGACGACGCGACCGCCTTTAACGGCCTGAAGAAAGGCACCATCGAAGGCAAGGGCGTGATCAACAACCGCGTAACCAATCACCTGATGCGGTTGCTGGAGAAAAACGGCGTGCCCACCCATCTGGTCAAAGAACTGTCCCCCCGCGAAACGCTGGTGAAAAAGGTGCAGATCGTTCCGCTGGAAGTGATTGTGCGTAACGTGGCGGCGGGGTCGCTTTCCAAGCGCCTGGGCCTGCCGGAAGGCACACCGATGGCGAAAACCGTGCTGGAGTTCTGCTATAAAAACGACGAATTGGGCGACCCGATGGTAAACCAGTACCATATCGCCGCCATGGGTTGGGCGACCGACGCGGAAATGGAGACCATCTCCAACTACGCGCTGAAAGTGAATCAGGTGCTTTCGGACTACCTGAAGGACCTGAACATCGAACTGGTGGATTTTAAGCTGGAGTTTGGCCGCGTCGCGGACGGCACCATCGTGCTGGCGGACGAGATCAGCCCCGACACCTGCCGTTTCTGGGATTCGACCACCCATGAGAAGCTGGACAAGGACCGTTTCCGCCGCGATCTGGGCGGCGTGGAAAACGCATATCACGAGATTTTAAAGAGACTGCTGGGCGAGTAACACGGTCGCTAAAGCTCCCTTTGGGCCAGGGGGACTGCGGTCCCCCTCCCATGCCTCCCCCTTAAGTTTCCCCAGAATCTCTTCCTCCCATACTTCCCCCTTTTTGGATAGAGACGAACTTTTTTCTGCCGGTTAAACGATGATCTGCCAGTTAAGGACTTTTTGATAAAGATTATGATCAGCCTGGTTTAGCTTGTTTATTTCGAAAGGACTGTTTATGAACGATCTTCACGAGGAATGCGGCGTATTCGGCATTTTCCTGCCCAAAGGACAGACCGGCGTGGTGGAACCCGCCTACCACGCGCTGTACGCGCTGCAGCACCGTGGACAGGAAAGCTGCGGCATCGCCGTAAACAGCGACGGGGTGATTACCTGCCATAAGGACGTGGGGCTGGTGGGGGACGTGTTTACCCACGACGCGCTCGCCAAGCTCCCGGAGGGGTCGCTGGCCGTGGGGCACTGCCGCTACGGCACCACCGGCGCGCAGAACCGAAGCAACGCCCAGCCCCTGCTGGTGAACCACCTCAAGGGCGGCATGGCGCTTTGCCACAACGGCAACCTCGTCAACGCCCGGGAACTGCGCGAGGAGCTGGAGCTGAACGGCGCGATTTTCCACACCACCAGCGACAGCGAAGTGATCGCCTATATTATTACACAGGAACGGTTGAAGGCTGACAGCATCGAACAGGCGGTGCTGGGGGCGATGCAGCGCATCAAGGGCGCGTATTCGCTGGTGGTGATGAGCCCCACCAAGCTGATCGCCGCGCGCGACCCGCACGGCTTC
>Ga0116170_10000731_pt1 | contig 34525 bp, 17 predicted proteins | sample AD_JPNHW1_MetaG_FD_89797 | JGI IMG/M metagenome (GOLD analysis project Ga0116170, IMG submission 89797) | Active sludge microbial communities of municipal wastewater-treating anaerobic digesters from Japan - AD_JPNHW1_MetaG | ecosystem: Engineered > Bioreactor > Anaerobic > Digestate | place... | reverse complement strand
TATGGAATAAAAGATAAAAATATCTTAAAATAAATTAAAGAGTGTTAAACTTTTTCATGGGACTATCTGTTCCAGACAAGAATGTGTTAGAATTTTTGTCAAGGTTTTATTAAAAAAATGAAAATGAGAACACTCTTTAGACCACCCACAAAAATTCCTTGTTACAACAATAGTCTGATTACAGGCTCATTTATAAGAAGTACAAGGAATGGATTCAGGCGATCATCATTCTCCACTTTTCTTTTGGTAATGATTTTTCTCCTTTCCACACTTCTTCCGTCGGTATCTGTTGCCCAGAATTCATTAAATGAGGCAGAATGGAACGGATACGGATATTCTCTTAAAAAAGTAGTAAGTAATACTTCCATTCAGAGTGGTGTTAATTTTAGTTATACCATTTTGTTTACAGCTCCTGCGGGAGCAACTACGGTTACAATTCAGGATCAGATTCCTTCTGCGCTGGTTGTGGTAAATGTTCCAGTACCAGCCATTGTTAATGGGGTTACTCCCGTGGTGAGTATTACCGGTTCACCGGGATCACAGGTTGTAAACTATTCATTAAGCTCATTACCATCGGGGACTCCTGCATCGGGGTCATTTACCATTGTGGTGAAATTCCCCGAGGGAACCACCTGTAATGGGGCTGCAGCCCGTAACAGGGCTGGAATCAATATTAACAAGGAGTGGTTTTATACTCCGTATGTATCAACTACCGCAACGGCCGTTGATCCGTGGGTTGTATCCAAATCGATCCTTTCGGGGCCGGTTGTTAATCCCAACGGAGGAAATTGCGGTTACCTGATGAATGCCGGAACTACCGTAACTTATCGGCTTGCGGTTATGAAGGCCAATGGCTTGTGGGGTAGTAATATCGGTCAGATGAACATGGGCAGTGCTCAGGTTACGGATGTTCTTCCGGCTGGTGCTGTTTTTGGTTCTGCAACTCCGCCCACAGGTGTTACCCTATCCGGAAACACAATTACATGGGTTCCCAATTCGGGAAACCTTGATGCTGCCAATGCATGGGCCTATTATTGGGTTGATATTACTGTAACCTATCCTGCCGGTTCTTTCCCCAATGGAAGTTTTATCTATAATCAGGTTACTTTAACGGGAACAATTTGCCAGCAGTCTGCAACACATCAAAGCAATCAGACCTGCATTGAAGTGGCTACAGTAACGCCCAATCCCAGTGGCTATTTTGCAAAATATGTGAATGTAACCAATCGGGTACCCGGTTGTCAGGGTTTCTATACCCTTATTTTCTGTAATAATGGAAATGTGCCGCTTACTGCATTTAATATCAACGATGTGATTCCTTCCGGAATTTCCGTGGAAAAAGTTCAGTTCTGGGGCGCCGGGGCTAATACTCCGGTTACAATCACCGCAAACAGTGGCGCAAATACGGTGGTTAATAATCTGACTTCTAACTGGTATGATTCAGGGACGATTGGTTTTAACGTGAGCAATCTACAATTTGCCATGACCGGTTCGTTGCCGGTTGGAAGCTGTTTATACATCTATATTTATTTCAATATTCTGTCGAATCCTGCCGGCACACAAATTACCAATTGTGCCACATTCAACGGGCTTCAGAATAACCTGACCCTGCCACAGGCGTGTACTACTTTTACCGTTGCAGCAGGTCAGCCCGATCCTTGCCTGTTAAAAGATATTTGTTCACCTCAAACCGATTATGAACCCGGGGATATTATCCGCTTCCGGTTGAGGGTACAGAATATTGGAAGTGCCAATCTTACCGGAGCAACCATTCAGGATGTATTGCATTCTAATTTTCAATACATAGGGAATGAATCCTATTATTTTTCAAGTTCTTATAATCCACCGTGCGGTTCCGGTGGTGGAATACCATCGGGGGCTTCGGCATGGAGTGGTGTAACCAGCAACCATAGTGGAAATAACCTGAGCTGGAATCTGCCCACGATCAATGCTGATTGCCAGTCGTTCTATGTGGGTTATTGTGGTTATTACGGGACGTATGGGCTTCCATATTACTTTATCGAATTTGATGTAGTCGTTGATAATTCGGCATTGCCGGGAGTTACGCCCAATTCGTATACCATCTCGGGCGGAAATCTTAGCAGTACGGTTACTTCAAACACCGTTAATGTGTTGATTGTTGCCTCGTTTGGTCAGGAGACCGAAAAGCAGGTAAGTACCGACGGAGGAACCAATTATGCCTCTTCGGGTACGGTTATGCCCGGGTCAACAGCCCGTTACCGGTTGAAATACAAGAATACATCGAATGTGCCGGTTGCTACGGTCAATCTGGTTGATTTACTGGCAAAAGATGATGGGCCTTCGAATGACTGGCTGATTCTGAACCGAACGGTTTCGAGGGGAAGTCAGTTTGATATTACGTATGGTGCATCGCCAACTTCTTCCATATTGCCATCGGGTGCTCCACCGGTTCCAACAATCAAATTCGCGGCAGGTGAGAATATTTGCCTTCCGCCGTATGGAATTTCTACCGGTTGTTATACTGCAACCTGGGCTCCATCACCGGTTGCTGATAATATCTGGTTTAATTATGGAACCTATAGCCTGGCCTCCGGATCATCCCTGCTTCAGGATTTTGATGTAAACATTCCGGCCAATGCCACTCCACCACAGTCCGTTTGCAATGATTTTGCCGCGATTGCCAAAGCCAATTTCCTTCTCAACGGAAATCCGCAATCGGTAGCTCTTACGCCGATTGCTGCAGCCCCGGTTTGCCTGACAGTTGATTCCGCTTCGTGTTGCGATCGTGTGACCGTCGAACAATATTCGACGGCAGCAGCACCAGGTTGTTGTGCAAGGATTAAAAGTGATTGTGAAATCAAAGCATTGACAATCTCGCTTACCAATGCAACTTTCAGTTCGGCAAACTGGAATTGTGGAACTATTCCTACAGGGTACATCGGACAGAGCAGTTATACCTTTGCTCCCGGAAGTTGTGCTCCACTCGATATGATTACCTGTTTCAACCAGACTCAGACTGGAGTGATTACAGTGAATTATACCATTTATTTTGCCAATGGACAAAGTTGTACCAAAACACTTGATGTCGATTGCTCGATATCGCATCTTGACTGTTGCGACAGCATCACGGTGGTTCGCTATCCGGGATCTGATGGAATGCTTGGTTGCTGTACCAAAATTGAGTCGTTGTGTGATGTTGAAAAGATTGATGTGAGTGTCACCAATGGAACCATCAGCTCGGCAAGCTGGAATTGTGGAAATATTCCTGCAGGATATGTAGGCCAGAGTAGCTATACGTTTGTGGCCGGAGGTTGTCCTGCCAGTTTGGTTACCTGTTTCAATCCGATTCAGTCTGGATCAGTGGGTATTACCTATACCGTTACACTCTCCAATGGCGAAGTTTGTACCAAAGAATATAAACTGGATTGTAAACCTTCACCGTCACATTGCTGCGACAGTGTGAAAGTGGAGAAATATTCCGATGCAACAGGAAACGGTTGTTGCCTTAAACTGACTAGCAAGTGTGAAATAAAAGCGGTGAAAGTTTCCCTTCAGAATGGCACATTCAGTTCTGCTTTATCTGGATGCGGAACGTTACCTTCGGGATATATTGGACAAAGTAGCTGGACATTTGCTCCGGGCAATTGTGCTCCGGTTGATTTGATAACCTGTGTTACACCTCAGCAAACTGGTATCGTAATCACAAATTACACTATTTACTTTGCCAATGGAGACAGTTGTTCCAAAATGATGGATCTTGATTGCGCAGTTGTAGCACCCGATTGTTGCGACAGCATCCGGGTAGGCCAGATAACCGGTTCAAACGGGGTGGTTGGTTGTTGTGTTCAGCTAGAATCGAAATGTGAGGTTGAGAAGGTTGAAGTAAGTGTCACCAACGGAACCATCAGTTCGGCAAGCTGGAATTGTGGTAACCTGCCTTCGGGATATGTTGGCCAGAGTAGCTATACGTTTGTGGCCAGTGGTTGTGCCATGATCTTGAAAACCTGCTTCGATGCCATTCAAACCGGATCGGTTGTTGTGAATTATACTATTACCCTTTCGAATGGAGATGTGTGTAAGAAAGAGTTCAAACTCGAATGCAAAAAACCGGAGCCACACTGTTGCGACAGTGTGAAAGTGGAGGCAGTTCCGGCAAGTGATGGAACATTGGGGTGTTGTGCCCGTTTAACAACTACCTGCAAGGTTAAATTACTTCAGGTGGATGTTTCGAATGGCACGCTGGTATCTGTTTCGTGGAATTGCGGAAACCTGCCTTCGGGATATGTCGGTCAGAGCAGTTATACGTTTGCTCCGAACGGATGTATTGTAGATATGACGACCTGTGCGAATTCGGTTCAAGCAGGGGTTGTTACAGTTACCTATTCTGTTACTTTTGAAAATGGGGAGACCTGTAAGAAAAGTGTTGAACTCAATTGTCCTGTTCCTTCGGATGATTGTTGTGCCCTTGTTGATTTCAAACTGAAGCAAAAATGGCCGTTTAAATCGCAAACAGGTACTTTCAACATTACCAACATTAATCCGGCTTCTCCGATTTGCAGTGTTCAGATTTCTTCTGCACCTGCTGCAACCTTTACACCTGTTTCGCTCATTGTCGATGGCGTGCCTTCAGGGCAAATCTGGAACTCGTCGGCAATACCGGCTACGGGGAATCTGACAGCTCCGGCAGTGAATACTATTTCATTCAGTATGACCGGTAATTATAAAGGTGTGATTACGGTGTGTGTGGTAAAATGCGACGGTACCAAATGCTGTTTCGATTTTAAATGGAACAAAAATCCATTGACCGATATTTCAATATCTCTGGAACAACTGGATATTACCAATAAGCTGGTTGCGGTGAGTGTGAATCCGGTTGTTTCGAAACCCGTAAATAGTGGCGTAAAATACATCTCCTTTGGATTTCGTGACGAATCGGAAGTCCGGGAAGGTGTTGCTGAGTTCTTTGCCATATCGGCAACCATGCACGAAGGGGATGAATACCCCGAATCGCTTGCACCACCGGTATCGGCTTACATGGGCAAGTATAACGCTTTCTTCGAATTGCAGCAACCGGTAAGCTCCGGTAGTGATCTTGGTGCATTTAACCTGGTATTTGCAGGGAAACTTCCGAAGTTGGGCTGTACATTGTACGATGCCGAAGGCAATATGATCTTCACAGGCGATATTGAAGTCTCGGTTACTGATACAACCATTACCTCTTCTATTCAGTCAGCGTCGGTAAGCAGTTCAATGTTCGAATTCATTAGTGTCTATCCCAATCCCTCCTCCGATGGATTGTTTACAATTACCTATGTGACCAGCGAACTCAAAGAAGTTGATATTTCGGTTGTCAATGCCGTTGGACAGGTGATGAATAAAATGACCCGGAAAAAGGTGACAGCAGGTATTCACAAACATGCAATCGATACCCGGGGTTACCCTGCGGGGATTTATCGAATGGTGATTTCCTCAGGAGGAAAAGTTTTGAGTAAATCGGCTGTGAAAAATTAATTGAAAGAGGGCTTTGTCGGCCCTCTTTTTTTTGAATATTAGAGAATAATACCCCAATTAATCGATTTGTATTGGGTTTTGTGCTGATTCAACCGGTATTGGCAAGGTAAAAGCTTTTACTTTCGCTCCAATTTTGTTAACTTAGCTCATCGTTGATTTATTATAAATCTAAAAAGCCTTATTTATGAAAACATCATTACTTCAATTCTTTTCATTATTGGTGGTTTGCTTTCTATGCAGCATGAACGGATTGTTTGCCCAGGAAAATGTCTCCTGGTTAAAAGATTTTACCAACGAAATGAACGTAGGTTCGGGAACTTACAAGTATAGTTTCAAAACGGTCGATGGCAATCCCTGCAAACTGTTTATCGAAGAGAGTAAAACGGATAAGAAGGGTACGGTTACAACGACGGGTTATCAGTTTTACCTATCCGATTTGAACCCTTCGGCTATGAGCTTTAAGGCTGCAGGAACTCTTGCTTCGGCAACTCTGGAAACCAAAAACAGTCAGAAATTTGTGATGGTTTTCAAAAATGGGGAACTCGACGGGTATACCCAGAAAGTGGTTGTAAACATGAGCGAGGTTGGGAACGCCCGTTCTTTTGTCGATATCATGAAATCGAAAGCAGAAGGTTGTCAGTCGGCGGACAAAAAGTGGTCGTCAAGGGAGGATGCGCTGGATTGGTTGACAAAAAATATCGGCAAATCGGCAACCAGCGGGACGGTTTATGAACAGGCGTTTAAAGCAGGAGAGAAGGGTTATCTGGTAAGTTTAGAGGTTATTTTGGGTGAGTCAAAAGGCGTGAAGCAAAATTTGCTTTATGATTTTAATCTGAGCGACATCAACGCAAACAAAGTAAGCATGGAGGTTTCCGGAAAAACTTTCCATGTAGAATTGCCTGTGCGCGAAAACAATTATTACATCCGGATGAAAAAAGGGAGCGAGGTTAGCTATGTAAAAACGCTGGATATTCTTTCCGACGATTTGGAACAAGCCCGCAATATCTTAAATGGAATGGTTTATCTCGTTTCAGAAACACAGGCTCCACAGCGAAAAGCGTGGGATAATTATTCGGCAGCGTTGGCTTTTGTGAAAGGTAACTTTGCCGGTGATTATATCAACGGTGAGTCGCTGGAGTTTGACGATTCTCCCGCAGGAATTGTGAAATATATTACATCGAAAACCGATTCAAAAGGTGTTGCCTCCAAAGAGACAGAATCGTTTTATCTGACCGATCTTCAGCCTTCGGTAGAGGTTGTGGCTTCTTCAAAAAATGTGACGTTGAATTTGGTTACCAGGGATAAAAACAAATACATCAAAGAGAGCAACGAAGCTGCAACACTTTCTTATTCCAGTTTGCTGGAGATTGAGGTTAATGATCTCGAAAAAGCACGGGAAATGGCGAATGCGTTGCAATTAGCCATTGCAAAAAGCGAAAAAGGGTTGGTCGAATTCAGTACGCTCGATAAAGCAATTGGTTGGATGTCGACCAACGTGGGGGAAATGAAATTTGACAAGGAAACAATTAGCCAGTTGTTCGTAGTGGCACCTGATGACGAAAACCGGATCAACCTGAAAGTGACAACCAAAGGGCAAAGTTCATCGGTTGTGGAAGATTATGAGATTTATCCCGAAGATATTGTCAAAGAGGATGTGAAAATAAAGGTAAGTGGCAAAAAGCTTTTTGTGGAGTTGTCGACTGGAAAGACAAAATATATCAAGTATTTGAAAGATAATGTGCCACAAAATTATCTTTCGGATATTGAGGTCTTGTTTGATGATGTGTTGAAGGCAAAAAACTTTGTCACGGCAATTACCATGCTGCACGATAAATCGATGGTTGCCGACCGTTCGATGAACGACAAAGCTTCTGCCTGGAATTACCTTATGGCGAATGTAAAGAAAATGGATTCCGCAGGTGTGACCGCCGATCAAAAAATGGAACAACGCGAAGGCGACGCCTGTAAAGCGAAGCTGACCCGTGTTGAGACCAATAGCAAAGGAGCTTCGACCGAAAATGTCTATGAATTTTTTGTTTCGGATATTGATGTAAAATACTCGGTAATTTCGGTTTCGTCGAAAAGCCTGAAGGTGTCTCTGGTAACAAAAGGAAAGGATAAACTGATTAAGCCTTATAAAAATGGGGAAACGGGTAATTTTATTGCCAATGTCGATATCGATGTTGACAATGTGCTGGTAGCGAAAAAAATGATCGCAGCTTTTGGTACGCTGGCCAATTTGTGCCGATAGTAACGAGCTTAATTATAAGCAAAAGCGCGGCTGCCGGTAAAAATCAAGCCGCGCTTTTGTTTTTATTCTTTTATAAATTTGCTTGTGCTGACATTTCTTTCACCAATCAATTGGATGGTATAAATTCCTCTGGGAAGTGTGGATATGTCGATTGAATGATCCACTGTTTTTCTGTTAAGTATTTGTTCTCCTTTTTCATTGAAGATCTTTACGGCCTGTACACCGGTTCCATTTTTGATAAAAAGTCTGCTGCTTGCCGGGTTGGGATATACCGACAGGGTGTTGGTGCTTTCGTTTGTAATTGCCGAAGTTGTTTCTTTGACGATTAGTTTGAATGTTGTATTGTTGGGACTCAGACCTTTGTCCCTGGCTAATACTTTGATGGTATAGTTTTTCGCTTTTGTAACACTACCAGTCAGGCACATGGTTTTGCTGTCGAAATCAAGCCCTGCAGGTAAGGCCGAAGTGTAATAGGTTAAGGTGTCGTTTGCATCGGGATCTTTGAAAAGAGAGGGTATCTGGATGCGGATTGGCGTATTCACCGTAATGGTTGTATCCGGTAAACTGGCAATTTTTTCTGGCATGTGGTTGGTTATGGTGATTGTATCGTCAATCTTTACTTTTTCCATTGGGGCGCCGAATACAACCATCGGTGGAAATGTGCTGTCGTTCAGATTTTTGATCTGTTCTTTGATTTCTGCAACCTTGCCACTCTGAACATGCATGAGGATGATGTACTTCGGATTGATGTATTTTTTTATGAAGTCACGCTGTTGTTGGGTTGCCCAGTTTGTTCCTTTGTAATTCCACAAGAACAAAACATCAATATTTTTTTCATTCAGTTTAAATTGGATGTACTCGGTTGAATCTTCCAATGAATTATCCCCTCCATGAAAAACTTTCAGCCCGTCAATATCCATGAAATACCCTACGTTGTAAGTCCTGTAACTAATATCGTGCAGAAAATTGTAAATCGTTAATTGAATGTTATTGATGGTTGTGTCGATTGATTCGTATTTGGCCGGATTGACCGATAGGATTTGATCTCCCAAATTAGCGGAAGCTAACCCTTTGGCAATATCCGAAGGAGCAATCAATTTTGATTGAGGATTGTTTTTCAGATAGTTCGAAACCATTGATTGGTTGTAATGATCACCATGGTTGTGTGTAACCAGAAACAGCTGATTGTTTGTGAATGGTTCTTTGTTGTTGATTATCAGATTTCTTGTCGATTCTTCTGCATCCATGGCGACCCCTTCATTTCCATAGAAATATAAACCGTCGATGATGACTTTCTTCCCATTGTTGCAGATCATAAACCCTTCGTTTCCAATGTAGGTAATTTCTGCTTCATAAGGCTTTTGAGGGAATGTTTTTGTTTGAAAAAAAATTAGAAAAACGAGAAGTACTTTAAGTTTTGTTTTCATTGCTGTAGTTTTCATGATTATTAAATTAAATGTTATGATATGGTAAAGACAATCCTCCGTTTCTTTACACTTAAGCGAATCCTTTTTTTATTCAAGAAAAGAAAATCAATAACCTTCATCGTTCTTTCCCTTTTTCTGATTTATTATTAACTTTAAAGGTCAAAATATTCCTGAACATGAAACTCATAAGGTTTATGCAGTATTCACTTTTCATACTGATTACATTTTCCTTTTCGTGCCGTGGGCAGGGAAAAGGAGAACCGGAGAATATCCGGAAACCAGCTGTTGCCGGGTCGTTTTACCCGTCTGATCCGATGCTGTTGAAGTCGCAAATTGAATCCTATTACCAGTCTGTCGGGAACCAGTCTGGCCATTCCGATGTGGCTGCCGTGATTGCACCTCATGCTGGCTATGTCTTTTCGGGCAAAGTGGCCGCATCGGCTTTTGCTCAGATTGATCCTGAGCGGGAGTATGAACGGGTTTTTGTTATTGGAACCAGCCACCTGACCTACCTGAGTGGCGCTTCGGTGTTTTGTGAAGGGAACTTCAGTACGCCGCTGGGAGTTGTTGAAGTAGATACCGCACTGGCCAGCCGGCTGATCAGAGAGAATCCGGTGTTTGAAAACATCCCTGCGGCTCATGGCCGGGAGCATTGCCTCGAAGTGGAGCTTCCGTTTTTGCAGTGCCGGCTGAAGAAATCGTTCAAAATTGTACCCATTGTCATTGGTACTCAGTCTGAAGCTACCTGTCGCAAAATTGCGGATGCATTGAAACCTTGGTTTAACGCTAAGAACCTGTTTGTTATTAGCAGCGATTTTTCGCATTATCCCGATTATGCCGGAGCGGAAGAGGCCGATAGAACCACGGGCGATGCCATTGCGGCCAATTCACCTGAGAAGTTTTTGCGGGCAAGGGGTAAAAATGAATTGAAAAACATTCCCGGCCTGGTAACCAGTTGTTGTGGATGGAGTTCCATTCTGACGTTGCTTTACCTGACTTCCGAGTCGAAAGGGATTTCGGTTCAGCATGTTGAGTATAAAAATTCAGGCGATGTGAAGGATGGCGATAAGAACCGGGTCGTGGGTTATCACTCGTTTGTTTTTACACGGGAAATGCGTGAAGCTGACTCTTCCAAATTTTCTCTCAATCGAAGGGAAGAGATCGAACTGCTTAAAATTGCCCGGTCGGCTATTGAAAACCAGTTGAATAATCAGCGGTTTACACCAATTGATGAAACCCGGCTTACCGATGCAATGAAAGCCAACTGCGGTGCTTTTGTTACGCTGCGGAAGAAAGGGCAACTCAGAGGGTGTATTGGTCGGTTTACTGCTGCGGAACCGCTTTACCGGGTGGTTCAGCAAATGGCTTCGGCGGCTGCGTTTCAGGATACCCGATTCAGCCCGGTTGAACGGTACGAGATGCCGGATGTTGAGGTTGAAATATCGGTACTTACCCCGTTGAAGCGGATCCAAAACATCGATGAATTCGAATTGGGTAAGCAGGGAATCTATATCGTTAAAGGTTATCACAGTGGTACTTTTCTTCCGCAGGTTGCCGAAGAGACCCAATGGAGCAAAGAGGAATTTCTTGGCCATTGTGCGCGTGACAAAGCTGGAATTGGCTGGGACGGATGGAAAGATGCTGAACTTTATACTTACGAAGCGCTGGTGTTTAGCGAAAAAGAATTGCAGGACTCTATGAAATGAATGCTGCTTATCCATGGTTCCCGGTTTCTGTAATAACCATTCTGGCCTATTTCACAACATGGTTGTTTACCCGATGGGGAATATTTACCCTGAAATCGCACCGGAAATTCTGGAATTATCTGTTGCTGGTTACTTTCTTGATTTCTGGGATGATCGGGTTAGTCAGTGTGGTGAAAATCAACTATAAGCTTGAGATTCCCAATTACGATCAACTATTGCGATGGCATGTCTCTTTTGGTATTGGAATGGTGGTAATTGCCATCTTCCATTTTTCATGGCACCTTCGCTATTACTTTTCCCGCTCCGGAAAATCTTCCAACGTCAACCTTCCCGGGGAAGCTGTTGCTTTGACCGAATGGCTCAATATCAACTATTTGTTGATGATTTTGGGCGCAGTTGCCATTATCAATCAGTTGGTTTTTATCCGCGAATTTTTGAGTGTTCTCGATGGAAATGAGCTGGTGATGGGGCTGGTCATGTCTGGTTGGATGATACTGACAGGCTGGGGAGCTTATTTTGGAAGGAATTGTCAGGTTGCTGATTTTACCCCCGGAAAAGGGCTTAACCAGTTGATTTTTTTGTCGTTTGTACCATACATCCTGATAGGCCTCCTGTATTGGTTAAAAAAGATGTTATTTCCTCCCGGTACAATTGCTGGTTTGGGAATATCCATCGTGGGCATATTTCTTCTTCTTTTTCCGGTTTGTTTCTTGTCGGGTTACCTTTTTACCCAATTTTCAGCCTGTTATTCCCGGTCGAACCACGAAAACAGGATTTCAAGTGCTTACCGGTATGAGTCGATAGGAAGTCTGGCCGGAGGATTGCTCTTTGCTAGCTTTTTGGGGAAATTCTTCAATTCGTTTCAGATTTTTGGGCTTACAACCGGCATTGTTTTTATTGTGGCTGCCTGGATGTATTGGAGCCGGAAATCGCTTGAAAGATACCTGTTTCTGACTGTGGGGATTGTTTTTCCGCTCTTAATTTTTTTGCTGAATCCCGATATTCACATCAAGAAGTTGTTTTATCCCAATCAGGAAATTATAAGTGATCAGAGTACCCGTTATGGGAACCTGGTGGTTACACGCCAGCAGGGGCAACTCAATTTTTATGAGAACAATTCGCTTCAGTTTTATACCGATAACATGGCTCAAAGTGAGGAAGCGGTTCATTATGCTATGGTTCAACGCGAACAGCCCCAACAGGTTTTGCTCATTTCTGGTGGAATTTCGGGAATGATTAACGAGATTGAGAAATATCCGATCAAGAAGATTACCTACCTTGAGAGTAACCCGGAAATTTTTTATCAGTGGAAAAAATTGGCAAATGTTGCTGATTTTAAGAATGTTGAATTTGTAAAATCCGACATCAGGACCTTTCTGTACCAGTCGAAAACGGTTTACGATGTGGTATTGATTAATCTACCACCTCCTTCTACGTTGGGGTACAACCGGTTTTACACCGAAGAGTTTTTCAGCCTGGTGAAGAAGCATTGCAATCACCTGAGTGTGGTTTGTACCAGCCTTCCTTCAACGGTTAATTATCCCGAGGAGAATGCGCTGGAGGTAAATGCTTCGCTTTGTCGGACCCTGGGGACACAGTTTTCTAATCAACTGGTTTTGCCGGGCGAGAAGAACTATTTTCTGGTTTCCGACGAATCGCTTTCGTGGAATATTACGGAACTGGTTACTCAAAAGGGGATTGAAACGACCTATGTCAACTCGGGTTACATCGACGATAAACTGCTGGCTGAAAGGGGACAGTTGCTTGTTTCCCAATTTGATCGCAAGGTGAAAGTAAACCACGATTTTCAACCGTATATGTTTTTGAGGCAGATCAATCACTGGTTTAATTTTGTGGGTGGAAACTATGTGATGCTGGTTGCCATTCCGCTTCTTTTGTTTTTGGCGCTTTTCTTTTGGTTCAATCCGGTTACTACGGGATTATATACCGGAGGTTTTACTTCCGCATCACTCGAAGTGGCGCTGATGCTGATTTATCAGGTTTACTTTGGAAGCCTTTACCTTGCCTCAGCAATGTTCTTTTCGCTGTTTATGGGTGGTTTGGTTGTTGGAAGCCAATGGAAATTTAGGCAGGGAAACGAATTTTCATTGAAACGCTATTCGCTGGTTCAGTTTGTATTGGCCCTGTTTGCGGTGTTATTGCCCGGTTTTGTTTGGCTGATAAGCAAGCTTTCATTGCCTGTTTTTTTGCTTCAGCTTCTGTTTTTCATACCGGTATTCCTGTTGGCTTTTGCCATTGGATATGAATTCAATCTGGCCTCCAAACTTCAGCCTTATGGATTTAGTCAAACTTCCGGTATCAATTACAGTGCCGATCTGGTTGGTTCTGCTTTTGGCGCTTTTCTGACCGCCATTTTGCTGCTTCCGGTTTGTGGTTTGCTGTTTACCTGTATGGCCGTCGCCGGGTTGAATTTGTATAGTGGGTTACGGGTTGTTTTTAAAAAGTGAGAGGATATGGATAAACGTCAATTTATAAAAACTCTTTTTTGCGGAGCAGGAGTAGCTTGTCTTTCTAAACCGTTGTTTGCTTTGCCATTGGATGGTTCTGTGGCTTCTTTCGAAGTAGGAAAAAAATGGACGAAGGAGGCACATTTTTATCAGGTTACACCGAAAGGGGTTCGTTGCCAGTTGTGTCCCAACGAATGCGATATACGGGAAGGAGGATCGGGTGATTGCCGCGCCCGGGTCAACAAAAACGGAAAACTCTATTCCATTGCTTACGGAAATCCCTGTGCGGTACACATCGATCCAATTGAGAAGAAGCCGCTCTTTCATTTTCTTCCGGGCACCAGGGCTTTTTCGGTTGCTACTGCCGGTTGTAACCTGGCCTGTTTGTATTGCCAAAACTGGTCGATTTCCCAAAAGAGTCCTCGGGATACCCAGAATGTTGATCTGTTGCCCGACCATCTGATTAAAAGTTGTAAGGAAAATGGCTGCGAATCAATCGCCTATACCTATTCCGAACCGATTACTTTTTATGAGTATGTCTACGATTCAGCCTTGTTGGCCAGGCAGGAAGGAATTAAAAATGTATTTAAGAGTGCCGGTTTTATCAACCGGGATCCGCTTACGAAGCTCTGCAAAGTGATTGATGCTGCCAATATTGATTTGAAATCGTTCAGCGATGATATCTATCTGAGACTTTGTGCCGGAAAACTTCAACCCGTTCTCGATACCCTGATTACGTTGAAAAAGGAGGGTGTTTGGCTCGAAATTACAAATCTGATTGTGCCCTCGTGGACCGACGATCAGGATATGATTAAGCGGATGTGTAACTGGTTGCTTCAGAACGGATTTGAACATACACCTCTTCATTTCAGCCGTTTTATCCCAACCTATAAACTCACACAATTGCCTCCAACTCCGGTAAATACGCTGAAAAGTGCACGGGAAATTGCGTTGAAAGAGGGGTTGAAATATGTGTATGTGGGCAATGTTCCCGGGTTGGAATTGGAGAATACCATGTGTCCGCGGTGCCATACGTTGATTGTCGAGCGGCAGGGGTTCCGGATTCTGCAGAACCATATTTTCGGGGGAAAATGTACTTTCTGTGGTGAGAAAATTGATGGTGTGTGGTAATAATTGCTGAAAATGAACGTTTAATAAAATGCCTAAACCAATAAATTATGAGAAAATATCCTTTCCTTTCCTGCATACTGTTGATATCTTCCGTCGCATTTTCCCAACCCGTGTCGATTTCAATAGATGCGTCACAAAACCGTAAAGCGGTTTCACCTTACATCTATGGGAAAAATAATTCCCTTTCCGACGATCCAACAAATCCGTTGAAAGCCGATGAATGGAAACGTTTGAAAGATTCGGGAATAAAGCTTTTTAGGGAGAACAGTGGAAACAATGCGACCAAATATAATTGGCGGTTGAAGTTGACCAGCGCTCCCGATTGGTATAACAATGTTTATTCCGCAGACTGGGATTATGAAGCCCGAAGTTTGCAGGATCATATTCCGGGTGCCAAGGGAATGTATGCTTTTCAGCTCATAGGAAAAACGGCAGCAAGTAACCAATACAATTTCAATGACTGGGGATATAACAATTCACAATGGTGGCCTGGTGTTGCTCAAAACCTGGCGGGCAATGGGGGTGTCAATACCGACTGGAATGCGACCAACGCGCTGGTTGAAGGGAACACTTCCCTCTATTTGAAAGAGTGGCCGGCAGACTCTACCGTGGCTATTCTGGATAATTGGTTTGGAACAGGTTCCGGCAGTCTGAACCTGGACAAATCTTCGTTTCAATATTGGAACATGGATAACGAGCCGGAGATCTGGGAAGGAACCCACGATGATGTAATGCCTCATCAATGTACAGCCGAAGAGTTTATGCAGAAATATTTTGCAGTGGCCAAAAAGGCACGGGCAAAGTATCCGGCGATTAAACTGGTCGGTTTTGTCCCCTGTTCGGAATGGTACTGGTATGCCTATCCCAACGGAAAAGGAGACAGTGGAAAGATTTCTTATGGTGGAAAAGGATATACCTGGGTCGAATTTTTTATCAAAAGAATTGCTGAAGAACAAAAAGCAACGGGAATACGTTTGCTCGATGTGATTGATTTACATACCTATCTCGATGCCGGTTCCGTGGATGAGTTGTTGCAGGCACATCGGGTTTTTTATGATGAAACGTACGATTATCCGGGAGCCAATGGCGTAAAATTATTAGGAAAAAGTGGCTGGGATAATTCACTTACGAAAGAATATATTTTCAAACGCATCAATAATTGGCTTACGGAGTACCTGGGCGAAAACCATGGGGTAACCATTGGAACCACCGAATCGGGCTGGGATAGTTTTAACCAGATGCCACTGGCGTTGAACTATGCTTCCACGCTTGGTGTTTTTGCCGACAACGGTGTTGAGTTATTCACTCCGTGGTTCTGGAGTCCGTCCTATTGGGAAGTGGTCCACTTGTTTAGCAAATATTCCAAGTCGATTAGTGTTCTGTCCCAATCAGGCGATGATCATTTTTTGTCGGCTTATACAACGGTTAATACCGGCAATGATTCGATGACGGTTGTGCTGGTAAACCGGTATGCAACACCGAAGGAGGTAAAGATTGCCGTTTCAAACTTTGCAATTACCGATGGCGTTTATCCGGCTTATACACTGGCCAATTTGCCCGGCGATAATTCGACAGAAACCTTTGTCTCCGACACCGAAAATGCGCTGAAACCATCGAATGTTGCCGCTTTCAACAATACCATTACCATGACTGTCCCCGGTTATTCCATTACATCGGTAGTCCTGCGTGCAGGCGCTGCTGCCGGAAATTACCTGGCGCTTTCATCGTCTGCCGTTGAACTTGAGTCAACCTCATCGGATGTCTCGGTTTCGGTTTATTCCAATGTTTCATGGCGTGTGAGTTGTGATCAGAGTTGGCTGAAGTTGAGTGCGGTATCAGGTACAAATAATGGAATAATCACCCTTTCTGCTGAAGCCAATACGCTTTCGGAGTCACGCTCTGCAACTGTTACCTTTTCGGGTGCTGGAGTTGAGAATCAAACATTTGTCGTAACGCAAAAAGCTCCGGTTCTGTATCCTCACGATAATCTGATCATTTACAATGATAATCAGACTTTGATACAAGGAACCTGGAGTTCGGATGGAACGCTGGCTCAGGTTACCGGTGGCGCTTATGAAGGTTCGAAGCATTACCAATTTAGTTACAGCTTCTCAAACTGGTGGGCCGGTTATGGTCTGAATTTGACCAACTGGGCCGGAAATGGATCGGGTTATGATTTTTCGTTGTACGATTCCCTGAAATTTGCCTGTAGTTTAACCGGATCGGTTACGGTATCGTTCAGCCTTGCCGATGCGGATAATTCAACCTATTCCGATGGGGTTGAGGTGACAGGAGTAAATGCTGGTTATCGGGAATATTCTATTCCAATAAGTTTATTTACAGGTATTAACCCTAATGATGTTGGTGAAATAATGGTCAATATTAGCGGAAGTGAGTCGTCGGGTTCCGGAACATTTTGTATCGACAATATCCGGTTGATTGCAAAGGGAAATCAGGTAACAGGCACGGATCCTGTTTCCCAAACCCAAAAGCCTTCGCCGTTGTTTTGGTTGCAGAACAGCCCCAATCCATTTTCTTCGTCGACAGCCATCTGTTTTGTCGCACCCGAAGCGGGGCACTATCTGCTCAGGGTTTTTGATTTTAGCGGAAGATTGGTGTCCGTTTTGCAGGACAGTTCATTACAGCCCGGAATGCAAAATATACCATGGAATGGCACATCTTCGGGTGGGCAACGAGTTTCCTGCGGTATTTATTTCTGCCAGTTGATGGACGAAAAAGGGAACTTTAAAACCTTGAAAATGATTTACCGGTAACCCGTTTCGGATTACTTTGGTGCCAGTTTGCTTCTTTTTCTGCTGTACAGGAAGTAGATCAGCAAGCCCATAGCCATCCAGATGATTAAACGCCACCAGGTGTCTGCAGGTAAAGCAACCATCTGAGCCAGACAAATAACGATTCCGGCAATGGGGACAAAGGGCACCCAGGGGGTTTTGAATGGACGGGGAACATCGGGCCGGGTTTTTCTTAGCACAATTACACTGGTGCAAACAATCACAAATGCCAGCAACGTACCAATGGAAACCAATTCACCTAAAATATTGATTGGTAATAAGCCAGCTATAATTGCGGCAAAGAAACCGGTGAGAATGGTGGTTTTATAAGGTGTTCCAAAGCGGGGATGGACATGGGCGAAACTTTTGGGAAGTAATCCGTCTTTTGCCATCGAAAAGAAAATCCGGGGTTGTCCCATCAGCATCACTAATACCACCGAGGTAAGCCCGGCAAGTGCGCCAATCTTTATCCATGGGCGGAGCCATAGAAGTGAATTTCCGGCACGGTCGATTGCCAGCGCAATGGGTGCAGCTACATTTAATTCTTTATAGTTTACCATTCCGGTTAAAATGGCTGCTACCGCTATATATAAAATGGTACAAACTGCCAGTGATACTAAAATGCCAATCGGCATGTCCTTCGCCGGGTTTTTCGTCTCCTGGGCCGCCGTCGATAAGGCGTCAAAGCCTATGTAGGCAAAGAAAATAACTCCGGCTCCGGTAAAAATTCCTGAGATTCCGAAAGAACCAAATTTCCCGGTATTTTCGGGAATGAAGGGAGTCCAGTTGGCCGGATTGATGTGGGATAACCCAAACGCAATAAACAGCAGAACCACTGTTACTTTGATGAGTACAATGATGTTATTGACCCGGCTCGATTCTCTGATTCCCAAAACCAGAAGGGTCGTGATGATGGCGACCAGGGCTACCGCTGGAAAATTGATCAGGCTACCGGTAGCAACCCAGCCCTGTCCGGGAATATGGTTAAAAGGAGCGAGGCTTAGTTGGTCAGGAATGACGATGTTGAAATCCTTCAGAAGGCTTACAAAATATCCCGACCATCCTACTGCAACAGTCGATGAGGCAAACAAATATTCCAGAATCAGGTCCCAACCAATGATCCAGGCAATGAATTCACCCAAAGTAGCATAAGAATAGGTATAGGCGCTACCTGCAATGGGGATCATCGAGGAGAATTCGGCATAACACAAACCAGCAAAAACACAACCAATCCCCGAGATGACAAACGACAGAACAATTGCCGGTCCGGCATAATTGGCTGCAGCAGTACCCGTTAAAACAAAAATCCCGGTACCAATAATTGCACCAATACCTAACAATATCAGGTTTTTTGCCGTAAGTTCTCTCTTTAGTCCGGTATCCTTACTGGCTTCCATCAGCAAATCCTGGATCGGTTTTTTTCTGAAAAGTTGGTTCATTCTTCTGGTTTTATTATTCGATGTAAATTGCATTGATCTCAACCTATTTATCGCGGACAAGTATAGCAAATTCAAGCCGGATACCGATAAGGTAACTTAAAAAAAATGCTTTTTTTATTCGGGATTTATATAAAAAAAAGCGGGTTATCGTTTGATAACCCGGCTGTTCATAGTTTAGTTAGATCAGAAAATAGATGATGGTTTAAAGAGAAAAGGAAAATTATTGTATTTAGGTGTCAATAATTACTAATCATCATTCTCAAATTCGGGTAGCTAATATAGGATTTATTTTTAAAAGGCGGTAAAAATGTTTAATAAAATTTAACGAACACCTCGAGCGCAAACGTTTTCGGAAAGGCTTTTGCTTCTTATTGTATTGTATCCTAGATAGTCTTAAACGTCGTTGAGTTTGTTTTTCTTGTTTTGAGAAGGCTGTTTTTAACACTTTTTTTGAGGAAACGGGACCTTTTTGCACAATAAAAATTCAAATTTTCGTTACAAAATTGCTTTTGGGACGAATGAAAATTGCTTTTGGCATCAATATTTTTAGTTTGTGGTTCTCAAAGAATAGTTTTTTTAGAAAACGAAACGCTGAATTTGCCCTTCGTGTGTGATTTTTCTTTTTTAAAGTTAACTTCGGCTATGGATAAATTTTTGGATTGTGTGGCTTCCTATTTGTTCGATAAATTTCAAAATGATTTATCGGAGGTGACGGTTGTTTTTCCAAACCGGAGGGCCGGTCTTTTTTTTCAGAAATACCTGAGCCAACGGATCGATAAGCCTCTTTTTTCGCCACGGATATTAACGATAACCGATTTAATTACTGAGTTTTCCGATCTCAAAATCGATGATCCGAATTCGTTGATTATCCGGCTGTGGGAAACCTTTACCGAAGTTACCTCTTCAACCGAAACAATCGACGACTTCTTCTTTTGGGGTGAGATGTTACTGTCCGATTTCAACGATGTAGATATGTACCTGGTTGATGCTCAGAAACTTTTCAAAAATATTGAGTCGCTGAAAGAAATTGATATGGGGTTTGATTTCCTTTCGGAAGAGCAAATCCTGTTTTTATCTTCTTTCTGGAAAAATATCCTTGAGGTTAGAAGTTCTGCCGATAAAAACAACTTTCTGAACAATTGGAATCACCTTTATACAATATATAGTAGTTTCAGGGAAAAACTCCTGAGTGAAGGAATTGCTTACAGTGGAATGGTATATCGCGACATGGTTGAAAACATGGAGAAAAAAAGCTCATTGTGGGAGAACCGGAAGGTCGCCATTGTGGGTTTTAATGCACTCAATCAATGTGAACGCAAATTGTTTCGGTTTTTTAAAACCCATCAGGCCGATTTCTTTTGGGATTACGACCAATATTATTTATCTGCCAATCATCATGAGGCTGCTTTTTTCATGACGTCGAACCTGGTGGAATTCCCAATGCCTGACGATTTTTATTTTCAGGATCATTTGTTCGCTGAATTGACAGAGATTGATCTGGTGGCAGTACCCGGTTTTTCGGGGCAGGCACAATATACATCCCATTGGTTAACCGATAACCAGAAGTTTATTTCGTCAGCGTTCGATAATACGGCAATTGTTTTGTGTGACGAATCCTTATTGGTCCCCATGTTGAATGCTTTACCGCAGGTGGTTGATGATGTGAACATCACCATGGGGTTCCCGTTGAAAAATTCACCGGTATTCTCTTTTTTCAAAGGGCTGGTCGATCTTGACCGAAACAGCCGGAAAAACAACGAAGGGATCAATCTTTTTTATTTTCGTAACGTTCTGGTTTTGTTGAATCATCCGTTGCTACGGAATAGTCTGGGCGATTTTATCGACTGGCTAAGTGAACGAATTCAAAAAGAGAATAAAATCTATCTCAATCGTCTCGATTTCGCAGAAAATGAACTTCTGACAACGGTTTTTAACCTCCCCGATGATGTTTTTGGCGCTATTGACTATCTGCAACGGATTGTTGTGAAGCTTTTTCCTGAAATTCCGGAGGCCGATCAAATGACTAAAGAGGCTCTTTATCAGTTTTATCTGTTGACCAACCGGGTGAATGACTCCTTCTTTAGCAAGCAGTTGAAACAAAAGGAGCATACTATTTCGAAGAAGCTTTTTTATCAGCTATTACTTCGATCTGCCGAGCGATTGAGCATTCCTTTTGAAGGTGAACCACTCTGTGGGTTGCAGATCATGGGTTTTTTGGAAACCCGTTGTCTCGATTTTGATAATCTGATCGTTTTGTCTTTTAACGATGATAAGCTTCCTGGTAATGCCAATCACCATTCGTTTATTCCTTATTCTTTGCGAAAAGGTTTTGATCTTCCGGTAATTGAGCACCGGAACGCCATGTATTCCTATTACTTCTATCGGCTGATTCAGCGTGCAAAAAAGGTTACGCTGGTTTATGATTCGCGAAATGACGGGATGGTGAAGGGTGAGGTTAGCCGTTATGCCACTCAGTTGAAATACGAAGCCCAACATTTGAAATTAATGGAGAGACAGGCGGTATTTAATTTTGACTCTTTTGAAGGCCAGAGTGTTACTATTCCCAAAACGTCCAGTATGATGCAGAAGCTGGAGTCGGCGTTTCTTTCCCGGACCATTTCACCGACCATGTTAAGTACGTATCTCGATTGCCGGTTGAAGTTTTATTTCCGTTATGTGGAGGACATTCGTGAAAGCGACGAGGTTTTTGAAGAGATCGACCCAATGATTTTTGGCCGGATTGCCCACCTGACCATGGAAGGTATCTATTCCAATTTTGTTGGTAAAGAAATTTTGCCCGATGAGATCAAGCGGTTGATTGCCGATAAAAAAACAATCAGTTTTTATCTGGCTGAAGCATTGAAGAAAGAATTCTTCAAAGGGGGAAGCTTCGATATGAACGGGAAAAACCTGCTGATATTTGACATCATCGAAAAATATATTCTGAAGATTCTTCATTACGACTTGACTATTGCACCATTTAAGATTCTGGCACTCGAGAAGGAGTTTTGTTCAGATTTTGAGCTTTTGGTGAATGGGCAAACCCGAAAAGTAAAAGTAGGGGGAACCATCGACCGGTTGGATCAGACGGAGAATTGCATCCGGGTGGTTGACTATAAAACAGGTAAATCGGAAAGTAGTGTGCGATCTATTGAGTCGTTGTTTATGCCTTCTGATAAGCGGAACAAAGCAGCCTTTCAAACGATGATTTATGCCCATTGTGTGGCGGAAAAATTGGGCGACGAAACTCCGGTTGTTCCGGCAGTGTATGGAGCCCGGGCCGTTTTTACCAGCGATTTTAATCCGGTATTTCAGATGAACGGGCACGATTTGATTTATCAGAGAAATTCCGATGAGTTCAAGACCGATCTGCTGATTTTGCTGGCTGAAATCGTTAATCCCGATATCCCGTTTTCGCAAACGGAGAACGAACAAAAATGTAACTATTGTCCGTATAACCTTCTATGTAACCGCGAAGGTTCTTGATTTTCAATCTTCCAGTAGATCGGGGCGTACCCTGCGGGTAATCTCCATCGACATTTTTTCACGCCATTCGTCAATTTTCTTATCATTTCCCGAAAGCAATGTTTCTGGTACCGTCCATCCATTATGGTTTGCCGGGCGAGTATAAACCGGAGGGCTGAGCAACCCATCCTGAAAAGAGTCGGTGAGGGCAGAGGTTTCATCCGAAAGGACACCGGGAATGAGCCTTACCATGCTGTCGACAATCACGGCAGCAGCCAGTTCTCCGCCGGTGAGCACATAGTCGCCAATCGAAATTTCACGGGTAATATAGTGGTCCCTGATGCGCTGGTCTACCCCTTTGTAGTGGCCGCAAAGAATAATCACATTTTGCCGCATCGATAGGTAATTGGCCGTTTTTTGATCGAAAACCTTTGCGTCGGGGGTCATGTAAATAATGTCATCATACTTCCTTTCGCTTTTGAGTTTCAAGATTAAATCTTCGATGGGTTGGATCATCATGACCATTCCGGCGCCTCCGCCAAAAGCATAGTCGTCGACACTGCGGTGTTTGTCGGTCGAATAGTCGCGGATATTGTGAATATGTATCTCGACATAATTTTTCTCAATGGCTCTTTTCATCATGGAAAACCCAAATGGGCTTTCAAAAATCTCGGGGAACAGGGTCAGGATATCAATTCTCATCTTCACATTTTTTTGCAAATTTAGTTGATTCGGAGAGATAACCATGAAAAGAGATGCCGGAAAATGGGGCTTGGGTGGGGGAAAAACTCGGTGGTGGATGTCATTTGGGTAAGGAAATTTTATAAATGGGTGATTTATTAAAATCTAAAAAACATTTTAAAATTTTTGACTATTACCATTAAATATCTATTTTCGTAGGCTTCGTTAAGAACATGGCTCTAAAACATAAATTGTTGTACTCAAATATTATAACAGGATGGAATCTAGTGATAAAATGCACTCAAAAACTCAGACCGAGGAGATTGGTTCAGAATTGGTTTCTGAAAATACTCAAGAGATTAGCGCTGACTTAACTGCTCAAACGCAGGAAAGTGTTGAAGAAGAAATTCCCGCAGAGGAAATGGTTCGTGAAGAACAGGTGGAAGAAGTAGCCGAAGAAACAGCAGAACTTGTTGTTGAAGAGGCAGAACCGGTTGCAGTTGCACCAGAGGTTGTTGATGTTCCGGAAGTAGAAGTCGACGCCGAAGAAACCATTGCCGAGAAAGATGAACAAATTTCTTTAGCTGACGAAATTCTCCAGTCATTGGATGATGAAGAGTTGTCAGAGGAGGAAATCCACTCGGTAATTTCCACCATCGAAGATGATAATGTTATTTCCAAAATATCCGATTACTCATCTTTTTCCGAAGTTGAGTTAATCAATGAATTACGTATTCTGCTCGAAAGACCCGATTTTCTTGAAATTATTGAGCAGGTTGAAAGCATTAAGATTTGCTTTTACAAGAAACTCAAACAAATACAGCAGGAAGCAAAGAAAAAATTCATTGACGAAGGCGGCTTCGAAGAAGAATTCAAGCCTGAAACGGATCCGTATGAACAAGATTTAAAGGAACTTTTGCAACAGTTCAAGCAAAAGAAAGCCGAACACAATAAAGACATCGAATCGGAAAAGGAAGAAAATGTCAAAAAGAAACTCGAAATTATTGATGAGATTAAAAACCTGGTAAACCGGAAAGAATCGATCAATAAAACGTTCCAGGAATTTAGGGAACTTCAGCAAAAATGGCATGATATCGGGTTGGTTCCTCAGGCCAATATGAAAGATTTGTGGGAGACCTACCACCATCATGTCGAAAATTTCTACGATTACATTAAGATCAACAAAGAGTTGCGCGATCTTGACCTGAAGAAGAACCTGGAGGAAAAAATCGGATTGTGCGAGAAAGCTGAAGCTTTATTGCTGGAGCCATCAATCCTCAAAGCATTTAATACCCTTCAGAAATATCACGACCTGTGGCGCGAAATTGGTCCGGTACCACGTGATAATAAAGAAGATATCTGGGAACGTTTCAAAGCGGTTACCACTTTAATCAATAAAAAACATCAGGAGTTTTTCGAGAGCAGAAAGAAAACCCAGAAGAAAAACCTGGATGCCAAAACCGCTCTTTGCGAGAAGGTTGAAGAGATACTGGCAAACGAACCCGATACCCATAAAGATTGGGAAGAACGATCGAAAGAATTGGTTGAATTACAGAAATATTGGAGAACTGTCGGTTTTGCTCCCAAAAAGGAAAATGGATTGATTTATGAACGTTTCCGTAAAGCATGTGACGAATTCTTTGACCTGAAACGCGATTTCTACTCGAAGCACAAAGAAGTTCAGGGAAATAATCTTCAGATGAAAATCGATTTGTGTATGCAGGCTGAAGCGTTGATGGATAGCTCGGATTGGAAAAAGACTACTGAAGAGTTCATCAGCATTCAGAAACGATGGAAAGAAATTGGCCCGGTTCCCCGGAAACAATCCGATATTGTATGGAAACGTTTTCGCGCAGCTTGTGATCATTTCTTCAAACGGAAAGCCGATTTCTTCAGCTCGAAAGATTCGGAGCAATCCGAGAATTTGCGCATGAAAAATGAACTGATCGATGCCGTTACCCATTTCGAATCAACCGGATCGGATGAAAGCGATTTCGATAAACTGCGTGACTTCCAACGTCGTTGGACCGAGATTGGCCATGTGCCTATTCAGGAGAAAAACGATGTGCAAAAACGTTTCCGCGATGCGATCAGTGCGCTCTACGATAAGCTGAGGGTTGAAGATAGGGATCGCAACATGGTGAAATTCAAGAGCAAAATGAGCGACTGGAAATCATCCAACAAAGGTCACAATAAAATGTTTGCTGAGCGCGATAAATATGTTACTCGTCTGCGCCAAATTGAAAGCGACCTGATTACATTGAAGAACAATATTGGTTTCTTTACCGATTCGAAAAATGCCGAAGCTTTGATTAAAGATGTTGAACGGAAAATTGCCAGTAACGAAGAACAGATCGTTTACCTGAAAAATAAAATTAAGGTCATCGACGATGTTGACGATAACGAAGAATAGATAAAGTTATGAAAAGAGCGATCGGTTACGGTCGCTCTTTCTTTTGAATGACATTTTCTCCTTCAGGCCTTTTCGAAAATGATCAATTCTAACCGGTTTTCACTCAGGAACTATTCCAGTAAAAGGCTTTCTTTTATCTTTTAATTATTTTCTAGCTATTTCGCCGAATAACATTTTCAGATTCACTCTTTTTATCATTATATTTGCTGCTTTTATTGCTAAAACTAAAAAATTTAACAACTTGTCAACCAGGTATATATTTGTTACAGGTGGTGTAACATCTTCGTTAGGAAAAGGAATCTTATCTGCATCGCTGGCAAAGCTTTTGCAGGCAAGAGGGTTTTCGGTTACCATCCAGAAACTGGACCCGTATATCAATGTCGATCCCGGAACATTGAACCCGTATGAACATGGTGAGTGCTATGTTACTGCCGATGGTGCAGAGACCGATCTTGATCTTGGTCATTACGAACGTTTCCTGAACATACAAACGTCTCAGGCAAATAACATTACTACCGGAAGAATCTATCAAACCGTAATTAACAAAGAGCGCAGGGGCGATTACCTTGGGAAAACAGTGCAAATTATTCCCCACATTACCGACGAAATTAAACGTCAGATCAAGTATCTGGGTAACAAAGGAGAATATGATTTTATACTGACAGAAATTGGTGGTACCGTAGGCGACATCGAATCGTTGCCATACATTGAAGCTGTTCGTCAGTTAAAATGGGAAATGGGGCGTGATGTACTGGTGATCCACCTCACGCTGGTCCCTTATTTATCTGCTTCCGGCGAGTTGAAAACAAAACCTACACAGCACTCGGTTAAGGCTTTGCTCGAAAATGGGGTACAACCCGACATTCTGGTTTTGAGGACTGAACACCTGATTAACGATGGTATCAAGAAAAAAGTTGCATTGTTTTGCAATGTTGCTGAAGATGCCGTGGTTCAGTCGGTCGATGTTCCTACCATTTACGAGGTTCCTCTGAAAATGCAAGAGGAAAAACTGGATGTGACGGTTTTGAAGAAATTTGGAGTACCTCTGGGAAAAGAACCCGATTTGGATAATTGGAACGATTTTCTTAACAAGCATAAAAATCCTCAATCGGAAATTCAGATAGGACTTGTTGGAAAATACGTGGAGTTGCACGATGCCTATAAATCGATTGCTGAATCGTTTATCCATGCGGGAGCCGTGAATGAATGTAAAGTTAATTTGAAATATATTCATTCAGAGGAAATTAATCATCGGAATGTGAAAGAGATGCTCGAAGGGCTCGATGGCATTCTGGTAGCTCCGGGCTTTGGCCATCGTGGTATTAATGGGAAGATTGAAGCTGCCCGCTATGCCCGTGAAAACAAGATCCCTTTCTTTGGTATTTGTTTAGGAATGCAAATTGCGGTGATTGAGTTTGCCCGTAATGTGCTTGGAATGGCTGGTGCAGATTCAACCGAAATGAACGAAGTGACCAAGTATCCGGTTATCGACCTGATGGAAGAACAAAAGAGCATTACCAATATGGGTGGTACCATGCGGTTGGGAATCTATCATTGCCAGATAAAGAAAAACAGTAAGTTGTTTAATGCGTATAAAAAAGAGATCATTACCGAACGTCACCGTCACCGTTATGAATTCAATGATAAATACCTCGATGCCTTTATAAAGGCAGGGTTTATTCCCGTTGGTATTAATCCTGAAAATAAGTTGGTTGAGGCAATGGAGCTTGAAGGGCATCCTTGGTTTATTGGGGTTCAGTATCACCCCGAATATAGTAGTACGGTATTAAAACCTAGCCCCCTTTTCGTTGATTTTGTAAGAGCTTGTAAAGAAATTAAGCAGAAAGTGTAATAGATAGAGTTTTTTGTCACCTATAAATTAAAGTTGAAAACAAATAGTTGAATGAATAATAGTAAGAATACAATCATTGGGTTTGTACTGATTTTTGCGGTATTGATGATTTTCAATTATGTAAACAAACCATCGAAGGAACAAATTGAAAAGGCAAATCAACGACGTGATTCGATCGAATTGGTTCAAAAACAGGTACAACAGGAAATTGAAAAGAACGCACAGGTGGGTTCTTTTACCAATTCTGAGAAGGATTTGCTTGATAGTAATGGCATTTCGCTTGAAAAGAGAAATTTATATGGTGACTTCAGCGTCTCTTCAACCGGAAAGGAAGAGCTTGTTGTTTTGGAGAATAATTTGATGAAGCTGACCCTTTCAAACAAAGGTGGAAAAGTTTATTCCGTTGAACTCAAAAATTATAAGCGTTACGACAAATCGCCACTTTATTTGATTGAAAGTGGAAAATTGGAACAAAATCTGAATTTCTTTGCACAAAACCGAAACATCAAAACCGATGATCTGTTTTTCAAACCATTGACTTCTGAAAAAGTAGTGACCGTTAACGGCCCTGCTGTTCCAAAAGGTAAAGAGGGGCGGATTAAATACAACCAGTCTAATCATGGCGAGAGTAAAACCGTGACGATGCGTTTGGAAGCCGGGGCAGGTCATTATATCGATTACATTTATACTCTTGCTCATAACTCGTATGAAGTAGGATATCAGGTTCGTGTGGTTGGTATGGATCATATCATCAATACCAATACTGGGTACATGAACTTCAATTTCAATTTTGATGTGCCCCGTCAGGAGCGGGCTTCAACCTACGGTGAGGACCGGTATACAACCATTTACTATAAGTTCAAAGATGCCGATGTTGAACATTTGAAGACCAATAAATCGGACAATAAGGATTTAAAAACCCCGGTAAAATGGATTGGTTTCAAACAGCTTTTCTTTTCTTCGGTGCTTCAGGCTGACGGTTCTTTCCCTAATGCTTCCATATCAACAACCAAAAAGGACATAAAATCGCCTTATCTGGCTTCCTTTAAATCGGAAATCGGCTTGCCTTTCGATGGACGCGGGAATCAGGAATATGGAATGTCATTCTATTTTGGTCCAAACCATTATCAATCGTTGAAGGAACATGGGGAAAACATGGAGAAACTGATCGATCTGGGATGGCCCATTGTTCGGGAAGTGAACCGTTATCTGATTATTCCAGTATTTAACTTTTTGCGGAGCAAAATTGCCAACTTTGGAATTATCATTCTGTTATTAACCATTCTGATCCGGATCATCGTTTTCTATCCAACCTACAAAACACAGGTTTCTTCGGCGAAGATGAGGGCTTTAAAGCCGGAAATTGATGAAATAAACAAAAAATATCCTCCCGAAAAAGCAATGGAACGCCAACAGGCAACCATGGAACTGTATAAAAAAGTGGGAGTTAGCCCGTTGGGTGGTTGTCTGCCAATGCTTTTGCAGATGCCAATTCTTATGGCGATGTTCTTTTTCTTCCCCGGATCGATCGAATTGCGGCAACAAGGTTTCCTCTGGGCAACCGATTTGTCAACGTACGATTCGATTGTGTCGTGGTCGGCTCACATTCCAATTTTGAGCAGTATTTATGGAAACCATGTCAGTTTGTTAACCTTGTTGATGACTGCAACCACCATATTGCAAACCAAACTGACCAGTTCTACGCAGGACACCAGTGCAATGCCGGGCATGAAATATATGCTCTATTTCATGCCAATTTTCTTTATGTTCATGCTGAATTCTTATTCTTCAGGGTTGAGTTACTATTACTTCCTGTCAAATGTTTTCTCAATCGGACAGTTTTACATTATTAAAAGCATGGTTGATGAGAAAAAGGTGAGGGCACAGTTGATGGTAGCCAGCATAAAAAAGAAACCGGTAACCAAATCAAAATTTCAGCAGCGTCTCGAGGAGATGACCAAGCAACAACAGATGATGCAACAGCAACAACGCACACCGCAGCGTCCGCCTCAACAAAACAAGAAGAAATAGATTTTTTAAAAAGATAGAAGGGAAGAGGGTTTCAGATTGTTGAAATCCTCTTCCCTTTTATAATTTGTTAATTTCCTTTTTATTTCAATTTGTTTTACTTAATTTTATGGTAGCTCAATAGAAACATAAGATTATGAAAACAAAATTCTTTCTACCCGTAATGTTTTTGTTGTTGTCCCTGGTTTTTGATAGCCGGGCCCAATTGAATATTGATGAATACCAAAGTTTTCTGAAACAAACAAAGAACCTCGAATTTTCGGGGCTTAATTCCATGTATCCAAAGCCGGCAAATGCTTATTACAAAGGATTTAGTTCAACTCCCGATTTTGGCGACGTACTCTATTTCGATTCAGTTAAAACAAAGTACTCATTGAAAGACGACGAGCTTTCCCTGCTGAAAACAAACCATTTCTTTGTGAGCGATAGGTTATCCTGCTACTCTTTTGACGAAGCATTTACCGATATTTTTACGAAAGATCTTCCGGTATTCATTTCAACTGATGCGATCCTTCATGTATTGCATCTTTCGTACGACCGTATTCTGAAAGATTTGGAGCGGGGAGTAATGAGCTCCAATCTCGAAGAATATCTGAAGGTGTTGTATGATAATGTGCCTTCTCTTGTAAACAGATACAGCGGAAAAGGAATCGATGAAAGCCTTCGGGATGTCGATTTGTACACATCGATTGCCTATTCATTGATTACCGGGAAAACACAGCCTGTACGGATTGCTTCTGAAACGTTGTTCAATACCGTAATGGAAGCAATCAGTAATGAATCGGTGGCAACTGTTTCACTATTCAGTTCTTCTGATAAGTTACGAACAATTGATTTCTCGCAGTTTAAGGTTCGGGGGCATTATGTTTATACCGACGAAGATAAAATGTCGGAGCTAAAGTCGCTGGAACCTTATTTTAAAGCAATGATGTGGCTGGGTCGGATTGATTTTTATCTCACAACGCCCGAAACAATGGATGTAGAGTGGGAGAAGGATGACATCAGACGAATGAATATTTCGGCTTTTTTGTTGAACGAGATTCATCGTTCCAATACCAGTAAATCTCTTTTTGAGCAGAATGAGAAGATAATAAATTACATGGTGGGCGAAAGCGATAACATTACACTGGATGAGTTCAATAATTACCTTGGAGTGCAATCTGTTTCTTCGGCTGAAGAACTGCTCAACGATTCAGTTTATGATGCCTATTATACCGGTTTGTTGAAAAATGAGTCTTTCAGGCAAAAGATCATGAGCGGTATCTATTTTGTCGATCCGGAGGCAACAGAACCAGCCGAGTTGCCAATTTCATTCTTTATGTCGGGGCAACGTTTTATCATCGATTCGGAGATACTTTCCAATGTCGTTTTCGACCGGATTTATTATAATGGGGAAGCACAGTGGCGATTAATGCCCGATCCGCTCGATGCGTTGTTTGCATTGGGGAACAACGATGCAACCTGTTTCCTCGAAAATGAAATCAATACCTATCATTATGCTGGCAACCTGGCTAATATGCGTTATTTGGTCGATCAGAAAGAAAGCTCATTTTGGAATTCAAGTTTGTATAATGCCTGGCTGAATGCTATCAGGACTCTGAACCCCACAGAAGAGGGGAAAAATGATCTATTTTTTATGAAAACATCGGCATGGCACCAGCAGAAAATGAATACCCAACTTGCCAGCTGGACCGAACTCCGTCACGACAACTTGCTTTATGCAAAATCATCCTATACCGCTGTTCCCGGTTGCTCATTCCCTTTTTCTTATGTTGAACCATATCCTGAATTTTATGGAACCATTTCATCTTTCTGCAAAGATATTGGGCAATTTATCTCAAGCTTGACACTAAATTTTTATCCTGGTTATGATGTGAGAAGTTATTATCGTAATTTTTCATCCGTCATGGATCAATTGAAAACATTGGCCGATAAGGAATTGAACAATGAACCGTTTTCAGATTCTGAGAACGAATGGCTTAAGAAGATGTTAAAGAAAACCTATGGGGATTGTGGTACGCCTCCTTACACTGGTTGGTTTTATGATTTGGTTTTAGATCGATATGCTTATAAGCCCGATAATTTTCTGACTGTTGATATTCATACTCAATCAGCTGATTCTACAGGTGCTTTGGTTGGTAAGGTGTTGCATACGGGCACTGGGGAAATCAACCTTGGAACTTTTTTAATTAAACCGGCTGGTAGCGATCAGTATGTTGCTTTTACCGGGCCTTTCATGTCGTATTACGAAAAAATAACGACCGGTTTTAACCGGTTAACCGATCAGGATTGGGAAGCATTGATTGAATCAAATCCACCAGCCCGGCCCGAATGGACCAATTCCTATCTGGTAAATAAATCGGGAGAAGTTTCCGAAGTAAAAATCGAACTGCCCTCTTCCTTTCTGGTTTCGGTTAATGATCTGTCTGTTCCGGGAGGCAGATTTACCATGCAATATTATCCGAATCCTGTTACTAATGAGTTAAATATCGAGAACAAAACTAAAACTGGTTTGAATTATCTTCTTTACGATGGTTTTGGTTCTTTGGTGAAAAGAGGAGCTGTTTCAACAAAAGGGAAAATTGATTTTTCTTCCTGTCCAAAGGGATTATATTTGCTGAAAGTTGATGCGAATGGGAGAAATTCTGTTTTCAAAATTTTGAAGGAATAGCAATATGATTGTAGCTCAGGAAAAACGAAAAACCAATATCGCCGAATATATCATTTACATGTGGCAGATCGAAGACATGATCCGCGCACTGAAGTTGGATATGGCGCGGGTCGAAGAAGTTCTGGTCAACCAGTATAAAGTAGATGATAAGCAGATTGCTGAAATAAAACAGTGGTATCAGAACCTGGTGCTCATGATGCAGAAAGAGCAGAAACAGCAATCGGGGCATTTGCAATTTCTGGTTAACCTGACCGAAGAATTAAACCGCTTTCATGTTCAGTTGATCGAGAAGAATATCGATCCGGAATATAGCCGTTTATATGCTGAAATTTTGCCCGATCTTGAGTTGATCCGTCAGAAGTCGGGATTAAACCATCACGATATCGAATTGGCACTCAATACGCTTTACCTGATTTTAATGCTGAAGGTCAAAAATCAGGAGGTGTCGGAAGGTACCCAAAGCGCAGTTTGGAAATTCGGAAACTTCTTGGGAAATCTGTCGGCGCTTTTTAAAGCATGGGAAGTCGGTGATCTTGAACTCGATGAAGAGTAAGTATCCAAAAATTACCAAAAATGAATTAGCATGAAGCGACGTTGCGAATGGGGCAATAGCTCAGAAATTTATCAGAAGTACCACGATGAAGAGTGGGGTGTTCCGGTGTATGATGATCTGAAATTATTTGAATTTCTGGTTCTTGAAAGTGCCCAGGCAGGGTTGAGCTGGATTACTATATTAAAACGCCGCGATGGTTACCGGAAGGCATTTGCAAATTATGATCCGGTGGAAGTTGCTAAATTCAATGAAAAGAAAATGGACGAACTGATGGCGGATCCTTCAATTATCCGTAACCGCAGGAAAATTGAGGCAACTGTTTCAAATGCAAAAGCTTTTGTCCAGGTTCAGAAGGAATTTGGAAGCTTCAGTAACTACATCTGGAATTTTGTGGGAGGAAAACCAATTGTGAACCATTATAAGGAGCTGTCTGAAATTCCGGCTCAAACCGAATTGTCGGTTCAGATCTCGAAAGATTTAAAAAAGCGTGGCTTCAGATTTCTGGGTCCAACCATTGTCTATTCACACATGCAGGCAACTGGTCTGGTCAACGATCATCTGGAATATTGCTTCCGTTATCATGAACTTATGATGTAAATCATATTCTTATGGCGTTGATTTTCGGTTTAAAATTTTATTTTTGGTTGGTTTAAAAATAGGAGAGATGAGAGAAAATTTTTTGGCTCTGGTTGTCATGCTGTTTCTTTGTGTGAATCTGAGCGCACAGGAAGATACTTTAAAGAACGAACCTGCTTATCGGTTTACCCCAATCATTGATTTACCGACTACACCCATAAAAGATCAGTATAAATCAGGTACTTGTTGGTCTTATTCCTCACTTTCATTTATCGAAACGGAAATGATCAGGATGGGACAGCCCCAAGTTGACCTTTCCGAAATGTTTGTGGTTTGGGAGAGCTATGCCGAAAAAGCCCGAAAATATGTCCGTATGCATGGAAAAACCAACTTTGGAGAAGGCGGAGCTTTCCACGATGCTATGTGGGTGTTGAAGAATTATGGAATGGTTCCCGATTCGGTATATAACGGGCTGGTAATCGGCGAGAAAAAACCGATTCACGGTGAGATGGATGAAGTCCTGAAAAATTTTCTGGATGGGGTTCTGAAAAATGAAAATAAAAAGTTAAGTCCGGTTTGGATGAATGCTTTCAAGGATATTTTGAACAGTTATCTGGGCGTAATTCCGGAAACATTCACCTACCGGGGTAAAAAGTATACGCCACAATCTTTCTCGTCGGAATACATGAAGATTAATCCCGATGATTATGTAGAGATTGGTTCCTATACGCATCATCCTTTTTATCAGAAGTTTATTTTAGAGGTGCCCGATAACTGGCTGTGGGACGAAATTTATAATGTTCCGATGGATGAACTGACCGAAATAATCGATCAGGCTCTGGCCAATGGTTATACTGTGGCCTGGGGTGCCGATGTCAGTGACCGTGGGTTTGCCACCAAGAAAAAAGGGGTGGCCGTTGTTCCTGAGGTTAATCTTACAGATATGAACGGTACTGAACTTTCCCGTTGGGAAAAAATGGACGAAAAAGAACAGGACGATGAACTCTATAAACTCGACAAACCAGGAAAAGAGAAAACGATCACCCAGGAGATGCGGCAGGCTGATTTTGACAATTATTCAACAACCGACGATCATGGAATGCACATTGTGGGGACTGCCAAAGATCAGAACGGAACAGTTTATTATAAAGTGAAAAATTCGTGGGGCGATTATAACGATTTTAATGGTTATTTTTATGCAAGTAAACCTTATGTGGCTTTGCGAACCATTGATATCATGATAAATAAGAATGCCATTCCAAAGAAAATAAAAAACAAACTAGGGATCGAATAAATTGGTTCCTCAATTCTGTGAGTTATGGAAATACACGATATTCCTGTATCCGTTGATGTAATCCGAAAGCGTTTTCCTTTCTTCGAAAAAGGATTAATTGAAGAGATTTCTTCAGTGGGCGAGTGGGTTACGGTTGAAGTCAACGATGAATTAATGTCGGAAGGAAAATATATCCGTAGTTTTCCCATTGTACTCGAAGGGTTGATCAGAGTTTGCCGTCGCGACGAAGAGGGGCGCGAGGTGCTGCTTTACTATTTGAATTCAGGTCAGGTGTGTGCCATGGCT
>Ga0116170_10000728_pt1 | contig 34561 bp, 48 predicted proteins | sample AD_JPNHW1_MetaG_FD_89797 | JGI IMG/M metagenome (GOLD analysis project Ga0116170, IMG submission 89797) | Active sludge microbial communities of municipal wastewater-treating anaerobic digesters from Japan - AD_JPNHW1_MetaG | ecosystem: Engineered > Bioreactor > Anaerobic > Digestate | place... | reverse complement strand
GCCAGTGCCTCCGTCATATGACTGCAACACCGAACCGTGCCGCGAAGACTGTCCATTATTAACAAGATGGAGAAATATAACATTTGATGATATCACAGGGCAGTATATAGAAGGAGAGGATCTTAAATGAAAGGTGTTTCTGTCCTGTCACCTGCGAGATATCGGAAAGCTTGCCCGAGATGCCACTCAATTGCCGTCAGACGTAATAAAAAATATCACAAATGTGCGTTCTGTGGTGCAGAATTTCAGCATCCTTTAAAGGTCTGGGTTGACCCGCGAGTATGTAAACCCTTTACTCCATATAAAGAGGTTATGATGGAGGTGAGAAAGTATTAAAATTTATTGCATTTTTGGCCTATATTATCATTGATAGTTTTAAACCAACTGATAAACAAGATGAAGAGCTTAAAAAGCTCTTTAAATAATCTTTCCTTTTTGTGTTATTTGTCAGCTGTGCAACTTGCGGTATTTTAACCCTTTTGTGTCATTCTCCTGCTGCAATCATTAAACTGTTTTTAATAGTTTTTGGATATATCCAACATCTACACCCTGGTTCTCCTAAACTTGGGCACGCTGCCAATAAATAAACCTGTTTGTCCCTTGCTCTATGGGCCGGCCTTACTTTATCGTCTCCTTGAGTATGCCACGTTACATAATTTATGCCTGTTTCGGCATATAATTCGCGCTTAGTTTGATCCTCAATGACTCTGGATTCTACATAAGCAGATACATATAACCTGTTATTGTATTCTGCCCCCATTGCGTTTAAGAGTTCTTGCCTTAGCTTTTGTGGAGTATACCCGAGATTCTTAGATCGTATTATTACCTTTTCGCAGGATGTTATTAACTCGGGTTTTAAAGATCTCATCCAGTCCTTGAATACAAGGATGCCATTATTTACAACAAATGTGCCACCATAATCTAATAACATTATTTTATACTGTTCAACTTCGTTTTTTGACCACTTTGAAATATCAGAAGGTTTAAACTTCGTAACTTCTTCGCCTGCTTCCATCTGAACTTTTTTAATAATTTCAAGTTCATTGGCCACTGTGTAAAAAATGCGTGGGGCGTGCGCCGCAATTAGACGCGCGGAGTATGCAGCTATGAATAAAGAAACCATGTTTTCGACATATTCTGTCTGGCTTTCTGTGAGGCTTTCCTCTGGGTTTACCCCTTCCTCGGCCACTGCCTCATTAACCATGCTTCAAAAACCCCCTGGTGAGCTTCTGAATGAGATGATTCATAGCGTTCCTGGCATAATCCCATATAATTATTATTAAACATATGAAAACATAAAGTATGGCTATGCAGAAGCCGGCCAAAGCCTTTGATAAATCGAATATATAACTCATAGGATCACTTTGTTAGCGTCTTTGATAAGTTCGTGATTAATACATCAAAGTCGGCTGATAAATCCTTATACAAAGCTTTTGCTAATTCATCCAGCTCAACATTGTTGCCCTGGTTAGATGTTTTGTTTAGGATTGCCCCTGAACCTGTTTTAGTCTTCCTGCTTTTTGATGTGGTTGAATTTGTTGCTTTGGCTTTTGGGGTTTTGCTTCCGGAGACCGTTGACGGCTCATAATTACCGTCATCTTCTTCGGAGTTGTTTTCATCCGAAGAAGACCTATTAAAGCTTCGTATCAGCTTATTATAGTCAATGATACTTTGTATTTTTTCCTCGTCTGCTGGATCAAAGTCTAATTTTGCCCGTATATCCGCCAAATCTATCGCACTGCCTTCAAGCCCGACCTGTACTTGTTTAATACGTATTTCCCTATCGTCGCTCTCCCAGAAGTCATAAGATAGCTTAACGTGCCAGCCGGCGGGAAAACCATTACGGACAAAATATTCATTGACCAGAGCCTCGAATGGGGGAATTAACCACGAATGAGCCCCCTGAATCGCACGATTCAAGAGCTTTAATTCTGATAAATCAGATCCGCCTACCCCGTTACCATCGGATTTAATATCGTCAGTTAAATTAAAATAGTGGTCTATTACGTCCTCTATTTTTTCAATGGCTGAAAGAACATCTATTTTTTGAGTTACTGGAAGAGGTACAATTTCCATGTTTTCACGGAGTAAGTGCTGTTTTGCAGTGCTCCATGATGATATAATACGATGCCCGAGCTCTATATCAGATATACCTCCGGCCCCTGGGTCGGTTGCTTTTTTGGGTCTCGTTATTCTCAAGAAAAATATGGGGGCTCCTGCTCTTGAGATTGCTTGCAGCTCGACGTTCCATCCGAATTTTATCATATTGATGTAATCATATAGTGGGGAAAGCTTAGAATCTCCTGCCAGTCCCTCGTCTCTGGGGTTTTTGACAGTCATAACATTATGTATCTGGATAGTTTCCCCGTCCTCTTGGACCTGCCAGTATTCAGCCTCTCCGGTTGTCTGGTTTATCGTTATACCTGGAAGTAGAAAAGAATATGTTTTGTCATACCCATCCGGAGCTCTACAGAAAGACCACGCAGGAAGGTGACGTAAAGATGTTAAAATGTCCCTACCTTCTATAACTTCCCATACCGGATTATAGATGGATATTCCATAACAGTCTGTATCAAACTTCGCTTGTTTGATTTTTTCAGCTAATACACACCCTGCAACTCCAAGCATATTTTGAATGTCTTTTGTTACTTCCTCGTCAAGTTGCCCATCCGGGTTAAATCCCTCGGCTTTTAACGCTGACGGGAAATAGAGTACGTTATTTAGGTTTAGATTTCGGGCAATGTGGGGGTTTTCAATCATCCTTGTTAATGTTCTGATATTGAATGGATCAGTTTCAAAACTTTGCCCTGTTGTCGATAAGTATACTATTCCTTCAGAGGTTCCGCCCTCCTTTGAGGACACTGATTTATTTAACCGGTCTTCTATTACGTCGGTATAAGTCTGCCCCTCTGACTTGGAGCCTTTAAGTAGTTCTCTTGCTTTCGGTGTCACTTTGATATTAACCAAGTTATTCATACTATGGATAACAGCCCTTTCGTTTATATAGCCCTAATCTAAATAATTTGATTATATTTTTTCTTCATAACCTCCGTCCAGTAACTCCACGACATCATCTGAGGTGCTAGTCTCAACGCTGCTTTGAACGTTGTTATTAGTTTTAGTGTTGTTTTTGCTTATTGTGGCTCCTTTTAACTTTTCACTTATCGGAGATGGTAATAAATACGTCATAAACAGAGGTAAGACGTACTCAGGCGTTAACGATCCTTTCATAATAAATGCCATAATACACGTAATGAAGCCCACTACGGATATTATATTTATTATACTGTTCTCGGTCAATTCTACTTTAATACAATCACTTCCCGATAATTTAAACGAATTTATAATATATAGCGGTTTGTTATCGTTTTTACATTTGATAAACTTTAGAAGGTGTCGATAGATTTAGCTGATATATATCGACTGGTGCATTTTTCATATGTGGCCGGTTTTCGGTAATAACATCGCCCTCTATCCAGTCCCCTGAGAATATACAATAACGGATAGAATCCATTGCATCGTCTCGGAACTTTACAGGTTCCTCGAGGACAATACCGTCCTTGTTTTCTTTATATTTATACCCCTTAATTTCAGTGATAATCCTGGGAGAGTCCGAAGAAATATGGAGCTTTCTAGATTTCACTGCATCAATTCCGGCTATTACATCCTTCCTAGCAGGCAATACATTAAATCCATGATATTGTACTCCGTTTATTTCCTTGTTTTCACATAAACTTTGGATTTGGTCCGGCCTTGCAGAGTCCGCCCATATTTCAGCCGTTGGGGACACGTCATTTTCATTCATCCATATATAAAGATCTTCTGTAGTCTTTTTTTCTCTAGCATAACGCTCAACAATGTAAGGGGTTCCTTCAAACATATAGACCTGAGTCAACACAGTATAGTGATTAAACCCGAAGTCCAGCCCGTAAGCAGTGGGAGCATTAAAGATGTATGCCGGCCAATCCGCAGGATTTTCAATCATATAGTTTTTATATATAATATTTTTTAGTACCCCTGGCTCACCTAAGCAATAGATTCTATAATAATTTTCATCGGAATCTATGAGCTTTTCCAGACTACGAACAAACGACCTTGATAAGAACCTTATATTATCATGATAAGTGGAATGCATTACCAAAAAGTTCTTTTTGTCCTCTATTGCCTCTTCTGCGAGCTTTACACACCAATGATTAGAATCAATCGGGTTAAAGCTCATAAACATGTGTGTGTTTTCGCTCTCACGGTCCCTAGATAGCCTAATAGTGAGCTGCAGATAATCGTCCTTTGTGAATTCCGTGCTTTCTTCTAACCAAAGGTCGGCAAACTCTCCACCCTTGATCTTCTCGGGATTATCAAGCGATAAATAATATAGCCTGTTCCTTCCTACTTCAAAATAATGTTTTGTCTTATTTTCTTTATACGGCACTCCCCAATCAGTCAGAACGTCTTTTAGGACTAAATAGGTCGTGGTAGCCATCGAGGGAAATGTTTTACGAAGTATTGCACGCCTCTTACCATCATTGCTGCACAATAGTGATAAAAAATACTGTGCTATTGACAATGATTTTCCTGACCCTGCGCCTCCATAAAATATTTTAGTCTTCTGTGGCTGTGTAAATTTAGACCAAAATCTTGTATTTTGGTAGGTATATTTATTATTAGGAGTGCCACCCTTATAGATGTCTACCTCCGACCTATTTACCATTCTGCGCCCTCTGAGTCCTCTACATCCTCTGTTTCTTCCGTAACTTCCGTAAACGTTCCCTCTATTATTTCGTCTTCTCTGTCGTCTTTTCCTCCATCTATAGGGACTAATCGTATAATTACTGGTTGCCCTGTATCAGATTCAAATTTCTTAACTTTGTCTAGCCCTAATAAAGCCGCCTTCCTAGCAGCTATTTTTATCCAGACCTCTACCCATTTTCTAGCCTCTGGTGAGCGTCTATTATTTTGCTCATCATCATCCGAGGTGTCGATTTGGAAATGCTCTATCCATTTTAGCACATTACTTTCTTGCTTTTCGAGTTTTGCAAGTTCAGTATAAACATGCTCATTTAATGTTACGTTGGCTCTGTTAGCCCATATTTCGCGCGTTTGATCTAGATACCTGCCTGCTGTTGTATGTGATATGCCTAGTTCCTGGGCTACCATTTTCAAAGTATAATGTTCCTCATAGTACAACCTAACGGCTTCTAATCTCCTTTCTTCTTTTTCCAGCCGTCTCCGTGTGTTTGTCGCTGTTGGCTGAGACATATAATAGAAATATACATACCTCATATAAAAAATATGATATTGAAAGCGTCCCTACAATTCCCGCTATAATTGACTTCAATAGAAATAGGCTATATAGTGGATTTTATGATAGTTTAAGTGTGTTGTATTGCTCGATTTTGCCATTAAACCGATTTAAAGCATAGTTTCCAGTGGAGTTATATTCACTTGATTTTCACTAAAATTGTAGTATCGGATGCCGTCATCAAATATCGACCAGTTTTTAGCACCCCGAGGACTGGTTTTCTACTGGAACGTTTTGTAGGCTTCATTGAGGTAATTTAATCGAGTAGTGAATGATTAACTATATATAGTTATAAAATTAATTAGATACGTAGAGGTAATGTAATGATAGACCTAGCAGAAGAAGAATATCACACTATAAAAGAGTATAAAAGACGACGAAAGCAGGAGATTAATGTAAGAAAGGATTCTATCAAAAGAGGTATTGGGTATAATTCAATAAATCAACCCTTTCAAGATAGTGTATTTCATCACTTTTTTATGGGGAATGATGGTTCCGGCGCATATATCCCAAAAAGCCTACATGACCAATACCCTCATGATAGAAATGACCGCGAACAGATGGTTAAAATAAACAGCGAAGTATTTAAATGGTTATCTGAGAATCAGAATATTTGTTAATAGTGTTTTTTTTACTTTTTTTATTTACTTTTTAGAACCTTATAACTCACTTCCTTGTTAGTCAGTGAGTATATACTATAGTCTCCACTATCACCGGATAACTCATTGACGGTTAGCCGGTCAAAATCCCCTATCATATAGAATGCCAATATATTATATATTCTTTACTATTCAATCATATAAAGCCTGGGCTCGTGTAGATAACTGTTAAAAAAAAGGAATGGTAACACAAGCTTTAAAAATAATTCGGCCTGAAGAAATCCATTGTGTAAATGGGGAAACGTCAGGCCGTCCGGAGGTTTTAATTCATCAGACACAATAGAAAGGGCGGCTATCCTTTCACTCGCAAGAGTCGAGCAAATCATATAATACGTTATCCATATTTATATCTTACTATGTATTGATGTTATGAAGTCGGTTGTGGGCATTCCTGCTAATTTGGCAGCCTGCTCGAAGCTAACCTTTTGCTCAAAATAAAGATCTCTTGCTATTTTTACCCTATGTTTTAAAGCCTTGAATAATGGGAACCCCTTTCTTATGTACGCAGGCTCATTAATAGCCGTGAATAGTACCATTTGGTCACTTGTAAAAGATAATGACATTTTCAAAAAGTCGTATAAACATTCTGGGTCAAAATACGGATGTCCCGCGTATATAAAGGGTTCGTCACGCTCCATTATAAGAGCTTGTACTCCCAGATCCGTTAATATCGGGATAGAACTCCCTGGTACAGGCTTTATAAGTTGCAATTGTGTTGCAAGATTCCTTATTTGTTCTAAGAGGGTACAAATCGGTATATTATAGCCTGGAACAAATAATGCACCAACATCGCCATCTTTGTATTTTGTATAATAAAAATATGCATAAGTTACATGATCGAAATTAATAGTACTGCCGTGGTTGTGTGCCGTTATTATGGCTTCTTGGTGTAATATACATTGTAAAAGTGTACATTTTGCAATTTTAACATTGTATGCCAAATCTAAAACATTTTTTTCCGCTCCCTCAGTGTCAAATCTTAGGAAGTTATTGAATTCTCTGAGCTCCGGAATGTCTTGAAATGTCTGCATTGGAAATGCCGTCCCTCGGGTGTCTACTTCCTGAGAATCGATAAGCTCAAGCTTTGATAGGTGTTTTGAAACATTTAACATTTTATTTCACTCTCCCTCTTGCTGCGTGTTTTATAATTTCCAGTGGAGTTGGTTGGTTTATATAACCATCGTTTCCACTGGAACTTATACTTCTTTACAATCTTGCGCGGTTATTGTTTGTAGCTCTAACAAATAAGATAATACTTCAATTCTGGCATCAATTGCCGACGGAAATATTAATGTTTCTGCTACCACAGTCCAGTCAATTGTCTGGTCTTTTACTTGGCATGTTAAGCTTCGTATAGTATCGAGGTCGTCATGCCATGATTGCCTGTGATCGTTATTATCTTGATGTTCCTGGGACACCTGGGTAGCTTGTGAGTAGCTAATTTGAGTTCCTTGATCCTCTGAGGTTATAGATTGGGGTATTTTTTCCCTCTCCCTCTTTAATATTAAGATCTCTGCCTCTAGTTCGGAGATCCTTTTATCAAGGATTTCAGAAGGAGTATTTAATTTTATATACTCCTCCATCATGTTATTTATTAGTTCGGATAATGTAGTACCTTTTATAGGGGCTATCAATTCGACCATTTTTTTTAATTCAATGTCTAAATATAGGCTAACCCCTGCCTTTTTACTCATATGTGACCACTTTCTATATTTTTTGATGCCACGAATCGGCTAATATCCTGGATGTGCTTATTTATGATATTTGCACAAACGTAGTGCACCCGCCCATTAAATACATCTCCGGAAGAAATTGAACTGTACCAGTGCACAATTTCAGTATTGAACATTGTTTCCAAAAAGTCTTTTAGCCTGGACAGTTCCGGAATTGTAAATGCTGCGATGTCCTGATGTTCAAGTCGGATTAATATTTCCTGCCCTTTAAATTCCCTCATATGCGGCCCTCTCATGTTGTTTTAAATACTCATTTGACGTTACGGGTATGATCTTTAACATATTCCAGCGTATCAGCGTTTTAGACATTGCTTCCTGTGCTAACGATAGCGACGTATGCCATGACACGTCTACCCATTCGCTAGTCTCGTCATTCCTGGCAATAATAATAAATCTGAAGGTCTTACTGGTCACTCGATTAAATATTTGCCCGTCACAGTGTCCTGAAAGCTTCCGGTTATTTTTCATTCACACACCATCATTTTGTCGATATCCATTTCTCATCAAGTTAAGTGTACTCGGCAGTCTTTTAATTCGATCCCTGACCTCTTTATATTTACCACAACGCTGCCCATAAACTACCCTAAGCGTCTTGATAACTGCATAGTCTGGGTTAAGCGTATCTATAGCGGAATCAAGTTCTTTCAAATCTTTGCTTTCACGGAGTTTTTTAACAAACCTGCGACCATATAACAGCTCTGCGCGGTATGAATATACACTTGGGCATTCTCTTTTAATTCTAGGTATCCTATGAACTTTATTTTCTGACATTTATAAAACCTCTCGTTATAACATATTTCACTTATATTATATGCAAAAATAAAAAAAATAATTGGTTAGATATTTAGATATTATCCTGGTAGGGGCATGTATTACATTTAGGCCCTTTCCAACATCCAAACATTACAATACAGGGGTTTAATGTTCTTATTGGCTTTAGACCCTCTGTCCACAGGAGAAGGTCAGCTATATCACATAATTCAGGTTGGCCCCATTCATTTATATCTGTTTGAAATGAAACCAACGCCATTTTAAGAGCGTGGTCATAATGGTGCAGCATACCTTTATGGGGTTGATTAATAAATTGTACATAAAAACCCTCGCGTGGGAGCATTCCTTTTGATGTGTCTGCTTTTGTGTAAGTCATTTTCATTAACCTCTATATACTAAATAATCACCATATTATATATACTTTATCATCTCCTGCGTCTCCTGGTAATTCGGTAATTAGGTAGTGTTTTTAAAAAATCATTATATTTATGTTTATTAATTGCCCAATTGTATAATATTTGAGATTTGATGAATTCGACAGTATCAGTATATTTTTCGTGCCCTTCATTGATGTATATTGAGGCTAATAACGATATGATTACTCTTTCCTGCGTGACCTTTGCCTGGGCAGCGATTGCCTTAACTAAGCTGTGGGACGGCACACGTATCGTGATATTGCCTTTTTTGCGCGGGTTAGACTGCACTTGAAACTTTTCAAAGTTTTGAGTTACGTCATCGTTGATTCTTTTAAATTCTGTAATCATTGCCTCAATTTCAAAGTTCCCAATTCTAGACAACCAACATAGTAGTATATCGCATAATTCAACGTGGTATAAATCACATGAATATGACACACATTTGACAAAATCGTGGAAATGTAAGGTTAATATATGCCCTACAGTTGTTTCCTGCCTGCTCATTGTTTGACCTCTGGCTCTTTATACTCGCATTGCCTGACCCAACCATATACTAAGGCGAGTTGTCGGATATTTTCCCAACATATGCATTCTTGGTGTTCTCTGATTTTTACAGCACTCGCGGGCAAGATTATTTTAGTATACCAATTTACAACACTAAAGATTATTAATACATAATACCCATTGCATTTTTTTAGTTTGTTGTTCTGGTCTCTATAAAAAAAGAAATTGCCTTTTTTATATTCATCGGGTGACTTTTTAATCCAATCGTTCGTTATTTTCAATACAAATTCTCGACCATCTTTATCTTCATACATTTTATGGTTGGATCTAGACTTTTTACACCCTGGCATGATATCAGCTATAAAACAGTCTCGAAATGCGCTATTTTTAGCAAGATACACCTTATCTTTAGTTTTCCATGCCGTCTTAATATTTCCATTGTTTAGTTTATCAGTGCATTTGTAGCTCATTTGTAACACTCCGGTATTCTCGATCTGCACATTTTAAATATTTTATTTTGCCGCTTCTTGATGTCCTACTGATTAATGCAATGTCTCTTAATGGGATGCCTGATATTTTGATAGCTTCAGATTTCGTTTTTGCAATAACTACTTTTTCCTTTTTGTTGACATGTATGTGATACTCTTTAAAAACACGCATAAGCTCGTGTAAACTATAATTTGTTCCTTCTAATCCCAGAGCTTTTGGAGTCTTGACATACGTTAAAAGTAGCTGCGTATAAGCTTTATTATGGTTCAGTAAATCCGAAAACTCTGTGTTCTTCATACCCTTGATAGGGGTATGGATAACCAAACCTGATTTGTTCCTTCGTACCTTTCTTTTCTTTTTAAAGTCGTCTCCTATGTGTATTGATTTGTTCATGTTAGACCTCCGGATAATCTTTCATCCTTACACATTTTTTACAATTCTCAGGATTATAACCATCTTGCCCGTCTGGCTGTATACATTTGCCTCCAAATGGACATGTCGGTATTATTCTCCTGGTTACTTTTGGATCTAAATTACTTTTATTTCGTTTTTTACTCCGTGGAGGCTTGTAATTTGGTTTTACTTCGCTTCCCTCGAGATTTGATTTGTCGCGCCTGCTCTTATATTGACTCTTGCTCATGGTTATTATTCCGGTGTGTATTTTGTTACTATTGCAGTATCTCCTATTTTATTCACAATTTCGTCATATGCCTTATCTACGGCCTCTTGAGTTCCAGTTACCTGAATAATATACTCGAGTGTCCCTCCATATTTATCTCCCTCAGTGTCTTCTCCGTCGCTGTCATTTGATATCTGGACATACTCATATTTGATTTGAAAATTCTTAACCATTGCTTTTGAGGTTGGTTGAGATGTTTTTAAATGCAAATAAAAGGTAACTCCATCGTTTGAAGTGATTTCCTGGTCAATGGATAACTTAACCGGTTTGTAGGTATTAAAGCCAGATTGGAGTTCTTTATTTGGATTTATCAACTTCGTACCATCTTTTAGCAAGTATGTACAGTATGCTTTTGCTCCGGATTTTTCCGCGCAAATGTTCACCGTTAATTCAATAATTTTAAGAGTATATCCGGATTTCCCAGATATTTTAACGGTTGCTTCTGGATGCTTATTAGTCGATAGCTCATAATCTGTATATCGAGTTGTAAATATGTATTTAGCGTCTGAATTATATACTTTTGACTCAGACATGTTTCTACCTCACTTGAATATCTTGGCTCCGTCTGGGAGACTCGATAAATAATTAGTTGCATTTTTAACTTTTATCATCATTACAACACCGGTCTCCGATTCAGAGTTATTGTTATTGTCAGTTTCTTTGTGATCGCCTTCTTCTACCGATTCATAAGTGTTCAATATATTACCGGCCCCAATGCCTTTATTGTAGGCTCCGGAGTTGCTACCTATCATGTAAAGTGACCCATCCAAATATAATTTAGGGTCCACTTGTGTAGTTGTCCCGTTTGCGTAATAGTCCTTTTTATTTTTATAAAACATATTATTGCTACAAACTACCGAAGTTGGAACTTTAGATGTTTTATCAATGGCTGTCCCTGCCGTGCTATATATTTGCTTTCCTGCGACGCAACCAACAAACATATTGTTTTTGACCTGGACTTTATATCCTGATCCTGCCGGTTTAATGCCTATCCACGGGCCTACAGTTACACCTGACCGGCAGGCAGTAAATAGGTTTTGAGTTATTACACCATTCCATCCATCTATACATATTGCACCAGTTGAAGAACAGTTTTTATAATGCCCGCCCTGGCCGCAACCCTCATAGGTGTTTTGGTATATGTTCAGGTCGCTTGCCGCGTCGGTAGCCTGCGCATAAGTACCTATAACCCAAATCCCCGGACCATCAGTATTTTTAAAGTAATTATTGAAAACATCGTAGCCTTTCGCAGTAGTTGAAGTTTTTGAGTTTTCAAGCTGGACACCTGGACCCGTACTTATACCGGTATGGATCTTATTTTCAACCCAATTATTGAAAAACTGGGCTTCCTTACATGCTCTAAAGCGGGTTCCACAATTCGTCCTTATATAGAATATGCTGTTTGATACTGACACATTTTTGCTGTCTTCGATGAATATACCATCGTGCCCACAGTTAGACACCCTAAACCGTGTTATATCGGTATCGTTGGCATTCTTTGCTCGGATTCCGTCACCTAAAGAGTTTTCAACATATAACAGATCGCTGGAAAATCCAGTAGTGTTGATTAGATGGATAAAATTGTGGAATCCATCACCACGCTCAAACTTTTGTTGAGTGTCATTTCCATCAAATCTTATCCCTCCAACTGAGGCATTTTTTCCCGTTATATCAATTATCGCCTCTTGTTCTCCAAAATCAGCCTCCGATACATTGGCGTTTAATTTAAATACTGGCATCTGAGCATATATCAGATTTCCAAATAGCTTATAAGAACCTGATACGCTCATCCTTTCATTTACTGCAATCCTTTGATTCTTAGCAAATTGGTAAGTTTCTGGCCCGAACTTATCGAACTTCTTTTGTAACTCCGAAGTGGTAGAAATATTTGATACATCAATCATCAGTACTCAACTCGTCTATTGATTTAAGGATAACTTCTATGTTTTTATCCAGATGAATAAATTTTGTGGGAGCTCCTTCAATCTGCACCCTGGATATTATTCCTCCTTTTTCAAGTTCAGATATATGGTTAGTCACTGTCTGCGATGTCAACCCTGTAGACTGTACCAGTTTTCTTATATATACTTCCTGGTTTAGTTCAATCATTCTGTAAATTTCCGCAAGTATTTTGACCCTGCTTGATGCTCCGAATACTTTTAGCAAATTTTTGGTCATGTTCCACCTTATGAGATTAGGAAGCACACAAACCCAAGTACAGATATCCCAATTGCAACCCATCCGGCAATAGTTCCGGCGGTCATGTGTATGTCATAGTTTCCGAGTGTTAATATTTTACATTCTTGCATAATATCACCACTAATCTATAAGGGGCAGGGTTATATATAGTTTATCATCGGATGAATAACTATATATACGGCAGTGATCTATTATGTTATACCGTTACGGAGGTACACCTGTTGTTAGAAGCAAAAATAAAGAAGAAACATAAAGACTTGACCGTAATACAACTTATGCATAAGTCCGAAGCTGAACCGGCAGGACTTAATCTAAGGTCGTTTAGTTGTACTGACTGGTCATGGAGTTTAACCGATGATCACCGGTATTTTGTTATTGGATATTCGGACACCTATGTGATGTCTGATTGTTGTATAGTCGATCATATCATAATGGAACATAGTAGCCCCGATAATATGAATGAGTCGTTAATGAGTATGTTGAATAGGCATACCCCCGATGAATTCGCAAAACGACTATATGCATACTGTAAATCCACATTGAAAGCCGATTCAAACACGACAGCGAGTGAGAACGTTAAGACAACATATTCACTGTCAATGTTTGGACCAAATCAAAATACGAAAACGTGGTTATACTATCGGCCAGTTACAAGAGACTGGACTGCCCAATACATAGATAAGGGAGTTTATAAAACCGATGACATTAGTAAATTTATTGCATTTATAAATACCCTTGATATGTCAATGATCGATATTGATTTGTATGTATCAAAGTTCAAAGCATCCGGAGCCGGAACAATTGAACATATAATGTTAAAGGATTTGTTCAAAACGTTCTTTAAAGTTCCAAAATTCTACTAAAATACGTGAAAATATGTACGTTATTGAAACATATGATAACTTATTGAGGAATGATTGAAATGGCATACCCAAATGGAAACAGACTAAATCCAAGCCCTTTAAAATTTGGTGACATTGAACAATACGTTAACGTGATGCAAGCCTTTAGCTCCTATGAATTGCCGAGCTTTAACATCGTCTCCCCACTAGGCCCACTGACTGAGAGCCTTGTAAAGAGCCATTCAAAAATGCAAGATGAAACCGAATCCAATGTTAATAAAAAATCTCGTGATCTAGAGTTACGGGATACTCTTTCAAAAGCTTCAACATCTACTACCGTAAAGCTGCCGGATACCTTGAAGGAATGCAAGCCTCTAAACACGCCAGAGGTCTTGGAAGCTCTAAACTCCCCGTTAAATCAAGCTTCCGTAACATTCCAGCATGACCCATTACACGGCATAGAGCGATTTAAGCTTATAAGCATTCAAAACGTTCTGCCCGTTAATGAACTTCCAGTGCTGTATCTATATGGTAGAGCGGCCTTTTATGAATCGGCCTGTAATGACGGTACAATGAAGTATCTTACGGTCAGATATGAAGGAGTGACAAAAAGGTATCTGATCGGTAAAGCAGTTGTAGACAAAAAGGAACTCGCGTGGATCATTCGCACTATGAAAATTGCCGGCTCGTGCCTGGTCAATGTAAATAAGAAGATTAAAAAAGTATCTTCTAAAGCAGGTAAAACATTTACTGTGAATATCTGAACAGGTGATTACATGGTTGATTGTGGGAGCTTCAGGGCTCCCTACAGATACGAAGGAATCGTAAATAGTTGCCTTAGATTTGATAATTGTCAAGTTGAAGATCTAAGACCGCGAGAAATAAAGAAGGTTATATTTGGTATTCGGGTTAATGATGTGGAGGAATAATATGTCGAAAGCTAAAAGGTTTATTAATTACCATGTGTCCAGAAACTCGCCTTATTATGCAAATTACTTTTTAAATATTGCTCAAAAATGGGTTAGTGAAAATTTGAACAGTGACGCGTGGAATGGACCGCTTTACATAATGTATGCTACTCGAGACCGGTATTCAGTCAGGTTTATTGGATGTGGCATAGAACTCTGGGTTCCAAAAACCGAGGTTAGGTTATGCCGGTAAAATATGACCTGATTAAATATACCTCGTGGTCTACTAAGATGAAAATTGCCTTTTGGTGTTTCCATCCATTCAAGTATATTTCATTCTTATATCTAAAATGGAAGTATAAAGGTTATTTATAACCTTTATCTATCTTTTTTTATAGTCGTTTTGTGACAATTTGGGCCCCTGCAGCGGAGACTATTTATCCCAATTGTGTTATGACTGGTTAATGTATACTCTGTTTAGTTTTTTAGTTAGGTATTTGATAGTATATTCCGTTGGAGTCATTTTAACCCTATTTAAATCAATCGTTGTTTTATATCCACTGCCTTCTTCTAGCATATGTTGAACTTTTGCAACAACGTAAGTGCCGGATACTGTAACCCCTTTAAGGTCCAGAGTCAGAAAATCGACTTCTACTAAGTCCCCTTTCTTTGCGTCTGGTGTCCCTTCCAGAGTGCAAGAGATCGATACATAAGGTTCGTTTGACCCTTCTAATAGCCCTTCAGCTACCTTCAAACACAACGATGTCGATAGTATCCATGAGTAGGTATCAAGCGAATACCTGGGCCCATATAGGGCAACTGAGGCAGTGTCTGAGGCACTGGCGGAGTACGGTAAGCCTGTGCTTTCATTAGTCCCTCCATTTACATAGCGATAAGTTTTAACATCCTCGCCAACAAGGTCCACGGTTGCAGCTAATAACCTATTACTTCCTTCTTTTATTTTGTACTTCCATGTTTCAACAGTAGGCAGCGACTTAAAGGTTAGATAAATGTGCTGTAACACTCCCCATCTATCATATTCTTGGCGGGTATCGAAGTACATAGTATAACCGGATGCTTCTTCGATGTCCTGCATAACAGTTGATAGGTATAATTTTTTAGCCTCAACGTTGAACGCCGTAAAGGTTAGACCTGCCTCTACATCATCGGCATTATATTCAACCCTGCTTAATTTATCAGCCTCCGCCATTAGGGTTGATATGATCGTTTTTGCGTCTACGGTTGTAGCCCAATTATGAGATACTAATTCAAGGGTTTCAAAAACCTCATAAATATGCCCGACGCATTGAAGTGTTACAGTTGCCCCGTTGCCGTAATCTTTTGAAATGTTCTGAACTTTTCCCTCAAAAATCGGGACCATTACCACAATTTCTTTAGGATGATAACTTATCGATACACTGAGTTTGATTACGTCATCAAATTCTATTGATGTCATGGACTGCACACCAGAAAGCTCTTCATTCGCTATAACTTTTATACTTGCTTCTGGCGAGTTCTCAAATGGCAAACTATCAGCCGTTGAAAACGAAATAACCGGAGGATAATAAATTTCTCCGGTTGCTTTCTGAATCCGTGCCTCGTATTGATAAAGTCGTATCATGATTTACCCTCGTTATGATATTATCTGTGTGTCTCTGTATTCCACGGACAATACAGCACTACATTTACCATCTCCCCCTACCTCTACACCTATTGAATTAGGGTTTATAGTCGAGTATATTTTTAGTCTCCTAGCATCGATGGTGTCCATCGACCCATAAATTAGCATTTGACCGAACTTACAGGATTTCCCAGACAGGTTGTATATTTTCACGTAATACTTATGGTTGCCTCGGACTGGTTCATGCCCTGCAGCATCAAGAACCCTTACAACCTCGGAGTTTTCCACCGCAGTAGTTGTATTAGAATCCACGTCGTAAAATGTACCTGGACCGCTTCCGGTGTCAATTGCAAAAGCTATCTGAGGTATTCCGGCAACAACCAACATTTTGATGAAAGGAACTCCTGAGCATGGATAATAAGATGCCATTGGAAACGTAATAGACCCGCCAGATGGAATATATATTGTCTGTGTGCTAGCATCTCGGGTAACTCCTCCAACGATTTCATGAGCATTAGAGATATAATTATCGTCTGCGAATGCTTCGAGGTATCTATAACTACCAGTGCAATTTTTATTTATTTCCGCCTGATATCCTGGGGGCAGGCTCTCGCATACCTGCAATACTATCCGTGGATCGTAGGTATTGTATATATAAATAGGTACATCTTTTGTAAGCGAAGCGTTAAGAACTTCTTCAAACTGATACCAGAAAGCTGTAACGGTCCCTACATATCCGGTCTTTGAGTTTCTAATATATAACCTAAATTTAACTTCTTCATTTGTGGCACTTTGCAAATTATACTTTAATGTGTACTTCCGATACTGTAACGAGATCTCGTTAGTGGTGTACATTGATATATCGGTTTCCACACCACCAAATAAAGACGCTGCTTGTATCGTTGTTTTACAATAGATGTAAGCTAATGAACTATTTATTTTGAACTTAAAGGATAGTCCATTAAGCTTGTATACAGACCCCCCTGTAAGCGGCGGCAACGTCACGGTTTTAACAGCGGTTCCATATGTTATAGCACTAGTCGAATAATATTCTGGATCGGTGTCTTCAATAATACGGCTAGAGTCTCCGGACATTACGGCAGTGCCTACACCCTTCAACTTTATATTGGGCATTGCATCAAAATATCCGAGTGTAGATATTGGAGCTCCTACGTCGTCGTTTTCATATTCAGATACCTTTGATACTATGGTTTTGGAAATATAAAATAAAGCTCCATTGTTAGGTGTCCCTGCACCATGAACCCGTATGTAAATTTTCGGCGGGATTGTATCAAACTTAAACCTGATTTCTTTTGTAATAATTTCAGAAGTATTTGCATTAAATATTAACTCTTTTACTATCGTACCGCCTGCGTATATATCGACAGCTAATGCGCCAGACGTTAACCCCTCGACATATGCCGAAGCCTGTAATATATAAAGTTCCCCTGCGTCATACATACTATCAAAAGGTAATTTTTGATAGACATATCCAGGCTTTTCTTCTGTGCCATCACCTCTTATAAGCATACATCTTACATTGTTTCCGGTATGCTCTTCGCTTGCTTCTTGCCCATCAGTAACCTTGACCCAATAATCAGGAGCAATGTTTACCAAGTCCCCATACCCTCGGGATAGCATTACCCTAAAACTGCCAGTCTGCCCTACTGCAATAAATGTCTGTGTTTCTGGGGAATAGTCTATCGACCACCACTGATTAGCGGCTAACGACGGCTCGAGATACCAGGACAGTCCGTTATTACTATACATTACATTGTTGGTTATGGAGGTATCATAACATACTACCACAGCGAGGTTAAGCTCATCTGAATAACAGATATCTCTCCACTGATTACGATAATATATAATTGTTGAAGATCCGGATGTCATTTCAGATGCATTATACCCTATGTTGTCAGCTCCGGCTTTAACTGCGGAGTTCGATGTTTTTAAGTATATTTTAACAGTTACTGCCTCGTTAGCCGCTCCCTCGAACACACAGTTATAACTTTTATTTTGGTAAGTGGTTGAGGTCTCCGTCCATTCTTTTATAGTCGTTTCTGAGATAGTGGCCGTCTGAGCTGTCATTTTAAGTGATGCTGTGGACCCTACGGTGATTATTCTTAGCCGGCAATGTACATTATCAAGTCTGTAATGGTCGCCACTTGTTAGTCCGGAGGCAGGCAGAACAAATGTTATAATTGGATTGACCGCTGCCGTGTAACTTGTAGCTGTGGTCGTGTAGTTCCAACCTTCTTGTGTCTGATCTTCCAGAGTTCTCACAACTGTACTGGCTCCGTTTGATGTAGAAGACGAAGCGTATGGCGTGGTTTGGAGCGTCCAGCTAATCCCATTCGGAGAAGTTATTATTTGCTGTGTGCCATTTTGTGAACAGGCCATAAATTGACTTTGAAGTTTAGCCCATATTACGCCGGTCCATTGTTGCGCAGGTGACGCTATAGATACAAAGTTAGATCCACAGTCATTAGAGTACATTATACGTTTTGATGCTGAGCCCCCAAAGGCTACAACCACGACCCTGTTTAGAGTCTCTGAATATGCAGAACTTAACCAGTTATTACTTGTAACGTCAGCCGGTCCTAAAATGGTAGAATAACTTACTAACTTATTATCTGAATATAATATCCGATTTCCGGACCCTGATTGCGCAAATGCCATAAGTCTTCCATTGCTTACTGTAGCGTTCGGAGGAATAAATAGCAGGTTGCTCCACTGATTAGTGTCAGATGGCGTGGTTACAGCCGTCCATTCTGCCCCGTCCGGAGAATATGCCAATAAGTCATAAGCTCCGGCTGCCGAGGTTACCGCACATATTACCCATATCCCCCAATCCGGACACCATACAAGACCTTTCCAGTTATTCGCATGATTTGACAGCACACTCCACCAGGGCGGAACAATCCATTCCGTACCTACCTCTGCCGTTGTTGGAGAATTAAATGACATTATCCGGTTAAGTGTTCGGGTTGCTGCGTTTGGCACATCACCCGAGGAAATAGTATCTGAAAATATTCTTGTTTCATATACTTCTCCGGTAAATGGGTATCTTGATGTTGCTCTTGGCACACATCCTATGGCACTGCGTACTGTTGACGTGGTCCCTATAGTTGCAGTTAGCTCGATCTCAAAAACTCCGTTAATATACAGTCTGAAAACTGTACCGTTTCTTGTTGCAACTACTTCAATAACTTGTCCAAGAGACACAGATTGGCCGGAAGTCGCAGTAACTGTAGTTCCACTATTATCCCTATGCTGAAATACGATTCTATTTAATCCTGATATACCGACGTTAATAAGCGGTGTGTTACTGTTGTCTTTTCCGACGCCGAAAACCATTTGGGTCGCGCCGATTTTACCGACCTTAAATTTAGTATAAATTGAATAATTAGAACTGTTTGAGATCCCAGGATCAGGCAAAGCTACATAACCCGTTGCCCCATCTAAGGCAACCCCTACAGTTTCTGTTCTTTCCCATCCTCCGGATGCTAACCCATGATGTTTATTTCCGCTATTGTCAGGTATTATTGACTTCCCTGATATCATACATCTTGGATCTGATGAAACGCTTGAGCCTACTGCTAACCACATCTCCAATTCTTTTGAATATCTCACATTCGTAAAATCTGCCGAGGATGGACCGGTGATACCTTCCCATTCAAGATTTGTAGGAGTAGACCACCCTGATAAATTGTTATTTTTTACGATGTTCCCGCTGTGAATATCGTCCGATGAAATTATACAAGACCCATTAACATAGTGATCCCTCACTGTTTTTATCATGCGCTCTTGATAAGGGAACTCGGTTTTAATCGTGGCTGAAAATACGAGATTTTCACCAGGAATATCACCGGCGTTCATGTCTTCAGAAGAAGCATGTATAGACATTAGACCGGAGATGAAATATCCTTTTCTAGACCCTCCGAGCTCTAGAAATGAACGGCCATCTTGTGATAATGCAGCCTTGATTTTATACAGGTCGTCCATCGACTCTGCGATGCCTGTAATCTCTATTTCGCTTCCTTTAAGACCCAGATCACCCAAATTAGTACCAACAAAGGAAGAACTTTCGGCCTCGCTAGTCCCTCTTACTCCTGTTGGCACGAATCTTACCATTTCAAAAGGCACGTTGTTTATATAGCTATTCAAGTCGTCTATATCCCTTTCAACATAGGGAAAATCAGTATCTACAATTGAGGCACTTGGAGGAATATAAACGCCACTTGAATCCGGAGGTGTATATTCGTCGTCGTCATCCTCGTCCTTTCCTCCGCCAGGCTCCGCGTTTTCTATTGGAGAGGTTGATTCTGATACCGGCGAAACTCCTTTATAATTTCCGGAGGCGTTCCCTGACATATATATATTAGTTGCAACCACTGATACTTTAGTAGGTGCAGCATTATAAATTCCCCATCCTTGAACTGCTGGACCGTTTGACGACCCTGAACGGAGCCCTAGAGTGTTTGTAATGTTACAGTTGCTAACTTCTAATTTATGGGTCTGTGTCGAGCTTATACCACCCGTAACCATGATCCCATTTGCATAACAGCCGTCAAATGTACAATATTCTATTTTTACGCCATTTCCCCACACTGCAAAGCCAATACCTGAAGACCATGAAGCCCAATCCGCCCATGCCACCTGATTTGAAAATTTACAATGATGGATATGAATACTCTGACTGCTTGAACCTGCTGTTTTTAACTGGTCATTAATCCAAATTCCGTCCAGGCTTGGACCCTCAAAGTAACAATTGTAAACCTGTATCCCGTTCGTAAGTATAGATTTATTCCCTTCATTGGCAATCTGCATACCATTATGACCATATTTAGCGGCTCCGTTATTGTGGTCTCCTGCATAAGCGAACATGTCACAGTCATGTACTGGTACATTTCGGCAGTTGTCTAGTCTTACACAACTGTCCGTAATACCGTAAAATGTAGAATTTGTTATCTCGTTTCCGTCTCCATCGACCTCTATCCACATCACAGCGTCATGCTGATGATTGCTAGCGTAACAGTTTGCTATACGGATATTTCCGCGCCCGAACATGACATGCATAAACTCGCCAAAACTATCGAGCGTAACCATGTCATGTATGTATATGTTAGTGCATTTAGTCCCGCTTCCAGAGGCTCCTTTAAAACCAAAAAGTCTTTCAACCCCTGATCCTGCACTTTGAAGTTTATCATGGGCATAACCTAATTTTGTGCTTTGATTGTTACAATTGCCGGACACTGCAAAGCCGCATATTTCAACATCGGCTACATATGCGTTTAACTGGCCTATAACTGGCGTGCCATTCGGAAATATACAATCATCTGGGCCTGTTCCACATACTCCATCTGGAACCCAAAGCCTGACCCCTGCCTCGGCCATCCAGGTCATTTTATTAGCGATCTTAATTTGGCCTTCAATATTATAGTCATGAGGTGCATTATCGTTTCCAGTCCCAAGCATTTTTATAATGTTCCCAGGATTGCTATTTGCCCACGTCATAGCGGTATTTATCTCTGCCTCATCGTGTGTTCCATCTGTCGTATAATACCCTGTTGGCCCGCCAGACCATGTAATTGTACGTACTTCACCAGTCATATTTGGATAACCCCTTTCCTTTTTGTGTTATTTGTCAGCTGTGCAGCTTGCAGTATTTTAACCCTTTTGTGTCAATCACTTTCCTACACTGCGCTTTGCATCGCTTACCACGTTTGAACTTGATTTTGTAGTATTAATGTTGATCGTGTTGCTTGTGTTGTTAGTGGTTGTCGTGGTCGTTTTTGCTGAAATGACCTTAACATTGCTTTCGCCGGTTCCACTGCCTCCGCGTGAGGTCTTCCCTAGTTTTGCTGTGGTATTCCATTTTCCGGCCAAAGCTGCAACATTTCCCACCTGTCCGGCAGAGGTTTTCAAGGCAGCACCGATTTTAGAGGATGCGCTTACCGCCGCGCTTGCTGCGTCGCTTGCCATGCTTGATATGTCCTTAAACGATGCTGCGTAACTACCGTTTGCATTTGTTGCTATCTGGACGGAATAGGTAAGAGCCTCTACTCCACTTTTGGCAGATGATACCGTGCCACTCATATCTGTGGATGCTGCCCCTACACTATTCATAGAGGTAACCATGCCAGCACCCGCCGAAGTAACCAAAGAACTCATGCCTGTTGCAGTGGACCCCGTTTGAATAAAAGATCCCTGCATTTGAGTACCCGAGTTAGTGACCGCCGACCCCATGCCGGTTGCAGAGCTCCCTGTTTGAATAAAAGATCCCTGCATTTGAGTACCCGAGTTCGTGACCGCCGACTGCATAGAGTTAGCGTCATAACCTACCATATTGAAGACAGACCCCATCAGAGTACCCGAGCCTTGCATACCTATTGCAGAGTTAGACATTGCTGTACCCATCCCTGTTGCTGCTGTTTCTACGGTTTGCCCGTCCCCTCGTATTGTTTCGGCTTTTGCGTGGATGTTTATCCCGAGACGTTCAAACTGGCCAACTATTCCGTCGATAGCACCAGTAACACTGGTCACCAGATTAGCAGGTATCAGGCTGGATATTTTTTCTTTAATCCAGTCTACGACTTCACCGACTCCGGATTTAAGAATGCTTGCAGCTCGTAATATTTCAGATGAAACTATCGTGAAAATATCTTTTAACAGATTCCACGAATAAGTTACCAATCCTGTTTTTTCGTTTAGATAATACAGACCCGCTGCAAGTAATGCTACCCCTGCAACTATAGCGGTAACCGGTAAAAGTACAGTGGATAAACCTACTCCTAGAGCCAGCTCTGCCGCTGCAACTGCTGAAGTCGCTACACCCAGTAAAATAAATCCAGATGTCAGTCCGGCTATAATAGCTATGCCTGCACCTGCCGCCACGATAAACGTTTGAGTTGTTTCTGAAATGTTAGATAGCCAGTTAGTAAGACCAATGCCAGCCTTTACAAGGGATTCTATAGCTCCCATTAAAGACCCTGCTTGTACGGTCATAGTCTGCATATCAAAGCCTACTAAGTCGGCTAGTGCCATTGTAACATTATCTTTTAGTGTAGATAATAATCCTGCTAGGGTCTTACTCCGTGCTTCCATTGCACCGGTATATTTTTGGAAAATACCATCTACACCTACTAAGGCAGCATTTATTGATTCTTTATTATTCCTATCAATTACCTTAACCTGCTGCTGGCCATATTGGTCGGTATACATCAATGCTGTTTTACCGGCTTCGGCCATTGATACCCCTAAACTTTCCGCGTTTTTCTTCGTTATTTCGACAGCTTTTACACCATACTCTTTCAGTCTCTCGAACTCACCTGTCTGAGCGTCGGCTAACATTTCGACAGTATCGTTCAAAGACTTGCCCATAGCGGCGGAAGTGTCCCCTAATATAGTGAGATAATCAGCTGCTTCTATTCCATAGGCTTTAAGCTTCACTGTAGCGTCCAGAAGCTCAGGGAACTCAAATGGAGTATTTGCAGCGAATGCTGATAAGTTCTGGAACTTTTCTTTTGCTGTATCGATGTCACCATATAGAACTGTAAGTGTTGTGCTAGCATCTTCAAAATTAGATGCCACGGCCAGCCCTGCGCCTGCTATGGCTGCTATGGCGGCGGGAACCGTGGCAATGCTCGCAGATAAAGCTAGTTTGGTTTCGTTACTCATCTGCGATAAATGAGTTGTGGCATTTGTGATAGCAGAATCGAGTTTATCAAAACTGCCCCCATCTATGTCCAACGCGGCTTTTGCAACAAGTGTACCTACTACCAGACCCATAAATCCACCTTTTTAACCCAAATGTGTAATTTGTCAGCTGTATAAACCACCTGATATTATCACATTTGGGTCATTTTCTACGCTCAGCCGCTTTAGTTTTACATCTTGCCGCGACGGCTTCGCCACGGGCTTTGATGCGTTCCACCTGTTCAGCTTCAGATATTTGCAGAAGTTTAGCTTTTAATCCTGCTGGTAAAAAGTCGGTTAACTTCCAAAGCTTTTTATCTTTGCGTTCCGTCCTGGGAGCGTTCAGTATCGACGTTTTAAGATCAGCGTGCCTGATTACTCTTTCTTCTTGATAGTCGAATCCTTCACATAGGATAATTTCAAGCTCTGCAATAGTCATTTTAAATGACACTGAAGGCAGTACCCTACATCCTGAAGCGTGGTATGCTGCCCTCTGAAGTCTGTCTATAAAATCATATACGTCTAGATCCTCTGATTGATCTCTGGGGGTTCCAAAGGGCTAGATCCTGGTCTCGGCCTGCGTCTTCGGTATATTGTAGCTGGCTGTTTACTGGTCGCTCCGCCCTGCATAGGCATGTCTGCGCCCCCAAATGCTGAGCTCTGGTTTGGTCTCTGGCCCCTATCATAGCTATTATTCGGAGAGTTATTCATTCCAGATGCTTGACCCTGTGTATTGGGGTTATCAGCCCCGTTGTTTCCAGCGATAGGATACGTTTTTACCATTGGCTCGCCTGGGTCTACATATTCTTTATCATCGCCATAATACCCTTCGTGTTCGTACTCATCACCAGACATGAAGTCGTCGTCGTCGTTGGATTCGCTTCCATCGTCTTTCCCTGGGATTTCAGAGGAAGATATCAGACTTTCCTGTATAGCGGAGTCAATCAGTACGTCAATGGCAGAATTCAACCGGTTCAGTTCAGCCTGTGCTTTTTTAATCAGAGCAATCTCCCGCTCTTCGCTGATCTGCTCTATCTGTTCAGCAAAGGCTCTCTGTTTCTCTACCGTCTTCCTGTCATATAGACCACTGTCTACAAAGGCATCTACTATTTTTTTATCTAGTTCTTTGTGCCCATAGATAACAAGGTAATCCTGGACCAATTCTGTAGTTTCTGCCGTGGTAATTGTTGGGTTATCATGCAAAAGCCCTACCCGTATCATTTCAATTAGGGTATTTTCTGGGATACCTTCCCCGCCTTTGTTTTCATCTTCCATAGCCATGAGTCCAGCTACAAACCCTTTTTTTGTCCTGGCATTGACCACTGCGAACAGTTGAGGAAAATATCCAATTGGATACGATAGTGTTTTACCGTTAATAAATGGAGTTTCTGCTATCATGTCAATTTCTCCGATTATGCCCTGCTAATCCAGATGTTAATGAATCTGGTAGCCGCGTCGTCTGCTTGTACTGCAAGTAATACTCTGGTTACAGTGTTTGCTGCTCCAAGAGTTATATTTCCTGACATTGTGCCACTGGTAAGCTCGGTCCATGAATATCCATTATCCAAGCTGTAGCCGATAAATGAAGCTCCGGAAGCAGTCACTTTAATAGTTTCTGCGGCGGTTGCTGAAAGCTCATTAACAACTATGTCCGTTACAGTGCTTGCGACAGATGCCTCCACGGTTGAAGGAATCACAGTTCCCGTTGTGATCTCAATCTTTGATATGGAAGCTCCTGTCGTACTCTTCCTAAGCTTTCCGTCAGCTTTCAGACTACCGGCGAACATTGCGGTATTGTCTTCTGCGTCTGGTTTGAATTGCATCACCAGAGCATCGTATTCATACACAAGTCCGGACTCGGTAAGAATCACCTGGAATACATGATGGACGTTATCATCAAGTGCAGCCTCTAAGAGCATTTGACCCGCGTCATTCGGAATCAGCAATCCTGAAATGTCCACTGTTCCGCCGTCATACTGATTTTTTCCAGTCCTCGAGTATTTCCCTGTGATATATGAACTTGTGTTTTTATCGCCATATTCGCCATCGGGAATAGGCAGAACGTCGAGATTAAGCCCGTTGATTTCCGTACCATCAATCATAAAGATTGTTAACCAAGTGTCTTTCGCATCGTCAAATATCATAAATTCACCTTTGATATTTTATTGATACTGTTATGTTGTATATTGTTCCTTCTGTTTTATTTGTCTTGACGTGAGTGTATCCATTACAGGAAATGCGTTCAAAGTAAGTATCACCCTGTGTGATGTTACCTTTAAGCCTTAAAAACTCACTTAATTCTTGTGCGGTGCTCTTTGCGGTTTCCAGATCAAAATCCCTTACTGATATTACTATAATACCTCTGTAAATGTGCCTCCCGCCTGTAAAATGTAAATCGCCTTGCCCTGGTTCGGATCTCAAAACTACGCAATTTTCATTATCTGGGTCCATATATTCAAGATATATATTTAATGTGTTAAACTGGTTCCCTATATAATCCGCGAAATCGTCTATCCAGTCAGTCATATGCTCACCTGTTTCAGATATCCCGCTGCAGTGGTCAATAATCGTGGGGCATGATTATTGAAAGGTATCCTCAAAAATCCGGCCTGACCTATCGGATGGTAAGCGTTCGGGTTTTCGTGTACCGTTGGAGAGTAAAAGGTATTATAATACAGAGTTACCTCAATCCTTGACGCTCCGCGGTCCATTTGTATATTGCCAGTCCCTACCATCTCGCCGGTATCAATCGGACAGTAATTGTCTTTACTGTCGTTCATTGTATCCCTGCCCCATTCTTCTAAGGCTCTCGCGCCCTGCTCAGCATATTTTCTTTTGACTTTTGCAATGTTACGCGTACAAACCTCTAAACCGGTTACACCCTCGAACTTCTTACTCATTTTATGTTTTCCACTCCTAATGTGACTTTTATACCCCTGAGTATATGTAAACGCATATCTTCTAACATTTTCACTGACTTTATAGGGGCTCTCATGCCTTCTATCATTATTACGCTTTCGTTAGTCACATCGGTATTGACAGGAAATACGACCCATCCAGAGTTTATATAGGGTTTTTGCCCATCGTTGCTTATTTCGACAGAATATTCACAACTTACCTCAGATGGTATATTAGTATATTTTTGATGATATCGCCCGTTATAAGATGGGCTTTGTACAGTACATGTTTTGGAAAAGCTCATCATTCCGTTATCCATCATCTCACCTTTATATAGCATATATAACGGCGTTTACAGTTATTGCTCCGCTGTCGGTTGCAAATTTGGCCCCTAGTTTGACAGTGCCTTCTCCTGCACCTATCCCCTGGATAATATAGCATTTATCGGTTGCAGATGAAGACACTTGAGCAACCGTTACCGATGATAAAAACACATCAGTAACCGTTATCCCGTCAAAAGATATCTGGTTATATATGTTAATTGTCAGGTCTCCGGCGGTTGATTCGTCTGGTTTATGGACCGCTAACAGGTAATAACCAGTATTGGACCTTTCCCTGAGTGCATCAGCCGTAGTTAACAATTCTGTGGTTAAATCGCTCGTGTCATCGAAAACTATTTCAAATGAAGAGGCCACGCCGGTATTGACTCGGTCCTCAACCGTCACAACGAAAACGTCAAGATTTGTGAATTCTGAAGCATAAGGACATGTTAAGGTAAATGTTGCCCCTGAAGATGTAATATTAAAGGATGTTAGATCATTAACATTATTCTTGCTATTGTCGTAAACTGGCCGCTTCCTCGACAGGTTGAATATGGAAACTATTTGGGACTGTTCTATGGGAACGCCTGCGTATAAGGTCATTATTTGAGTACTTGAAACATACTCGACATCAGGTATGATTTTTATGATAATTCCCTCCATACGAGTTCTTGCTTACTTGTAGGTGATGGAATAGGATTACGGTCCAGTGACGAAAACCATATTTCTGAATCGTCCCTCTCCGCCTCTAAGTTGTTAATGGATATGTTATATTCGTCCTGGTTAAGTGACGAAACGATTTCTACATATTTAGTCATGTAATAGTTTTCAGGAATCGTTTTATCCTTTAATTCGTATGAATAATCATTTCCGAAAGACTCTTTTTTTACAGAACCGTTATCGGACAGTACAGCATTATGGTAACAAAGATCAGCGATTAGATACGCTGCTCCCCATTCTCCACCGGATACAAATGTTCCATTTATCACCAATCCGTCTGCAATCAATTTAGACTCAAAGCTACTGACCAAATTATTGAATCGGTCTAATGTCAGTGTGTCGGCACCGTCTGACCCAACGGTATAATTGCCGTTGGACACGTCCATTAAATAATGGGAGTCTAGGGAAATGCTCATCATATCACCTTATACAAGACCAGTTAGTTTGTAAAGAGCCTTGTTTTTCCCGCTGTCATTCGTGTATATTGGTGCTTTTACCTGCCTCCAAATGTCCGATGTATACATGGTTGCCCCTGCGTCGCTGCTGTCCTCTGTCCTTATCCTGGCTGGACCTTTCCCAAGAATGGCACAATATTTTGAAGCCCCCACAAAGGCAGCACCGGAGGTGACCCTTGAGTCTGTGAAGATGTCCAGCCCGAGACCTGGAACCCTGCCAATAGCTCCGGCAAGGATAGTAGGAGAACCATAACTGAGCTTTAGCAGCGTTTCGTTTTGACAGTATGCAGCAAAGGCAGTATCAGACATTACAATGAAATTGGCCTTGTATGGTTTGCACGCCTGAATTGCTGTCGTCAGGTCGTAATAGATACTATTTGTTGGAGTAGACCACGGATAGGTTGCGCTTCCGGTCTGCGGGTCTACGTCGAAAGCCGCGACTGTTTTCTTATCAAGCTTGTCCGCTAGGGTCTGGCCTGCGCTGTTGATCTGAATCTGTAGAGGATCACCCGAACGGCTCTTAAATTTGGATTCATCCGATGCAGCGAGTCTAACCCTGTCCTTCTTCAGATTAAACTCAATGTTTGTGAAGTATCCGCCGTTGATACCTGACGTTTCCAGTTCACCTAAGTCCTCATCTGCTCCACCTGGGTGATAGATAGGAATAGATCCGTCAAGATTTGGAACTTCTACCTGGTCAATCAGACTTACAACGTTTGACAGCTCGAAGCCTGCTGTCAGGATTCCTTTTAATATGTCGGCTCTATCGAGGGAATCCGCGATAGTACCGGCTGTTGTCATTCCATTACCCATATTACAACCTCGTTATATTTAGTTACCAAGTCCTACCCAAATTGTGCCGACTGCTCCGGATGCAAACTCTTCCATTGCAGTACCGATTACTTCTCCCACCGCACCGGCATTACTTGCGGCAGCTTTGCCAGTGTCACCGGCCATAACCAGAGATCCCTTTTTAATAACGGCTGCTGTAGCGGTCACGGTCACGCGCCCCCAGATAACAGCTCTTACACTGGTCCCGTCTGTCCCTGCGTCTAGAGCTACAGCAAATTTACCTTTGTCAGTGCCAACGACCGGATCATATTTTCCGTCTGCCTCGAGGTGTATAATGTCACCTACGGCAGTTGTTGCGCCCACTGTTAAAGTAGATACAACGGCTTCAAGTCCTTTAATTTCTCCTGGATTTGTCATGTTTGTTACTCCACGATGATCTGGGAACAAAGCCCGTCTGTGCTTATGCTTCCGTCGGCGTTATGTGATGGCTGACCTTTGTTAATCTTGGATGTCGCATTGTTAAGGTACTGTGCACCTTCTACCTGACGGCTTACCTGGGTAACCCTGGTGATGGTGTCGTTATACATGCTGACAATAGCTTCCATTACCGACAGAGGGTTATTGTTAAGTCTGTCTGTCAGGTTGTCTGGTCCAAGACGTTTAACCATTTCTACCGGCAGCACTGAAATTATACCCTGGATTTTGTTGTTTCTTTCCCGAACTTCGTAAGCGTGAAGTCTTGCCTTCAGGTCTTCGTTTTGAACGGTCAGGGCTTCCTGTACTGCTCCGGCTCTGGTCATGTCCTGGATATACTGCTCTCTTAGGTTCAGGTAGTCCTTTGATCCCTGTATTCCCGATATTGGAGGCAGGTTTTCCTCGGGTTTTCCTACAGGCATTGATACTATGCCTTCTGTTGTCCCCGTGCCCGATGCTTCTACGGATGCGTTTGGGTTTCCTGGCTTCATGCCTTCTTTTCCGTTACCGTCTTTAGGTTCTCCCATTGATACACCTTCTATATTTCTTTTGTTTAGGAACCCTGCCCCATAATCAGCAGGCAGGTTGTTTTGATCTTCAAAAAATACCAATACATGACTTGGATAGATTTGGCCTATTAATTGGTAACCGTCGTCTGCGCATTGGAACCCTGTAGATAAACCTAACTGGCCTGTCTCTATAAGTCCCTCTGCATATTCATCTGTCAGGTTAACATCCGCGTATAATCTCGGGTGTCCGGTCTGTATAATCTGGACTCCCTGGATAACGCCGGCAATTCTTCCGCCTACTCTATTAAGCTCTTCCTCTGGGTTTTCATTGAACTTTGTAATGTCTGGGTGTTGCGGCCCATAGATTACAGGGATTCCATCCCATCGGTCAAGGTATTTTTTAAAGAGGTCTTGAGGGAAATATATCCCCCATATTGACCGTTCTAAGGTTTGGAGTATCGCTTTGTGAGACTTGTGTAGATGGTTTTTCAATGCCCCGTTATGAGGGACAATAGACCCTTTAAAATACCGGTCATTCACCACTGTTTTACTCACCAACCTTTTTAAACCCAATATAAGGAGTTCTATTATGTATATTTATCGACATGTATTGTCATTAATGTTATTAGTTTGATTAAATCTATTATTACGATGAAAGATATTAATACTATGCGCGTCATTAGTAAAGCATGGGTGAACAAAATATCCCCTCAGATGAAACATGTAACGACCAAGAGTTAACAACTATATCCCTTAGAAAATGCACTAAAGAACGCCTGAAGCCACATGGACAGAAGGGGCAGACCTGGGATAATATAGTTTTGAATCTGGTTGAAAGCGTCGAAGGAACCTGTACCAACTTCGCAAATGATGTGGTACTGCCGGTATATATGAAAAATCCCTCCGGAGAGGGAGAGATACAGGTAGGTCATGTTAAATGTAATATTGTTGCGGGAAAGCCTCCGAAAGTGAAAGGCGAACTTGAACTATTTGAAGTATATAAAGAGGTGCTTAAAGAGGGTAAGACATTCCAAGACCCAATTTAAAAGTCGCACCCTTCGCGGGTGTGTGGATTGAAATCAAGACCCAATTTAAAAAATGAAGGGGCAGGCTATGAAAATAACTATAAATAATAAAAAAGTAAAAGCGGGACAGTGTTAAATTAACGTTACTGTCTGCGGGTATAATGTTATTAAAAGTGGCCTCACGCACGGGCTCACCATGCGAATAAACGACACGAGCGGAGATATGGACATGTTTAAGAGGGTTTTTTATGAGGATACGGATGGTTACGGGATTCTTTGTATAAGGTGTTCTCATACTCTAGGCCCTATATACTACTATGTTCACCTACTGCCGCCCGATACCGTTTATATCTGTCAGTGCTTGAACAATACCCCTGCTAAAATGATAGTTTCAAATTGATCATAAATGTGATAATAATGGTTACAATTGAAGGCAATACACTGATTATAGAGGCGTTTCATAACCATTTTCAAAGTGAATTGAGGTCAATAAAAAGATATGAGATTTTATATATTTCTGAAGTCGGTGAAGAGACCTTTAACGAAATCTTAGAGAAGTGTCAGTATATCGAAATTCATTCGGTTGAGACTGATTACTTTTTTACGCGCCGAATGAGGACATGTATAAGGTATGATGAAATAATAATAATTTCGTGGTAAATAATGGAGGTGTGATATATGATTGATAGTAGTTTCTGGACCATATTTATAGCCATGGTGTTTACTCTTGGGATAGCTTCGGGCCTGCTTATCGTGGCTCTGTTTGACCTGTCGGTATCTGTGCATAGGAACACCCCAAAGCCAGTTATCCAAAAGCCGTCTAGGTCTTCTAAAAAGGAACCTGGGAATGCAAACGATAAAGACAACGTGACCGATTTCAGCAAAGAGCGTGTTTGAACTCTGGCAGAGGTTACTATATGAAACCATTAACAAGCCTAAAACTGCACTTCCATATAGTCGATTCCGTGGTAGTGTATTACAAAGACGAACTTGAAGCCATTGAAAAAGCAACTGACAAAATCGGATGTTTTGAATGGATGCAGCTTTGGGTATCCGAAGGCATCAGGGAACGGGCGGAACTTACTAGCTCCATAAGTAAAGCCGCATTGTTACAGGTCGAACGTGAAGCTGAAAGTTTGCCGATAGGTGATAAATCACTTTCAAATACACTTAAAAGGACTGAAAGAGTCGAGGTTATACTACATGAAAACGTTGAATATATGCGCGCAGAATCCGAGCTTAAAGCCCTGCGTTTTGAGTCAGAAATGCTCAGGATTGCAATACAAGCCGAACGCCGAACGTTCATTGAGAAACATACTAATTTTATAAGTGGGGTTTAAACCTCATTTATTTTTTGGTGATGGTATGCCAATCTATCAATTGTTTATGAATAATACTCCTGCTTATTGGCAGGAAGTCGGTAATCGGATACAACAAGGGTTTGAATTATATAACACTGTTCAGGACTCTTCATACTTCACACTGAACGGAATTACCATAATAATTACGTTAATCGATTAATATGGAGTGATGTTTATATGTATGATAATGGAGCGCTTTATGGCTGGACTGATGTAATAATTACTCACGGTGTTTTTGGAGAAGTAATTTCTATCATCGATTATCATGCCGGTGAATGTTGCATAATTAACCCTGGGGACCAATGGAGGGAAAAGTAATGGAAATCAAAATTACTGACTCCGTCATAAATGTGGTTACAATGACCGTTTACAGGTTTGTTCTTGCCTTAATAATTACCATTGTTGCATCTTGGGTTTATTCCGTGCCGATTGAGCATATAATGATAGGTATTACGGTTACTTATCTAACTGAAATATTCATAATTCTCAATGATTACTATTTATAACTATTACGGGTGTTGATATGAGAGATACACGAAGATTAAACACTGTTACGGTAACTGAATTTAATGAATTGGTAGGTATTATTGGATCTGGTGACCGCGCTATGATTATTTATCTTGGTGAAAATAATCAAGATACCTTTTTTAAATGGAATCATCGGGTAGGCTCCTTTTATGATCCGGATATTAAGCTCTTGATCGCTAAAGACCAGATTACGCAAGGGTTGAGCATATGCCATAGTATCGGAGAAACGCCAGACAATACCAAAAATATTGTTTTTGCCTTCAAAAAAATTGAAGAACAGTTAGAATGTTTAGAACAGTTACTCGATGGGAAAGCACGTAATACAAACGCGGGTAACTCTATAGCAAAGTGGTATGTCAGTAATATTAAGAAAATAATTGGAAAGGTCTTAGGGTCTAGTTAATTATATATACATGTATGATTAATTAGGGTATAGCAGTATGCTAAATATTAGAACCGATTGGAGACCTTTAAAATGCCTATAGAAAAATATCAACTTGAAAAAACCTTATGGGACGGTTTTGTAGACACCAGAGACTTTATAATAGCTGATAATGCCACAAGTGTACTTCTTGAGAGGATGCCGGCAGATGCTTTAAACATAAGTTGTAATATCCTTAACCGTTTTCAGATTATTTGTGATGCCTCCGAGGTGTGATATATGAATAACAAATTTTGTTCTAAATTTCGCCCTGGTAAAAGACAAAATTGTAAGTCATCGCCGTTAATTACCTGTTGGGTAAGCTCTATTAATCCGGATGTTGATGCATTTTATCAGGATATGAGAATGGAACATATTTTTTATGAAGTTGCGGCGGATGACTGGGCCACGGGCACAACAGAATTGACAATTTGTGAAAGTGATATTCTTAGGGTCCAAAAACTCAAAGACAAATATCAGGTATGAGAACATGAAACAGAAAATAGGATGTAGCAGGTCGGGAAAGCTCCCACCTGATGAAAAGGACTTATGCCAAAATTGTTTATTAAAATTTGAAGAAGATAAATGCAAAGAAAACGTTAGAAGAAACAACTGGTTTATTATATATATGGAGGTATAATTATATGAAGCCACTAACTGCCGCTATATTGAACGTAATTCCTGGTCTTGGGCTGTATATGATAGGATTTCAAAAAAAAGCATTTATGACGTTTTTGGTGTTTTTGATGTGTCTAACTATTCCTTTGTTATGGATGTTTTTACCCTGTTGTTTTGTGTTTCCTGCTGTGCAAAGTTACAAGTTGGCTAAACAGTAGCAACTGCCAGAATATACAGACATGATTATACTTCCTGAAAAACCATTTTTTACTGGAGGGATTGACATATTTAGACTCCAAGCATTATATGATTGGTGTATGTATCAGGCTCGGTCTGCTCATCAAGCCTCGAAGATACAGACTAGTGAAAAAAAGATGTATACTAATATTGGACGTGAAGAAGCGTATACCGAAATTGCGAATAAAATCGAAAAGTTACAAACTGATATGAGGGAATGACATGACGAAACAAGTATTATTAGACCACGAGTTAAATTATTTTGGATGTAACCGTGTTTGTGCCAGCCGACGACGCAAATTAGGTTTGACTGTTCCGGATAATGAGAGAGATATTGAATTGCTAATCTGCAATACTGAGCCATGTTTTCCGTTTTGCCCGAATT
>Ga0116170_10000725_pt1 | contig 34585 bp, 31 predicted proteins | sample AD_JPNHW1_MetaG_FD_89797 | JGI IMG/M metagenome (GOLD analysis project Ga0116170, IMG submission 89797) | Active sludge microbial communities of municipal wastewater-treating anaerobic digesters from Japan - AD_JPNHW1_MetaG | ecosystem: Engineered > Bioreactor > Anaerobic > Digestate | place... | reverse complement strand
TTATAATGATCAACACTTCAACCGGGACGTCATCCAGATTCGGCATGAAAATTTTTTATCCCGGAGATTACAGAATATATAAAATTCTGATTTATGATAAGAATCTCAAAGGATATTTTTTTTACACCGTACAGTTTATGAAGGTACGCAGCAGCATTATAAGTAAAATTGATTTAATCAAACCGGAGAGTTTCGGCAACAGGGTCCGCGCGGAGAGTATTCATTTTCTGAAAGGTATCGGCATCGACAGATCGGGGAAGCTTGCTGCGTTCAGATAGGTAATAATTATAAGTTTTGTTAATTTGTTTTAAAAATTGAACTTCTCCTCCCCCATCCGCCTGATGGGCACCTTTCCCCATAAATGGGGCAAGGGAAATAGAAAATGTTAACTATCATTGTTCCTCCCATTCATGGGGAATCTGGCCATCGGCCGGAGGGGGGAACATGTTATGCCAGAGGTCGTATCATCCTCCGATACTTGACATCGATTTAATCCCGGCAGTGATTGATCTGCAACCCGTGTTATCAGCAGTACACTTTATGTTGTGCCCTTCACCTTTTTCTTTTATCGCTGACACAATATGCTGCACAATTACACTTTCATCAGCATCATTTCTAAGAAGATCTTTCAGGTTGTATTGTCTGTCGGAGTGCAGGCATGTTTTGAGATTCCCATCTGCAGTTATTCTCAATCTTGAACAGGTCGCACAGAATCTGTGCGTTACAGGCGGTATTATGCCTATTCTGATATTTCCATTTTTATATTTAAGATCGTAACGTAAAGAGACATCAGTATCATCAATGTTTTTTCTTGTCAGTTTGCCTTTTTCACCGAGTATGCGGATAAGTTCGTCGGATGGTATAAATTCATTAAACTCATCCTGCTCAGTTACCGGCATTCTCTCTATAAATCTGAGTGTAATATTTTTATCAGCGAAATATTCCAGAAATTCATCAATTTCGTCAAGAGTGCTTTTCAGCAGGACGCCGTTTACTTTGACGTCAAAGAAATCTGCGCTGAGAGATCTCTCAATATTATTTATTACTGTATTGAAATGGTCAACTCCGGTCAAAGAGTGGAATTTTTCCCGTGACATTGTATCAAGGCTGATGTTAAGTTTTTTGACATTATATTTTTTCAGGTCCGGGATATGTTCTTCTAAAAGTGTTCCGTTTGTTGTTACGCACAGATCGGTTTCAGGGTGCATTCTTACAGTCTCTGATATTATATCGAAAAAACCTTTACGGATCAGGGGCTCTCCGCCGGTGAATCTTATTTTTTTTATCCCCATCCTGACAAAAATATCAATAAGCCTTGTAAACTCTTCGTTTCTTAAAACTTCATCATGAGGCATAAACGTGACACCCTGCGGAGGCATACAGTATCTGCATCTGAGATTGCATTTATCAGTAACAGAGACACGGAGGTAATTGTGTGTTCGTAAATAGTTATCTTTAAGCATTTATTTTTCAGCCTTGAACTTATTATGATTTATAAATGATAATAAGTTACTTTTGAATTGTGAATTTTCCGGAGATTTGATATACGCGGTTGTATACATCTCCATAGCTTCTTTTTTTCTTTTTGTCAGTTCAAATATAACTGCAAGATTATTTTCAACTGAACCATCATTGATGATGCCGTGAATTTCATTAAAGAGAATTTCCGCTTCAATATAATTTCCTTTTAAGGTTTCCTCCACTCCCGTATTCATTATCTTTGCTTCGGGAGTAAAACCATTGATACGCGAAAGGTATTTTACTGATGTTGTGAGCATGTTCTTCGGTCTTGCAGATTTGAATTCCGGTTTTTTTTCATCCGAAGCATCAGTGAAATTATACCCTGAACTCTCCCCTGATAGAACTGCTTTATTTTCAATGATAAGTTCTTCGTAAGAGCTGCATGCTGTCCATTGAACGAGAACCATTAACAGCAGAAAAAATCTATATGGACGGAGAAATCTCATCACATGTATCTTCCACTGCTGCCGCGATATTTAAAATTTTCTGCTCTTCAAAATGGTTCCCCATTATCTGAATACCGATAGGAAGCCCATTGCTGTCAAGACCTGCGGGTACTGATAGCGCCGGGATTCCCGCAAGGTTAGCTGATATTGTCAGGATATCCGACATATACATCTGCAGCGGATCGTTTGTCATTTCACCGATTTTAAATGCTGTAGTTGTAGTAACAGGCGATATAATCGCATCAACCTGAGAGAATGCGTTTTTAAAATCATTTATAATAAGAGTCCGCCCTTTGAGCGCTTTCAAGTAGTAGGCATCATAGTAGCCGGAGCTTAGAGAAAATGTTCCAAGGATGATTCTGCGTTTTACTTCTTTACCGAAACCCTGGCTTCTTGACTTGACATATAAAGACAAGAGGTCTTTAAGCTCATCTGCCCTGAATCCGTATCTTACCCCGTCGTATCTGGCAAGGTTTGACGACGCTTCTGCAGTTGCAATAAGATAATATACAGGGATAGCATATTCTGTATATCTGAGGCTTATAGGTTTAATCTCCGCACCGAGTTTTTCCAGTTCTTTTATCTTCCGTTCGATGCGTTCTTTTATCTCGCTGTTTATGCCCTGGAAGTATTCTTCAGGAACTCCGATTTTTAATCCTTTAACACTGCGTGTAATTTTTCCTGCATCTATATCTACTTCTTTGTTTATCGAAGTGGAATCTCTGTTGTCGTAACCGCTGATCATCTGAAGAAGTGAGGCCGCATCCTCAACATTACGTCCGAATGTTCCGATCTGATCGAGCGATGAAGCAAATGCTACAAGTCCGTAACGGGACACTCTGCCGTATGTAGGTTTGATTCCTGTTACTCCGCAGAATGCTGCAGGCTGTCTTATTGAACCGCCGGTATCTGAACCCAGAGCGGCGGGAGCCATGAATGCTGATACAGATGCTGCTGATCCGCCCGAACTTCCTCCGGGAACACGAGTTGTGTCATATGGATTTTTTGATGTTCCGAAATATGAATTTTCAGTTGATGAACCCATTGCAAATTCATCAAGATTTGTTTTCCCGAGAGCAATTATCCCTTTTTCAAGGAGTTTTTCATATGCTGCGGCATTAAATGGAGGGATGAAATTCTCCAGTATTTTTGACGCGCATGTTGTTTTTATTCCTGAAGTGTTTATATTATCTTTTATAGCCACAGGTATTCCGTCAAAAGGGGAGAGTGCTTTTCCCGCTGATCTTCTTGAATCTGAAATTTCCGCTTCTCTGATCAGCCTGTCTTCATCAAAGGTAATGTAGGAATTTATTTTATTGTCAGTTTCGTTTATTCTTTTTATATATGATTCGGCAATTTCTCTGGAAGAAATTTTTTTTTCAGATAGTAACTTTGAAAGTTCTGTAAATCCCTTTCTATGCAGCATATAATCCTCCGGTTTCTTTTACGCTTTGGTATTGAATAATCGATGTCAATTAAAAAATCCTGATTAACTATTCTAACGCATCCTTAAAAAATACCTTGAAAAAATCCATAAACTATTTTCTATAGATATAGATTTTTACAAAAACTTCCGGTATTTTACACGGAAACAGCTATTTCAGGAGCATTTATGTTTAAAAAGAGGTTTATCCCATTACTTACGCTTGTTATCATTTTTTCATGTTTTAAAAAGTCAGAGGGCCTGAAACAGACTGATATGCAGTTTCTGGTTAACCAGGTTCTTTCAATTCACGCGCAGTATAATACAATAGATGATACTCTGTCAAAAAGAGTATTTAGTAATTATATAGAGAGTCTTGATTACGGGAAATATTATTTTTATCAGTCAGACATCAAAGAGCTTTCAAAATATGAACTGCTTTTTGATGATTTTATCGCTGCAAATGACTACAGGGCTGTTTTTGAAATTTTTAAAATATACAAACAGAGAAGCGATGAAGCAATGCTGATTTTTGATCAACTGATGAAAGAGGATTACGATTTCACCAGGGATGAGTCTATCGTCGTTGATAGAGAAAAAGTCTCTTATGCTGCAAATAATGCCGAGATGAAGGACCGATGGAGAAAAAATATAAAACTCCAGCTGCTTAACTATGTCTCATCCGGAAAAAATATTAAAGACGGAAAACTGAAGCTCGAGAAAAAATATAAATTAATGAAAAAGAGAATTGATGAGATCGACGAAGATAAACTGCTCACCATGTTCATGAATTCTATAACTACGGCCCTTGATCCTCATACTAATTATCTTTCATACGAAGAGCACCAGGATTTTAAAATTTCAATGGAACTGAAACTTGAAGGTATAGGAGTAAGGCTCCGGTCTGAAGACGGATTTGTAATGGTTGAATCGATAATTGCAGGAGGTGCTGCTGATAAACTTCCGGATAATCTTAAACTTAAACCTAATGATAAAATTGTAGCTGTCGCCCAGAGTAAAGGGGAGGCTGTCGATGTAATAGATATGGATCTCCGCGATGTAGTAAAACTTATCCGCGGTGAAAAGGGGACAGAAGTGAAGCTTACTATTTTACGGGAAGCTGAAAAGTCCGATAAACCCTCGCGTCTTTTTATTTCTATTATAAGAGAGGAAATAGCGCTGCAGGATAGTGATGCGGAATCACATATTGAGGCTATTAAAAAAGACGGCAAATCATATAAGATCGGATATATCAAACTCCCGTCATTTTATGAAGATCCCGAAACCGGCAAGAGTTCATCCGGTGATGTAAAGGGACTGCTCGGAAATCTTACTAAGGAAAAAGTTAATGTTGTAGTCCTTGACCTTCGCGGAAACCCGGGAGGACTGTTAACCGAAGCTGTTGATATAGCAGGGCTTTTTATAGAGCAGGGCCCGGTACTTCAGCTGGTGAGAAAGAATACTCCTCCAAGGGTGTACTATGATAATGATCCTGAGATTTACTATAAAGGACCGCTTATCGTTTTAATTGATACATTCAGTGCCAGTGCATCTGAGATTCTTGCAGGAGCTATTAAAGACTACAAACGGGGCCTGATCGTAGGTTCCAGCAATACTTACGGGAAAGGCACTGTCCAGTCGTATAATGTGCTTCAGAATAATCTTGGTGCTATAAAAATTACGACACATATTTTTTATCAGCCGGGTGGGACTTCAAATCAGCTGACTGGTATTGCTCCGGATCTTAATGTTCCGGATATAACAGCAATATGGGAAATGAACGAGAGTGAAACCAAGTACCCGCTGAAATGGGAGAAAATTGAAAGCGCCGAATTTCAGAAATATAAATTTGTAAATGAATCAACAGTAAAAAATCTGAGCAGACTTTCCAATTCAAGAACTGATAAGGGTGAGTATGCTGAGCTCAGAAAGAAAATCGCAGACTTTAAAGCAAAATTAAAAAATAAAACAATAAGCCTTAAAGAGGAATCAGATAAAAATCGCCAGAAAGAAAAAGAGATGGAAGATAAAATTAAAAACGATAGAACAAAGGAAGGAATAGATCTTAAGAATGATTTATTCCTTAAGGAAGCTTTCAATATCGGATGTGATTATTACGACATCATGGGTAAATAAAAAAACAAGTCCCCGCCCGCCGGAGGGAGCAAGAATTTTGCTTTCTCCTCCGGCATGCAGAGACTGTTAAGCCTTCAATTTTTTAAAACCTGCTTACATAATCAGATACAATTTTTTTGTAATTATTCTTATCAATTACAATCGGATCAATTCCATCTCTCATCATTTTAATGCGAAGATAATCTATGTCTTTAACTGATTCATTACAGTTTTCATCTTTGAAAAAGATAACTGTTTCAATATTATAGTTCCTGAGAAGTTTATAAAGAAGCTCGTATCTTTCATTAACCGGCCTCAGACACGGGGTCAGGGCACGGTAACTGTAAGCGTCGAGAATTTCGTAGAAAATATACTCCGACTCTGCGTTAAGTGATATATCAAAAAGCCTTCTCCCTGTGCATGAATCGTCCTCTAATACTAATATTCCATTCTCTTCAATATTGTCCGCAACAGCAGAAGGTATGGTTTTGCCTCCATACAGCATTCCGGTTATTAATGTTTTATCAGTTTTATCATTAATTTTTGTCATCTCCTTTAATACCGGGGCGATATATTCAATTGCTATTTCAGGGGGGAGGATCAGTGCTGTTTCAAATATCAGTGAAAGTTCGGAATGGTTCAGCAGATATCTGTTTTCACTCCGGAGTGAGGATATGCTTCTTATTAATCGTCTGAGTTTTTCATAGGTCGATGTTTCTTTCTGCAGTGTTTCTATATTAATTGATTTTATATTTATGTTAAAAAGAGCCATAAGCATTGATGAAATTTCATTATGCAGAGAAACTGCCGCATCCTCACCAAAACCGGCCGGTGTTCTGAAAATGCGGGTAGTAATACCGGACCCGAAACTTTTATTACAGAAGCATTCTTTTTCCGGGATGACAATTGCATCATAGAGAGAAATCAGCTTCCGGTCAGAATCGGTTTCATCTAAAATAAATTCAGGAATTTTAAGTGTGACAATGTTAAACGCCGCATTTATTTCGGGCGGTATAAAAAAACAGGGTGATGCGATTACTTTTTTCCCATGTTCATTTATGTAATTTTTTATCAGTTCTTCATAGCTGTGTTGAATTGCTTTAATTTTTTCTATTTCTCTGTTTACTGAACTGTATTTCATTAATTTCCTCATAGTCAATTTGAGTATTCTCATCCGGTCATCAGCTGTTTAAATTCACTCCGGTATCATTGCCGTGTTAATCTCTTTTTAGAATGAAAAGCTTTCTCTAAAAATTATCTAATTCGATTACCCTCCATTTTTCGGAAGAGAAGGGCAGGAGGTGAGTAAAAATAATCCTTTCAGTTAAAAGTTCATTATTTATTTTATTTATCAATAAAAATATTTGAAAAATAAATGCCATTATAAATAATAAATCAATATTTATTTTAAAAATTTATATTAGAGTATTTAGTAAATACTGTTAATAATATTCAATAAACAGTATATTTTAATTACCTGACTTAGGCGGTTGTGAATTACAGTTAAAATTCGCCTGACTGGTGTTTATCATATAACTGAAAATAACCACTGGAGTTCTGTATGGCATCTGAAAAGAAAAAAGTTGTGAAAAAAACATCAGGAAAAAAAGCACCGTATCTTTCTGTAATGCTTCCTGTTTATAATGAAGAGGAAAGCCTCGAATTGCAGTATAAGGCTGTTCTTGGTGCAGTGAAAAAACTGAACAGAACTTATGAGATAATTTTTGTTGATGATGGAAGTACTGACAAGTCGGCAGAATTGCTGAAGTCGATAGCAAAGAAAGATAAAAATGTAAAAATTGTACTGTTTAGAAGAAATTTCGGTCAGACTGCGGCTATGGCTGCCGGTATAGATTTTTCGAAAGGTGAAGTTATTGTTTTCATGGACTCCGATCTGCAGAATGAACCTGAAGATATTATAAGACTTCTTGAAAAAATTGACGAAGGTTACGATGTAGTAAGCGGCTGGAGAAATAAAAGACAGGATAAATGGCTTTCGAGAAAACTGCCGTCTAAAATAGCAAATAAACTCATTTCAAAAGTTACAGGTGTTCCTCTTCACGATCTCGGCTGTTCTTTGAAGGCTTACAGGGGAGAAATTTTAAGACAGGTTCATCTTTATGGAGAAATGCATAGATTTATTCCTGTGCATGCATCATGGATTGGAGCAAAGATTACAGAAATTCCAGTCGGGCACCATGCAAGACAATTCGGGCAGTCAAAGTACGGTATTAAAAGAACATTCAAGGTTATTCTTGATTTAATTACTGTCAAATTTATGGGTTCATACTCTACAAAGCCGATATATGTTTTTGGAGGGACGGGGCTTGTTTCTCTTGTAATTGCATTTTTTTCGGGCATTGCTGTTATATTAATGAAAATTCTGATTCACCAGAATATGACCAGAAATCCGCTTTTTATGCTTACAGTTATGCTCATTATACTTGGTGTGCTTTTTATTCAGATGGGAATCCTTGCGGAGATTATGATAAGAATATATCATGAATCGCGTGATATTCCACCTTACAAAGTAAGGGAAACTATTAATATTGATGAATAATCTTTCCGGGTGCTTATAATTATTCTGATTTTCCTTTCCCCATCATAACATGGGGAAAGGTGTTTAGTGTCAGTGCATAGAATCAGATATAAAATTTATGGTTTAAAAAATACGTATATATATCTGATTGTTTCTATTCTGTTTTTGGTTTTTTCTCTTCAGAGTTACTATTATCTGCCTGTTTCTCTCCGTTTTTCTCACCGCTAAGTATAAAACCCATAGGCCGTTTTTTAAATTCAACGGAAATTTCATTTACTACTTTAGCAGTCTGCCGCAGTGATTGAAGTATCTCCGGAACCTCCTTCGCTGAGTCTGCCAGTATGCTGTTTACGCTTGTTATACTTGTTCCAAGATCTGTGAGGAGCCCTTTTATGTTCTGTTTGCTGTCGATGGATATATCCTTTACTACATTCACCGTGTCGGTTACTGTGTTCAGCAGATTATGAACATCTTTCAGAATAGCTTCAAGATTCACATATTCAAGGCCTTCTATAACATCTCCGTTTCTTAAAGGCGATCCTTTTCTTTCCGGATTCCGCATTTCTACAACAGTGTCGCCAATAATATTCTGATTCAGTATTATCGCGGAGCAATCCTCGTGAAGGTCAATATCACTGTTTATCCTCATGGTCGCGAGGAAATGAAGTCCCGGTTTGTAGACCGGCCGAAGCTCTACGACTCTTCCTATATCATAGCCTTTAAGTTTTATGGCAGTACCTTTTTTTATCGCTGAAATATTATCAATTTTCAGGTATACATCAATTGTCGAGCCGGAAAGAGAGTACCCCAGCTTCAGGATAATAAAAATGAGAAGTATAACCACTGGAGCAAGGATGAATATTCCGACTCTAAGCTCATTTGGATTTTTAAGTGAAATTTTTTTCATAGGATTACCATGGGACCTTCAATAGACTTATTTTTATACTGTAAAAGATATGGATTATCTGAATTTAAAAAATCCTCTTTCGTTCCCTTGAATACTATCCGGCCATTAAAAAACATAATAAAGGAATCGGAAATATCAATAAAATTCCATGGATAATATGTGATAATTACAAGGGATTTATCCGGCAGTTGGGACCTTTCGTTTAAAATTTTCATCATGGTCTTAACGTTGAGAGGGCATTGATCTTCAAATGCATATTCAAGATATATCAGGTCGGGATCCATAACCAGAGATCTTGCAAAAGATGTTTTTAACATTTCAGATCTTGTAAGGTCAAAGGGCCTCAATTTTCTGCAATGGTCGAGGTTCAGGTCATATATTATTTTACCCACATGTTTTTTTATTTCGGCAGCAGACAATTTTGAGTGGTATTCAAGCGGGAGAGAAATGTTCTGCTCTACAGTCATGTTGCTTAAAAGGCCGTAATCACCATGAACATAACCTATTTCTTTTTTATGCATAAGCTGGCCGAAATAATCCAGTGTTTTGAGTGACTCCCCTTTAAACAGGACTTCACCCTCATAACCGGAATCTGTGCGTACTATGAGATCAAACAGGTTCGTTATCCCTGAACTCTCCGGCCCGAATACCAGAAGATTATCTCCGCGCTTGAGACTCAGGGAAATATCATTAAGAAGTGTAATGCCGTTTACACTGTATGTTACATTCTGCACATCAAGTATCAGGTCGTCCAATCGATCCTCTTTCATAAATAGAATAGCACTGAAATTACAATATTTACTATAATGGAAATAAAAAGTGTCCGTATTACGGCTTTTGAAACATAGATCGGTATCTCGAATTTTGAAGACGGCTTTAATCCGTAATAGCAGCAGATTAGCGGAATTGTAATTCCGAATATTATGCTTTTTATAAGTGCTGCTACTATATCTTTGAATGTGAACGAATCAAGTAATATTTGACCGAAGACATCCATTGGGATATAAACAACAGTCTGCGAAAGGAGGTAGCCTCCGATAAAAGCTACTATATCAAAAATAATAATCAGTGACGTGATAGAGATAATTGATGCGATTATCCTGGGAAAGATGATATAGAGTTTTGTATCTATTCCCATAAGTTCCATTGAGAGAATTTCTCGTGACCATTTCTGAACTGAAATTTCGGTGGCTATCGCTGAACCGGATCTCGCGATTACAATGAGTGCTGTGGCAAGAGGGCCGAGTTCCCTTGCGATTATTATTACCAGAATATTACCGAGAAAACCTTCTACTCCGAATTTTGGAAGACTTGTCAGTGCCTGTATTATTACAGTTCCCCCCAGCAGAAGCGCAATTATCATTACTATAACCAGGGCGTCCACCCCGGTAAATTTTATCTGGTTTATTATAATATTGTAGATGGATCTGAAGCTGAGGTACCTTAATGATCTCAGTGAAAAAATAATAGATTTGGTATAATTTATAAAATCAAGCACACCGCTTTCTATAGAAAGCGCTTTTGATCCCGTGTAGATGGCTAACTGTTTTATCATATTTTATCTTAATTCTATCAGATGATTATATTTAAAATAATATCTTCAGCAGAATTGTGCAATAGTATTTTATAATAAACAGTTTATTTTAACAAACTGTTTATTATTCAATTATTTTTTTGTTTACTCCGGCAATATTTTATTTGTAATGAGCAGTATAAAATAATAATAATCTCTGAACTGATAAAAGAGGTAAGAGATAATTATAGTCAGCAGCAAAATCCCGGTTTTTTACTGTACCCGGGGATGATAGCAGCGCGGCGACGTAAAGATAATTTGAAGCGGGGCCTCTGAAGTTATAAATACTTCATTTTTGTAACTTCACTCAAAGCTTAGTTTATTTAAAAGAATAAAGGAATGTATATGTCACGAAGACTTAAATATTTTTTCTTCGCGGGATTCTCCCTGATCATCGCAATATTTATTATTGCATCCAGCTTCACACGCCTTGTATACATTAATGATTACATAAAATCTGTTTTTATACGGGCTTTTAATCTTTATGAGTCCCCTGCAGGAAGTTCCACTGTTATAAACGGAAACAGCTACAAAAAATATATAAAGACTTACAGCAATCTGCCGGATGGGATGTTTCATTTTGCTAATATGCTTTTTTTTAAATCAAATAAAAATACAAGTCTGGGAGATCTTGCATCTGAAGCAATAGAATTGACCGATTATTATAAACTTTACTCAATGAAACAGGACATCCTTTCAAAAAACAGAATCAACCAGAATATAATAAATTCAGGGGAATTGGTTCTCATAGATAAATCACTTCCTCCTTTTATCTTTGACAGTAAGGGCGCACGAACAGGGAGTATTAAATTTACAAAAGGACTTTATTTCTCCGGAGATACTGCAGGGGGAGAGTCCTTTCTTTCAAAACTCCCGGTGCTCAAGGCAATTGGAATTAATACGATTGTATTTGACGTGAAGGATATAACAGGGATTGTTCATACCAGGAGCAGAGTAAAAGAAGCGCGGGATTACAGGCTTACCAGGCAGGGGGCAATTGATAATCTTCCTAAGCTTGTAAGAGAGTGCCGTGAAAACGGAATATATCTCATCGCGAGAATCGCAGTGTTCCATGATCAGCTTCTCTGGTCAACCGATCCTTCATCAAGGATTAAATCGAAGAGTACGGGAAGAGACTGGAATCCCGGGTCTCACGAGATGTGGTGTGACCCAAGCAGCAGAAAAGTTCAGGATTACAATATTGCTCTTGCTGTTGAACTTGCAGAAGCGGGTGTTGACGAAGTGCAGTTTGATTATATCAGGTTTCCGACACTTGGAGATCAGGGAGACGCGGACTTCGCATATAACGACGGTAAAATGGAAAGGATTGAAATCATTTCCCGTTTTTTAAAGAGGGCACATGAAGAGGTAGGAAAAGCCGGAGCATTTCTTTCAATAGATATTTTCGGTGTTGTTGCCTGGGGAAAAGGGGTGGATGTCAATACAACAGGCCAGCAGATAGCGCTCCTTGCAAAAAACTGTGATGTTATCTCTCCAATGCTTTACCCATCTCACTTTAATGATAATTTTGACGGGTTCAAGAATCCGGGAGATCATCCGTATCATTTTATACTTGATGGATGCAGAAAAGTTATTGAACTCTCCGGCGGCAAGGTAATTGTCCGGCCATGGCTTCAGGCATTCGGATGGAGAGTGTCAAACTTCAACGCGTCGTATATCAGTGAGCAGATCAGGGGTTCGGATGATTCCGGAGCTCATGGCTATCTCTTCTGGAATGCATCGAATAAGTATAATGAGGTATATCAGAGCATGAGAAGATAAGCGCAGAAAAAATGGATTACGTAAGACAGAACGAGGGGCTTAAGCCCCTCGTTCTGTGAGTTGATATAATGAATACGAATTTATTCGATCCGTACTTTCACGACTGAAGTTTTAACATACTGGGGATTTTTCTTCCAGTGTTCGCCATATTTGAAGGTAAGAGTTAATTCACCTTTTTCCATGGACTTGAAGATAAATTCCTGAATTTCTATCCCTCCGACTTTATCTTCATTTATGGTTTTATCCTTTTCCTCTGTCTTCACAATTTCTTTAACGGTTATAAGAGATGACGGAGCCGCAAAAAGTTTCCAGCTGTATCCGGTACTCAATTGTGCTTCAAGCTGAATAGAAAAATTTTTTCCCGCATTTGCTGTAACTGTCTGTTCACCTGAACCGGATTTTACTATAATTGAGGGAGAATTGGAACATCCCGAGATTAAAAATGTTAAGATGGATACTGCGAATATATATTTTTTAAATAACATCATTTTCCTCCGGATTATTCCTGAGCGACGACAACCCATGCCGCTCCGTAACCGATATTATTACTGCCGTACTCTACCCAGATATATCCTTTATCTCCCCAGTTCGGTCCCCAGGAATTTTTAACAAGGTAGGCCTGTTTGCCGTCATCCCATCCAACAATGGTAATCGCGTGATTTACATCATTCGGTGCAGATACAGAAGCGTGTTCATCAAAAATTCCGCTTTTATAAGCCTGGAACGCGGGAGTTACTTTAACGGTTGCAGCAACCGCGCCATATTTTGCAATTGCTTCTTTCATTTCTTTAACGGAAGGTATACCTGCGTCTCTTCTTACATATCCCCATTTGATGACTGTATATTTAGTTTTAGAAGAGGATGAGCAGAACCCGGATTTTCCTTTATATGGATCTTCACTTTCTGTTTTAGCACCCTTTACTGTCAGATAGTCAAAAACTCCGCCATACCATCCCCCGTCACAACTGCCGGCGTCATTTCCGGATTTATCAACTGCACAGTCCAGAATTGCCTGTTCAGAAACATCAAGCTTTTTGCCGTTTTTCAACAGGTAATTTGTTTCATAAACTGCAGCAGAAGTAAATGCCCAGCAGCTTCCGCATATCCCCTGGTACTGAACTATTGTAGATGTTTTACTTCCATTCCATCCGAAAGCGGAAAGGCTTGTTGAAGGTGCAATTTCAAGAGGAGTATTCCTGTCCAGCATCTCGGATTTTTTTGCCTCTTCGCTGCGTTTTTTATCCTCCTGTTTCTGTCTCTCCTCCTCCTGCTTTCTCAGTTCTTCCTGTTTTTTTCTATCCTGCTCTTTATTTATATCTTCTTCTCTTTTTTTCCTTTCGTCTTCAAGACGTTTCAGTTCTTCCTGTTTTTTCTTTTCAGCTTTCTTCCGTTCAATTTCCGCTTTTTTTCTTTTTTCCTCTTCTATTCTTTTCAATTCAGCTTCGGATGGAGGTTTGGTCCCTGTAATTTCAGAAATTTTATATTTCATCATCTCATTCAATTCAACGGTGAATTTTTTATTTTTCTTTTTTAAATCGGCTACAACACTATTCATCGTTTCTTTTATCTCTTCATCGGTTCTTCCAATTCTTTGTTTATCCTGCTTGAATTTAGCCATTATGTCTTCTTTAGTCGTTGGCTTCGCATTAACCGCTGAAGATGACATCGCCAGAACGAGAATTAAAACAGCACATGAAAATGCCTTAATTCCGGGATTTTTAGTTTTTTTCATACAACTCTCCTGTGATAATTTGAATCATGTTAATTTATTATATACTGATTTTTTTTGCAATAAACAATTTTTAAGAGCGGTTACAAAAAATTTGGAAGCGATTTATTTTTTCCAAAGTGTGCTGTGCCGCCCCAAATAATTTGCTGACAAATTTTTGTTTATACTGAAAGAGGCTATTTCACTCATCCGTGTATTGCTATTGGCTTCTAATGTTAAATATGAAGTTTTTATAACCTCTAATAATAAACTTTGATTTTAGTTTGACAGGATAAATTATATTCTGATTTCTGATAATTGTAATAAATAAACATGGAGCTTAATATGTCAGTAAAAAAAATAGCAGTACTCCCCGGCGATGGTATTGGACCTGAAGTCATTGAGGAAGCAATAAAAGTATTAGATAAAATTTCAGGCATTTTCGGTATAGGATTTACCTATTCTTATGCGGATGTCGGAGGAGCAGCCCTCGACAACCATGGAGAGCCTCTTCCTGCATCTACTATAAAAACATGTGAAGATTCTGATGCTGTACTTTTCGGATCTGTCGGAGGGCCTAAGTGGGAAAAGTATCCTCCTGAAAAACAGCCTGAGAGAGGAGCTCTTCTTCCCTTGAGAAAGCATTTTAATCTATACGCGAATCTCAGGCCTGCTATAATTTTTAAGGAATTGAAAGAGGCATCACCCCTTAAATCTGAAATTATCGGCGACGGCTTTGACATAATGATTATCAGAGAACTGACCGGAGGCATCTATTTCGGACAGCCTAAATTTAAGGATGATAACAAAGGATTTGATACTCTCGTTTACACCCGGCCCGAAATTGTAAGGATAACAAAAGTTGCCTTTGAAACAGCAATGAAACGTAATAAAAAAGTTACTTCCATTGATAAAGCTAATGTACTCTCAACCTCAATTCTATGGAGAGAGGTGGTTGAGGAGATTGCTGAACAATACCCCGAAGTATCCTTGAATCATCTGTATGTGGATAATGCTTCAATGCAGCTTGTAAAAGATCCGCGTCAGTTTGATGTTATGCTCTGCGACAATATGTTCGGAGATATTCTCTCTGATGAAGCTTCAATGATTACCGGTTCAATCGGAATGCTCCCTTCAGCTTCACTTTCTGACGGAACTTTCGGTCTGTATGAACCTGCCGGCGGATCGGCGCCTGATATAGCAGGTAAAGGAATAGCTAATCCTATTGCCCAGATTCTTTCCGCTGCAATGATGCTGAAGTATAGTTTCGGATTGAATGAAGCTTATACAATGATTTTCAGCTCAATTGAAAAAGCGCTTGAGCAGGGTTATAGAACAGGGGATATAATGTCTCCGGGTAAAAAACTCATCGGCACAAAAGAGATGGGAGAACTTATCCTCACCAATATGAAATAGTTCTTATTAAAAAATGTTAAAAAAAAGCCGGCTGCAATTGCGCCGGCTTTTTTTTATTTTTTCTGCAGTTCAAGGGTCAACGTTTTGGCCTTTACAAAGAAAGTTTCAGCTTCCTGAAAATTTCCTCTTTTCATAGACTCAAGCCCTCGGCTGAAAAGATTATCAATCTCTTTTACGCTCATATATTTTACCTCCGGGATAGTATAATTAATTATCGACAGTTCATCGGATTGTGTTAGAATTTTAAGAAAAAATTGGCAATATTTTGCGTGGAAAGATGGGATTATTCTTAAAATAGGAAAAGTTATATGATTATTTGGCCTCTCTCCCCGGCCCCTGCATCTCGCGGAGGGGGCAAAGCAAAAAACTACGGAAGTTGTGTGATCTTTTCTTCAGTTTTATCTGTTATAAATAATTTTCAGCAATAGTTTACTATCTTTGTACAGACCGGGGTGCGGGGGCTGGGTAGCAAGTTATCTAACAGGCTGATACTCATAAAATAAATTGACAATAGACGTGTTTTGAAACAGATTTACTATATTAAGCATTAATTGTCTAATCTGTATCTAAACTTCGGGGGAATTATGTCAGAAGATCAGAGCATCACCACGTTTCATGAGATAATACGGGAACTGGCGGATATTGAGTCCAGGCTTGAAATGAATATCGATACAACTCTCTGGATAAGTGATCCCCACGGGGCCGGTGAGCGTTTTGTATCTATTCTTAAAGGAAGATTCGGGCTGGTCTGGCGTTCAGCATATGAAGCTCTCCCTAAAACTTTTTCGAATGAAAAACTCGAGCATATAGACAGGATTATTAAAAAAGAGAGATATATCGAAGCAGATGATTTTAAGATGGAGAAGCAGGATGTTATCGCAGCCCTGGTTAACATCATAAGATATAAAGTTCAGGGTGTACATGACTTTGACCAGATAAGGGGAGGGATTAATAAGGATCTCAAGCCTCTTCTTGAAAATCTCCTGCTCAATTTCCCGGTACCGAATATAGTTTATGAAGATGATATTGTAGCTGATAAGATAATTACCTCTCTGTCTAAAATTGTTAAACAGGTAATACTTGGCCAGCTGATAGTGCTGGGGGATGTATTCGACAGGGGGGATGAACCTGATAAAATACTGCGGATACTGTCACAAAAGGATTTAAAACCTTTTGTTAAATTTGTCTGGGGGAATCATGATATTCTCTGGATGGGAGCAGCTGCGGGAAACAGATCTCTTATTGCCGAGGCTTTAAGAATAAGTGTGAGATATGACACTCTGGATTTTTTAAAGAGACTGGGGATAGATATCTCTAAACTGCAGACTTATGCGGAAAAACTTTATCCGGGAAAAATAAGCGGAAATTTTAAAGCTAAACTTGATATATCAAAAAAAATGGAGAAAACCCTCGCAATGATTCAATTCAAGCTTGAGGAGGAGACTATTAAAAAGTATCCTCAGCTTGATATGGACAACCGGCTTAATCTTGAAAAACTTGCGGATCTGCTGAAACATGGGCAGACAGCCGGGCTTACAGATAATAATTTCCCAACACTAATACTTGATGATCCGCTGAAACTTACTGACGAAGAAAAAGAGATTATTGATGATCTTGTGAACCAGTTCACGAAGAGCAGGCAGATTAAAAGATTAATGGAGTATCTTTTCGTAGAAGGCAAACTTTACCATATAAATAATTATATCATGAACATACATGCACTTGTTCCCAGTACGGAGGACGGGCAGTTCGATGAACTTTACGGCAAGAAGGGAAAAGAACTGCTTGATCATATTGAGATAGTTGTTAAAGATATTGGTGAAAATTATCTTGCGGGTAGGGAACAGGAGCCATTTCAGCTTGCTACAATGTTCTATCTCTGGTGTGGCCCCAAGTCGCCTTTATTCGGTAAAGATGCCATGAAGACTTTTGAACGTTATTTTTATAAGGATAAAGAGTCTCATACGGAGAAGACCCTTTATTGGGGTAAAAATATCAATAACCCGGATTTTATAAATAAATTGACCTATGAATTTAATGTCGAGAGAATTGTGTTTGGACATACTCCGGTTGATATAAGTAAAGGGCAGAAAATTGCAAGCGCTAATGGTAGGGCGATAAATATTGACGGCGGATTTTCTGAAGCTTATCTTAACCGAGGACACGCATTAATCCAGACTCCGTATTCTCTCTATGCAATAATTCTTCCCGCTTCTGAAGAGATAATAGATTTAAGGAAAAAGAAAGAGCCCACAAGGCTTACTTTCGAAATGATTGATACTTTCGAAGAGCCGAAAAAAATAAAAGATACGTTCGTAGGCAAGCAGCTGCTTCAAAGAAGAGATTTTCTTTTGACTGAACTTAAGAATTATAAGGATAGCTCGTATATTCAGTAAGCTGGAAAATAATTTTATCATTGTATTACATGGGATAAAGGGTAATACAAAAAGTATAATTGTTGTCATTCCGGCTGAAGCTTAGCGGAATGCCGGCGACCGTAGGAAGATCTTCGATAATCTCACAGAATAAGTTTTAAATTCGTTGTATGAGATTCCGGTATTTGCAAAAATTGAAGCTGCAAAACCGGAATGACAAATTAAGGAACATCAAACTTTTTAGACAGCCCTTTGCTGGTATCGTTTATATTGTTCTACAAGCTTTAATGTGCGGTTTTGCCTGTCAGAACTCTACGGTTTCTTATAATTCTTTTTAATATATGAATCAAGAAATTCTTTCGGATTATCAACCGCATCTTCCGTTATTGTAAAATTTTCCAGGTTCATAAGCCTTATTCCATGGAAAAAATCCCTGAAAAGTTCATCGCAGAGATCTCTAACTTTAAAATTCATTTCGCCGGATTTTTTTTCTATTTTAGATTTAGCTGCATCATCAAATGAAAGATAAATACCATGTTCAACAAGAAATTCTTTCTGAAATTTATTGATTCCATCTTCAAGCAGCATTGCTGACAGAGCTTTGTCAGGATCGTTGATGAGCGGCAGGTCAACATATAATGTTTTTATATTTGTTGAAGGAAGTTTTTTCTCAAATTTTATAAGAAGTTTTTCAAAAACGCTGAGTAATCCCCTGGCGCCTGTTTTTTCCATATAGGCTCTTCGTGCAAGTTCCATTAGGGCATCATCACTGAAATCAAGATCGATTCCATATGCTTTAAAATCCATTTTTTTACCGAAGACAACTGTACTATGGCTGTTTTTTAAAATTTTATAAAGGCCGTTTTCATTGAGCTCATTTAAAATTACAGAGACAGGGAGACGCCCGATAAATTCTGATTCAAAACCGAACTCAATCAGGTCCTCTGTTTTAAGCTGCTGCATAACTACATGCTTCTCTGCGGATGAAGTTCTCAGTTTATCAAAACCAATACTCTGCCTGTTTAATCTTTTATTTATAATGTCCGGAAGAGTTGAAAATGCACCGGAGACAATGAACAGGATGTTCTTAGTATTAATTTTTTTACGGGTAACTTTTCCTGTTCTCTGTGCCTCCATTGCGGCTTCCACCTGTGATGCCAGGTCATGTGGAGTTTTAAGATCTACTTCGGATTCCTCCATAAGTTTGAGGAGGTTTCTTTGTACACCGGTTCGTGATACATCCGGCCCTATTGTATTTCCGGAAGCTGCAATTTTATCTATTTCATCTATATATATAATTCCGAATTCTGCTTTAGTAATATCGCCATCAGCTTCGTAAACAAGTTCCCGTACAAGGTCCTCAACATCACCGCCGACATATCCGGTTTCGCTGAATTTTGTCGCATCCGCTTTAACGAACGGGACGCCGATTTTTTTTGCGATAAGTTTGATGATATATGTTTTACCGACACCGGTCGGCCCGATCAGAAGCATATTGCTTTTAATATTTCCCACAATACGCTGATCTTCAGGTATAGTCATCTCGATTTTCATTCTGTTAAAATGAGTACATACTTTTGTAGCTATAACTTCAACTGAAGATTCCTGGCTGATCACATACCTGTTAAGATATTCCTCAAGCTCTTCGGGGAGTAGATTGAAATTAATTTCAGATTCATGAACTTTCGCTCCCGGGTGATCTCCTATAGAATCAGGTTTAGCCAGGGCTTCGTCTGGATTCATTTTCAGGATATCGTCGAAAATTTTTTCATGATCCGGTGAAGAGTTTGTCATATTATAATCCTTTTATGATTTTAGATATAGTTATAAGAGTACCTGGCTAGAGCAAATATTTTATTTTTTTTCAGAAAATAAAAAAAGTTCTTGATTTTTACTATATATGCGTGTAGTATACATTTGTTGAATGTTAATACAGCATTTTACTGAGAGGCGTTCACAGACAAAAGCCTTACTCAGAAAATTTCAATTACTGTATCTGCTCCTTTTCAGTCCGGCATGCAGTCTTGGTGCGTGCTTAATTTAAAGTATAGTGAGGGTACAATGAATGGTTATGTTACAAAAAAAGAAAGCATATGTTTATTTAAGACTGACCGGGAGGAACAGAGAGGTAAGGGCTTTGTTAGAGGGAGAAAACATCAGAAAAGTGGAGAAACCTCTTGTGAAACTGTCTCCGCCCTCCTTAGAGAATTCAGAGGTGAAATTGTTAGTGCTGACAAAATGATTCTTTACTCCATGGAAAATTAACGGAAACTATAAGCTGCGGGGCTGCCCCAAAATCACACCCCGAAACCCTTAGTAAAAACCCTGCCATATAACGGCACTGCAGCTTTGAGTGAATATAAAAAGAGAGGCTCTCCGACACAAAGGAGAACCTCTCTTTTTTTTATCTGCCGAAGAAGGGAATCGAACCCTTATGGAGTTGCCCCCGCCGGATTTTGAGTCCGGTGCGTCTACCAATTTCACCACTTCGGCTTATTTATTACTGATGATTTTTTTAAAGAGAATATTTGCAAGTTTAATTAAAGATGGGCTTTAATTTATTCCGGTTGAGGTATTTCATCTACTTCTATGTATTTACCTTTTGCTCTTGCGACAATTTTCCCCATTTCATTTTCGATCTCTGCCCTGTTTTCAATCACCCGTTTGCTTTTTTTTACGAACCATCCCCTGATATAAAGATTTTCTCCAATAAATGCAGGCTGCAGATATCTTATGGTAAGTTCGCTTGTAATAGCCATTACTTCCAGATATTTATTAACCGTCACCATTGTTTCATCAAGGAGTGTTGCAACAATTCCCGAGTGGATGATATTGGGGACACCTTCCAGCAGTTCATGGGCTGTAAATTCACCATAAGCTGTTTTTGTGTCATCATCGAACTTGAGCTTTAACTTAAGCCCTACTTCGTTTTCCTGCCCGCAGGCAAAACATATGTTATCTTCGTACTCTAGCATGGGTACATTTGTTTTGTATATGCGGTCATTTGTCAAGAACTTTTTGATTTGGTGGTATCCAGCTTTTTCAGCATCATGTCAATTTCATCCTGATCAAGCCATTCATCAATACCTATATTGTCTGTATCTGTCATCATCATATACATTTCAAGAGACATGATAAGGTCTTCTTTGGTAAGATAACCGAGTGTGACAAGAATTTCACCTAAAAGCCGTTCTTTATTATCTTTCTGTAGCTCAAGAGCTTCATTAAGCTGATATTCATTAATTATCCCGTTTTCAGTGAAAAATTTTCCAATTTTGTACTCGTCAGCATTGCTTATTATCATGGTTCAAACTCCACTATATAATTAATAATAATCTAAATGAAATGAATGTCAAGATCAAATTTTCTTGACGTTTTTCATATTAGCTGAAAGATAATTTTATTGGATTGTCAGGGAATTAAAAACCCGGTTTCCAGTATAATAACTGTATGAATTATAATCGAAGTCATTTCTGCCTGTGCAAGAATGGCATACAGGCTTTAAATTGTACAATTCGGGCAATTATCATAAAAAACGCCGATATTTCGGCTGCAAGTCAGAGGATGGTATCATTTAATATCTGAATTATTAAACTGAAACTAATTAAAACTCAGAGAGAATGGAAAAATTGTTTAAAATGCCGGCTTTTCTTTTATTTATATCGCTGCTTCTCGTTAGCTTTCCTCTTGCAGGACTTGATGAAGAAAGCAATACTTTTACATTCGTCGGTTCGAAAGTATGTAAGGAATGTCATGGAAATGACGCAATTGGTAATCAGTACAAAATATGGGCTTTATCCCATCATGCTAAATCATATAATAAACTTCTCGGCGAAAAAGCTGCCCAAATTGCCGCAAAAGCAAAAATTACTGCCCCTGAAAAAAATTACGAATGCCTTAAATGCCATTCAACCGGTAAAGGCCGTGTCGAATCTGTTATTAAGGAGGGTGTCGGATGTGAGGCGTGCCACGGTCCTGGAAGTGTATATTATACTGCAAGCAACCATGTGGATTACAGCAGCAGGGAAAATGGATACAGAAGAGGAATTAAAAACGGAATGTATCCGATACTTGGTATAACCAGTTTAAAAACAAGAGAGAGGCTTTGTCTCTCCTGCCACCGGAAAGACAGGCCATGCTACCCTGAAAATACTCTTAATGATTATAAATATAGAATTCCTATTCAGACAATAGATTCACTCTGGAAAGGGGATGTTAATTTCAGGCACCCGCTCCGCAGGTAGGACGGTTTTGTGACGATTCAGTGTGCTTTAGCCAGATTATTCCTTCAGCTCTTATAAGTGTTCTGCTTATCATTTCGGCTGATTCAATCATTGAATCTATTCTTTCCTTTTCAAAGAGAGATTCCTGGTCGCATGGATCTCCATGATTTTCATAATATATCTGCTGTATAGTCTTCCCCGCGTATGTGTATATTTTTTCATATTTCAGTGAACTGATGTATGAATTTGTGTAGGATGTTATCTCTTTTTTAAACAGCATATCTGTAAGCATACAGTAAAGTTCTTCAGGCGAAAGGATAACTTTAGTCAGCCTGTTTAATCCGTTAATTATTTCGTGAACAAAAAGCCCCTGGTCCATGCATTTGTATGCAATTACCGGAATTTTTTTTATATCGGAGTTTATGTAGGATCTCCTCACCAGCGCATTAAGATCAATACCTGTACTTCCGATATTTATCAGGATCATAATATTATCAGGCTCAGTCACTTTCTGAAAGAGTTCTTCTATCGTTGATACAAAGAGTGTTTTGTATCCGAATCTTTTTATTATAGAATTAAACATGTTTTTCTGAAGCTGGTTATCATCCAGAATAATGAATGTACCTGGTTTAACCTCAGGTTTTATATTAAGGTTTTTTATATATGACGCGATTCGCTCAGGTGAGGAATCTGTAATGCAGTCGGATATACACATTTTAAGGAGAAATTTTCTTAAGCCGGGAGTCATTGTTTTGGAAAAAATTATAAGCTTGGATTTTTCATAGAGTAATTTAACTTTTTCTGAAAGTTCTTCAGTTCCGGAATTTTCTATATCAGATATTTCCAGTAGAGTATAATTGGTTTTGCCTTTTACTATTTTTTCTTCAAGATTATGATTTTCACTCATAGGATGGAATTCATTTATTACGAAACCTTCATTGTGCAGAGGCTGCCGCAGTTGTTCATTTTTAGATGTTATAAGGTTTACTATATTCACAATAAATTATGTCTCATTAAATATTTTTAATTCTTTATTATTACGGGCAATAATTTTCGTCAATCAGGATAATTTGTTTCTGGGGATTATTGTCATGAATAATTATCGGTCGAACAGTTTTCCTTCCGGTGTCCTCCGAGAGTGCGGGCGTTGCAGTATTGTTCAGCATCTATGGATACTTATATGGGTTAATAACTTTATAGCGTAAGAGCAGGGTATCTTGATCTATTGCACTGGTATAATAAAGTTTTAATATAAAATTTATCTATAGAGCAAATTACTTGATTTTTTAAGAGAATAATGCTTGAATAGTAAAGAATCTGACATTATAATAAAGTAATAAGAATAAAGAGGAGGATTTTATGGCTGACGTCGCATTTGATTTTAAAAAATTTATTGATGAAACAAAAGCAACTATACTCACTCCGGCTGATTATTTTTCAGTTATGGCAAAAACAGGCGGATTTGCGGAACCGCTGATTAAAGCAGTTATTTACGGTTTAGTAGCAGCATTAATTAATCTATTGTGGATGACTCTTTCTCTCGGAGCTGTCGGCGGTGCATTCGGCGGAATGCTCGGAGGCGGTGTTGGCGTTATGGGGCTTGTTATGTCCGTTGTCGGTTCAATAATTGCACTGTTTGTCGGTGGAGCTATTGTCCTTGTTATCAGTGCTATTTGCGGAGGAAGTACAGAATATGAAGCTAACGTAAGAGTTACCGCTTCTATAATGGCCATTTCTCCTATCAGTGCACTGTTCGGATTTTTAAGCGGATTCAATCTCTGGCTTGGCGGATTAGCCAGTATCGCTGTATCTCTTTATGGATTATGGCTGCTTTATAATGCGCTTATAAAAGCTCTTGGCGGTAAAGAGGGCCCGGCGAAAGTTATATCCATTATACTTGCTATTATACCTGTACTCATGATCGTAAGCGGACTTCTCTGCATGAAAGCTGTGAGCACAATTCCTGACCAGATGATGAAGAACATACCTACAGAGGATCAGGAGCAGATGAAAAAAGCATTGGAAGAGGCTACTAAAGGCCTTGAACAGATGAATAAGGAATTACAGGAAGAGGGTAAAGAAGCTCAGAAGTAATTATTACAATACTATTTGTCATTCAATAAAGCCCCTTTGCCCCTTCCCGGGGTGCGGGGCTGAAAAAAAGTCAATTACCGTTTGTCTTTATAAGTTCATGTTTGAGCATATAGCAGATTATATATTCTTCAATTGTTCTGGTTGGTCCTCTCATGCAGCTTTTTTTCCGGAATATTGCATTGTTTTTTCTTCGTGCATAAAAGTGATACATCTCGCGCGGATCATGGTAATCTTTCATCGGATACGATTTCTTTAATCCCAGGGTTTTCTCGATATCCGCCATATTGAATGACGAGATTGATTCCGACTCCATGTAATCTTCTATTTTCATTATCTCTTCGTAGGATAATCCCATCAGATATTCCTTAAGGGAATCCAGAGTATCTTCATTAAATTCGTTGTCTGATAGAAAGGTCAGCCACATCGGGTTACGGTCGGCACAGAATGATGTAATCTCGGTTATTCCCTGCATTGTCCCGAATGAGGGAGTGAATGACTGTCGTGAAATCCAGAGGTCTGTAAGTACAGGTTCAAGTTCCTCTATTCCTTTGTACACGCGGTATTCCCATATTTTTGCCAGAAGAAATCCGGCTTTTGTCCGTAAATTAACGTCCAGAGTATCATCGGAAATGATTGATATAAAAACTTCCTCAGCCATTATTGAAAAAACATTCAGTGAAATTACTTTTTTTATATTGTCGGAGCCAGAGCAGAGATGCAGATAGTCAGCGCAGATATATGAAATAAGAATGAAAAAATTCATCTTTGCAATTGTAAATCCTTTCCCCAGTATCGCCTTTGTAGGGGTACTGAGCAGCAGGTTAAGTCCGGGGTGAGAGCAGAGGTTTTCAACCAGAGTTTCCAGCGTACGGCTGTGTTTTCCTAACTCCTGCTGGTTAAGAAGCGACGGATAATTTGAAATTGATTCAGCAAGCATATAAAGAGATTTCAGAGTATCTTCAATTACTGTTGCATCCTTCATGTCCTCTGAGTTTTGAAGCATTTTTTTTGTTTCTGATATTATCAACTCTTCCGAGCTGCTGAATAACTGTATTGTTTTCATTTTTTCTTCAATTCTTCTTGAATTTTATTTGCACTGCACGGTTCAAAGTTAAATATATACATCGTTGACGGCAACATCAAATCAGTTATTGTTATCATCGGGTATCTCAAAAGAAGATTTTGAAGTCTGTTGTCTCTTGAGTCCTATTATAGATATAATAATGTGTTTACCAGTTAATATAATATTTTTTCGGAATAACCGGCGATATTACGGAGGATTTTTTGAATAACAAATATATTACTCAGATTTTAATTTTTTTTGCGTTATCATTTTTTGTCAATTGTACTTCTGTTGGCAGAAAGAATTTGTCAGCAGTTGATAATCCGGTTTTATCACAGAATACTAATGTTGTGCAGAACTTTTCCGGCGGGAGAAGTTCAGAGAAAAAAAAAGCAACTACACTTAAGAAACCGGCTGAGTTTGATCCGGTAAAACCGGAGACTGTAGTTCTCAGCAATAATGATATAAAGGTTATACTTTATGCAAAAAGGTTTGCCCAGGGGAATGCAGTTTACGCTGAAATTGAAAAGCAGGGAGGAGGCTCTGAACCTGTTAACGTAAAACTTTCATATAAAAATACAAATGTCCCGGTAACAAAAACTTCATGGGGCTTCAGAAGTTTGTGGGGTATCGATCCAGAGGAGAAGCCGGGTTATGTTTCTGTTGCAATTAGTTACAGAATTAATGAAAAAGATATGAATATTACATCAGATATTCTGATAAAAGATGTGGATTATCCTGTTTCAAAAAGTATGCTTAATGTGGGAAAATTTTCTGACAAAGATTACACCTCCGATCCGAAATTTAAAGATCTCATTGCCGAGTGTTCAGCCCTTCGCGGAAAAGCGTTCAGTTCAATTACTGAAGACAGTATTCAAAGCTCTCTTTCGCATCCCAGGGATATGCATAAAATTACAGGGGATTACTGGAGGAAAAGAGTTTACCTTTCCTACCAGAAGAAAAAAAAGAAAAAAGTGGTTAAAGAGGGCAGGAAAAGTTTTCATAGAGGGCTTGATCTTAAAGGTGCTGTCGGCGAGCCGGTTTTTGCCATGGCTGATGGTATTGTTGTTCTGTCACATACGATGTTTTACGAAGGCAATATGGTGGTTGTGGATCACGGGAACCAGGTTTTTTCATACTACCAGCATCTTTCTTCACGAAAGGTCAATGATGGGGACAGGGTGAGGGCAGGTGATACTGTAGGAGAAGTCGGCGACACAGGCATGGTTACAGGGCCGCATCTTCATGTTGCTTTCAGTATAAGAGGAATACATATTGATCCGCTGAGTATACTGTCGCTGCCGGTTAGCAGATAAATTTTTGTAAACTTTGTAACAAGAGATAAAATTTTATATCAGAAGAAATGTTGCATCCGAAAATTCTTCATAAAATGAATTATATAAATTATTTTAAAATTTTATTATTGTATTCCTTCCCCGTCTCAACAAGGGGAAGGTGCCCGAAGGGCGGATGGGGAAATCCTAATATTTACACTGGAGTTTTATATGGACTTTACAGAAATTGAAAAGCTTACTCAGAGAGTAAAAACTGAGAATGGTTTTGTTAATGATATCAAAAAAGAGATATCATCGGCAATAGTCGGGCAGGAGAAACTCATTGAGAGAATTATTATATCCTTTATGGCTGGAGGCCATATACTTCTTGAAGGGCTTCCAGGACTCGCCAAGACTCTTGCAGTGAGGGCATTCGCGAAGGCTGTTGATACCGGATTTATGAGGATACAGTTTACTCCTGACCTTCTCCCCGCAGACCTTACCGGTACGCAGATTTACAATCCTAAGGATCTTGATTTTTTTACAAGAAAGGGCCCCCTCTTTACGAATATTCTTTTAGCTGATGAGATTAACAGGGCCCCGGCAAAAGTTCAGTCCGCTTTGCTCCAGGCGATGGAGGAGAAACATGTAACTATAGGAAGCACAACTTTCCCGCTGCCCGATCCGTTTATGGTTCTTGCTACAGAAAATCCGATTGAACAGGAAGGGACTTACCCTCTGCCTGAAGCGCAGCTCGACCGCTTTTTCATGAAGGTGCTCGTCGAATACCCGTCACAGGAAGAGGAGATTGAAATACTCCGCAGGTTTAAGAATATCAGCGCGGATAATATACAGAAAATAGTTACTCCTGCAGAGATAAAAGCGAAACATGAACTTGTTGAAAGCATTTACATAAATGATAAACTTTTAAAATACATTGTGTCAGTAGTGTCGGAAACCCGGAAGCCGTCACGTAATGATATTAAAAAATTCATTGATTTCGGTGCGAGTCCAAGAGCTTCAATTTCGCTCATGAAGGCTGCCAGGTGTATGGCGTTTATACGCGGGCGCGGTTTTGTCACACCGGATGATATTAAAGAAATCGGTGCAGATGTATTGAGGCACAGGATCATACTTTCGTATGAAGCTGAAGCTGACGGCAGGAGCGCTGATGATATTGTCAAACTTGTTTTTGATTCGGTGGAGGTCCCCTGATTGGACTCAAAAGAAATTGCTCTTCTTAAAAAGATACGGCTGGAGACCGGTAAAAAAATTAATACAATGTTTGCCGGTGAGTACAGGTCCGCATTCCGGGGATACGGTCTTTCGTTTGATTCGGTGAGGGAGTATATTCCCGGTGATGAGGTCAGGCGTATCGACTGGAATGTTTCGGCCAGGATGAATCATCTTTTTATAAGGGAGTATATTGAGGAGAGGGAACTCTCTGTTGTGTTTATGGTGGATCTCTCGGGTTCAACGGATTTTGGTGTCTCACGAAAAAAGAAAGAGGTGATACTTGAGTTTCTTGCCATGATGCTTTATCTTGCGAATATGAATAACGACAGGGTTTCTGTAATACTTTTCTCGGATAAAGTTGAAAAATTTATACGGCCCGGTAAAGGGAGAAAGTATGTTCTGAAAGTTCTTGATGAAGTGATAAAGTGCAGTCCGGAGAGCAGGGGAACGGATATCTCCTCAGCGGCTGATTTTATGCAGCGTGTTATGAAAAAACGAAGTGTTGTTTTTGTAATTTCAGATTTTTTAGATACTAAAGGTGATTATCTTCTGCGCATGCGCCTTATGTCGAAGAAGCATGATGTCATACCTGTACATGTTTACGATCCGGTAGAATTCGAAATGAATTTTTTCGGGCTCACCGAATATCTAGATCTTGAGTCGGGGAAAACATTTCTTTCTGAATCGATTCCGGCGAAAATGAAGCTTCCTGACACCGGAGAGTTTGATTCAATCAGACTGAGAACAGATCAAAATATCGAGGTTCCTATACTGAAGTTTTTCTCTAAAAGAATAAAAGCAGGGTGATGCTGCATTATTATGAAACGATATTATTTACTTATAAAAATTATACTTTTACTTTTTATTGCTGGAGGGAATATTTCTTATGCAGCAGAAGCTTCGTTAAATGCATCAGTAACTCCGGAGAAGGGAACTGTCGGTCAGCAGTTCACATATATTCTCTCGATAAAAGGTATTGACCCGGACACTTTGAAGATTGCACTCCCTGAAAAAAAAATAGTATATCCCGAAAAAAAGAATGAGAAGACGAACCCGGGAAAGAATTCCGTTGAAAAAACTTCTGAAGAATTTGTACCTGTATATATAATAAACAGCGCTTCACGCGATAACGCAGAAGTTGACGGAAGCACGCAGGTTAATATTAAAATTCTGCTAAACTACTACAGACCGGGGACATTTGTACTTCCTGAAATAAAAATTTCAGGCAGTGACGGGATTGTTATTGGATATAAAATTCCTACAGTAACAATCGAAGAACTGAACAAAGAGGGTACTCTTGAAGAGATAGAACCTCCTGTTTCTTTATCCGGAAATTATACCCGGATTTACTGGATCATTGCAGCATTGCTGATTATATCTGTCGCTGCCGTTGCGTTATACTTATATTTTAAAAAGAGAAAAAAAATTGTTACAGTAGAGACTCCTCCTCCCCCGCCGATTGAGATTTTTCTTAATGAGGTTGAATCGCTGAAACTCAAAGAACTGATTGAGGCAGGGAAAATCAATGAGTATGTGTTTGATATTTCAATTATTTTCAGAAGATACCTTTCATCAATGCTTCTGTTTGATGCGGCAGAGATGACCACGGATGAGATTGCGTCTAAAATAAAAAAATATATGCCGCAGGATCTGTATGCAATCTGCGGGCCTGAGATTATAAGCAATATGAGGCTTTGGGATTTTTCCAAGTTCGCGGAGTTTACTCCCTCCACAGAACTCCTGCTTGAGAATCTCGATGCGACAATCTCTGCGGCAAAAAGAATTTCAGGAATGAACAGGAGTGAGAATGGATCACTTCGGATTTAAATACCCTTATTTTCTTCTGCTCCTGATTCCGTTACTGGTGTATTTATATTTTTATATTTTCAGGGGAACCGGCAGGCGGAGATCTGCAATAACAGTATCATCGTCTGAAATTCATAAGATAAGAGTGAGTTTAAAAACCATAACTTATCCTTACATCGGTTATGCAAGAATCGCATCCATTTTTCTTCTGATAATTGCACTTGCCGCACCGGGTAAAAATATTACTTATACAAGCATTAAAAATCAGGGGCTTGATATTATAATCGCGCTGGATCTTTCCGGATCAATGATGGGCGAGGATTTTCAGCCGGAGAACAGGCTTGAGGTAGCGAAAAAAGTTGTTTCTGATTTTGTCGGAAAGCGGCAGAATGACCGCATAGGACTTGTTGTATTTGCCGCTGATGCGTATCTTCAGTCTCCGCTTACATTAGATCATGAAATAATCAGGGAAATTTTAGCTGAGCTCGATTTCGACAGCGTTGATGAGGACGGAACTGCAATCGGCGACGCGCTTGCACTGTCAGCTTCGAGGATGATGGACAACAAGGCTAAAGGGAAGATGATACTTCTCATTACAGACGGGATGAATAACCGCGGTGAGATCGATCCTGAAACTGCAGCGAAAACATGTTCAGAGATGAATATTAAAATTTACACCGTCGGTATTGGACGGGATGGAAGGATTCCTATCTCGAATCCTGCCGGCCCGATGTTCCCCAAGCAGTATATGATAAATCAATTCAATGAGGAGTCTCTTAAAAAAACAGCGGAGATGACTGGCGGTGCCTACTTCAGGGCGGATTCTACAGGTGTATTCAGTGCGAGTATGGAACAGATTGATAAAATGGAAAAATCTGAAAGCGATCTGAAAGTCTACCAGGAATTTGACGATAGATCAGGGTGGATACTTATTACAGGAATCTCTCTGTTCTTTATTGAAGTTCTTCTCAGATCTCTTTTCTACAGGAAACTGCCATGATTGCATTTTCAAATCATAACTACATAGTCTATATTTTTATTGCCGGTTCGGCAGTGATTGCATTCCATATATTTTATTCCATCTGGCGGAGAATCGCTGTCAAATCAGCATTAAGTGACAGTGGTGAGGCAAAAAGAATTGTTGCAGGGCTTTACTCCAGGATTCTGATAAAGGAAATACTGATTTTTCTTGCTGTTATTGTTTCATGTTTTGTCCTTCTCGGTCCGGGCTGGGGCGAGAAAATGCGGGAGACTACAAACGAAGGAACAGACGTTCTTGTCGCACTTGATGTAAGCCGGAGTATGCTGGCAAAAGATGCAGACCCGTCAAGACTTGAAAAAGCAAAGAGTGCCGTGAGGCTGATCGCCGGATCGCTTAATGGTGACAGGATTGGATTGATAATTTTTGCAGGAGATGCTTTTCTTCAGTGTCCGCTTACTACTGATACAGGCGCGTTCCTGATGTTCCTGGACTCGGTGAGCCCGGACTCTATGAATGTCCAGGGGACAGACATGGGAAAAATGCTGGCGGAGGCCGGAAAAGTTTATAAGAAAAAGAGGCTCACTTCGCGAATGCTTATTGTAATCACGGATGGTGAAGATCACGAAGGTGGAGTTGACGCTGAAGCTGAAAAATTTAAGGAGATGGGAGTATCAGTCTATACTGCCGGTATAGGACGAAATGGAGATCTCATCCCGGCAGAGGGGAGTGGTGATACAGGAAGTTTTTACAGAGACAGCAGCGGTTCTCTTGTGAAAACAAGTAAGAATGAAGATTTACTTAAACAGCTGGCTGATAAAACCGGCGGATTTTATATTGATATAACAGATAATTTTTCGGGACTCGGCAGAATCTTAAATCTAATTGAAGGCAAAGAAAATACATATTACGGTTCAAGAATGGTAAAGGAGAAGATTGACAGGACATACATTTTTCTGCTGGTTCTTATTATCATTCTCGCGCTTGAAATGTTTATTCAGGAACGAAAAAATACTATCACTAAGGAGAGAAAGATAGTATGAGGAAAATTTTTATAATAATCATTACAGCTTTGATATTTACCGCATGGATTGACCCTTTCAAAGATGCAGTCGAAAACGGAAACAAGTCCTATGAGAAGAATGATTCAAAAAAAGCTCTTGAGTATTACAAAGAAGCGGAAAAACATGCTCCTGATGAAAAGCAGAAAATGATGCTCGATTTTAATAAAGGTGATGCACATTATCAGCTCGGAAGTTATGATATAGCGGCGGATAAATTTAAAAGTTCAATAGCATCCGGGAATCCGGACTTGCAGAAAAAAGCTCTGTTTAACACTGGTAACTCATACCTTAAACAGAAAAAATATAAAGAGGCGGCGGATAGTTTTATTAAAGCACTTGAGATAGATCCGAATTATGAAAAAGCAAAAAAGAATCTTGAATACCTTCTCAAAGAGCAGAAGAACAAAGATCAGAACGGGAATGATGATAAAAACGGGTCCGGTGACCAGGGGAACAGTAAAGATAAAAAAGATAATGAATCAAAGAATAACGAAAAGAAAATGAGTGACATTCAGGCGAGGAATCTCCTTGAATCAATGAAGAATAAACCTGTGAGAAAACAGAAAGGTAAGGGTGATGGAAAGAAATATCTCGAAAAATACTGGTAGAATTATTCTGTCATTCCTTTTTGTTTTTCTATTCACCGGGCTTTATGCCGTTGAAATCGATACAGAATTATCTCCATCAAAGATTGCAGTCGGAGAATCTGCATCATTAAGAATTAAGATTACAGGTAAATCGTCTGATGTAAAGCCCGTTAAATTTCCAGCTATTAATGGCCTGCAGATAACATTTTCCGGTTCATCAAGAAATTTTCAGTTTGTAAACGGTAAGACATGGTCTGGTACAGTTCTCAATTTTTCCATTTATGGAGAGAAAAAGGGAGAGTATAAGATTCCTCCGTTTATTCTTGAAACTGACGGCCAGAGAGTCTCTTCGCGTGAAGTTACACTGAGTGTAAGTGAATCTTCTTCAAATCACAGCAGCGGAGGCCTGCTTCATGGAGATGTAGTGTTGTCTGCCGAAACTGTTTATTACGGTGAACCTTTTCTGATGCATTATGTTATATATGATAATCAGGATGGGTCACCTGACATCGAGGGATTCAGTGAACAGCCTCATGTTAAAGGATTTGTGATGAAAGCCCTTGACGAAAAATCTGATGAAGCGGGTAAAACTTATGCCGGATCGTTCTGCCTTGTACCTGTCGATAAAGGTGTTCATGAGGTAGGGGGAGGTTCAGTTGTTGTGTCGGTTGATATGACGCAGGGGTTCTTTTCCATGAGCGGAAGAAAAAAGATTATTTTTCCTTATAAAAAAATAAATGTAATGCCAATTCCTCTTAACGGGAAACCTGATCGCTTTGCGGGAGATGTCGGTGAATTTAAAATTGAAACGCAGGTGCCGTCAGGAAAGTTTAAACTATTCGAAGAGATTAAAATTCCTGTTAAAATCAGCGGCAGAGGAAATTTACTTACTCTTTCAAATCCGCAGGTTGAAAATGAAGAGGGAATTAAGACGGTAGTCGAAGGAAAAGAACAGATCCTCGCTGTCAAAGGCAACGATTTAACCGGCGAGAAAAATTTTATGATAACAATGATTCCTCAGAAAGACGGGAATATCGCTCCTGGACGGATTTTTATCGAATATTTCAATCCATATAAAAGGGTATACGAAAAAGCGGAAAGCCTGCCTGTTTCTTTTGAAATTGAAAAAGGAGAGATCTCCGGTGAAAAAGGAGAAGTTAAGTTTTCATCCGGTAATTTAATCGGGAATAAGTTTAATTATTTAATCGCGGCATTGATCCTTTCCGGTCTGGCAGCTGTCATTATAGCGCTTGTTATGTGGGAAAGGAAAAAATTAAAGATGATCAGGGCGGAGTTGAGGCCGGATCTTCCTGATGAATCTGTTACTCCAACCGGTAATAAAAAGGATGAAATTTTAAAGAACCTTCAGTCATCGGTTAAGGATAAAAATAGTGAAATGTTTCTTTTTAATGCGGACAGAGGAATTAATCAAATCGATCCTGTGAAACTTTCAGGAAGTGAACAGGCTAAGTATAATAGGTTCAAAGAAAAAATTTATTTCTGCCGTTACGGTGGAGGAGTTTTTGCGGAAGCAGAGATTAATGAATTGAATGAATGGCTGAAGAGTAATTTGAAGTAATGGATTTGGTTTTTCACAGATTATGAATATAGGAATTAACGTAATAATCCGCCCTGAAAGTTCAGAGCGGATTCAATTATTTTAAAACAGTTTATCTATCCTGCCAAGCAGTTCCTTTGCCTTCATCCGGTAACCGGCTCCCCACGGATATGGATAATTGATTTTCCTCAGATCGCTGGAGATGACGAAGTTCAGATCTTTTTTAAAAGCCTCCTTGTCCCCATTTTTTACGTGGAGATATAGAGCCCTGTTAACAAAATGTGAAAGAACATCCGGTCCGAGCTTAATTGCTTTATCAAAATTTTCTGCAGATTTTTTTACATCTCCCCCCATAAATCCGGGAACTATAGCATAGAAACATGCCCATGACATATAGATTCTGCCGTAATTCCAGTCAGGCTTAACTGCAGTCATTCTTTCAAGAACGGTTTTAGCCCTTGGAGTCCAGTAAAAATTCAGCAGTCGCTTTAGAGAATTCTGGTCAGTCCAGTATTGCCCTGCAGACATATACCACCAGTACATTGGTGCCATTTCTTTGACGGTCAGCACTTTTACCGCTTCCCATACAGGTTTACCCTGATCAGCAAGTACTTTGAATTCGGGGTTTGTATACATAGCCTGTTCAGCGTATTTAATCGCTTTAAGATAATACTCTCCCCTCTCTTTTTTATCATTTGTATAAATGTAGCTATACATGAATAAGTACTCGCTGAGTTTACTGAGAGCATCAAAATTTGCAGGTTCAACGGCTGTTACTTTTTCAAAAGCGGTAATAATATTCCTGATCTTATCGCCTGAATCCGCTGTGTTCTCTAATGCATATGCTGATGCCAGTAATTCTTTTACATTTCCCTGGCCGGAAGATTTAGCCTTTG
>Ga0116170_10000722_pt1 | contig 34625 bp, 30 predicted proteins | sample AD_JPNHW1_MetaG_FD_89797 | JGI IMG/M metagenome (GOLD analysis project Ga0116170, IMG submission 89797) | Active sludge microbial communities of municipal wastewater-treating anaerobic digesters from Japan - AD_JPNHW1_MetaG | ecosystem: Engineered > Bioreactor > Anaerobic > Digestate | place... | reverse complement strand
GCGCGCCATCACAATAGCGCCTTTGCCTAAGTTGGATGAGACGATCATCGGCAGCATCTCGGGAGTTAAGCCAACCGCGACCGCTAAGGCGAATATAATCGCATCAATCCAATGATTCGGACCAGATTTGAAAAAGCCATTGACCAAGAACACGATGGGAACCATGATCAGCATGAAGCGAATCAAAACCCATGAGATAGCGTTAATGCCTTTGTCAAAACTTGTCGTAACTTTCTTGCGGCGGATTTGCTTGGCTAGATATCCAAACATCGTCTTCTCACCGGTGGAGACAACAATGCAGGTCGCGCTTCCGCTGATGACGTTGCTTCCCATGAAGGCGAGGTTGCGATATTCAAGAGTAGAAGAGAAGTGATCTTTGGATGCTTCAGCAGTCTTCTCCACGGGAACGCTTTCCCCAGTCAAAGCTGATTGGCTCACGAAGATATCTTTGCATTGGACTATTCTCACATCGGCGGGGACCATGTCTCCCGCAGCTAAGAACACTAAATCGCCCACTACTACATCAGCGATTGGGATTTCTTTTCTTTCGCCAGAGCGCATGACAGAAATCGTTGTTCTGACCATTTCAGAAAGGCGAGCGGCGGCTTTCTGTGAACGAGATTCTTGAATGAACTTCATGAAACCGCTGATTACCACCATGGCTAGCACCATGATGACAGTAAAGTAGTTGCGCTCAGCCACGGGGACTAAAACAATGTCAGTCAGTATTGAGACAAGAGTGAGAACAAGCAAGACGATTGTGAAGGGATTAAAGAAAGAAGTGAGGAGGTGAACAAAAACACCATTCCGCTTCTTCTTGATGATTTCATTAGTGCCATTATTGTGACGGGATTCATCGACTTGGTCATCGTTAAGACCATCGGGGGTGAGCCTGTATTTATCTTTTAGTTCAGCAACACTTGCGAGAGCGCTCGCAAATAATTCGGTATCAAAGTAGCCTGGGGTCTTTTTTGCTGTTTCGATCATGGTTGTTTTCCTCCATACAGTGATCTCCCATGAAATGCTCAGGGTGAATTGCTGTTCTTTAACAAACCATCCCACAAGCATGCGCTCGTTGCTTACGCCCAGTCATCTATTGATGACTTGATTACCTCCAATTTAGCCCAGGGTCCTATCATTTGTCAAAACAAACAGGGAAAATCGCTCTTGTGAGATATCTTTGAGGAAAACTTGCATTTAGAAAATTCAAATCTACAATGAAGGTAGAGGGAATATGAAATACCTTATTACTGGAGCCAGTGGTCATGTTGGCAAATGCTTAGTCGATACATTGTTGAAGCAAAAAGCCTCAATCAGAGTTTTGGTGTTGCCTGGTGAAGTTTATCCTTATAAAGGGGTAGAAGTTTTCTTTGGTGATGTAACCAAAAAAGAAACTCTTGTTCCTTTCTTCGCTAATGAAGATAAAGAGGACTTAGTCCTCATCCATCTAGCGGCCATCATCAGCATTTATCAAAAAGGTGATCCACGGGTTCACCTAGTAAATGTTGTCGGAACTCAAAATGTCATGGATTTGGCTTTCTTTAATCATGTCAAAAAAGTAATCCATGTTTCATCGGTTCACGCCTTAAGCGAAGGCGACAAAAATCATTTATTTAAAGAACAAACCACATTTTATCCCGAAAGAGTAAATGGGCAATATGCGAAGAGCAAAGCCGAAGCTAATAACTATGTGATGTCATTAATCAAGAAAGGTTTACCAGCAATTATTGTTCACCCTTCTGGAATAATTGGCCCTTACGATGATGGGCACAGCCATCTCGTGGCCTTATTAAAAGACTACTATGACGGGAGACTAACTTCGATTGTCAAGGGCGGCTATGATTTTGTGGATGTCCGAGATGTCGTCGATGGCATCTTGAAGGCCGTTGAAAAAGGTCGGGTTGGCGAATGTTATATTCTGTCGAACCGCTACTATTCCATCCGCGAGATATTGAATATCGCATCAGAGGTCACTGGCAAAAAACCAATTAAACGTGTCTTGCCATCTTGGTTTGTAAATATATTCACCCCATTAGCAGAGATATGGTACAAGATAAGAAAAAAGCCTCCGCTATTTACCAAGTACGCAATTTCAACGGTCGATAGCAAAGATCGTTTTTCACACGAAAAAGCGGACAAGGAATTGGGCTACACAAATCGAAAAATAGAAAACACAATTAATGATACTTATAAATATTTAGCAACTAAATAATTCACTTTTTGTTTTTCATTTCTTTTTTCAATTTAAAATCGGAAACAAAGCTTTTGCCTATATGGTTACTACTGTCTTTGCTACGATTAATATCTTTGGGTAATAATGCATGTCCGCGAGTTCCGCTTTTGGTTGTAACAGCAGAGATATCACGACCATCCTTTTTCTTTGCGGAAGGATTAATGCTTTTATAAGCTTCAATGTATTTTTTTTCGTTTTTTGGTGATTGTCGATTCTTGACAATTCTATTAGGTATTTTTGGCATAGTAATACTTATATGTTTCTTTTTATAGTCGCTGGTAATTTTATGTAAACTTTAAATCACCATACACTTTTAATGTAGCCTTATTAATTGTTTGTTTCTATCAGATACATTATTGGGGCCCGTTTCGAAATAATGCCTTTGTAACTTTGCTAATGTTTATATTATTAAAAAGTAAAAAATATTTGGTTTTAAATGAGAACACATTTTTGGTTTGTTTTCAATAAAAAACCCTCTTTAATGTTAACCATTTCTGATTAAACAAATGGGGGTATTTTTATCATTTTGGTGCCCGCGGCCGGAGTCGAACCGGCATGGCTCTAAACCGATGGATTTTGAGTCCATTGCGTCTACCAATTTCACCACGCGGGCGTAAACACGCTGTGATTATTATATAAAGAATAAGGAAAAACTCAACTTATTTTTGCCGTCAAGCAGTGCATAAAGAGCGTCATTTTTGAATGTCAGTCAAATAGTTACTAGAATATATTCCAATAAAAAGAGAATTTGATTAGTATTTATTTATGAACATAGCTAACGAAGAACTTAATAGATTAGTTGAGCAAATAAAACGAGGTGAGATGTCATATTTTGAACCGTTTTATGAAAAGACTAAGCGAATTATCTTCTTCAACATTTATAGCTATGTAAAACATCAAGAGACCGCGGAAGATCTATTGCAGGATACCTATGTCGCTTTCTTGAAGTCAGTAGATGGTATTGATCAATCGCAGATGATCCTCGCCTATCTATTAACTATTTCCAAGAACTTGTCTCTCAATTACTTAAGGACCAGTTCCCGCCAAGTCCCCTACAGTGAGGAAATTGAAGCCACTATTGGGACTGACCAAAAATACTCTCTCGAAGAAGAGGAGCTAATCAAGAGAATTAGAGACATCCTCAAGCCGCAAGAATTCCAAATCTTCTATCTCAAGGCTATCGAAGAATACACCCATCAAGAGATCGCTAATCTCCTCCATAAATCGCTGGGCACTATCACATGGGCGTATAACAACGCCATCAAGAAACTGCAGAAAGGGCTGAAAGACATCTATGAAGCTAAATAATCAATCAAAAATCAAAAAAGCTTTTGAAGAAGTGAAGATCACCACTACTTCCGAGATGATTTTATCTGCCTTTGAAATGCAGAAATATATCAAGCCATCAGCCTTAGTGGCGCCTAAAAGAAAACCTTCCTTATGGCTTTCTTTAACCATCAGCTTATCTTCAGTCGCAGTCCTAGCGGCTTCGGCTGTGGGCATCAGCTTTTTCATCAACAGTCAAAGCGCTTATACTCCTGTCATTATTGAAAGCCATAAGGACCAAGCGGCTTTTGAACTCTTTACTGGCATCTCTTTATCATCTGGTAAAGCGAGCCCTTTTGCTCTTTCTAAAAGAATGTATGGAGAGTCCGATAAGGGCGGGAATAACCAATCATTAACCGAGGAGCATTTTGAAGAAATCGCAAAGGTTTATGACGATAATTACGAAACCTATTCTGAACTTTTATCAAAAGGAGCAGACATCCAATATCTGGTGACCGAAGGAAGCTACACCATGGACTTCGGAACTTATCAATACATGATGAAGATTGAAAACTCCTATACTTTTTACTATAACTACAATCTCGGTGCCCAAAGCGGAGATGAAAATGATCTATCTGGTGAAATCCATGATAGCGAATCGCATTCCTATCAGGTCGATATGACAGTTGAACAAAACTCCAACACCCAGAAGCAAGAGGTGCAATTTACGCTTCATTTTGGCGAGACCTCGAGCCTAGTAATTGAATATGCTAAGAAGCCCAATCGCTTCTCTTACCAATTTACTTATATTCAAGATGGAGAAGAGACAAAATCCATCGAAGTCGAGATCAAAAGAAAAGGACAAGGATTGAGGCTAGAAGTCGAGATCATTAATCCTGACAGCCAATATTCTTATAAAGTTTGGAAGATTGATGAAGCGAAGTCCCGCATGCAATATGTGCATGATGAATATAGCGGCGTAATCGTCTATTCCATCGAGGAAGACACCATCACTTACACCGAAAACAAATTTAATTTCACTTATTCAAGAATTTTCCAATAAAAGCCTTTTTTGTTTGTATTTATTAGTAGAACAAAGAAAGGCCACATGACTATGAAAGTTAAACTATTGACATCTGCCCTACTAATCCTCGGAGGAATGGCCCTCGCCGGCTGCACATCCTCTCAAGAAGTTCCCCTAAGCGCAGCCGCTAATAACGAGATTGCCTCTCAATCGCTATCGACATTCTCGCTTTTAAATACTCCGCAAGGAGCTACCGCTCTTAAAAGAGCGCTTTTGTCCGACCAAGCGATTGATCTAACCGAGCAAGAAATCGCTGACATCAAAGCGATTCTCGGCCAAGTCGACACGATATTAGCCAACCAAACTGGCGTGACCAGCGAAGTCATCGCCTCTACCCAAGAAGGTTATGAATATGGCTTATTAGTCACCTATACTGATATCTTCGCCAATTCCTCTTCCTATTCTCTCTTCTACAATCAGACCGCTAACCGCGATGAAGACTTGTGCGATGGAGAGTGCGAGGCAATCGGAGACCAAAGTGGCTACCGCCACGGGCAAGGAGATGAAAATGATGAGCATGGCAATAACGACAAAATTAAAACCATGTCCTTCCTCAATGGCATCTTGATCTCCGGAGAAGAGACCTATCAGTTCACTTCTATCGTGAAGGAAGAAGTTGAGGGCGACGAGACAGAGACTAAAGTCAATTTTAAACTCTTTAATGATGCTGGCTTCTTTGTCAAAGCTATGACCGAAACCGAAATTGAAAATGATGAGGTAGAATCCAGAATTCGCTACACCGTATTCGATGGCGAAACCGTCGTTACCTCTTACTGCTTAAAAGTCGAGCAAGGAGCCGATGAAAATGCCGAGATCAAATTAAGATTAGATGACAAAGTGTATTTCATCGAGCAGCTATTTGTCGAAGGAAGAGAATTCCTCGATGTCCGGTATTCTATCGATGATGTGACCACTCACATTCTCTTTGAGAAAGTTGTCACTATTGACGACGTTACTCAAAGCGAAGTGGTAGAGTTCATCATTGTGGAATAAATCCCCCCTCAAAAGGGCTAGACCATTGAACGATCTAGCCCTTTTCTTTTACTTTAATAACTTAGCGATGTCGGCTTCGAACGCCATCGGGTTGACATTTGGCTCATATCGGTTGACGATATTGCCTTCTCGATCAACCAGGAATTTGGTGAAGTTCCATTTGATGCGCTTGCCTGGTGCGACAGGAGAGTTATCTTTTAGATAACGATAGAGGGGATGCTCGGACTTGCCATTGACATCAATCTTGGCAAATTGAGGGAATTTAATTCTCCAGGAGAGAATGCAAGCTTGGTGAATCTCTTCCGAGGTTCCCGGAGCTTGATTCAAGAATTGGTTGCAGGGGAAATCGAGAATTTCGAATCCTTGATCGTGATACTTGCTATAAAGAGTCATCAAGTCTTCATATTGAGGAGTGAATCCGCATTTGGTGGCTGTATTCACTATCAGAAGTACTTGGCCTTTATAATTCGCGAGAGAGACATCGTCTCCCTTATAATCTTTCATAATGTAATCGTAAAGCATATCTAATACCTTCTTTCATTTTAGTATAGCAAAAGGAATTATTATCGATGCTGATAACGCTCATAAAAGGTGAGGCGTATGTTTAGGATTCCATTATCGAATAGCTGGTTATCGTTTGATTAGTGTCAAAAGTAATGATTAAGAAAAAGGGATCGATATTGAACTGCCTCACAGGATATCCCAAATCATAGTAGATTTTATCGCTTATCTCCATCGAAGGTTCCCCCAGTTGGGCTTTAATATCGGCAACTTTATCATTGTTTAAATCGATTTTTTCGGTGAAGCTTTCCGCGAGATAGAATCTATACTTCTCATCATAAGCATTCCATTTTTTCACAGTGAAATGAGTGTAATCGTCAAAGATGAGTTTGGAAGTCCCTGCGCTTGCTAATGAGCCGAAGAAAGCGAATGCAAGAAATGATGCACTTAATATCTTTAGGACCCTTGTTTTAGGCTTGATGAAAAAGAAGATGAAATTAGCGATAATCAAAACGGACAATATCGCTTCTAAGAAGAAAATGAAAAACACCGAAGGTTCTCCAGTGAAATAGTAGATGGGAAAGAACGCAATAAAATTCGCCGCAAGACCTAGCATGATAAATAGCGATATCTTCTTAATTAATCCCATATTCGCAATTATACTATGCATATTACAAAAGAACAAAAAACAATAGTTGAATATAATCGACACATTCCATTCAAAAGCAACATCAAGAAAGCGGAAAATTAAAGATAAAGGATGGAGGAACACGCATTTTTCGTGTTATATTTTATAATATAAAGCCGAAAGGAGTCTGACCTTTGAAATTCTTGCGCACTCTCAAAGATGTATTTGTTTCAAGTTTACCCCTTTTAGCAGTGATTGTTTTGGTAGCTGTATTTCTTTATCCGGTTACTAACCCAGTGCAAATTTGCCAGCTTGTCATAGGATATACTGGCATGGTCATCGGTCAGGCTATCTTTTTAGTCGGCTTGGATTTCAGCTTACTGCCAATCGGTAAATTCGTCGGAAACTCATTGGCCAAGTTCAATAAAATCGCCTTTGTCTTAATGTTCGCTTTTCTCTTTAGCTTGCTCGCCACTATCGCTGAGCCAGGCATCGCGGTCTTAGCTGCTCAGGTAACTCAAGTCACGAGCGCATCTATCAATAGTGCATTATTCATCTTCGTCGTGAGCTTTGGATTAGGAGTGATGGCTGCTCTAGCAGTCTATAGACTAGTGAAAAACATCAGCATGAAGAAGATATTCTTTTGGTTTTATCTAGCTCTCATTGTCATCGTATTTTTTGTCCCTGAGAACTTTCAAGCTTTGGGATTTGATGCTAGCGGCGCCGCCACCGGAGCGATTAGCGTTCCCTTTGTTCTCGCGTTAGGTGCTGGCTTCTCACATACCGTCGGCAAGCACCGCACAGAAGATAGCTTTGGTATCGTCGGAATTGCCGCAATTGGCCCAATTATTACCGTTTATGTCTATGGCTTAATTGTCGGCAATGTTCCTACAATCGCTTACGATCCCGGAAATGTCACTCTAGCAGGTTCCTTATTAAAGAACTTAGGGCCAGTGGCTCTCGCGGTTTTTCCAATCGTTATAGGATTCTTCATCTATCAAGCGTTCACCATTAAACTGCCAAAGAAGAAAATCGGCCAGATGGCCATTGCCTCTTTAGTGGTATTCATCGGGTTATATATTTTCATCTTTGCCACTGATTATGGCCTCGCTTTTGCGGGTAGCCACATCGGCAGCAGTTTCATGGAGACAACAGAATCGAAAATGTGGCTATTGCCCATCGCTTTTGTTTTAGGCTTTGCTATTACTTTAAGCGAGCCATCCGTGGTCGTGTTTTCTGAGCAAGTCGAAGACTTGACCAACGGCACAATCTCAAAGAATTTAATCAAATTTGCTCTCGCCGGATCCGTTGGTTTAGCATCATTTTTAGGGGTCGTAAAAGTCATCACTAATATCTCTATTCTCTGGTTCATCGTCCCTCTATATGCGCTGGCAATCGCTCTCATTTTTTTCACCCCCACATTATTCGTTGGGTTGGCATTCGATGGCGGAACGGTCAGCGCTGGCGCGGTGACAAGCGCATTCTTAACGCCGATGATGTTAGGAGCTAGCACTGCTCTAGGAGTACAAGACCCGCAAGCTTACGACAATGTTCTGACATCAGGCTTAGGAATTATTGCTTTCATCAGCGTCATGCCGCGCATTATCGTGCAGATAATCGGGATCATCTATGATCGCAAGTCGAGAAAGCAAATCGTCGCTTATGAAGATATCGAATACGATACAAGCAAAAATATCGAGAAAGAAGGTAGCGCAAATGGCAAATAAAGACGAATGGGTATTGCTGGCCATCATTGCCAAGAGGTCGCAAAAGCAAAAAATATTGCAGTCGATAGTCGATTTTGGAGTTGCCATGATCAACCAAGTTTTGGCGAAGGGCTCCGCCAAAGAAGGACTGCTCCGCACCCTCGGTTTAACAAGAGAGGAACAATATGTCTTTTTAAGCGGCTTTGTCCCTCATGAAAAAGTTGGTGAGATTTTCGATTTGCTCAAATCTCAGTACAATTTCAATAAGCCTAACTCTGGGATCGCCTTCACGATTCCACTCGATAAAATAAGCTATTAGGAGGATCATTCACAATGGCAGAAACAATGAAAGTATTATTCATCATCGTCACCGCTGGCTTCAGCGATGAAATTGTCGAGCTTGCTCAGAAATGCGGTTCCAGAGGAGCCACGATAATTTCCGCGCGTGGCACTGGGCAAAATTTTACCAAAATTCTCGGCATTAATTATGAACCCGAGCGAGAGATTCTTCTCAGCGTCGTCTCAGAAAGTGTCGCTCACAAAATCAGCGAAGAAGTAAAAGCCACTCACGGCAAAGGAACACCTTCGAACGCTCTGTGTTTCATTCTTCCCGTGGAAGATTGCACATTGAAAAGCGAAGAATAAATCATAATATCCTTTTAAGCTATATCGCTTTCTTTATTGGTTTATTTCAATATATTTCAGCTGGCTACAGTCTGTAGACAACTGAATAAAAAATCCGATTAATTCGGACTTTTTATTTTATTGGCGCGCTTGATGCGATTCGAACGCATGACCCCAACCTTCGGAGGGTTGTACTCTATCCAACTGAGCTACAAGCGCATCTCTTATAACTATATACTAACTAGTCCTAGTTATTTAGTTAAAGTTGACGCCGGACGAAAACTCTTCCGCTGAGTGACAGAAGCACTTGAGAGGGCAAATAGAATAGCCAAGCATAATTAAAATTATAGGAGGTGAAAATAGCGAGGAAATGCGTGCTTGGCAAAGCGAGGATGTCCACCAAGTAATAAAGTCCAATGAAGATGTCGCATCCGATAAAGAGCAACAATCCAATCGCGAGGAAAGGATGAGACTTGATGTGGAAAAAACTGAAGATGATGCTGGCAATTAATTGAGAGAAATAAAATAGAGAGATAAAAACCAGATAATTGAAGGATGGGAAAACGATGATTAGAGCGGCTATTTCAAAAGCGATGAATAAGAAGATTCTAACCCCTAAGTTAATCCACCGCTCTCGCGAGGATTTGCTGATTGATTGAATAGCGAGAAGATAGAAGATTTGACAAATGCTGAAGGAAGTCATCGCAATGCATTGAAAAGCGTAATTGAGATAGGCATTTAATAAGACGAGAAATGTGTCAGCGACTAATGTGAACAATAAGCCCCCAAAAATGAAGAAAGTTAAGTGGCTTTTCATTTTCAAAAAGAAAACTAAGCCGCTGATAAAGCAGAGGCAAATTGCGGAATATTCGAGAATATTAATCGCTAACGGATGGGGAATGAAAACGATCATTAAATACAAAACTAGTTCTATCAAAAGAAAAATTGGCAAGTAAATGGTGAGAAAGATATCTCGGGATCGTTTCATATTATTGTTGGGTTTTTACGGTTCTTAAATAACTCTGATGAAATTGATGACAAATTTGATTTAAGCCAAAGGCTATCCAATAGATAATCGTGGCCACAAGGCAGAATCCCAAAGCATAGATCATTAAAAATACAGGGTAAGGAACACTGATAAAGACATCGTGCAAAATCGGGAGGTGATTGCCAAATTTGAGGCTGATGTAGAACATATTAAACGTCTCATTGACAAACATTGGGACAATGAAGTCCACCGCCAAAGCGGCGAAGAAGAAAGCGCCAAAAACAGCGAAACTCCCAAGCCAAAAGCGAAGATTTAAAGACTTACGATAATAAGTGAAAAGGAAGACACCAACGGCAATCTGCAAGCCATGGTGCACCATCGTTTGAATATTGATTCCGACGGTAGAAGTAAAGACATCGTTAGGATAGACATAAACTACTAATCCGCCAAATAGACCAAATAGAGTCAAAAATCCAAGCAGTACATCGCGAAATTTTCCTGGCTTGACTAAGCCAGCGATAATCATGACATACATGGGCGTCGAGCACAGCTGGAAGGGAAAGGCGTACCATTGATAATCGATGATGAGATTGTTGCTTCCGTCAAGGCGGAAGGTAAATACAAATTGCTTATATATTTCAAACAAAATCATGATGCCACCGCAAATCAATAAAACCATTTGCAATGTTTTTTCGTTGTGCTGATGGTTGGCTAAAAATACCATGCCTATACACGCGATGATTAGCAAAGCAACAAACATGAGATGAAACCATCCGTAGTTTGTGGGTCTATTCATATTTACAGTTAAAAATTGAATAATGCTTTTTAGAATTCCCATGAAAGATCCCTCCAATTAATTAGAGCAATTAACCGCCATGATTATATCTTACTCTAAGAAAAAAGGAAACGACCTGATGAGTCGCCAATAAAAAAAGAGAATGGTAATGCTTTTTTATTTCTTAAAATAGGAGGACTTTGTTCAAATTGCTTTTATTTCTTCACCCAAAACAAAACAGTGTGGTTATCTCCGCTTAAAAACTGGCTTTCGATATTCTTGAACCCAGCATTCTTGAGGGATTCAATCTCGTGTTCCAAAGTGAAAGGAATATCAAAGTGAACTAGAACATCATCAGGAATATGATCTCTTCTTCTTCGCCTTTGATATTCAGTTAATGCCAAGCCTTCAATTTCTTGGCAAGAGGCGATGTAGTCGCATTCGATGTACATTCCACCCAGTTTTAATGAATGGTAGATTTTTTTAAATAATTCTATTTTTTTCTCTGAAGAGAAATGATGAAGCGTTTGAAATGAAACAACAACATCAAAGCATTCTCTGCCAAGGTCGCATTTCAAATAATCATCATTGATTAAAGTTAAGCTTTGATGCGGATGTTTTTCTTTTAGTTTTTGGAGCATCGCTTTTGATAAATCAATGCCCGTAACTTTTAAATTTTTATTCTTTTTAAAAATGAAATCGAGCTCTAAACCCGTTCCGCAGCCAATATCCAAAAGAGTCTCAGCACCAGCTGGAACCAGCTTTGAAAACTGCTGGTAATGCCTTTTCCAGCGTGACATATGCTTTTCATACTCATCGAGTCTTTTGTCAAAAAACCCCGCCATATTCTCTAAAGGTTCGTCTTTGGTTTGGTTCAACCATTCCTTCAGCTCTATATAATCTTTATTCATTACTAATTGGTGCGGCTAAGAGGATTTGAACCTCCATGAGTGTAACCTCACTAGAATCTGAATCTAGCGCGTCTACCAGTTCCGCCATAACCGCAACGGAAATAGTATATACATTATGCGCGATATTTCATAATAATTTTTATGTGCTATAATACTCCAATGGTAAATTTATTAAGAAAAATTTTTATTAAGGATTACCGCAATACAGGTGATCCGAAAGTCCGCCGAAGACATGGCTATCTAGCATCAATAGTCGGAATTATCACAAATCTATCGCTGGTTGTCTTTAAATTGACAATTGGCATTTTAGTATTTTCCATGTCAATTATCACTGATGCTCTCAACAACTTCACTGACATGGCGAGCAGCATCGTCAATCTCTTTGGCTTCAAATTAGCAAACAAGCCAGCTGACAAGGAACATCCATTCGGACATGAGCGAATCGAATATATCGCTGGTCTAATCATCAGCTTTGTCATCATCGCTATCGCTGTGGTGCTTGGCTACACATCAGTGATGAAAATTATCAACAATACTCCCACCAACTACAGCAATCCCACTGTCAATATCGCAGTCTTCATTATTTTAGGGGTTGCAATCATCACGAAATTGCTTCAAGGTCTCTTCTATCGGAAGATGGCAAAAATCATCAATTCCGTGTCTTTAAAAGCTTCAGCTCAAGACTCTTTTAATGATGTGATCACCACCTCCGCAGTATTAATTGCCACCTTGGTGGAATTTATTCTCTATCTCAATGGTTATGACATTCACATTGATGGTTATATGGGACTCGCCGTTTCCATCTTTATTATCGTGACTGGCATTAAACTACTGATGGAGACATCGAATCCATTAATTGGCTTGCCACCAGATCAGAAAATCGTCCATCAAATCGTCGATGATATTCTCAGTTATCCCGGAGTGCTAGGCGTTCATGATATGATGTGCCATTCCTATGGTCCGACAAAAGTTTTCATGACCCTCCACGTCGAGGTAGACCACAAAGTTGATGTTTTGGTGTCTCATGATATGATCGACAATATTGAGAAAGAAATCGCGCAAAAATACAATATTTTATTAACTATTCATATGGACCCAATCATCACTGACTCCCCGGAGATCAATGAATTAATTGCTAAAACACAGGAAATTATCTCCGCTTATCCAGGGGGAGAAAGTCTATCTTTCCATGACTTTAGAGCCGTGAGTGGGCCGACTCACACCAATATTCTATTCGATGTTGTCATCCCTTCCGATTCGCTGGTAAAAGATGTAGAGCTATTAAACTACTTAACTCAAGAATTCAAAAAAATAAAATCCACGTATCATCTCGTGATTAATTTCGATCATAACTACGTGGATTAATAAAGCTAGTGAATATTGCTGGGATATCCAGAAATATAGCGGCTGACGATATTTCTCGGCAGAGCTTCTTCTTCCCCATATGTTTTCACCATGGTCACATACTGGCGGAAGTCAACATTAAGGGCGATGTAATCAATCATCAAAACATAATATGTGGATGAGAGATTAAGATAACTAGATAAATTGCTGCCATCAATTTGGGAATTTTGTGATGGGAGATAGAAAAATCCATACCAGCTCAGCTCGTTGACAATATCCGAACCTTTAACTGTGACTAAGCAAAGTGAATTGTCAAAAGGCAATGCTTTATAAATCATGCCATACGTGATATCGCCGCTAGCGATAGCTGCGCGGGCATTATTTGTCTGAACCATGAAGATATTGTAATCATTTGCAGCATCTTTAAAATCTTTGAAATAGCGATAAGCATACTGATTGTATACATTGGGAATGTCTCCCTTGGCAATTCCCGGCCCATCGGCTAGTTTGACTTCATCTTTGATGGCTGATATTTCATTATCCAAATAAGTTTGATACATGCTGGAAGTAGCTGGATCATCCGCTAAAGAGCTTATTTTAAATGAGCGGGTGTCGAGAATTTCCGCGGTGCAAGAAGCGACTTCTTCATTGACGAAGCTATAGGTCATGTTGAAATGCCCCACATCTTTTCCGTTTGACCAAGCCTGGAGAGCGGGAGTGCTATAAGAGACATAAGGATTATTTTCGATCGTATTTTCTCCTTGATGCGAATGGCCACCGAAGATCACGTCGACGGCATTTCCTTCCGCAGTGGAGATGTTTCCAACAGTATCGTGGAGCAAGTATAGAATTACATCTGCTCCGTTGGTGCGGAGATAGCTCGCCCAATTAACGACATAAGGCTCTGGATCAGCGAATGTTAATCCTTCGACATTGCTCGCCAATATATCGCTGGTAATTCCTTCCCCAATCGCACCGATAATGCCGATGTGAACGCCATTTTTCGTGATGGTAGTATAGGGGTCAATCCAATCGACAGGTTGGCCAGTATCATCGTCGATGATATTGCAGGAAAGCAAGGGAAATCCCGCTAAAGCTTGATTGCTTTTTATGACATCGATTGTCCAATCAAATTCGTGATTGCCTAAATTCATGGCAGAGAAATCTATCAAGCTCATCCAATCGTTGACTAGACGACCACGAGTGATGTTGCTATCAGCGCTTCCTTGCCACATATCTCCCGAGCTGGTTAATACAAACCCATTTGGGTTAGTGGCTTTAGCATTATTCAAATAAGTCGATAGTTTTTTGATGCCGGGTTCATAGCTGGATTCATTGTCGTATTCAGTAGCGCCATGAAAGTCATTGAGGCTATAAAAGTCGAGAATTTTACTGCCATTTCTTAAACTATCTTGCGATGAATCCCACAGCTCGCTGGGATTATTAACGCGGATGGAGCAAGTATCGGTGTGACCACCATCGTGAGTGGTCACTGTGACTGTAGCATTGCCAACTGCTAGTGCAGTGATTAATCCGCTAGCATTGACGGAAGCAATATTTTCATCAGAACTCGCCCAAGTTACAACTTTATCGATGGCGGTATCTGGAAGGACGGTTGCTAAAAGAGTTCTTTGATCGTCGACATGCATAGTAAGCGATTCTTGATCGAGGCTCACCGAAGCGACAAGGGTGGGATCAACAGGTAGATTGACAGCAACGGGGTGCGTGTCAGTAAAATGGCCATCATGAGTGGTAACAGTTACTGTAGTGTCGCCTTCCGACATTCCGGTGACCAATCCAGTTGCAGAATTAATGGTTGCAATAGCACTATTTGCAATTGACCATGTCACTTCTTTATCAGTGGCGTTTTCTGGCAGAACAGTAGCGCTCAAAGTTGTCTGTTCATCAACACTGATAGAAATTTCTGCTTGGTTAATGTTGACTCCAGTAACAGGAATTTTTGAGTGCGACGAAAAATCGCAGGCGGTGAGCGTTAGGAAAGCAAGCAAGATGAGAGGTAGATATCTTTTTTTCATTCTTTTATCCTTCTAGATGACGGCGTTCGTCTTCTTCTTTTTGAAGCTTTGCAAAATTGACTTTGTTGAGCATCGTCATGGGGAGCTTTTCGATGAATTCAATCTCTTTTGGAACAGCCCAACGAATCAAGTATTTGCGGCATGTTTCGATGATTTCATTTTTCATGCCCTGCTCATCGAAATAATCAGCGACGACAAATACTTTGACTGCTGATTGCAGACGTGGGTCGGGGATGCGAATAGCGCAGCATCCTTTGACGCCAGGAACATGGTTGATCAAAGCTTCAATTTCCGTAGGAAATACCCCTACGCCCGAGACTTTGATGACTCTCTTTTTGCGGAGCTTGAAAAATAAGTAATTATCTTGGTCGACATAGCCTAAGTCGCCAGTGTATAGCCAGCCGTCAACGACAGCCTTTTTAGTAGCTTCAGGATCGTTTAAATAGCAGACCATCGTCGCCTTGCTTTTGATGGTGATTTCACCGATTTCTCCGCGAGGTATTTCCTGGCCTTTTTCATCGACGATGCGAATTGACACATCGTTGAGAGGATAACCGATGGAGCCGAGGCGATTATGTGCGAAGGTGTTGATAGAGATAGCAGCGACCGATTCAGTCAGGCCATATCCTTCAAACACCTGGCAGGGAGAGCCATGAGCTTTCATCACCTCATCAAAGCGAGTCTTGAGATCAGCTGATAAGGTATCTCCACCCGAGAAGCAGACAAACCAATTCTTTAACTTTTTCGACTTCACAAATGGTGGGTAATTAATCAAGCTCTCGTACATGGTCGGAACGCCGACGCAGAGAGAAACTTTAGTTTTCTTCATGGTCTTTACTACTTCTTTAGGAGAAAACTTAGGAATTAAGATGCAGTTCATTGAGTTAGTCAAACTATTGTGCATGGTCATGCAGAATCCGAAGCCGTGGAAGCTCGGCAAAACGCTGAGCATGCCGTGATATTTGAGCTGCTCGCGAGGAAGGCTCGCAGCCACGTCTGTCTGATCGCAGATAAAATTGAAGTTCTCATCGCATAAGCAGATGATTTTGGGTTCCCCTGTGGTAGAACCACTATGGAGATAGACAGATATCTCTTTTGATTTTCCGGTCACAGTTTCCACTGGTAATCCTGTTGGTTTTAATTGATAGAGATATCGGAAACCTTTGAATTTCCCGCGGAATCTGCCGAGTTTCTTGCGGATATCGCGATTCATGAATAGATGGTAAATATTCTTTTTAGCGATAGGCAGATAGTCTTCGACTCTAGTCACATAAATGCGATCAGCAATCTCGCGATACTTTTCAACTTCTTTTGCCACTCTCTGCTCGAACATGATGGCAATCTTAGTCTTGGTTTTTTCCATGATGTTGCGAATTTGATTATAGGGAGTGAATGGATGAACTAAGTTGGCAATAGCTCCAATTTTATTGAGAGCATAAACGAGGATCAATGTATCAGGAATATTCGGCTGAGCGACCAAAATGACATCGTTTCTCTTAACGTTAAGGCGGTGAACTAAAATATCTGCCATGCGATCGACTAAATGAGAGAGCCGACGATATGACATCTGCGTTCCTTGATAATAAACAGCTTTCCCTGATGGGGTGTTTTTTACTGATAGTTGAAAGGCTTCATAAAGCGATAAATTTTCAAACATACTTCCTCCTAATAATAAGCTTGTATTACAAAGTTAATTATATTAAATATTCCCATTAAAACCATCTGATGTCCAACATATATCAAAAATGTATGGCGTCCTAAAAAGCAAATTGGCCTCTCCCAATCTCCAGAAGGGAAGAGCGATTTTTTCTTTTTTCGATAGAGGAAATATGCGACTAATGATCCTCCAAAGAAGAACATGATATAGGGGAACAAAGCGACATAGTCAGCTTGCCTTGAACCTCCAAACATCTCCGCTGGCTCCCAGAAGAAAGGAAAATAGAAATTTGGCACGGTTTGAACGTGTCCGGCGTGGACGATTTCAGATGAACCAAAGTAATTGATAAAGTTTGAGGCAACGCTCGGAATCACAAACCAGGATAAGAAAAAGCTAATCAGAGTTCCGGCCGCTAGGGCTTTCCAACTGCGATTTTGCACTAAGCAATAAATAATGGTGCTAACAGCTAAGACACCGATAATATTGAAGTCAATTCTGATTGTGCCTTGATCTGGAAAGAACCCCAAAAGTTGAGCGAGGTTGGTGGTAACTGCTAAAAGCCCCCAAACAATTAAAGTTTGGATTGCTCTCTTCCAGTTATTGCGTGAAAAAGCGCATGAGATGCCAGAAATAAAGCAGAAGGCCATCAAGACCAAAGGTTGAATTACTGCTCTAGCACTCGAAGTCCAATACCAGCCAAAAAAGTCCTGGAAGAAACGGAAAACCGCATTCGTATCATTGGAAACCTCATACCAGATTCCACCATAATGCTTTAAATTCCAAAAAATATGGTCCACCACAACCAAGATGATTAAGAGCCCTCTCAGTAAATCAATCTCGTGTACTCGTCGGTCGAAAGTCGTCTGCTTTTCCGCCGTTCTTTTTGCTAATATTGTTGTCGAAGCCATAACTATTACAATTATATCAACGTGCGCGCTAGGATAAAACCTATTTATTCGAAAACGAATAAAATATGAGAGAGTGGTTAATTTGTCAAATGTTCAGCACTAATCGGCAATATTAAGAGTGCCAAAAAGAAAAAAACTCTTCGATGAAGAGTTGATGTCGAGTGGTCGGAAAGATGGGATTCGAACCCACGACCTCTTGGTCCCGAACCAAGCGCACTACCAAGCTGTGCTACTTCCCGGATTAGGCTAAATCGCTGAGATCAAAGAGCAACATTTGATCTGTTTCGCTCATGCCATCCAAAACGCCGAGCTCCGAAAGATCCTTGACGTTTGTCGTGGTCAATTTCGTGCGGCGGAGCAAATCCTCTTGAGAGAAGAACTTGCCTTCCTTGCGCGCTTCGATAACCGTGACAGCGTTGTTCTCACCTAAACCGTCGATGGTCGTAAAGGGAGGAATCAAGGCTTTGTTTTGGTGGTCGACAATGAAATCGGTGACATCAGATTTATAAAGGTTGATGTTCTCAAATTTATATCCCCGCTGAACCATTTCCAAGGCGATTTGCAAAGTGACAATCTGGTCAGCTTCCTTCGGAGAAAGCTTGTCCGTCTTGCTTTTGCTTTTCAATTTTAGCTCATCGAGGCGATTAATGATAGCATCTCTTCCTTTAATCATGGCAAAAATATCGTATTGCTTGGAACGAACAGAGAAGAAAGTCGCATAGTATTCGAGAGGATAGTGAACCTTAAAGTAACCTACTCTTATTGCCATGGTGACATAAGCAACGGCGTGTCCTTTAGGGAACATGTACTTAATTAAATTGCAGGAATCGATATAGTATTGAGGGACTTTATTTGCCTTCATAATCTCGACGAATTCAGGCTTTAAGCCGTTGCCGTGACGAACGCTTTCCATGATGGAGAAGCTGACAGCAGCAGGGAGCCCTTTATTGATGAGATAGGTCATAATATCATCGCGGCATCCAATCACCTCTTGAAGAGAGGCTTTATGGGAGTTGATCAAGCTTTCGGCATTGTCTTGCCAGACACCGGTTCCATGAGATAGACCAGAGATAATCACTAAGTCTGAGAAGGTTTTTGGATTGGTTTCTTCCAAGATACCACGCACGAAAGAAGTGCCGAATTCCGGAATACCCATCGCGCCCGTTTTGGAGGCTAAATAATCGTTTTTCATGCCCAAAGCCTTGGCAGAAGAGAAAATGGAGAGAGTGTCTTTATCATTGAGAGGAATATCTTCGACATTGATGTTTGTCAATTTGGACATCATGCGCAAAGCCATCGGGTCAACGTGCCCTAATAAGTCGAGCTTTAAAATCGTGTCATGGATGGAATGGAAATCGAAATGCGTCGTCTTCCAAGATGACTCTGGTTCATCAGCGGGATATTGGATAGGAGTAAAATCGTATACTTCATATTCGTTGGGGATAACCACGATGCCACCAGGGTGTTGCCCAGTGGTTCGCTTAACGCCAATACAGCCAGAAGCATAGTAAGCAATCTTCGCCTTGGAGAAAGTGTTGGGATCAAGGCCTTTTCTCTCGATATAGCCGCGAGCAAAACCGAAGGCTGTTTTATCCTTCACGGTTTCAATAGTACCAGCGCGGAACACATTGTTCTCTCCCAAGAGCTCTTTGGTGTAATCATGGGCTCTCGATTGGTAATCGCGAGGGAAGTTCAAATCAATATCGGGGGTCTTTTCAGCATGGAATCCTAGGAAGGTTTCGAAAGGAATATTCTGTCCATCGTGAATCATTGGCTCACCGCAAATTGGACATTTCTTTTCGGGAAGGTCATATCCGGAGCGATATTCAGGCATCGTTTCGCTCGTCCATTCCAAATGATGACAATGAGCGCACAAATAATGGGGAGGGAGAGGGTTGACCTCGGTAATCCCTGCCATCGTAGCAGCAAAGGAAGATCCGACGGAACCTCGAGAACCAACGATATAATCATCATCATTAGTCTTTTTGACAATCTTATGAGCGATGTAGTAAATAACCGAGTAGCCGTTAGAAATAATGCCATGTAGTTCGGTATCAAGGCGGTCTTGAATCGGTTTAGGAAGTGGATTCCCATATAATTCATGAGCTTTTTTATAGCAGAGGTCAGTGAGCATCTGCTCAGAATTCTCGATCTTTGGAGAATAGAGCTTATCGTTAGGAAGAGGAATAATAGCATCGATCATGTCAGCTATTTTATTGGTGTTAATAACGGTGATCTCATAGGCTTTTTCTTTGCCTAAAAAATCCATGCATTCCAGCATTTCTTTGGTAGTTCGGTAATGCTGATCAGGATTCTCAAAAGGTGGCATCTTACTTCTGGCATAGGGGTTAAGAGCATGGTTAATACCACCTAATCCCTTAGCAGAAATATAGATATCGCGGTAGATTTTTTCTTTGGGTGTCAGGTAATGGACATCGCCGGTAGCGACTGTGATCTTGCCTATCTGACTGGCAGTCTCAACGATATCGGAAAGATACTTTTTGACGGCTTCGTCGGTCAGCTCACCCATGTTGACTAAATAGGAATAGTTCGGGATGGGTTGAATCTCAATGTAATCGTAAAACTCCATCACTTCTTTTAAGCGTTGGGCGTTATAGTATCTGGCCGTGCGAAATACTTCTCCATTGAAGCAAGCAGAACCTATCAATAGGTGGCTGCGATATCTCTCCACTTCTCGGCGAGGAATCTTAGGGACCTCCGCTAAGTAATCGATATGGGATAAAGAGATCATCTTATAGAGATCTTTTAAACCAGCTTTATCTTTCGCTAAAACGGAGATGTGAACAGGGAAGATGTGCTTCAAAAGTTCTGGAGGAGTCTCCAGCTTCTCCAAATCAGCATGCGTTAAAATATTGTATTGTCTGATAAGGCGAGAAATCATCGGTTGAAGGACATCATTAAGGACCTGAGCATCGTAATCTGCTCGGTGAGCTTGCTCTTCATCGTAATTGACTTCCAGGTTTCGGCACAAGGCCCCAAGGGTGTGCCGCTTGCTATCAGGAAATAGAAAGCGAGATAGAGACAGAGTATCAATTGTTGAATTATTTAAGGGTGGCAAGCCGAGTTTAACTAGTGACTCCTGCAAGAAGGAAATATCGAATTCAGCATTGTGGGTGACTAAGATGGCGTCGTCCAAAAATTCTAAGATATCTTTAATCGCTTCGCCGATGGTCGGTTTATCTTTGAGCATGTCATCTTTGATGCCAGTGATCTCAGTGATATGCCGAGGAATAGAAAACCCCGGATTGATTAGCACATCAAAATGGGAGGTCACAAGGCCGTGTTCCACTCGGACAGCTCCGAACTCGATAATGCTATCATAGCGAGAGCTTAAGCCAGTGGTTTCTAAGTCGAGAACCACATATTTTGCCTTATTTAAGGGCACATTTACGGGATTATTGATGTAATTGAGCTTATCGTCAACCATGTATAATTCCGCGCCATATAGCATCTTTAAGCCATTTTTCTTCGCGGCTTTTTGCGCATCAGGATAACCCTGCACTACCGCGTGATCGGTGATGGCAATCGCTTGGTGGCCAAGGGCTTTAGCATATTTGCAATAATCGTCCATGCTCGTGACGCCGTCCATGTTGGACATCGCGCTATGGAGATGGAGTTCAACTCTTTTCACTGGCTCCTCATCGGGAGCAATGACATCGGGAGGAAGGGGATAGATATAATGGACTTTAATTGTCACTTCTTTGGAGAAGTTATCCATGTAGGCTGCTCCGCAGATGCGGACATTCACTCCCTTATCTAATAAGGCAATGGTCTCCGCTGGAATCTCTTTATTTTGGTAGGCTCCCACCATGATGGCGCCACCAAAGTTATCAGCAACGCCGATGGTAATCTTCGTCGAATCGCCAAATTCTTTAGTTTCAAGCGAAAATATCTGACCAGAGAAATCGACGTTTCCGGAATTCTCGTTAATGGAGTCAATGCGCTCAATTGGTTCGTAATTCCCGCGGCGGTTTAAGCGAGCTCTGCGTCTCTCTTTTGCCATTTCTTCCGCGTTTCGCTTCATGATGTCGAGATAGGCGGCTTCGACTTTTTCCTTTAAATCTTTTCGCTCTTCTTCCGCGACATCAATCGCATCGTTGCGATCGACTATTTCAGGTTTCTCCGAGATATCAATCATGGTTTCTACAGCTTCAATCTCGGCATTTTTGACAATCTTCTTGAGCTGGCGAGCGGACACTTCAACGCGCTCTTCGTCGATGGGTTTAATGGTTTCCGTAATCGTGAATTCATAATTGATGAAATTCAAGAACTCGCGGAAGTCTGCGATCGCTTGAGAGTATTGCTCCTTTTCGCTTTGGTTCAAGTATTCTACGAATAGATGGTCTTCCTCATCTCCGGAAATAACTAAATTATGGGGGAGGCGATAGATGGTTTGATACCAATCAGCAAAGAGTGAAAGAGCGTCCGTGTAATCTGGGCGCACTAAATAGGAGAAGCGCAATAAATATGGATAAGTAATATTGATCAAGCCATCTTGAAATTGGCGGAGCAAGTGATACTTCCATGGTTTCGTTTTGACGATGACCATATCCCACTGCTGCTTGTTAAAGCGGTTGCGGCCGATCATCTCAAAGTCAAGGTCAAAATCATCGAGATTCTCGATGCCTAGACTATTTAAGAAACGAACCATTTTTTCATTCATATTAGATCACGTAAAATAGCAAATCCTTGATGAGCAAGATAAACATCAATCCAAAGAGGAGGAGCATGCCCACCGTCGAGACGATGTTTTTAACTTTTTGAGAGATCTCTTTTTTGATTATCGATTCGATAATAAGGACGAGAATTTGCCAGCCATCTAAGCCTGGGAAAGGCAATAGATTAATGATGGCGAGGTTGATGGAGATCACTCCCCAGAGTTGAAGGAAGGACACTAATCCAAAATTTCTCAAAGTCGAGGTGCTGACATAGCCGACAGCAATGATGCCTCCCACTGAATCAGGAGAAGTAAATAAGGCTCCGAGACCTCTAAAAATAGCAATTGAAGAATTGCCCATTAATTGCCAGGTATTGCGATTAGCTTTATCAAAGTTATTCCAATATTGATGAGAGTAGAAGGAGAGGCCAATGCTGTCAAAATAGCGATCAGGAGAATCGTTTTTAGTCCTTGCTTGCAGGGTGATGCTGACAGGGGCAGTCTCAATTTCTTCCGTTTCTGGAATATCCACATATTTCGTAATATTGAAGGTGACTGAAACGACATTGGTTGCGATGGGAATTTGATATTCGCTAAGAGTTTTTGAGCCGCCGATAGCTGCTGGCTCGAGATATACTAGGTGATCACTCCATGATAAATCTTTGATGCTGCTCATAGAGCGAGATAAAGCCACTATTACCGGCTCTTCTCTTGGCTCGATAGAGCCTTCATCTTGATAGGTGTAGTAAGCGGTTAGTTTGTCGACGACATAGACTGAAGCGTTTTCGCCAAAGGTTTCGCTGTCCAAATAAATCTTATCTTCGCTCGCTAATCCAGCGGAGGCCGCGATTGATGATTCGCTGACCACCAGTTGGCTAGCGTAGATATCGGTTTGAATAAAGCATGTCTCAGAGATAAAAAAGACTAAAAGAGCTAATACGGCGTTCATCGTGACACCCGCCATAAGAATAATAACTCTCTTCCATTTTTTTATTTTGCTGAAGCTGCGGGAGTCATCGATGGTCACTCCGTCAGGCATTTCGGTTCCTTCCCCCACCATCGAGACATATCCCCCAAAAGGAATGGAGCGGATGGAGAACTTCGTCTCGGCTTTCTTGCGCTTAAAAGAGAAGAGTTTTGGCCCATAGCCAATAGAAAATTCTAAGCAGTAGACTTTGAATGCTTTCGCCACCGCTAGATGGCCGAGCTCATGGACGATGATCAAAATCGAAAGGCATAGAACGAATAGAATAATGTAAAGAATGTTAAATAAGAAATCCATAAATACCTACTTGTTAATTAATTTTGCTGCCATCTGTCGGGTGACGGCATCAACTTCGAGAATGTCTTTGAGAGTCGGATGCTCAATGTTGGCATGCTTCTTCATCAAAATGGAAACGATACGCTCGATATCTAAAAAGGAAATCTTTCCTTTGATGAAAGCGGAGACTGCTGCTTCATTAGCGGCATTTAAAACCGCTCCAAAAGTGCCTTTTTTAGCGATGACTTTTTTAGCCCACTTGATGACGGGAAATCTCTTGGCTGACAGGGGTGAAAAATGATATTCAGCGAACTGCCGATAGTCAGAGCATAAATATGTCTGATATAAGCAGAGGCCCTGCGAGAGAGCATAGGTGATGGGAACTCGCATATCGGCTTTCCCGATATCTAATCGATAAGTTCCGCCCTTATATTCTATCATAGAGTGAATCATAGATTCGTCATGAATAATCACTTTAATTTTGGAGAACGGATAGTCGAATAAATAATGAGCTTCAATAATCTCAAAAGTCTTGTTCATCATCGTGGCGCTATCAATCGTGATCTTCGAACCCATCTTCCAGGTTGGATGATGCAGGGCTTGCTCAGGAGTGACATTTTTTAAATCCTCTCTAGCGAGGTGGCGAAAGCTTCCTCCGCTAGCGGTGAGAATAAGATTTTTGACATTTTTGGAATCGACAGCTAGGCATTTTGCTAAAGCAACATGCTCGCTATCAATGGGGAATAATTTGCCTTTGCCACGAGAGAGAAGGTCTTTGATGAGCTCTCCCCCTACGACTAAGCTCTCTTTGTTAGCCAAAGCTAAAAGGCGATTGTTTTCGAGAGCGGTCAAAGAAGGGACGAGGCCGACAAATCCCACTAAGGCGTTGACAATCATCTCGGCGTGAGAGCATTCCACTAGTGAAACTAGCCCCTCATTGCCATAGAAAAAGCGGAGATTGGGGTATTTTTTAGCATATTTATTCATCGCGCTCTTCTCTTGCACGCAAATCATTGACACTGAGGGGAAGCGCTTGATAATCGGCGATATCTTTCTCGTCTGATGGCCGACCGAAAAGGCCGTCAAAGCAAAATCATGAGGATAGCTCTCCATGACCTCCAATGTTTGACTACCAATTGATCCAGAGGCACCGAGCAGACAAATGCTTATCATAATAAGAACACTAATTCCGAGCCAATATTTGCGATGATCCACACAAAGATAGCGGAGATCATTAGCGAGAATAGCAAAGAGTCAATGCGATCGAGGATTCCCCCGTGTCCGGGAAGAAGGTTGCCATAGTCCTTGATATCGTAAAAGCGTTTAATCGAGCTAAAGACAAAGTCGCCCAAAGTAGAGAATAAGGGAATCAAAATTGACAAGATGACGATGTAATACCAGCGATTTAAATCGAGATATCCTTCTAGCAAAGGATGATTCAAAGCAGAGAGTATTAAGCCAAAGCCGGCAGAGAAGACAAATGAGGTGATGATGCCGCCGACAAAGCCAGCATAGGTCTTCTTTGGAGAGATGCGCTCATTGATCTTGCGCTTGCCGAAGAATAGCCCAAAAAAGTAAGCGCCAGTATCGGTCATAAAAGTAGCGATGAGAACATAGATGATTAACAGCGATGCCTCAAAGGAATCATATAAGTTAAAGAATGGAGCGGTAGCATTTGTTCCCCAGTGTAGGAATGATGGATAGCACCTCAAGAACAGCAAGCTTTGAAGCCCAAGAGAGATGACTATCAGCATGGTGAACAAGAAGCTCGCGTCTCTCGCAGTAAAGGAACTGTGGAAGACCACCATCAAAAATAGCAAGGCAAAGCCGATGAATATCAGCAAAACGGAGATATGCAGCTGAGAGAAATAACGATAGAAATGGAACCAGGCTTCGCCAGTAGCGGCTTTAAAAAGATCCAGCAAGAATGGCCAAAAGACCATGATGAGGCTGACGAGAATGCTGATGAGATACAAACCGATGAGATAAGGAACTGAGCGTTTGACTTTTAAGCAGCGGATGATTTCAATGGTTGAAACCACCGATAAGAAAGCCACTAAAGCGGCGTAGAACCAGTCGCCCAAAAAAATGAAGGGAATGATGATACTTAAGCCGATCACCGCGGTGATGATTCTCGTCTTCATCGTCGATCTAGTGCTTTTGTTTAGTTCGTTATGCTTGATACCTTGATCAATCTTTTTCATTAGTTAAGCCTCCAAAGCGGCGGGACCGCTTGTGATATTCTTCGAGAGCGAGCCTAAATTGCTGCTTATCAAAATCCGGCCAGGTTACCGGAGGAAATATGAATTCGGCATATGCTAGTTGCCAAGGGAGGAAATTCGATGTCCTCATCTCTCCGCTGGTCCTGATCATCAAGTCGACGGGAGGCAATCCTTTCGTATATAGGTAATCCTCAAAATTTTCCGCATTGAGGTCTTCGATATTTTTTTGATGTTCAAGAACATCGGCGGCAAAGTTTTTGCAAGCGCGAACTAGCTCGGCTTTTCCCCCATAGTTTAGGCAAATATTAAAAGTAAAGTCGCGGCAATCCTTGGTTCTATCAATCGCTTCTTCCACGACTTTTTGAGTCTTGGCTGGCAAGCGCGATAAATCGCCGGAAGCCCTGATTTGGCATCCTTCTCTAATCATGCGATTAATCTGCTTGGTAAAAAAGATTTCGAGATACCTAAAAAGATGGTTGATCTCGCTTTTTGGGCGATTCCAATTCTCGGTGGAAAAAGCGTATAGAGACATCACTTTGACATCTTGAGCTCGGCACTCTTCATAGATGTCGATAACGCGATCGCATCCCGCTTTGTGACCGAGAAAACGCGGGAGGCCACGGGCTTTAGCCCATCTTCCATTTCCATCCATGATGAAGGCAATATGTTTTAAGGATGTTTGCTTCGCCATAATAAATCTATTTTAGTATACACAAAAATAGAAAAATGTCATAGAAACATATAAGAAAAAGGAAGGCTTAACCTTCCTTATACCATCATGATCTCTTTTTCTTTTTCTAGGCAAATCTCGTCGACTTTTTGGATGGTCTCATCGGTGACTTTTTGGATATCATCGAGAATTTTTCTTTGATAATCTTCTGGATAAGTGTCATCGCTTTTTACCAGATCAACGTAATCGCGTCGAATGTTGCGGACAGCGATTTTGGCTTCTTCGCCGTATTTTTTCGCTTGCTTGGATAAATCTCTTCTTCTCTCTTCGTTGAGAGGAGGAATCATCAGGCGGATGGTCGTTCCCTCATTGATGGGATTTAAGCCGAGATTTGAAGCGTTTATGGCGGTTAAAATGGCTTTCATGTCATTGCGATCATAGGGTTTGATCAAGAGCTGGCGAGGTTCCGGGACAGAGATGGAGGATATTTGATTGACCGGAGTCGGAGACCCATAATAATCAATCATCAATGTTGAAAGCATCGCGGGATTTGCTCTTCCCGTTCTTAAAGTGACAAGGGTGGATTTGAATGACTCAACTGATTTTTCCATTCTCTGCTGAGCATCAAGCACGATTTCATCCATAGTTTATTCTCCTTTTTTGCAGACAGTTCCGATATCTCTTCCTTCGATGACGCGGCGGAAATTATTGGGGTCCGCCATCGAGAAAACACGAATTTCGATATCTTGGTCCTTAATTAATTCTACCGCAGATAGGTCCATGATTTGAAGTTTCATTTCTAACATTTGCTGATAGGTGATGACAGGGAAGAACTTCGCGTGAGGATCGCTGGTGGGGTCGCTTGAATAGACGCCATCCACACCATTCTTGCCCATCAAGATAGCATCGCAGTGCAATTCGAGAGCTCTTAAAGTTGCGGCTGTATCAGTAGTAAAGAAGGGTTTGCCTGTACCGCCGGCTAGGAAGACAACTTGGCCATCTTTCATGGCAGCATTGGCTTTTTCCACATCGTATGGTTCGGTCACTCCTTCGATAGCGGGAATCGCTGATAAGACGCGGCTTTCAACTCCGTATTTTTTTAAAGAGGAAGCTAAGGCGACAGCGTTGATAACGGTGCCGAGCATGCCCATATAGTCCGCCGAAACATCCTCGATTCCAATATCTCTCGCGAGTTTACCGCGCCAGATATTTCCCGCGCCGATGACAACGCAAATCTCGATTTGTTTTCCGTGAATGGAATGGATGGCTTTGGCGATTTTATCTAGTGAAATAACATCGATAATTTGCATGCCTGTTTTCTCTTTCAGGGCTTCGCCGCTGAGCTTTAATAATACTCTTTGATACATAGGACCTCCTTTAAAAAAAGAAACACTAAAGTGTTTCTTAATTGGTTAATGAACTTGGCTCATTACTTCACAAGCGAAGTCGTCTTGACGTTTCTCAATACCTTCTCCGACTTGGTAACGAACAAATTTTAAAACTTTGATGTTCTTTTCTTTTTCGACTTGAGCGACAGTTTTGGAATCATCAATGAGGAAAGGTTGCGCCGATAAGGTAATTTCTGCAAAGTGCTTGTTTACTTTCCCAGCGATAATCTTCTCAAGAACAGGAAGTGGTTTATTAGCTAATTTCTCATCGTTTTTGCTGGCGGCTAATTCGACTTCTTGCTCGTGTTGGAGAATGTCTTGTGGGACATCTTCAATATGCAAGTAGGAAGGATTGTTAGCGGCGATGTGCATCGCGATTTGCTTGCCGAATTCCGCATCTTGTTTGTCGAGAACAACAGCGACGGAAATCTTTCCGCCCATGTGAGTATAAGTGGCCACCATTTGACCATCTTTTTGATCTAGTAATTCGAAGCGTCTCAATTCAAGCTTTTCGCCGAGTTTGACGGTGGCATCAGTAAATAATGGTGAAGCCATCTCGCGCGCTTCTTCAATGCTTTTTGGTTGGTTATCCAACACTAAATTAGCAACAGCTTCTGTGAGATTATGGAAGGCATCGCCTTTAGCGACAAAGTCAGTTTCGCAGTTGACTTCGACGATGGATACGAGTTTTAATTTGCTGCAAGCTTGAACAAATGTCAAACCTTCAGCCGCGATGCGATTGGCCTTTTTAGCCATCTTTGCTAAGCCTTTTTCGCGGAGGTAGTCAGTGGCCTTATCTAAATCATTGCCATTGGCCAATAGAGCGGCCTTGCAATCCATGAGACCGGCACCAGTTCTCTCGCGGAGATCTTTAATTAATTCTATTAATGTTTTTTCAGCCATTATTTGCTCTCCTCTACTTTTTCTTCAAGGGGTTGAGCGTCGGCAGGTTTAACTTCGTCGCCTCTCTTAGTAAATGGATGGCGAGGAGTGTATCTCTTGCCCTCATCTCCTCTTTGGAAACCGCGGGCGTTTTGGTCGCGGTCATAAGCTTCTTGGCGAGCTTGTCTCTCAGCGCGAATGCGAGCTAATTTCTCAGCATTCTCTTTATCGGTCTGACGGATGACATCTTTCATGGTCACTTCTTCGCCTTCGTCTTTGACGTAAGCGACGACTGGTAAGCCACCCTTACTCTCGACGATTGCATCAGCGATGACAGCGAGAATTAGGCTGACAGAGCGGATGGCATCGTCATTGGCTGGTAAGACGTAATCCACGACATCGGGATCACTGTTAGTATCGACGATAGCGAAGACAGGGATATTCAATTTGCGAGCTTCAGCGACAGCATTGTGCTCGATGCGTGGATCGACCACAAAGACAGCGTTAGGAATGCGGCGCATCTCTTTGATGCCCTCTAAGTTCTTCGCGAGTTTATCTTTTTGCTTTCTTAATTCAGCGGCTTCTTTTTTAGGAAGGAGGTCTAATTCGCCTTCTTCTTCTCTTCTTTGAAGTTCCTTCAAGTATCTAATGCGACCTTGAATGGTCTTAAAGTTGGTTAAGGTGCCACCAAGCCAGTGATTAGTCATATAGAATGAACCAGAGCGCAAAGCTTCAGCTTGAACGGCTTCTTGGCATTGCTTTTTGGTTCCGACAAATAAGATTTTGCCACCATTATCGACGATTTCTTTCATGGCTTTGTAGGCAACAGAGATCAAATCAACTGTCTTGGCCAAGTCGATAATATAGACACCATTTCTGGCTCCATAGATGTACTTTTTCATTTTTGGATTCCAACGGCGGGTTTGGTGTCCGAAATGTGCGCCAGCTTCCAATAATTTCTTCATGGTAATGACTGGTGCATCAGGATCATGCACGACGGCTGCCATTGTTGGGGCAGCGGCTGCTACTGGAGCTTCTTCTTCGACTTCAGCAACAACTATCTTTTCTTCACTCATAATATGAGCCTCCTTATGTTTAACCTCCACTGTTTCTAAAAACTCAACCACTCAAGCCATTTTGGCCGAGCACAAAGGGAGTTCAATTCGCAGTGTGTGTAGTCTGTGATATATTCACAGCGTCAATTATTCTATCAAAGGGTAATAACTATAACAAGTTATTTATCATCAACTTTTGGTTTTTTGGCTCGCGGAAAAGCCTCGGCATAGATTTTTTTCTTGGCTTCTTCAGTGACATGAGTGTAGACCTGGGTAGCATTAATGCTAGCGTGGCCAAGCAGTTCTTGGATGACTCGGAGGTCTGCTCCATTCTCCAATAGGTGGGTAGCAAAACTGTGGCGAAAGATATGGGGATGAAGCCCGAAATAATCACCGGTCTTTTTTTCGATGTTGGTCAAAATAAATTCTAAACCGCGAGTGGTTAAGCGCTGACCCTTGTCGCTCAAAAATAAGGCGGGGGTCATTTCCTTGCTCTTTGCAAGTAAGACACCTCTTTGCTCTTGAATATAAACCGAGATCGCATCGCGACATTCATTAGTGAAAGGAAGCAATCTCTCTTTTCGCCCTTTGCCAAAAACGCGGGCCATTCTAGTCTTTAAATTGATATCTTGGACATCAAGATTGACGAGCTCGCTCGCTCGAGTTCCGCAGTAGTATAGCATCATCAAAATTGCTTGGTCGCGAAGTGCGAGTTCATCTTCTCGCCTTGAGTTGGCGCTGAGAAGGTCTGAAATTTGCTCCTGATAAAGAAAATGCGGATATCGCTTATCAGTGCGAGGAGCGGTGATAAGAGCAAATGGATTCGCTGAGACGTAATCCATATTGACCAAGTAAGAGTAAAAATGTCTGAGAGCAGATAGTCTCCTCTTGCAAGAGCGTTTGCTCACTCCATTTTGCATTTCTTGGCTGAGAAAATTACGTATAACTAATAAATTAACCTGATCCATCAAAATTCCTTCTTTTTCGAGAAAAGCAAAAAACTTTTCGATGTCCCGTCGATAACTATCGACAGTCTCAAGCGAATAGTTTCGCTCATCTTTTAAATGGTTCAGAAATTCTTTGGCTGGCCTATTCATAAGAACATCATACTCGAAAGAAAAGAAAAACGGACCTAAATCCGTTTCTTTTTCTCTATTTTTTCCATGTAATTGCAGGTCGGATAATTAGTGCATCCAAGGAAGTTGCCATAACGGCCCTTCTTTTTCACTAAGTTTCCGCCGCACTTTGGACATTTCTTGACGAAATCTTCTTCTTTATAAACAATGGAAGTTTTTTCTTCGGCTTTGATGTATCGGCATTTTGGATAGCCAGAGCACGCGATGAAAGTTGTGCCTTTTGCAGATTTGCGCTCGACGAGTGGCTTGCCACAAAGCGGACATTTTTCTCCCGTTTCTTTGGCAGGAGCAGTCTCCTCTTTTTTGACATATCGGCAGCTGGGGAAGTTGGAGCACCCAGTGAACATTCCGTTCTTGCCTTTTTTCAAAACCAATGCCGCTCCACAGCGAGGGCAGATCTCTCCGGTTTTTTCTGGCTCATCAGGATACATTTTTTCATAGGCAACTTTGACGCGCTCCTCAAAGGGGAAATAAAAGTCAGTGAGAGTTTTAATGCGGGATTCATTGCCTTCTTGAACGTTGTCGAGTTTCGATTCCATCTGGGCAGTGTATTTCGCATCGACGATTTCGGGGAAATATTTTCCTAAGACAATCGCGGTCTTTTTTCCCTGATCAGTAATCGTGAGAATACCAGCGTTGTTATTGATATATTTTCTTTGTTTTAAAGTCTCGATGGTCGAAGAATAGGTCGAAGGGCGTCCAATGCCGACTTCTTCCATCAGCTTCACTAGTTTAGCTTCGGAATAATGTGCTGGCGGCTGAGTGAATTTTTGTTCCTTTTCTTTTAGAACAACCTGTACGGAATCGCCTTCATTGATCTGAGGGAACTCACCGCGATAGTCTTTGCTATCATCTCGGTCTTCCCAGACGACTTCGTATCCCTTAAATACCGTGTGTGATAATTCAAGTTTGAAGGTTAAATCATTTGCACCTAAAGCTATATTTAGAACCTGCTCTTTTTTAGCTTTCATCAAGGAAGCTAGTGAGCGATTATAAATTAATTTGTAGAGATTGTATTGATCGGTGGTTAAGTATTGTTTAACAGATTCGGGAGTGCGGTGATTAGCAGTTGGGCGAATAGCCTCGTGTGCATCTTGGGTGATGCCGACAGCTTTGATTTGCTTTGGATGCCCGAGGTAATCGCTTCCATAGGTTTCGGTGATATAGCTCATCGCGCGATTGATAAAAGTAAGAGAGAGGCGAGTGGAATCGGTTCTCATATAAGTGATGAGACCAACATGCTCTCCTCCAACATTGATGCCTTCATACAATTGCTGAGCAATTAATTGAGTCTTTTTAGTTTTGAACTTCAAGCGAGAAAAAGCTTCTTGCTGAAGAGTGGAGGTGGAGAAGGGAACTTTGCTCTCTTTAGTCCTAAAAGAACTAGAAACAGAGATAACCTTTAAGCTTTCCGGTATTTTATCCAATACTGCCTGGGCCTCGCTTTCGTTGTGAAGCGTGACAGCTTTGTCATTAAGAGCGCTGAATGAGGGGTTGAATTGCTTCTCTCCAATCATAATAGCGGTGTTAATGTTCCAGTATTCTTCGCTGACAAATTTTTCGATTTCCATCTCGTGATCATAGATTAATCTGAGCGCAGCGCTTTGGACACGGCCAGCGGAGCGAGAGTGAATCTTCTTATATATTAAAGAGGATAAGCGGAACCCAATAATCCTGTCGAGGATGCGGCGGGTTTCTTGGCTCTCCACTAAATTCATGTCGATGTTTCTTGGAGCAACCATCGCGGTGCTGATTGAATCGCGAGTGATTTCATGGAATTCCAATCTCTTGGTGCTCTCGATGGGCAGATTCAAAACTTTGGCAAGATGCCAAGCAATGGCTTCGCCTTCGCGATCAGGGTCGGTGGCAAGAATAACTTCATCAGATTTATTGGCAAAAGCCTTTAAATCACGAACAATATGTAGTTTATCTTTGCTAATGATGTAGGTCGGGATAAAACCGGCTGGAATATCGACGCCTAAACCGCCTTTGCCACTCGTAGAAAGGTCGCGAATATGACCGCGAGAGGCAACGACTTTATATTCAGATCCGAGATATCTTTCGATGGTCTGGCACTTGGTGGGGGATTCAACAATAACTAATTTCATAAATTTCCTATCAATGCAAAATATTAGTGATTTAATTGATCAATGTCAACACTCATGTCTCCTTATATCCTTATTAATAATGATATATTAATTATTTTCGTTTTTTTCTAACTACTGAATCGCGAAAAGAACGTCCTCGCCATTTTCCACTAAGGTCGCCCCACCAGCAATTAAGCGATTGCATTGACTGGCTTCATCAGCGCGATGAGGAACGCAGAGAACTTCCCTTCCGAGATCTAGCATGTGACCGACAGTAATAATCGTTCCGCTTTTAGCTTTTGCCTCGGTGACCACCACTGCACTGCTGCAAGCAGCGATGAGGCGATTTCTTTCAGGAAAATTTTCTTTTTTGGGTTCACATCGCTTAGGATATTCACTAATTAAGAGATGATTTTTCTTGATCTCTTCATATAAGTTTTGGTTGTTTTTTGGATAGCAATAATCAATGCCACTCCCAAGGATTGCAATAGTATGCCCGTTGTTAGCGAGGCATTCCTGATGGCTTATCGCATCGATGCCTCGAGCTAAGCCGGAAACAATATTGACCTTACCAGATATTTCTTTGACGATCTTTTCGGTCATTCTTTTACCGTATTCACTGTGCTCTCTTGAACCAATCACCGCGACATTTTTCTTATAATCAGATAGCAAGTTAATATCCCCATAATAAAAGAGAACAAAGGGAGGATGATGAACGCTCTTAAAGCTTTCGGGATAATTCTCATCCAAAATGGTCAATGTCTGGCAAGTCAGCTGAGCGTTTTCTTCTATCACATCTTGCGGGTTGACGATTTCGCGGCGAGAAATGGCAGCGTAGATGTCATTCCATGTTCCGTTATATTTGATGGCTAGATAGATTAATAAATCTCTTCCCTTCATAAAAACCTCCTAGTAATAAGGAGGCGGATTAAACGGAAAAGTTTTAAAACAAAGTGACCTTTTTAATTAAAGAAGAACGCACTGGAGCAAAAGAGAAGCGATGAAGGCCTTTGACTGGCCCATATTCTGCGAGAGCTTCTAGATGTTCAGCGGTGCCATATCCTTTATTCTTTCCAATATGATATTGGGGATACTCTTTATCTAATTGCTCGCATAATCGGTCGCGAGAGACTTTTGCGACAATCGAAGCCGCAGCGACGCATAAGGCTGTGCTATCGCCATGGATGAGGCTGATGACCGGCTTTTTCGCTTCGGGCATCTTCATGAAGTCAGTGATGATTAGATCAAAAGGGTGATTCATATTTTCAATGGCTCTCTGCATCGCTAATCGAGAGGCATTGAAAATATTTATCTTGTCGATTTCTTCCACGGTACAGAAACCCACACCAAAAGCTATTGCGGATTTAGCAATTAAGCCATAAGCTTCATCTCTCTGCTTGCTGGTCAACTGTTTAGAATCATTGATTAAAGGAGAATCAAAGTCGCTTGGTAAAATGACGGCTCCCGCAAAGACTGGGCCCAAAAGGCAGCCGCGACCGGCTTCATCGCAGCCGACAATTAGCTTGACGCTTTCGCTATATAGATTGCGCTCAAAATCAAGTGACATCTTTGCCAATATCTAAAGTGATGCG
>Ga0116170_10000719_pt1 | contig 34642 bp, 24 predicted proteins | sample AD_JPNHW1_MetaG_FD_89797 | JGI IMG/M metagenome (GOLD analysis project Ga0116170, IMG submission 89797) | Active sludge microbial communities of municipal wastewater-treating anaerobic digesters from Japan - AD_JPNHW1_MetaG | ecosystem: Engineered > Bioreactor > Anaerobic > Digestate | place... | reverse complement strand
TGGAAAGCGAACTGTTCGGCTACACCAAGGGGGCTTTCACGGATGCCCGCAAGGACACGCCGGGCAAGTTCCGGGAAGCCCACGGCGGCACGATCTTTCTGGATGAAGTGGGCACCATGCCGTTGATCGCGCAGGTGCGCCTGCTGCGCGTGCTGCAGGAGCGCGAAGTGCAGCCGCTGGGCGGCGGCGGGCCCATCAAGGTGGATGTGCGCGTCGTGGCGGCTACCAATCAGGATCTGTGGCGGAAGGTTCAGGAAGGCAGCTTCCGCGAGGATCTCTTCTACCGGCTGGAGGTCGTGCCCATCGCGCTGCCCCCCATGCGCGAGCGGCGCGAGGAGATCCCCTTCCTGGCCCAGCATTTCCTCACGCGCAAGGCCCGGGAATACGGGATGTATCCCAAGGCCCTGCATCCTTCGGTGGACCCCTTGCTGATGGCTCTGCCTTGGCCTGGCAACGTGCGTCAGCTGGAAAACGCCGTCGAGCGTGCCATCGTGCTTTCGGGCTCCCGTCCCGTGCTGACCCGTGATGATTTCACCTTCCTGGCCGAGCGCGTCACCGATTCCCAGGAGCTGCTGGCCTCCCTGCCGCCTGTTTCCCGCTCGCTGCCCGACTTCACGGTGGCTGGCACCCCTTCGGCGGTGGAAGCGGCTGCGGGCATGGCATCCCCCATGGATCTCCCCCCCGAGGGACTGGACCTGAACCAAGTCGTCTCGGATGTGGAAAAAAAGCTCATGTTGCAAAGCCTGCAGATCACTCGCGGCAACAAGAAGCGTGCTGCGGAGCTGCTGGGCCTCAAGCGCACCACCTTCCTGGAAAAGATGAAGCGCCTGGATCTGGAGGATGCGGGCGAAGAGATGGACGAACCCTCCGCCTCTTGACCGCCGATGATCCACCGCTTCCCCGGAAATGGTTAAAGGTCTAGATTTAGGGGCGGTGTTTACGTCGAGTGGAGGATGGATGTTGAAGCGGCTGCTCCCTGTTCTGGTTGCTGCGTTGCCGTGCCTAGCGGGGGAAGCGGTGCCGGCGTCTTCAGGCGTCACCGTGCGGACGTCCGCTACGGCGCCTTGCCGCTCGCTGAACGATACGGTTTCGGTGCTGACCTGGAAGCACGGAGCGCGATCCGCCGTTTCGCTGACCTTCGATGACGGCACGAAAGACCACCGCACTTACGTGGAACCGATCCTGAAAGCCCATGGTTTTCGCGGCACCTTCTTCGTCATCACCGGCGCCTTGGATAACCCCGGCGGGAACTCCGGCACCTGGGACGACATGCTTCAGCTGGGCGCGGCGGGCCACGAGATCGCTAGCCACACGGTGACGCATCCTCGCCTGACCCCATTGTCGGATGGATCCGATGCGACGCCGGGCACCCGCCGTCACGAACTGGGCCAGTCCAAGACCATCGTGGAAGCGAAAACCCAGAAGCCGTGCATCACCATGGCCTACCCCTATTGCGATCGCAACGCCGCAGTGGACGCGCTGACGAGCACGTATTACCGCGCGGCGCGCAACGGCGGCGTGGATGCGGTTCATCCCGTCTGGAACGCCTCCAGCGCTCCCACGTGGATGAATCTCGCCAGCTACATCCCGTCGTTCCCCAAGGTGCGGACCTCCACGCAGAGCGACGAAGCCACCCTGGCGCACACCAAGGCCTCGCTGGCCGCCGCGGTCCCTCAGCAGGGCTGGGCGATCCTGATGAGCCACATGGTCGTGCCCTTCTCCCAGGTTGCCACGGTGGGTGGCTTCGAGACTCAGAGCACCGAATGGTTCGGCGCGGTGTGCGACTGGCTCGAGGCCCAGCAGCGGCAGGGCGATATGTGGATCGACACCATGGGGAATGTCACCCGCTACATCCACGAACGCGACGCCGTTCGCCTGGAGGGCTGGTCCGCTTCGTCCAAGGAGATCCGCTTCAAGCTCGTGGACGGGCTGGATGGAAAGATCTTTGATCATCCCCTCAGTGTTTCCGTGAAGATTCCTGCCACCTGGAAGCACGTGAAGGTTCAGCAGGCAGGGGCCACCGCCACCGCCTCCGCCAAACTGCCGGGCGTTGCGGGGCAAAGCATCGAGCTGCAGGCCAAGCCCAACGCGGGATGGATCCGCGTCTCCAAGCGCTGACGCTGGCCGCTGTATCGTCCCTGCTACGCTGATCCCATGGTTGAAACGATGCACACACGATGGCTGCTGGATGTCCCGGTTTCTCTGGAAGAGCCGGTTTCGGATTGGCTGATGGAGCGGGGCGCGTCGGCGGTCTACCGCGAAGCGGATCCGCCCTTCACGGTCTTCGCGTACTTCCCCCCCGATCTGGCACGGCCCCAGCTATCCGAGCTGTGCGCCGCGTTCGCAGGCGTAGCGTTGAAGGCGGAGGAGACCTTCGCCGATGAGGATTGGCTGGCGAAGAGCCGCGAAGGCTTCGGCTCTTTCGACGTGGGCACCCGTTTCTATATCCGTCCGCTCTGGGATGATGCGCCCGCGCCCGCTGGCCGGACGCCCATCACCGTGAATCCAGGGCTGGCGTTCGGGACCGGCGGTCACGAGACGACGCGGCTTTGCATGGGCCTGCTGGAAGAGCTTTCTGACAGCGAAGGGCTGGGCGGCCCCATCCTCGACATCGGCGCGGGCACGGGCATCCTTTCCCTGGCCGCGCACCTGCTGGGCGGAAAGGACATTGCGGCCTTCGACATCGATCCCGATTGCGGTCCCGCCATGGTCGAGTTCATCGAGATGAACGCCGGCATCCTGTCGAATGCGACACCTTTTGTCCATTTCGTCGGAACCCTGGATGATCCGAAGGTCCAGGGGCCCTACTGGGGCCTGCTGGCCAATATCCTGCTGGAAACCATTCAGGAGCTGCTGCCCCGCATGGCGCAGGTCGCCGCGAAGGGTGGGTGGCTGGTGGCTTCCGGCATCCTGGCGGCGCGTCAGGATGAAGCCCTGGTCAGCCTTTCGCTCAACGGCTTCCGACCCGTGAAGGTGGTTCAGGAGGGCGAATGGGTGGCCATCCTGGCGAGAAGGGTATGATCCGGGCGAATCGTCCCATCGGGGTCTTCGACTCCGGCATCGGCGGCCTGACCGTCGTGCGGGCCCTGCGCCAGCAGCTTCCGGGCGAGGACATCGTCTACCTGGGCGACACGGCCCGTGTGCCCTATGGCACCAAGTCCTCGGAAACCATCCGGCGCTACACGATTCAGGCCGGGGCGATCCTCAAGCGCTTTGATCCCAAGCTGCTGGTCATCGCCTGCAATACCGCGTCGGCGCACGGATTGGCGGCCCTCCAGGCGGAAAGCACCTGCCCCGTGCTGGGCGTGATCGAACCCGGCGCCACGGCGGCCGCCGCGCTCAAAGGTCCCGTCGGTATCATCGGCACGCTGGCCACCATCCAGAGCGGCGCGTACGAAAACGCCATCCACCGCCACCGCACCGATCTGGAGATCCACAGCCTCGCCTGCCCGCTGTTGGTGAGCCTTGCGGAGGAAGGCTGGGTGGATGATCCCATCACCGATGCGGTCTGTCGCCGCTACCTCAATCAGATTGATCCGCGCGTGAAGACGCTGGTGCTGGGCTGCACGCACTATCCCGTGCTGCTGCCTTCCCTGCGCCGCGTTCGCCCGGACGCGCGCTGGATCGATAGCGGCGCCGTCACCGCTTCGGCCGTGGAGCGCGTGCTCCAGGGCGCCACGGGATTTCGCACCGAGCGTCCGCGGGGGACCCTGCGCATCCTGTTGACGGATGCCAGCAGTCGCTTGCGCGAGGTCGGTGAGCGCTTTCTGGAGGAGCCGCTGGAGCGGCTGGAGTTGGTGGAATGGTGAACGGGGTGGCCTTGGCGGTTCCAGCGCGCTTGTCGCCTGTGGGTTCGTTGCTGGAAATAAACACAATCTAGCGTCCACCGCATGTGGTCGCTGCTTCGTCTGGAGAAGAATGATGACCGCCGCCTGCTGTCTCGTTCCGTTCGTTTCCCGTGGCGCGTCCAAGCGGATTGCGTCGATCCTCGCCTCTGGCGCGATGTTGATGGCCGCGGCTCCTGAATTGCCGTACCGCAATTCCGCCCTGCCCACGGAAGCGCGGGTGGCCGATCTGCTTTCGCGGATGACGCTGGAGGAGAAGGTGGCCCAGCTATCGGGATCCTGGAATAGCAAGCCGATCAAGCGGACCCCAGGCGTATCCCAGAACCTCTGGCCGTTCGATCCGACCATGGCCGCCAAGGTCTACGCCAATGGCATCGGCTCCATCTCGCGCCAGCAGGAGCACAAGGGCCCGCGCGAGGCTGCGATTTACTCCAACGATGTCCAGCTCTGGCTGCGGGATCATACGCGCCTGGGGATTCCCGCCTTCTTCCACGACGAGGTGCTGCACGGGCACATGGCCCAGGGGGGGACGCACTTCCCCCAGACCCTTTCGATGGCCTGTTCCTGGGATCCCGAACTCATCCATCGGGTGTTCACTTCCGTGGCCCTGGAGGTCCGGGCGCGGGGCGGTCATCAGGCCCTTGGGCCCAATCTGGATCTGGGCTGGGAGCCGCGTTGGGGCCGGACTGAAGAAACCTACGGCGAGGATCCCTACCTGGTCACGCGGATGACCGTCAGCGCGATCAAGGCGCTTCAGGGTGATGGCACCTTCAAGGACAACGCGCACGTGATGGCGACCATGAAGCACTTCGCCGCCCACAGCCAGCCGGAGGGCGGCATCAACTGCGCTCCCGCTGTCATCTCCGAGCGCATGCTCCGGGATACCGTCCTGAAGCCCTTCGAGGCCGCAGTGAAGGAAGCGCACATCTGGTCGGCCATGCCTTCTTACAACGAGATCGACGGCGTGCCTTCCCACGTCAACCGCTGGCTGATGGACACGGTACTGCGCAAGGAATGGGGCTTCGAAGGCTTCACCGTCGCGGATTACGGGGCTGTGTCCGAACTGGCGCGACGCCATCACGTTGCGACCAATATCGCCGATGCAGGGCGTCAGGCGCTGGAGGCGGGCGTGGATCAGGAGCTGCCCGAACCCATCTGCTTCAAGGAGATCCCCAAGCTGGTGAAGGATGGCAGCCTGCCCGTCGCCACGGTGGATCAGGCCGTATCCAGGGTGCTGCGGGCCAAGTTCGTCATGGGGCTTTTCGAAAATCCGCTGGTGGATGCCGATCGCGCCGCCAAGGTGGTCAATTCCACCGCGCACCAGGCCCTGGCGCTGGAGGCGGCGCAGCGCTCCGTCACGCTGCTGCGCAACGAGGGCGGCCTGCTGCCGCTGGACGCCGCCAAGCTCAAGACCGTGGCCGTGGTTGGCCCCAACGCCGCCAAGGTGCATCTGGGCGGATACAGCGATGATCCGGGGCGCGGCGTCAGCGTGCTGCAGGGCATCCAGAACCGCCTGGGCAGCGCCGTGAAGGTGCTCTATGCGGAAGGCTGCCGCATCACGGAAGAAGGCGGCCGCTGGTACGAGAACAACGCCACGCTTCCCAAGCCCGCTGAGGAGGACGCGCGCATCGCCCAGGCGGTGGACACCGCCAAGCAGAGCGATGTCGTGGTGCTGGTGCTGGGAAGCAACGAGGACACCAACAAGGAAGGATGGGCGGACAACCACCTTGGTGATCGCGACACCATCGAGCTCTTTGGCCGCCAGATGGATCTGGCGCGGGCCGTCCTGGCCACCGGCAAGCCCGTGGTGGTTTTTCTCAACCACAGCGGTCCTTTAGCCATTCCTGAACTTGCAGAAAAAGCCCCTGCGATTTTGACGGGCTTCTACCTTGGGCAGGAAACGGGCACCGCCGCTGCCAGCGTTCTCTTCGGTGACGTGAACCCCTCGGGCAAGCTGCCCATCACCTTCCCTCGCTCCACGGGCCAGATTCCGGCCTTCTACAATCGCAAGCCCACGGCCACGCGGGGCTATCTGTTCACCAGCAACAAGCCCGTCTTCCCCTTCGGGTTCGGCCTGAGCTACACGACCTTCAGCTATGCGGACGCCCAGGTGGAGCCCAGCCGCATCCGCGCGGGCGAGCGCGCCACGGTCAGCGTCACCGTCCAGAACACGGGCACCCGCGCGGGCGACGAGATCGTCCAGCTCTACCTGCGGGATGATGTTTCGTCGGTTACCCGGCCCATCCAAGAGCTGGCGGCCTTCCAGCGGGTGAGCCTCAAGCCCGGCGAAAAGACCACCGTGAAGCTGATGGTGGGACCCGAGGCCATGACCTTCACCGGCGTGGACATGAAGCGCACCCTCGAGCCCGGCACCTTCACGCTGATGGTGGGGCCCAGCTCCTCCCAGCATCAGGACGTGAAGCTGGAGGTCTTGCCGTAGCCTGGCACGCCGCCTCATCCGTTCTCAAGCGGGCGCAGTGATTCATCCCATGGGCAGCGTGAATTTCACCACGCTGCCCTTTTCGTCTCTATTCGCGATGTGGATCTCGCCGCCGTGCGCGCGCACGATTTCGCGGCAGATGGCGAGTCCCAGGCCCGTGCCCTTGCCCTCAGGCTTGGTGGTGAACATCGGCTTGAAGACCTTGGGCAGCAGATCCTCGGGGATGCCGGTGCCTTCGTCTTCCAGCTTGATTTCCCAGCGCGCGTCCGGCGCTGAAGGCACGGGTGAGGCGGAAAGGCGGATCTGCCCGCCCTCCGGCATGGCGTCGGCGGCATTGTTCACCAGGTTGATGAAGAGCTGCTCCATCTGCTTGCGGTCCACGGATAGCAGTCCGTCCGCGGGCACATCGGAGATCAAGGTGATGCCGTGGCTCGTGAGGGTCGGCGTCCACAGGCGCTGCAAGTCTTCCACCAGGGCGCCGAAGGGGAAGGGGGTGCGATTGATTTCCGGGCGGCGCGTGTGCCCCAGCAGCTTGCGCACGATGTCGCCCACGCGCTGGATCTGGGCCTGCACGACGCCCAGCCGTTCCCGGGTGCGGTCGCTGAGATCGTCCTGGGAAAGGATGAGCTGCAGATGGCCCGCCACGAGATTCAGCGGCGTTCCCACCTCGTGCGCGAAGGCCGCGGTCAGCTGCCCCGCCACGGCCAGGCGCTCCTGCTGTCCCAGCTCTTCGCGCAGCAGGGTGATGCGTTCGAGCAGCAGCTCCAGCTCGTGGTTCTTGGCCTGGAGTTCCGCCAGGGCATCGTCGATGCGCGTCTGGAGCCCCTGGTTCAGGGTCTTGACCTCGGCGATCAACTCGTCGCGCTCGCTCATGGCGCGCTGCAGCTGCGACGCCATTTGATTGAACCGCTCCGCGATGCTGCCCATTTCATCCCTGCGCTTGGGATAGGCGCGGGCGTCGAGATCGCCCTGCTCCAGGCGCTCCATGGCGGAGGTGATGATCTTCAGTGGGTCGTTCAGCAGCCAGGCCAGGATGACCCACAGCAGCAGGAACTCTCCCAGCAGGATGGGTGGCAGCTTTTTGTAGGTGCGGTGCCGGTTGGTCTTCCACACCACCTCCCAGCGCTCCATATCGCAGACCGTCTTTACCAGTCCGATGGGCGGCTTGCCCTGCCTGGGGCTGGAGATGGGTAGGAACACGCGCCAGCCCGTGGTTTCCGAACCCGTGGCCTTGGCCTGGGGCAGCGTCTCGTCCTCGGGGATCAAGGGCACCTTGTCGAAGGTGGGGCTTTCCCCCTGGGTCGCCATGCGCCAGCCCATGATGGGCGACCATTTGACCTTGTCGTCCTCGGCGCTGGAGGTGACGAAGGCGACCTTGTCTTTGCCGTCGGCCTTGAAGACATCGATGCGGACGATGCTCTTGTCCGACCCCTGCAGGCTTTCAAGCACTTCCTTGATCTTGTGGGGATCCTTGAATTCGGGATCCCGCTCCATGATCTCCGTCTCGACCGCCAGCGCGGTCTGCAGCGCGAGGTTGCGCGTGTAATCCTCCATCGCGCGGCGGGAATCCCGCGTGATGCTGAAGGCCACCATGATCGTGAGCAGGCTGGTGACGACGCCGGTGAGGACGAAGAGCTTGGCGTGGACGCTATTCAGCCAACGGAGCGGATTGAAGTTCATGGCTGTTCGTCCTGGATGGCAGAGGCCAGCGCCTCGCGGATCGGCTGGAAGCATCCATCCATGGACAGTTGCTGTCCAAGTTTGCGGAAGCGGTCGTAATCGGCCCGGCGCGCTTCCGCCGTGATGCCGATGAGATCCAGGACGCCGATGGCGAGCATGGGGCGGCGGCGCTGGGCCAGGTTGTCGCGCAGCTTCCACAACAGGGCTTCGAGCGTCGAGAAATCGTGGTGATCGCCCAGGGCGGTCTGCATCTCCTTGAGCCGCGCCAATCCATCCGCCAGTGGGATGGGAAAGCCGTCCTCGAAGAGTTCCAGCGCATAGCGCAGGCATTTTAGGTGGATGCGGAAGGCGTGCAGGGCCGAGGCGTCCTCCCGCTCCAGGTGCGCTCCCAGGCCGTCTTCCACCGGTCGCAGCAGGGGATCGAGCTTCTCCAGGGCCTCGCGCGCGGGAAAGGCGTTCGAGGCGGCGGGCAGGATCGCATCGTCGATCAGGCCCGAAAGCTCGGCGATGGACAAGTGCTTCAGATCGTCCTCCAGTCCGCTCCGCGTCTTGCGATCCTTGCGGTCGATGTGCTCCTGCACGAACTCGATGACGGTCTCGTGGACGGGATTGGGGTCATCCTCCTTCATGCGCTCCAGGATGGCGAGATGCACATCCAGTTCCCGCGTCTCGCCCAGGGCATGAGTGAGCTGGCGCAGTCGCTTCGTGTGGCGGCGGAAATCCACGTAGTGCGCGGGATCCACCAGGTCCAGCACTGTCCGCACGCGGCGGGACGCGATACGCGCCTGGTGCAGCGATTCGGGGTCCTCCGACCAGTTCTCGCGCGATGTGAACGCCAGCAGGCGCGCCAGGCGGGGCTCCAGGGCGCGGTGCAACAGGTGGGCGAGTTCCGGCGACGACATGTCGTTCATTGTAGGCATCCAACGATCAAGCGAGTTCACGGTAAAAGGCGAACTTTTGGCGTAAACTGCCAGTCAGAGGTCGTCATGGAATCCATCCGCATCAGGGGCGCGCGCCAACACAATCTGAAGAACCTGGACCTCGTGATTCCGCGCAATCAGCTCGTGGTGATCACGGGTCTATCAGGCAGCGGCAAGTCGAGCCTCGCCTTCGACACGCTCTACGCGGAAGGCCAGCGGCGCTACGTGGAGAGCCTGTCCGCATACGCGCGCATGTTCCTGGACCAGATGGAAAAGCCCGATGTGGACAGCATCGAGGGGCTTTCCCCCGCAATCGCCATCGAGCAGAAGACCACCGGGCGCAACCCGCGATCCACCGTGGCCACGGTCACCGAGATCTACGACTACCTGCGCCTGCTCTTCGCCCGCACGGGCAAGCCGGTGTGCCTGGAGTGCGGCCAGCCCATCGCCAGCCAGACGATCCAGGAGATGGCGGACCAGATCCTGGCGCGGCCCGAAGGCACGCGCATCCAGGTGCTCGCGCCCGTGGTGCGGGCCCGCAAGGGCGAATACAAGCGCATGCTCCAGGACCTGATGAAAAAGGGCTACATCCGCGCGCGGGTTAACGGCGAGATGCTGGATCTGACGGAAGGCCTGCCGGATCTCGACAAGCAGAAGAAGCACACGATCGAGATCGTCATCGACCGCCTGAAGGTCAGCGAGGGCATCAGCACGCGCCTGGCGGATAGTCTCGAGATCGCCTGCAACCTGGCCGAAGGCAGCGCCCTGGTGGATTTCGACGGTGACGAGCGGCTGTTCTCCAGCAAACTGGCTTGCAACAACGCCGGGTGTTCGCGCTTCGGCTTGGGCCTGCCGGACCTGGAGCCGCGCTCTTTCTCGTTCAACAGCCCCTTTGGCGCCTGTCCTGCCTGCGACGGCCTGGGGTTCAAGCGGCAGTTCGCTGAAGAGCTGATCATTCCCAATCCCGAGCTCTCGATCAACCAGGGTGCGATCCAGGCCAGCGGGTGGAAGAGCGTGAACCTGGACGGCTGGCGAGCCCAGATGATGGGACAGCTCGCCGAGAAGCTGAAGTTCGATCTGGACACGCCCTGGCGAAAACTCCCGGCGGACACCCGGAAGCTGATCCTGCACGGCAGCGGCCGCGCCATGCGTTTCCACTACGAGAAGGGGCGCAATACCTACGACTTCATGCACACGTTCGAAGGCGTCATCGGCAACCTGGAGCGCCGCTACAGCGAATCCGCCAGCGAGGAGATCCGTGCCGAGATGGAGGAGTCCATGCGCGTGACTCCGTGCGAGACCTGCAAGGGGTTGCGCCTGAAGCCCGAAATCTTGAGCGTGTTCGTGGCTGGGAAGCACATCGCGGACGTTTCCCAGTTGAGCGTGCGGGACGCCCGCGCATGGTTTGACAAGCTCTGTCTAGAAGGCCGGGATGCGGTCGTTGCGGACAAGGTATTGAAGGAGATCAAGGAGCGCCTGGGCTTTCTGGATGACGTTGGGTTGGGCTATCTGACGCTGGACCGCAGCGCTGCCACGCTATCGGGCGGAGAAGGCCAGCGGATCCGGCTCGCCACGCAGATCGGCAGCAAGCTGCAGGGCGTGCTCTATGTGCTGGATGAGCCCAGCATCGGCCTGCACCAGCGCGACAACCAGAAGCTGCTTCGCACCCTCATGGAGATGCGCGATCTGGGCAACACGGTGCTGGTGGTGGAGCACGATCTGGAGACCATCGAATGCGCTGATCATGTGCTGGACCTGGGGCCGGGCGCCGGCGAGCACGGCGGATGGCTGGTGGCTGAGGGCACGCCGCAGGAGATCGCCAAGAACCCCCAATCGGTGACCGGGGCCTTCCTGTCCGGGCGCGACGGCATCCCCGTGCCCAAGACGCGCCGCAAGGCCACGCGCGGGCACATTCAGGTGCTGGGTGCGAGCGAGAACAACCTGAAGGACGTGAACGCCTCGTTCCCCGTGGGCCTTCACACCTGCGTCACCGGCGTTTCAGGCAGCGGCAAGAGCAGCCTGGTGAACGAGATCCTCTACAAGGCGCTGGCCAACCAGCTGCATCGCAGCGCCCATCTGGTCGGCAAGCACAAGGCCATCAAGGGCCTGGATCTGGTCGATAACATCATCGACATCGACCAGGCGCCCATCGGGCGCACGCCGCGCAGCAACCCCGCCACCTACACGGGCCTGTTCACGCCCTTGCGCGAGCTGTTCGCGCAGCTCCCCGAAAGTAAGGCGCGGGGCTACACGTCAGGGCGCTTCAGCTTCAACGTGAAGGGCGGACGCTGCGAGAAGTGCGAGGGCGACGGCCTCATCAAGATCGAGATGCACTTCCTTCCCGATGTCTATGTGACGTGCGAGCAGTGCAAGGGCAAGCGCTATAACCGCGAGACGCTGGAGGTCCACTACAAGGGCAAGAGCATCTCCGACATTCTTTCGATGACCGTCGAAGAATCCCTGGCCATCTTCGCGCCCATCCCCAAGCTGGCCAACAAGCTGCAGACCCTGATGGACGTGGGCCTAGGCTACGTGCGCCTGGGACAGAGCGCGACGACGCTCTCGGGCGGAGAGGCCCAGCGCGTGAAGCTGGCCAAGGAGCTCAGCAAACGCTCCACGGGCCGCACCGTCTACATCCTGGACGAACCCACGACGGGCCTGCACCTGAAGGACATCCAGAAGCTGCTGGAAGTCATCGACCGCCTGGTGGAATCCGGCAACACCGTCATCGTCATCGAGCACAATCTGGATGTCATCAAGACCGCCGACTGGATCCTGGATCTTGGCCCCGAAGGCGGCGAGGCGGGCGGCCGCATCATCGCCGAAGGCACGCCCGAGCAGATCGCCAAAGCCAAGGGCAGCGTGACGGGAGAATTCCTGAAGCCCTATCTGAAATAGGGCATGAAAATGTCTGATCCTTCAATGGCATTGGGTCGAGAGGCGAACGGAGCCGGTCTGGTTTTGACCTTGCGTGATGGGTGTCACGGATGAATAGGCCCCCCGCATCGGCCTCGTCGCCAGCTTCATGCGGGGATAAGATCGCGGATGGCATGTGCCACGGAAAGGGTTTAACCCATGGGAAACGCAAAGTCTCGGGCACTGCGTTGGCTTTTGGCGGGGCTGTTTTTGGGAGGGTCGGCGGTGGCCGCAAACGATAGCGCCAAGGGGGTTCCCCCCTATCGAAACCCAGGCCTCAGCGCGGAAGCACGCGCCGCCGATCTGCTTTCGCGCATGACGCTGGAGGAGAAGGTCGGCCAGATCATGATCTGGGACGCCCGGGGCGACCTGGCCTTCGTCAGCGAAAAGCACGCGGGGTCTCTGCTGCACATCCTGGGCGATCGCATCAACCAGGCCCAGGACATCGCGGCCAAGAGCCGCCTGGGCATTCCTCTGCTGATTGGCGAGGACGCGATCCACGGCCACTCGTTCTGGAAGGGCGCGACCATCTTCCCCACGCAGCTGGCCCTGGCCGCCAGCTGGAATCCCGCGCTGATCGAGAAGGTCGGGCGCGTGACGGCCGAAGAAGTGGTGCCGACCGGCATCCACTGGACGTTCTCCCCCGTGCTCTGTCTGACGCGCGATCTGCGCTGGGGGCGCACCGGCGAGACCTTTGGCGAAGACCCCTACCTGATTGGCGAGTTCGCTGCCGCGATGATTCGCGGATACCAGGGCAAGGGCTTGAATGATCCCACGGCCATTCTCGCCACCGCCAAGCACTACGCCGGATATTCGGAAACTCAGGGCGGCCTGGACGCCACCGAAGCCGATATCTCGCGGCGCAAGCTCCGCAGCTACTTCCTGCCGCCCTTCGAGCGGGCCGCGCGCGCAGGTGCGATGACCTTCATGACGGGCTACCAGTCCATGGACGGCGTGCCTTCCACCATCAACCACTGGCTGCTGACGGAGGTGCTGAAGGACGAATGGGGCTTCCGCGGCGTGCTGGTGACGGATTGGGATAACGTGGGCCGTCTGGTCAACGAACAGAAGGTCGCCAAGACCTACGCGGATGCCGCCGCCATGGCGATCCGCGCGGGCAACGACATCATCATGACCACGCCCCAGTTCTACGAAGGCGCCCTGGAAGCCGTGCGCACGGGCCGCTTGTCGGAAAAGGAACTGGATGTTCCCGTCTCCCGGCTGCTGGCGCTGAAGTTCCGCATGGGTCTGTTCGAGAACCCTCGTCGCGCGGATCTGGCGAAGGCCAAGCAGGAAATCGCCCGTCCCGATCACCGGGCCGTCAATCTGCAGGCCGCGCGGGAGAGCCTGATCCTGCTTCAGAACAACGGCCTCCTGCCGCTGGATCCCACCAAGATCAAATCCATCGCCGTGGTGGGGCCGAACGCGGATGACGATCTGCAGCAGCTGGGCGATTGGAGCCTGGGCTCCTCCCAGCATCCCCCCGAAGCGGGCAAGCACCCGCGCGAGAAGACCACCACGGTGCTGGATGGCATTCGCGCGCTGGCGCCCAAGGGCACGCAGATCACCCATGTGCGCGGCTGTTCGATCACCGATGGGGATCTGAGCGGCATTCCCGCAGCCGTCGCCGCCGCGCAGAACGCCGACGTGGTGGTGGCGGTGGCGGGCGATCATCTGCAGTTCGTGGGCGAGGAACACTCCACGGCGACGCTGGAATTGCAGGGCGGCCAGATCGCGCTGCTGGATGCCCTCCAGAAGACGGGCAAGCCCGTGGTGCTGGTGCTGGTGAATTCCAAGCCTCTGGTGCTGCCTGCTTCCGCCAAACATTCCGCCGCGATCTTCGAATCCTTCAACCCCGGCATGGAAGGGGGCCGGGCGGTGGCCGAGGCCCTGTTCGGCCAGTTGAACCCTTCCGGCAAACTGACGATTTCCGTTCCGGTGCACGTGGGCCAGCAGCCCGTCTTCTACAACCGCGTGCGCGGCCAGCATGGCGATCGCTATGCGGATCTGACCCAGGAGCCGCTGTTCCCCTTCGGCTATGGCCTGAGCTACACCCAGTACCGCTATTCGAACCTGAAGCTGGACGCGGCCACCCTGAAGCAGGGTCAGCCCCTCACCGTGTCTGTGGATGTGGAGAACGTGGGCAAGCGGGAGGGCGACGAAGCCGTCCAGGTCTACGTCTCGGATCTGGTGACCTCGGCCACCTGGGTCGACAAGGCGCTCAAGGGCTTCGCGCGGGTCCACCTGGCCGCGGGAGAAAAGAAGACCGTTCAGGTGACCTTGCCCTGGGAATCCTTCCAGATGGTCAACGCCGATGGCAAGAGCGTGGTGGAATCCGGTGCGTTCGAGATCCGCGTCGGGCCGTCTTCCCGCGAGCGCGAGTTGTTGAAGGCCACCTTCCAGATCGACTGAGCCTGAATCCTGTTGTTCCGCCCCGGCGTGGTTATTCGCGCCGGGGTTTTTGCATGCATGGGTGCCCGGCTTCACATCCCAACGGACTTCCGCTCGGTTCTGGGCTCTCCCTATGGGATCATGGAGGGCTTGGAGGACCCATGACGCAGCAGCCGGTCACGTACGCCGCTTCCGGTGTGGACATCAATCGCCAGGACGATGCGCTGGCGCGCATCAAGCCGCTGGTGAAAGGCACGAAGACGCCGGGCGTACGCTCGGACATCGGCCTGTTCGGCGGTCTGTTCTCGGCCCAGTTCCAGGAAAAGCAGCCGGTGCTGGTGGCCTCCATGGATGGCGTGGGCACCAAGATGAAGGTGGCCCGTCTGGCGGGCAAGTGGGACACCGTGGGCGCGGATCTGGTGAACCACTGCATCAACGACATCCTGGTGCAGGGCGCGCGGCCGCTGTTCTTTCTGGATTACATCGCCGCCGAGCGCCTGGAGCCCGAGGTCATCGAGGCCATCGTCAAGGGCATGGCCGACGCCAGCAAGGCCGCCGGTTCGGCCCTGATTGGCGGCGAACTGGCCGAGATGCCCGGCGTCTACGCCAAGGGTGAGGTGGATGTCGCCGGCACCATCGTGGGATTGGTGGATGAGGGCGATCTGCTGCCACGCTTGGATGCCATGGCCGAGGGCGATGTGCTGATCGGCCTGCCCAGCTCGGGCCTGCACACCAACGGCTACTCCCTGGCCCGCAAGGTGTGCTTCGATGTCTGCGGACTCCAGGTGGACGATCCCTTCCCCGGCGCTGACTCGACGAAATGCGGCCAGACCGTGGGCGAGGCGCTGCTGGCGGTGCATCGCAGCTACTTGAGCCAGCTCATGCCCCTGGTGAAGGCGCATCGCGTCGTCGCCATGGCGCACATCACCGGCGGCGGCCTGACGGACAATCTGCCCCGTGTGCTGCCCAAGACCCTGGATGCCGAAATCGACACCGCCTCCTGGCAGGTGCCCGCGATCTTCCAGTTCCTCATCGAGAAATCCCAGATGCCCGTGGACGACGCCCGCCGCAGCTTCAACCTGGGCGTGGGCATGGTGCTGGTGGTCAAGCCCTCGGAGGTCGACGGCGTGCTGGCGGATCTGAAAGCCGCTGGCGAAGCCGCCTGGGTGGTGGGCCGCATGGTGGCGGGCGAGGGCAAGGTCACCTACCGCTAACTGCCCACGGCATGGGTGGATGCCAAAAGGGCGCAGAGATCATCCCTCTGCGCCCTTTTGGTTGGTTGGTTGGTTGGTTTCTTGGATTACAGCGTCGCCAGGCTAGCCAGGCGCAGTTCCTTCAACCAGGCCGCGACAGGGCGGATGCCCTTGGGGGCATCCAGGGCCTTCTGGTAGCGGCGCAGTCGTCCGTCGTGGGTGATGACGAAATCGCTCTCTTCCAGATACGTGGCCACCGGCAGCCGGGCCGAGGCCCATTCGCTGAGCTCGGAGGGGATGGGCTCCAGCACGAGGCTGAAGGGCACCTCGATCAGGATCTGACGCAGGATCTCGATCTCGTTGGCGCTGGAGAAGGCTTCGTCGTGCAGCAGGACGACGGATTTCACTGAACCGTTTTGGATGCGCTGGCGAAGGGCGTCCAGGTGTCCGAAGGCGAAGCCGCGTTCGGCGAATCCCCGGCGGTTGAAGATGCCATCGCTGCTGGTCTGCAGCTTGGGGAATTGGATCGGGAACATGCGATCGCCGCTGCCGAAGCGCAGGTTCTCGGTGCTGGCCAGCTCGCCCAGGCGCTGGGCGGCGTCGCATCCGAAGGTCCCCTGTCCGATGACGGCGGTGGGGCCGGATGCGTTCAGGGCCTCGGCGATGGCGTCCAGGGTGCTGGGCTGGCCGGATAGCATCGGCGTGGTCAGCCGCTGGGCGGGATCCAGGTTGTAGCGGTGGTAGGCGTGGCGTTCCTCGTCGAGGATGAAGGGCGCCTGTCCGCCCTGCTCGGCGCGGGGCCGGAAGCGCCAGACCCGGTTCTCGTCCACATCGGCCCATAGGGGATGGGCCATGGCGCCCAGGCGGCTGAGGGTGGCGATGGGCTTGAGGAACCAGACGCGCTTGTTGAACCGGAAATCCCGGCTGGTCAGCGCGCCCACGGGGCACAGATCCACCACGTTGCCCGCCAGCGGGTTGCCGTCCATGGACTGGCCGGAATAGGTCGTGACCTCCAGCGAGGCACCGCGATTGACCATGGTGAGTTCTGACGTGCCCGAGACCTCGCGCGTGAACCGCACGCAGCGCGTGCAGTGGATGCAGCGGTTCTTGTCCAGCACGATCTTGGCGCCCAGATCCTCGTAGGCGTACCGTCGCTTGGGCTCGGCCATGCGGCTGTCGCCATCGCCGTGCTCGTAGCTGTAGTCCTGCAGCTTGCACTCGCCCGCCTGATCGCAGATGGGGCAGTCCAGCGGATGGTTCAGCAGCAAAAATTCCATGACGCCCGCGCGGGCGTCGGTCGCGGCGGGGCTGTGGGTGCGGACCACCATGCCTTCCGCGGCCATCGTGGTGCAGGATGCCGCGAGTTTGGGCACGCCTTCGATCTCCACTAGGCACATGCGGCAGGTCGCGACCGGCGTCAGCGCAGGGTGATAGCAGAAATGGGGAATCTCATAGCCCGCTTGCTTGCACGCGTCGAGCAGGAGCGTTCCCGGCTCGACCGTCACATCCTGGTCGTTGATCTTCAGTCTCGGCATGGCTTGTCCTGGGCGGCTCTGCTTGGGCAGTAGGATGCGCGAAAGGCCTTCGCCCTCGCAAGCCGAATCCATCCTTCGGAGAGGCCCTTCACGACTCGGGCGTCGCCACGAGGCAATTCCTGCAGAAATTCAGGAAGGAATTGAGCTCGGGGATATCGACCTTCACGCCGGATGGGACCACGTTGGGGATGACGATGCGGCGGCGCAGTTCGCCGATGGCTTCCATCGAAAAAACGAACCAGGCCAGACGGTCCGCTTCGGTGGAGAGGTTGATGGAGACGATGCGGGTCTCGAAGAAGAGCCGGGGGCGCATCTCAGCGTCCTGGACCACCTTCCACTCGGGGATATGCCCGAGTTTCACGAACTCTGCCTTCAGTTCTTCCAGCGTGTGCTGGACGGTGAACTGGACTTCCACCTGGATTTCCATGAAACGCTCCCGAACCGTCGTGCCTTGATCATAAGTGATCGGCGAAGATATGGACGAAATTGAATCCCATTGCCATTCCTGCCGAAAAACCTATCGCTTCCCGCGTTCGTTTTGCCATGAAAGAATGGAATTTTGCGAGGATGTCATGCCTACCGCGTTGATCTCGGTCTACGACAAAACCGGTCTCCTCCCCTTTGCAGAAGGGCTCAAGAGCCTGGGGTGGACCCTGCTCGCCACCGGCGGCACGCTGAAGGCGCTGCGCGAAGCCGGCCTGGAGGTGCAAGAGGTCGCGGACTACACCGGGGCGCCAGAATGCTTCGATGGCCGCGTGAAGACGCTGCATCCGCGCATTCACGGGGGATTGCTCTTCCGGCGCGAGCTGCCCAGCCATGTGGAGGACGCCAAGCGGCTGAACATCAACCCCATTGATCTGGTGGCCGTGAACCTCTATCCCTTCGAAGCCACCATCGCCAAGCCCGGCGTGACGTTCGAGGATTGCATCGAGCAGATCGACATCGGCGGCCCCAGCATGGTGCGCTCGGCTTCCAAGAATCACGCGTCGGTCACGATCCTGACCGACCCCTCGCAGTACGGCACCTTCCTGGAAAAGTACAAGGCCGGGACTTGGGGTGCGGAAGATCGCCGCGCCTGTGCGCTGGCCGCGTTCCAGCGCACCGCCGCGTACGACGCCGCCATCTCCACCTGGATGGCCGGGCAGGTGCAGGACAGCCCCGAGGAGCTGCCCGAGCGCCTGGGAATCGGCCTCGTGGCCAATGAGGCCCTGCGCTACGGCGAGAACCCCCATCAGTGCGCCGCCTTCTACAAACAGCCCGGCGCCAAGAGCGAAGGCGTTCCCGCATGCCAGCACATCCAGGGCAAGGAACTGTCCTTCAACAACATGCTGGATGTGGACACCGCCGCGCGCACGGTGTTCCAGTTTCCCGCCCCCGCCTGCGTGATCGTCAAGCACAACAACCCGTGCAGCGTGGGCCGTGGTCCGCACGTCATGGAAGCCTTCCTGCGCGCCCAGGCCGGGGACACCGTCGCCAACTTCGGCGGCATCGTCGCCTTCAACCGGCCCGTGGGCGCCGAGATCGCTCAGGCCATGGTCCAGAGCTTCTGGGAAGTGGTGATCGCGCCTGGCTTCTCGGCGGACGCATTGAAGATCTTCTCGCCCAAAAAGACGCTGCGCGTGCTGGAGTGCCCGCCCGCGTGGCCGATCTCGGCCAACGGCCTGGATATCCGCAGCATCGGCGGCGGCTTCCTCGTGCAGCGCCCCGATAGTGAATTCATGCCGACCGATCAGTGGCAGGTCAAGGCCAACGGCCAGGGCCCCAAGCCCGTGGTCGAAGACCTGTTGATGGCCCAGACCATCGCCAAGTCACTGAAGTCCAACGCCATCGTGCTGGTGAAGGATGGCGGCACCGTGGGCATCGCCGCTGGCCAGATGAGCCGCGTGGACGCGGTGGATCTCGCCTGCCGCAAAGCGGGCGATCGCGCGAAGGGTGCCGTGCTGGGCTCTGACGCGTTCTTCCCCTTCGCGGAGACGCTGGAGATGGCCGCGCGCTTCGGCGTCACCGCCATCGTGGAACCCGGCGGATCGCTGCGCGACAAGGAAGTGATCGCTGCGGCGCAGAAGCTGGGCGTGTGGCTGTTCTTCACGGGCATGCGCCACTTCAAGCACTAAGAGCACAAGGGCGGCGGCCACGGCCGGAAATGAAACGGGAAATCCGATTACCTGCGGGTAAAATCAGAATTTGCGTCTCCGTTCCGGACGACCTTTCTGGATGGCCCTTGGCATGAAAACCTCTGAACTCCGTCAGCGTTTCCTGGACTATTTCGAACGGAATGGTCATCGCATCGTGGCTTCCAGCCCCGTGATCGGGCCTGCGGACGATCCGACCGTGATGTGGACGAACGCTGGCATGGTGCAGTTCAAGGATGTCTTCCTCGGCAAGGAGAAGCGGGATTACACCCGCGCGACCACCAGCCAGAAGTGCCTGCGCGCGGGCGGCAAACACAACGATCTGGATAACGTGGGCTTCACGGCGCGCCACCACACGTTCTTCGAAATGCTTGGAAACTTCAGCTTCGGCGACTACTTCAAGGCCGATGCCATCCGCTTCGCCTGGGAGTTCGTGACGGGCGACGTGGCCAAGGGCAACCTGGGCCTGGATCCCACGCGGCTCTGGGTGACGGTCTTCGAAGGCGCCGATGGCATTCCCGCCGATACGGAAGCAGAGGCGATGTGGCTGAAGGCGGGCGTGCCCGCGGATCGCATCCTGCGCTTTGGCAAGAAGGACAACTTCTGGCAGATGGGTGACACGGGCCCCTGCGGTCCCTGCTCCGAGATGCACTACTACCGGCCCAAGGATCTCGCGGGCAACAAGCCCGAGCTGGTGAACGGCGATGGCGACGACATCATGGAGATCTGGAACCTGGTCTTCATGCAGTACGAGCGCTCGGCGGACGGCACGCTGACGAGCCTGCCCAAGCCCAGCATCGACACGGGCATGGGGCTGGAGCGCGTGGCCAGCATCCTGCAGGGGCGCGAAACCAACTACGAGATCGATCTGTTCGAGCCCATCTTCGAAGGCATCTGGGCCATGGCCCATGTGCCCGCGAGCGAGCGCGGCGAAAGCACGAACCGTACGGCTGCCCAGGTGGTGGCGGATCACATTCGCGCAGCGACCTTCATGTGCTTTGACGGCGTGGTGCCCAGCAACGAGGGCCGCGGCTACGTCATGCGCAAGATCATCCGTCGCGCGTTGCGCTTTGGCCGCAAGTTGGGCATCGAGGGCCTCTTCTTTGCGGATCTGGTCCCTGCGGTCGTGAAGGCCATGGGCGACGCCTACCCCGAGTTGGCGCCAGAGCTGCCGCGCATCCAGAAGGTGCTGAAGCGCGAGGAACAGCAGTTCAGCCAGACCCTCAGCGCGGGCCTGAAGCAGCTCGAAGCCTGCGATATCGCGTCGGGCGCCCTGAAGGGCGAGGACATCTTCAAGCTCTACGACACCTATGGATTCCCCGTGGATCTGGTGGAGGATTGGGCCAGGGAGCGCGGCATCCAGGCGGATCTGGCGGGCTTCCAGAAGGAACTGAACGCGCAGCGCAGCCGCGCCCGCGCCTCCATGAAGAGTCACGATCTGCGCCTGGCGGGGGATCTGACGGTGCTGGCGGATCATCCCGCCACGGCCTTCACGGGTTATGGCGAGCTGGAGACCCACGCGCATGTGGTGGCGCTGTTCAACGCCGAATCCCGCAAGGTGAAGGAACTTACGGGCGAAGGCTTCGTGCTGCTGGATCGCACGCCGTTCTACGCCCAGAGCGGCGGCCAGGCCGGTGATACGGGCGTGCTGCGCTTCGAGGGCGGCGCCGCCGAGGTGCTGGACTGCAACGCGCCCGCGCCCAAGCGCCATCTGCACAAGGTCGCGGTGCAGGGCACGCTGCGTGAGAACGCGTCCGTGGTCGCCAGCGTGCGCGCGGATCGCCGCGCCCGCACCCGCGCGCACCACACGGCCACGCACCTGCTGCACGCCGCGCTGCGCGAAGTGCTGGGCACCCACGTCAAGCAGGCGGGCAGCTCGGTGGATGGAGATCGCCTGCGCTTCGACTTCAGCCATTTCGCGCCCATCGAGCCCGATCAGCTCGCGGAGATCGAGCGCATGGTGAACGTGGAGACACTGAAGGCCACGCCCACCAGCGTGAAGGAGATGCCCATCGAGGAAGCGCTTCAGAGCGGCGCCATGGCGCTGTTCGGCGAGAAGTACGGCGAGACCGTGCGGGTGGTCAATGTGCCGGGTTTCAGCACCGAGCTGTGCGGCGGCACGCACGTGGCCAACACGGGCGAGATTGGCTGCGTGAAGATCGTCGGGGAAAGCGCCGTGGCCAGCGGCGTGCGCCGCATCGAGGCGGTGGCCGGACTCGCGGCCTTCGAGCGCCTGCAGGAGGACGAGGGCATCCTTCACGTCCTGTCGCGGCACGCCAATGCCAGCCGTGAGATGCTGCCCGGCATCCTGTCGGGCCGCGATGCCCGCATCGCCCAGCTGGAAAAGGAGTTGAAGGAAGCCAAGCTCAAGGCCGCGTCGGGTGGCGGCAGCGCCGAGATGGTGGAGGACGTGAACGGCCTCACCCTCGTCACCGCCCAGATCGAAGGACTCGACGCCAACGCCCTGCGCGAGATGATGGATCAGGTGCGCACGCGTCATCGCTGTGCGGTCATCGTCCTGGCCAGCACCGTGGAGGCGGGCAAGGCGGCCCTGCTGGTCTCCGTCGCGCCGGAGCTGCAGGGCAGGGCCAACGCCGGCGCCTTGCTGAAGGCCATCGCGCCGCACATCGATGGCCGCGGCGGCGGCAAGGCGGATCTGGCCCAGGGGGGCGGATCCAAGCCCGAAGGCATTCCGACTGCCCTGAGCGCCCTGCGCGCCCAGTTGGGCTAATCGGATTTTCCGCGCCACGCCCATGCTCCCCGTCCGCCGCCTCCTGCTCCGCGAGCAAGCCCTCACGTTCGGGGCGGTGATCGCCGTCCTGGCGGCGCTGACGTGGGTGGGCGTGGGCCGGGCCATCGATCACCAGGTCCAGGCGCGATCCCAGGAAAACCTGCTGCGGCTGAGCCGCGACGTACTCGCCTATCTGCACGAAGGCGAGCGACTGGGCGATACGACCGCGAACTACCTGCAACTGGGTCTGGTGTCCATGGACCGCCCCGTGGCCGCCGAGCAGTTGCTCCGGCCCCTGCTGGTGCAGTTCCCTTCCGTGTCCAGTCTGGCCGTGCTGGATTCGGATGGCCGCGGACTCTGGATCAAGCGGCGGAATGAGCATCTTTCTGCCTGGGTGTTGACGAAGGGCGAGCGCGGCGTGATCGCCCGTCCCCTGGTGGGTGGCTGGATCAGCGCCCTGCCGGAATCGGATGAGGTCCAGGACGCGCTTTCTCCGTCGTGGATCCAGTGCCTCCGGGAAGTGCCCACGCCACGGTGGATCGAGCAGGAGCATCGCTGCGGTCTGCACGAAGCCGCCTTCGTGGTGCCGATCAAGGAGCCCTCAACGGTCCATCCATCCGGCTCGTTCGTCGCCGTGAACATGACGTTGGAGCCTCTGGCGCGCAAGGTCTGGGACACGCGCCCCACGCCCGGTTCCCTCGCCTTGATCTGCGATGGGCAGCGGCGCGCCCTGCTGGTACCTATGGACCAGCCGCTCTCCCAGCGCGCCCGCCCGGGCGAGGCCGAGCTGAAGCCCATCGGCCCGGATCACCTGCCGCTCTTTGGCCATCTGTTGAACCAGTGGGAAGTGAAGGGCCATGCGCGCGACCTGTTTCGCCTGTGGCGCAACGGCCAGACCTATTCCGGACGGGTGCTGCGCCTGCCGGAACTCGATGGCCTGGATTGGCGCCTGTGCGTGGTGGTGCCGGACCGCGACTACATGGGGCCGCTCTACCGGCTGGCCTGGATCCTGTTCGCCACGGGCGGGGTCTTCCTGGGGCTGATCCTGTGGCGCATCCAGAAGTTCTCACGCCGCCTGGGCGATCCACTGGACGGGCTGGCCCATTCCGCGGCCGCCCTCGGCGAAGGGCGTCTGGCGGAACCCGTGGAGAGCAATCTGGCGGAGATCCGCGCCGTGGACGAGGCCCTGCGCAAGGCGGGCAAGGCGCTCAAGAACGAATCCGAGATGAAGCTGAAGCTGGAGCACAGCCAGCGCCTGGAAACCGTCGGAACGCTGGCCGGGGGCATCGCCCACGATGTGAACAACCAGCTTGCCGCAGTGCTGGGCCAGATCAGCCTGGCGGCGGAACTGCTGCCGGAGGATCACGGGGCGGCCTACCGCATCCATCGCGCCGAGCAGGCCGTGGAGCGCTGCTCACAGATGATCAAGTCGCTGCTCAGCTTCACCCATCGCGTGAAACCCGAACTGCGCGTGCTGGATCTCAACGATCTGGTCTCGCAGACCGCGTCGCTGCTGGAGCGGATCCTGGGAGGGCTCATCCGCATGGAGCTGATCCAGTCGCCCTGCCTGCCGCCCATCCTCGGCGAGCGAGTGCAGTTGGAGCAGGTCATTCTGAACCTGGCCGTGAACGCCCGGGACGCCATGCCCCAGGGCGGCAAGCTCACCCTGCGCACGCTGCCCGTGGGTGAGGATCAGGTCTGCCTCTCGGTGGAGGACACGGGCTTTGGCATCCCCAAGGAGAACCTGGATCGCGTCTTCGATCCGTTCTTCACCACCAAGGATGTGGGCAAGGGCACGGGCCTTGGGCTGGCGATGGTGTTCGGCATCGTGCAGTCTCACGACGCGCGCATCGAGATGGATAGCCAGGAAGGCGTGGGCACTCGCTTTCGCGTGTTCTTCAAGGCCCAGGGAGGTTGGGCGATCGAAGAGCAGGAAACCCTGATCATCGACCCTTCCGTGCATTCCTTCGCTGGACTGCGCATCCTGGTGGCCGACGACGAACCCAATCTGCGCGAGCTCATCGCGGAAGCCTTCGAGCAGCGCGGCGCCCAGGTGGAAATGGCCGTGGATGGTGATATGGCGTGGAAGAAGTTCAAGCGCCAGGCCGAACAGCAGCCGTTCGATCTGGTCGTGAGCGATCAACGCATGCCCGAATGCACCGGCCTGGAACTGCTCGCCCGCATCCGCGAAAGCGGCGCGAAGACGCCCATGATCCTGGCCAGCGGCTTCGGACTGGAAGGACTGGACGGCGAGCTGGCCCGCGATCCGAACCTCCGCTTCCTGTCCAAGCCCTGCATGATCCGCGACTTCTTTAATGTCGCCAAGGAATTGCTGAATCTCGATCCTGCCTGAAGCTCGGGGCTGTCATTTCCGGGTGGATGTGATCAGATGAAGGTGGAGGTCCCCATGGCACGCATCGCTCATCTGAACGCCTCGGCTGCGCTCCTGCCCGCGCTCTTCTCTGCGGCTCTGCCGCTGTCCGCTCAGGCCTGGGATATCCGGGCCGAGGTACCCTTCGCCAAGGGCCAATCCCTGCCTCAGACCCTGATTCTGGGCACCACCCAGGCGGTCGCCGGGGATCTGGACACGGGCCACGGCGCGATCTTCAGCGTGAATCACCGCATCATCCGCGTCGGTCCCGTCCTGAAGCTGGAATGGGGCGCGGAATTCGCCCAGCTTCAGGCCAGCGGCGATCTTCAGCGCGGATCGGCCACCCTGGGCAGCAGCCTCAAGCAGACGGGCGTGGGTCTGGGTATCAACGCCCAGTTCTGGGTGCCCTTCACGGGGGTCGCGGGCGAGATGGGGCTGATCCAGCGCTTTCAACATTACAAATATGAAGGCGACAACGCATCCCAGAGCAAGGACATCTCCCGCACCTGGCTGCGCGTGGGCGCCCGCTGGCGCCTGCCATTTCCCGTGGCCTCGCCCTACATCGCCGCGAGCTACCAGCAGCCCTTGTCCAAGGATCGCCCCGTCCATGTCAATAGCGTCTCGGATGTCGCCTCGTACCTGAATACCCAGGGCAGCGGCCAGGAGTTCGAGCGCCTGTGGACGTTCGGCGTGGGGCTGGAGTTCTGATCGTCTTCCGATCGCTGAGAGTGCGAGCTTAGAACACCTTCAGGAACATGACGTAGCCGCGCAGGCTGCGGTTGCCGGGGATATCAGACTGCAGGCCGCCCTGCAGGTCCACGCGGACGGTGGTGAACCACCAGAAGCCGGGCAGATCGCCGGAGAGCGTGAGCCCGGTGAAGCCGTAGCACTTGGCGTCATCCACGGCGCGCATGCGCGAATGATTCAGGCTCATGGACAAGCGCAACAGGGGCGTGGGCGGCAGGGTGACGCCGATCTGGGCGAAGTCCAGGCGATCGGCGACGGGCAGGGCCAACATGCCGATCGCGTGGGCCTCGTCGCTCAGTTCCAGGAAACGATCCACGCCCTTGGCGGCTTCGTGTCCCAGTTCGCCATGAATTTGCCAGCGACTGTCGAATTGTTTGTCGTAGCCGGCCACGCCCCCCCAGATGGACGAGCGGCCGCCATTGGCGATGGCCTGGAGCGTGTCCGAGGTGCCATAGATACCGTCGGGGCGATGGTTCTCGCCGTAGAAGCCGCGCAGATTGAAGCCGCGCCACTGCCAGCCCAGCGAGCCCTGCCAGCCGTTCTGCACGCCCGATGGGGGCAGCGCGAAGCCTTCGGTCTTGTGGTCCTTGTCCTGGGTGTTCCGGTAGTGGTCGTACCCGAAGGTGCCAGAGGCCTCCAGGCGAAAGCCCGCGCCCAGATCACGGCCCAGGGCCACGCGTCCGCTGCCGCCGCTCCAGTCCACGGCCTCGCGGTCCACCAGGCGCCCGTTCCGCACCACGCGCTGGGCGGAGGGCATCAGCATGACCGAAGCGTTGGAGGACAGATCCACGCCGAAGCCGATATTGGGGATGCTCACGCTGCCGTGGTTGAAGACGCCCGCCGTGAGGCCGCTCACCTGGATATTGCGGTCCAGCGCGTTGTAGTTGAAGTAGGCCAGGCCCGCGAAAGGAATGGCTGGAATAGTCATGCGCGGATCCACGAACAGCCCGCCGCCCAGGCCGCTGCCGCTGCTTTTGGGGCGTGTCTCGACCTGGCGGGTGCCATCGCTTTGCCGCGTGTAGTAGCGCGCGCCATCCACCGTCTGCTTCAGCATCGTGGCGTTGGAGCTGCGCGCGGCCGCGCGCCGGTCCAGGAAATCGGGCTCGTTGATGCGGAAATCGCGGTAGCGGATCACGCGGCGCACCTGGGCCACGCCTCGGGCGGTGACCCAGCGCTCGAAGGTCTCGATCTTCATCACGCGCCAGAGTCCGGCAGCGGGCTCGCCGTAGACGAGGGTGCGCTGCTCGCTTTTCACGATGCCCGGCAGGCCGCTGCGGGCGCTGCGTTCCTCCAGGATCCTCCCCGTGGCCTCATCCACCTTCAATTGGCCCTGGAAGAGCAGGGCGTCCGCGGCCACGGGCTCGAAGCGGATCCAGCGCTGCCCCGGCGCCGCAGGCCCACCGTCCAGGTAGCGGTAGCGCTCGGTGAGCCCCAGCGCGACGGGCGCGGCCAGGCTGGTGCGGCTCTCCACGATGGGCAGCTGGACTTCGCCCTTGATGTTGGCCTTTACGCCGTTGAAGCGCACCTGCTCCTGCAGCTCTTCTTCCGGCTCGCCCAGGCGGTCGAAGGACCGGAACGTGAAGCCCAGGTCCGTGCCTTGCCCGCGCTCGGATTGCACGTGCAGATCCACGTCCATGGTGGATTCCACCGATTCCAGCGCGCTGCGGTCCCGCAGCTGGCGGGCGCGCATCTTCGCCAGTAGCGCGTGGGCGTCATACGCCTTGTGCGCGGTGACGGCCACCTCGTGGCGTTCCTTGGGAAGTTCAGCGGGGTTCCATCCCGCCGGATGCACGGCATAGCGCCATCGAAGTGCCGGGCGCGCGTCCATGGGATCGCGCAGCGTCAGATCCCCCAACCCACCTTCCACGTCGGTGTACCCGTCGGGAATGCGCTTTGCCAGCGCGGCGGACGCGCCACCCTCGGGTACGACCAGATGGCCGCCGTCGCCCATGAGCAGGGAGGCCAGAGGTCCCGGGTCCACGGGAAGCCATAGGGTCCAGGCCCTGCCCGGCAGCTGTGTCTGGGCGCTGAGCAGCAGATCCCGCCACCGCGAGCTATCCGGCCCCAGATCCTCTGGCGTCAGGATGCCGCCCTGCAGTGCGCCCCAGGCGGCCTCGTTCCAGAAGGCGGGGGCGCCCTTCTGGTAGGCCAAGTAGAGCCGCTGTTCCGGGTTCTGGGCCTTCAGGGCCTGGCTGGCGGCCAGCAGCAGGGGCAGGCGATGTTCATCCGCAGGCAGCTTGAGCATCAGTTCGCTGACCTGCCGATGGGCCGCGATGCGCGGCAGCCACGCGCGGCGGGCGGCCTCCACTTGGGCGGGGTCGCGGGGATCCTTGGGCAGCAGGATATCGACGGGTTCCTGCGACAGATCCAGCAACCCCGGCAGGGGGGCGCCAACGCGCAAGGGGCATTCAGCAGGCTCGGCCGCATGCAGGGCGAACAGGGCGGCACGAGCGTCCACAGGGCGGCGCGGGATGAAACAAGGCGCATCACGACTCCAAGTCTTCTTTAGATGATCTCCCATTTGGAGATGTTCCGGGGAGGCCTTGAGGCTTGGTGCGCAGCGAGCCTCGGACTTTCTGGCGATACATCAGCCCTGCGCTTCCGTATCCGGTTGGGCTTCCGCGTCAGGTTGGGATGAGCGCCGAGGCTCTGGCCGGAATTGCACGTAGCAGTGGACGATGGGATCTTCAGATGCGCAGGCGAACACGAACCCCGCCTTGAGCAGGGTGCGGACGGAGCCGGTGTTGGATGGGTGCGTCTGGGCGATGACCCGAAGGACGGCTGGATCTGCGAAGGCTCGCGAGGCCAGGGCTTGCGCCAACGCCGTCGCGAAGCCCTGGCGCTGGCAATCGGGCAGGATCGAATAGCCGATCTCGACGGTGCCATCCTCGGTGGGAGGTCCGAAATAGCCGCCCACGCCCACCAGGCGATCCTGGCCGCCGGGCGCCGGGTGTTCGAGGGCGTACCAGACGTACCACGGCGCGTGGTCCGGGTGTTCCATCAGGCGATCGCGGAAGAACCGGATGGCATCCGAATCGTACTCGCCCGGAGGCCATCCGACGGGTGTTTCGGTGCCCAGCATCGAGGCCAGGCGCGCGGGTGATGCGAGTTCTGCTTCGAAGTGCTCGCGGGTGGCGTTGACCAGGCGCAGGCGGCCCATGACCCCTTCGAGCGTCGGGTTCAAAGCATCAATTCCCAGAATCCCACATCCACCCATGCGCCGAACTTCCATCCGGCCTCCCGCATGTGGCCCACTTTCTGGAATCCCAGCTTTTCGTGAAGGGCGACGCTGGGATCGTTGGGCAGGCCCAGGCATCCCAGTGCGGAGTGGTATCCGTACCGGCGCAATTCGTCGATGAGGGCCTGGTACAGCCGGGTTCCGATGCCGCTGCGCAGGCGGGCCTGATCCAGATAGATGGTGGTCTCGGTCGCGAAACGATAGGCGTGGCGCGAGCGCCAGGTGGATCCGTAGGCATAGCCGATCACGCGGCCATCCTCCTCCCACACGATCCAGGGATAGGCCTTCGTGACCTTCTCGATGCGGGAAGCCATCTCAGATGGCGTGACGGGCTCTTCCTCGAAGGTGATGATCGTGTCGCGGACGTAGGGGTTGTAGATCTCGGCGATGGCGGCGGCGTCGCTGGCCGTGGCGGATCGGATCAGGGAACTGGGCATATCAGCGGGCCTTGCGCACCTTCGCGCCGCAGCAGCGTTCCGGCTTCCCGGTCTCCGGGGTCTGCTCGCGATCGCCCTCCCACAGGTATTCCGTGAGCGTGCGCAGGGTGGCGAAATGGGCCCGGTAGCGCAGGGTGGTGCCATCGCGCTCCACCTCGAGCAGACCCGCTTGGTTCAGGCAGGCCAGGTGATGGCTGAGCGTAGAGGCTGGGATCCCCAGGCGTTCCTGGATGCGACCCGCAGGCGTTCCAGCCTCGGATCCCTGGACCACCAGACGGAGGATGGCGAGCCGGACGGAGTGGCTGAGAGCCTTGAAACGATCCGCATTGAGTTCCAGTTGTGTGGCCATGGAAGCCTCCGGAAGTGATTCTAGTTTTTTCGAAAGATAAAACAATGCCGATCGCTGTGATTTTTGAAGGATTTCCCGGACGCCTTGCGGATGATCGGTTTGTTAGAGTGGATGGTTGTCTTCGAGGCCTGCATGACCGATTCGCCGATCGCCGATTTCCCGACCGCCCCTGCATCGACCCCGGACGCTTCGATCGTCCTGGAACTACGGATCGACTGGAGCGAGGTCGATCCCTTCGGGCACGTCAATAACCTGGCGATCATGAAATACGTCCAGGCCGCGCGGATCAAGTTCCTGGAGACCATCGGCATGATGCAGCACCACGCGGAAACCCGCGTCGGTCCCACGCTGGTGGCCAGCCATTGCCAGTTCAAGAAGCAGCTCTTCTATCCCGGCCAGGTGATCGTCGTCGCCCGCACCGAGGCCCTGGGCAGCACCAGCTTCCAGATCAAGCACACGGTCATGGATGCGAGCCAGTCCATCGTTGCCGAGGCCATCGACGTGCTGGTGCTGCTCGATTTCAACGCGAACGCCAAGCGCGTCATCCCCGATGTCTTTCGGGAGCGCATCCTCTCCCATCGATAGAGCTTGGATTCGGGCGCTGGTGTTGGGCTAGGCCTGATTGTGATGCGATGATGGGGCACTCACTGGAGGCCTCATGAAGCGCCGTTTCCTCAATACCTATATCCTCGCGATGGGGCTTGGCGCCTCTGTCCTGGCGTTCAGCCAGCCCGGGCCTATGCCCGGGGCTGCGGGCAAGAAGCCGAGGCGTTTCGGTCCCCTGCCGTTCGCGAAGCACGTCGCGCCCCATGATATGAGCACCAGTCAGCTCCTCGACGTGGCCGGCAGCCCTGATGTCAGTGCCCTTCCCTCGGACGTGAAGCTCACGACGTACAAGGACATCGTCTACTCCAAGGTCAAGACCATCGACGGCGATCCGCTCGATCTGAAGATGGATGTCTTCGCTCCCGAGCAGGCGAAGAAGCTGCCGCTCGTCGTCTTCGTCACCGGCGGGGGATTCATGATGTCCCCGAAGGGCAGCAACGCCGGAGCGCGAGCCTACTTGGCCAAGGCGGGCTATGTGGTGGCGAGCATCGAATACCGGGTCGTGCCCCAGGGCCTGTACAGCGACGCTGTGGGCGATGTGAAGTCGGCCATCCGCTTCCTTCGGGCGAATGCCGATCGTTACGGGATCGACACGTCCAAGGTTGCCGTCTGGGGCGATTCCGCGGGCGGCTACATGACGGCCATGGTCGGAACGACCAACGGCGTGAAGAAGTTCGAGGTCGGCGACAACCTGGACCAGAGCAGCGCGGTGCTGGCGGGCGTGGATTTCTACGGCCTTTCGGATCTGACCCGCATCGCGATGGATTATGACCAGGCCGCCCAGGACGGGCACAACACGCCCAACATCAGCGAAGCCATGTATGTCAACGGCCCGGACAGCGGCAAGTCGATCCGCGATGATCTCCAGGCGGCCGCCCAGGCCAATCCCCTGACCTACGTCGACAAGAGCGATCCCGCGCTGCTGTTCATCCATGGCAGCGAGGACGCGCTCGTTTCGCCCAGCCAGACCCTGCTTGTGCACAACGCGCTGCGCGCGGCGGGCGTTCCTTCCACGCGCTACGTCATCAAGGGGGCCAATCACGGAGGCCCTCAGTGGAGCACCAAGATGGTGATGGATATCGTGGTGTCCTACTTCGACAAGATGCTGAAGAAGTAGCTCCTTCGCTTTTCACCAAAGCAAAAGGCCGACCCGAGGGTCGGCCTTTTTGTCGTTCGATGGGAATCGAACTACTTGCTCATCACGCGGACCATGTCCAACACCTTGTTGGAGTAGCCCCACTCGTTGTCATACCAGGACACGAGCTTGACGAAGGTGCCGTCGAGGGCGAGGCCGGCTTCGGCGTCGAAGACGGAGGTGTTGGCTTCACCGCGGAAATCGGTGGAGACGACCTTGTCCTCGGTGTAGGCCAGGACACCCTTCATGGCGCCGTTGGCGGCGGTCTTCACGGCGGCCTTGATCTCGTCGTAGGTGGCTTCCTTGTTCAGCTCGACGGTCAGATCGACCACGGAGACATCGGAGGTGGGGACGCGGAAGGCCATGCCCGTCAGCTTCTTGTTCAGCTCGGGGATCACCTTGCCCACGGCCTTCGCAGCGCCGGTGGAGGAGGGGATGATGTTCTCCAGGATGCCGCGGCCACCGCGCCAATCCTTCTTGGAGGGGCCGTCAACGGTCTTCTGGGTCGCCGTGGCGGCGTGAACCGTCGTCATCAGGCCGCGCTTGATGCCGAAGGCGTCGTTGATCACCTTGGCCAGGGGGGCCAGGCAGTTCGTGGTGCAGGAGGCGTTGGAGATGATCGTCTGGCCAGCGTAGCTCTTGTCGTTCACGCCGAAGACGAACATGGGGGTGTCGTCCTTGGAAGGAGCGGACATGATGACCTTCTTGGCGCCAGCCTTGATGTGGGCTTCAGCCGTTTCCTTGGTCAGGAACAGGCCGGTGGACTCGACGACGACGTCGGCGCCCACTTCGTTCCACTTCAGGTTCGCGGCGTCCTTCTCGGCGGTCAGGCGGATCTTCTTGCCGTTGACGACCAGGTTGGTGCCTTCGACGGAGACTTCGCCCTGGAAGCGGCCGTGCACGGAGTCGTACTTCAGCATGTAGGCGAGGTAGTCGGGATCGAGCAGATCGTTGATGCCGACGATCTCGATGTCCGAGAAGTTCTTGACGGCGGCGCGGAATACCATCCGACCGATGCGGCCGAATCCGTTGATGCCAACCTTGATGGCCATGTATGCCTCCAGTTGAGGGTTGTGATGGATTGGTTGAGGAAGTTCCGGTGCTAAACGTGCCCGGAACTGACGAATGCTCAATTCCTACCTTACGTTAGGCGGAAAGGAGCGTCAACGGTAACGGGGGCTTATGTGGCTTAACAAAACCAGACTTCCGGCGGAATCGGATGGCTTAGGAAGAAGGTCATGGCCTCCGAAAATCCGTAGGCGCCCACCATGCCGAAAGCCAGCAGATCGCCGGGTTCCAGCTTGGGCAGTTGCACATCGCCCAGGCGGTCCAGGCTGGTGCACAGGGGGCCGGCCAGCGTGGCGGCCCGCTCGGGGCCGGTCTTTCCGAGGGCCTTCACGGGGAAGGGCTGCTCCGTGAGCAGGGGGCGCAGCAGGTGATTGATGCCGCCCTCCAGGATGACGAAGCGCGTGCCGCGGCTCTCCTTCACGCGGGTGACCCGGGCCAGGTAGACGCCGCAGGGGGCCGCGAGAAAGCGTCCGGGTTCGAGGATCAGTTCGCCCTGGAACCACGTGTTCGCCTCCAGGAGCTGCCGCAGCCCTTGGCCGAAGCCCACGATATCCAGGGGCCATTCGTTCATGGCGTAGGGCACACCCAGGCCGCCGCCGAGATCGATCTGCTCCAGGGTCAGGCGGTGCGTCTCCGCGATGCGCTTCGCCAGTTCCATCACGTAGCCGTGGGTGGCCAGCAGCTTCTTGGCGTCGCGCTGGTTGCTGGCCGCAAACACATGCAGCCCGCGGATACGGACGTGGTTCAAGTCCTTCGCCCGCTCGAACAGGGCGGGCAGATCCTCCTCGTCCACGCCGAAGGCCGAAGGCCCGGTACCGCCGATGATGCGGTTCTGTTCCGCCGCGCCGGCCTTGGGATGCACCCGCAGATTGACGGCGATCTCTTCGGTTGCCAGCTCGTCCAGGCGCGCCAGATCCTCCCAGCCCTCGGCCTGGACGCGCACGCCCATGGAGAGCGCCAGGGCCAATTCCTCGGCGCGCTTGCCGGGCCCGGCGAAGAAGATGCGGTTGGGACCCAGATCCAGTTCCGCCACCTTGCGCAGTTCCCCGATGGAGGCGCAGTCGAAGCTGGTGCCCAGGCTGGCGAACCGCTTGAGCAGTTCGGGATGGGCGTTGGCCTTCACGGCATAGGCGACGCGGACCCGCTGGGGCAGCGCGGCCCGGAGCGCGCGGTAGCCCGCCTCGGCTACGGCACCGCTGTAGGCGAACATGGGCGTGCCATGCGCCTGGGCCAGGTTTGTGCACGTCGCATCATCAAAGGCCCAGAGATTCATGCTTCCTCCTTGGCCCAGATGTTTGCTACGGCCAGAACCTCAAAATTACCGCAGGGGAAGGTCATTCCCAAACGCTTGCGATGTATTTCAGTCCGACCACACGCGGAATTTTGGCGCGGGGAGTTGGTCCACCCGGTTTTTCATCTGTTCAGGATTCAGCTTGCGGATATATCTGGGCACCGTGATCCAGACCTTGTTGAAGCGGAAGGCCTTCAACTCCTGAATGGCTTCCTCGGCGCTCCAGCCCTGCATAACCATGCGGTAGGCAGCAGCATTGACGCCGGTGCGATCGCGGCCCTGGGCGCAGTGGATGAAGACCGGGTGATTGGCAGGATTCTGGATCACCTTGAGGAATTGAACGATGTCCTCATCCTCGGGATGCCCCGCGTGAGAATCGATGCGCAGATACTTCAGGCGGGTGCCCTGCAGGAGCTCCAAGTCATCGTGCTGGCTTCGAAAGCTCACGACGGTGCGCAGGCCCATCTTCTCCAGTGCCTTGAATCCTTCCGCCGTGGGCTGGGCGCCGCGCCAAAGAGCGTCGGAGATCTTCGCGAAATTGATTACGCCCGGCACACAGTCATCGCAAGGAATCGCTGCCGCATGGACGGGTTCCGCCTGCGTTCCCGACGGAACCGCAGACATCAGCAGGTTCGTGCAGAAGATCACGGGGAGAAGGCGTGGAATCATCATGGTGATGCCTATTATGAGGGCTTCGGAGGTTTCCTTGAGTCCCCGTATCCTCATCGTTCATACCGGCGGGACCCTGGGCATGACCCCTTCGGGTGAACCCTTGACGCTGAGCCCCGGCGCAAATCTCTCGCATTTGATGGAGTCGATGCCGGAGTTGGAACGGCTGGCGGAATTGCGCCTGTATGTTGCCTGCAACCGCGATTCCTCGACGCTGGAGCCCGAACACATTCTGGATCTGGCCCGCATCATCCGTGAGGAGGGCAGGGATAGTGATGGCGTCGTGCTCATCCACGGCACCGACACCATGGCCTGCACGGCGAGCCTTCTGGGGTTACTGCTGGCGGATCTGGGCAAGCCCGTGGTGATCACGGGTTCCCAGCGTCCCCTGGCCTACGTGCGCAGCGATGCCCGCAGCAACATCGTGGATGCGGTGACGCTGGCGGCTCGGGGCGTGGCCGAGGTGGGCATCTGCTTCGGCGAATTGTGGCTGCGCGGCGTCGCGGCCGAGAAACTTAGCGTGCATCGCTACCAGGCCTTCGAAAGCCCCAATCTGCCGCCGCTGGCTGAGTTGGGGTTGTACGTTCAGATGCATCCCCACGCGGGGATCTTCGAGCGCAGGGTGCCGCCGGGCCTCGGTTCGCGTCTGGAGACGGCTATCTCGATGCTCTCGCCCTTTCCGGGCATGGATTGGCACCTGCCGGATTCCGGCACGCGGGCCGTGGTCATCCAGGCCTTCGGGGCGGGCAATCTGCCCATGGGGCGATCCGATCTGCGCGCGATGCTGGCCCACTGCCGGGAACGGGAGATGCCCGTCGTGATCGCCAGCCAGTGCCCCTCGGGCGGCGTGGATCTGGGCGCCTACGAACTGGGGCGCGAGGCGGCGGAACTGGGCGCCATCAGCGGCGGTCGGCAGACCCGATGGACGATCCTCGCCAAGCTGGGATT